>Ga0315280_10009803_pt1 | contig 12157 bp, 13 predicted proteins | sample YL17G06_40_MG_FD_203697 | JGI IMG/M metagenome (GOLD analysis project Ga0315280, IMG submission 203697) | Sediment microbial communities from Yellowstone Lake, YNP, Wyoming, USA - YL17G06_40 | ecosystem: Environmental > Aquatic > Freshwater > Lake > Sediment | place: USA: Wyoming | collected... | reverse complement strand
CTGAACGTTCTAGTAGACGGAAGTGTGGTTGGTTCTAGATGAGATTCTCTATCCAGTACCCAATCACAAAAGCAACGATTCCAAAGACTAGCATTCTCAGTCCTTTAACCCAAGGATTCCTGTTTCCGAGCTTTCCAAGATATGCTCCCGCAACGAAAAGAATAGCTAAGGCCAATGCAATCGAGAGCCAAGCAGCCAATCTGATTCCGATCACCCTGACGGCCGACAATATGAACGGAAATATCGTTACCAAGCATGAAATCAACGGGGTGAAGAAATTCACCAAGGATACTAGCGCGACAGTCTTCTTTGCAGATCTTGCGATTGCCGTCTCCTCAAGATTCCTGAACAGCGCCCGCTCCAACTCAGAGATTTTTTTATCCTGCTCCAGAGTCTCAGCCTCATAGACACTCACCCCGGTCGAGATACCGAGCGATAGACTGCTCACCAACATTGTCGCCAGAATCACTCTCAAATCAGCATTTTCACTGAAAGCAGAACCAATCACTACTCCAAGCAACATGAACGTTGAGTCGAAGACAGTGTTGGTAAGAAACCTTCGGAAACCAGAGCTCAGCCTCAGACTTCTCAAACCTCGTATCGGATTAAGTGGCATTCTCATCCTCGCCAAATTGAACAGATGCGACCGTCTAAGCGTATTCGAATATTCAATCATTCCCCCAATATGACGCAGTCACTACCATCGCAGACAATCCTACCTCAAAACCACCTAGCTTCACATCATATACGTGAAACTCACAACCGCTATCTTATCCATATCCCGCCGAGCCCATGCGGCCGCCAGGTCTCGCCCCTATGCACACACGCCAGGTGCGAATTTCAAAGGTTCGGAAAATCATGGTAGTCTGTTTCAGCAAGTGTTGGAGTGGTGCAGCCGCCGGGATTCGAATCTCAGGTTCGAATCTCTCTTTTTCTCTCTTCGGCCGGCCGTAGGCGTGTTTCCCTCGGTGCTAGTAGCGGATTAGTTCTTTCTCCTCAAGTGTTTTCTGGAGTATGGTTACAGCACGATAGACTTCTTCTTCCTTCTTCGCGCCCGTGCAGACGAGTTTTCCGCTTGAGAAGATTAGAATAACGACCTTCGGTTCATCCATTCGGTAGATCAAACCAGGAAACTGCTCGGGTTCATACATCGTCCCCTTCATCGAATACGCTGTCTTCTCCAGGTCTATGAATCCGCCAAGTACTACCGAGGCGACAATGTTCTGTATCTGAATATCAGGTTTCCTCGAAATGACGATTCCATTCCTCTTGAGTTCATCCACAACCTTCATCGCCGCTTTCCTAGATTGTCGCTCAGACTTTGCTCCAGTGCAAACCATCTTTCCAGTGCTGAAGATCAAAATCGCCGTCTTAGGCTTCTTCAACCTGAAAACAAGCCCTGGAAATGATTCGGGTCTATATTCGACGCCTGGGAATGCTCGTACGATGGAGCTCAGATCCAAGTCTTGTCCGAGAGTTGCTGATGCGACGACATTCTGTATCTCCGTGAGCGCTTTCCTCTTTACCAAGAACTCGCAACCCCAGTTCAAACGTAGAGGTGGGCCCGCAAGATTTGTCTGTATCTCTAGGGCGGGCAGAATGATTCAGCACGCGCGAGCAGATTACATAGAGGGTGCGTAGTGCCTCCATCATCAGGGAACTGACGGACAAGCTCAGATCGAGACGCGGGGTCCAATATGTCCGACCCACAATGCTTTCAATATGGAACACGGGCATGACCGCCATATGCGATTGGATGCTTTGAGATGAAAACCTCACAGGAAATCTCTCGCATACTCAAGGATTCAGGAGTAAGTCTGTTCACGACGCTCCCCTGCGAAAAGGTAAAGCATCTCTACAGTCTGATTTGCCAAGATTTCAGGCATGTTGGCCTATCAAGGGAAGAGGAGGGCGTCGGCATATGCGCCGGAGCATATCTGGCCAGAGCTAAGCCGGCGATGCTCGTCCAAAGCTCAGGCTTCGGAAACATGGCCAACGCCCTATGCTCACTCACCAAGACCTACCAGCTATCCCGTGCGCGCGACAGGAGATCAGGCAATCATTCCCCGAAGACCCAGCCCCTGGAGACTACTTTCTGAAGCTGCAGGAGCTAACGCAGGTTCGCGATATTCTAGACCGTTTTGGCCACTACATGGACACAGATGACCAGGAAAAGCTGACCAAAGCCTTTGAAGGCAGCGCGCGCTTCCAGTGCCTACACCGAGTTCCAGTGCTTTGCGTCCATGTTTGATGGCTAGTTCTCTGTAGAAGGCTACGTCATCTTTCGATCCGAACAGGTCGCAGTATTTTGACGCAGATCCGTAATCCATCAGAACCACCTGCAGTCAAGTGCGCGATGCTTCGCAATGTCAACTATCGTCGGTTTCGTCAAGCCTTTTCGCTCGCGCGATTCTTGAAAGAGTACTTCAATAGAATCGGCGTCACAATGGTTGTGATGATGGCCATCGCAACTATTTGCGCATACACGTCCTGGCTTATCGCTCCAGCTGCAAGGCCTATACCCGCGACTATCAGCCCCACCTCTCCTCTAGAAATCATTCCGACCCCGACCCTCACTCCGATTCTTCGGCTCTGCGTAGCTAGAGCAGCAGGAATTCCGCAGCCAACCAGCTTGCTAACAATGGCGATGACCAGCATCAACAAGATTCCGTAGAACGACGTTGGACCCAGGATCCACAGGTTTAGGCGGGCTCCTATGACCGCGAAGAAGATCGGTGAGAAGATGAGAGTAATCTTGCTGATGTATTCTCTGACCTGCGCCAGAACCTTTGACTCGGCTACGGCCATTCCAGCAGAGAAAGCGCCGACGATCGGGTGAAGCCCGATTGCTGCAGACAATGCTGCGCTCCCGAAGCATAGCGCTGTTGCAGCAATCTCAATCGTTCCTTCCGTATTCCACCGTCTCATGTAGGTCACAAGTCTCGACCCAACGTAAACTACAGATAGGAGAAGAGCAAGCCAAAGCCCAAGCGTCCGAACGAGTACCCAAACTGCCTCCGTGGGAGAGGGAGTAACGCCCGTAGTTATGATGGAGACCACGATTGAGAGGACGATTAACCCGAGCACGTCATCGATAACAGCTGCGTTAACCATCAACCTGCCTTCTGTCGAGTTTAGTGCCCCAAGATCCTCAAGACTCCGCATGGTTATCGCGATACTCGTTGCAGTCAGAGCAGACGCGACGATGAGCGCTCCTGGCAAGTCGGTTGGAGGGAGAGGAACAAAAAGGGTGACGTATAGGCCAAGGAAGAAAGGGACGAGAACACCTGACGCTCCTATCAGAAAAGACTGGCCACCCACAGCCCTGAACTGGGCAAAACCAACCTCAAGCCCAGCCACGAACAGTATCAAGATGGCCCCTATCTCTGCGAAAGCCAAGACATGCTCATATGAATGCGACCAAAGGTTCTCCGCTGAGTTGCACAGATCCAAGCGCAAACGGGCCAAGAATTATGCCTGCAAACAGTTCTCCCAGAACCTCAGGCATGTCAAAGCGCTTCATAACACCTGCCAGGATTTTTGCAAAGGTAACAAGTATGCTAATGTCGACGATCGCGCGCAGAACCGGATCGAAGTGCAAACGGTTTAGCACACTCCTTTGAATCATCAAATGCTGCTTGCCGGCCACTTTCTAATTCCGTCCTATATCACCATGGCCTCAACGATCCGCAGCCGAACAAGAACCATGCAACTGATACAGCCCAAGAGAATCAACGCTGTGAAAGCAGTATGCGTCTATTTCAAGACGTTAAATACCGTTCAGATGCTTCAGAGCGCGCGCAAACGAATCTTCAGTAACGGGATTTTCACGAGTTGTGCAAGTCAGGGGTTGTGGTGGGGAGGAATGGCTCTCTTTTTGTCGAGATTGCTGATTACTGTCCTATTCACGGTTCTGTTGGCAGAGGGTTGCGGGCTACGTCTGCGGAGCTTGAAACGATAGGTGTTAGTGGGCTCGAGGGGCGAGTTGTGCGGTTCACTCAGTTTCCGACGCGAAAGGATAGGCGGCTTATTGCTGAGTTGCGCGATGGAAGCAGGCGAGTCGTCCAGTGCGAGAAATGCGGGAAGACCAACAGCCTGGAGGCAAGGCCAGACTCCCCAAGGTTCACGAACTACCTCATACTGTGCCGCAACGACTCCACCCGACTCTTCCTAACAACCGACAAAACATGACCCAACTCCACCGTAAACCAGTGAAACGCGCATTTCGAACGTTCTTGTTGGCTTAGTAGGTTTGTGAAAGTGCTGGCCGGCCTGGATCCAGCATTGTTGTACATTACTCGGCCGATAGGTCAGCCAGGTTTAGTCGTCGCATATAGTAAACTATTAACCACATACGACCCGTTTTGCTCATGGAAAGCGCGTTGGCAAAAGCTTCTCTCTAGCGCGCGCGAATAACCGGCGTCAGGAGATCGCGTGGCCATTGGCCTCTGCCTACTCTCCTTCCCTTCTTGAAGGCGTACCATTCGCTCGCTCTGCAGGAGTATTTGTAGCCCTCCTCGTATCTCCGGAAGTACGGCCGGCCGTAGGCCAAGACCTAACCAGAAACGCATTCAACTATTTCTTTGCGCGGCTCTGGGGTGTCTCAAATAGTTCACGAGGAGCATGGCTCCCAACGGGAGCAAAATAATCGTAGACAGAACCAGTGTTCCGGTCGAGACCATCGCTACAAACTGAGCGATTCCGGTAGCTCCGGTGTAGAGAAGCGCATAGGACACTCCGACACCTACCAATGAACTAATCCATATGGCAAACACAACCAGCGCACCAGTCTTCACCCCACCGCTTGACTTTTGCGTGAATATCTTCCCTTTTCGTAGTTGATGCAGTCTATATGCGTACAGCGGCAGCCCCACTATTGCAAACAGTAATGTCAGTATCCACGACGAATCACCAAGCTTGCGTTTCCTTGAGTCTTTGTACACCCATACTGTAGCGAGGACAAGTACGACAAAGCCTAGCAAACCTAGAAAGAGACTGCTGGCTAAGAGGACGATCAAACATAGGATTGGAAGCCAGACATTGGGTTGATTCGCCTCTTCCAACCGAACGATCTGTGCTTTGTCTCCTAACGTTCCATCTATTCTTCTACCACAACTTCTGCAGAAAGAATAGCCTTCTCCAATATCTTTCCCGCAATACGGACAGAACGGCAAAGCAACCCCCTATTCATGCTCAATTCGTGAACATTTAGGCTTTTCATAAGGCGCGCGGAGAAACTCAAGATCAAAGAATCCGGCTAGGCTTTCTGTCGTAGGCCGAAGAGTGCTAGGCCTCTTTCTTGCTCCGTGGCTTTCTCTTCGTCGGCTTTCAAGTAAGCTTTGGAGTGTCTGACTAGTCCGACGATCGCAATAGCGAGAGTCACTGCTCCTCCAAAGAACAATATCCCTCCTTGAATTCTCATAGGATATGCATCCGTAGCGATTTTGACGTTGTAACTGGTGACAACGTATCCTGCCGCCTTGCCAATGATGACAACGTATGTGCCTGCTGTCTTAAGATTCACTGAAATGGTAACATCCGACCCTAGGTCCTGTGCCAGTAGCTTGATCGTCCCCAACATTTTCCAATTGGAGAATTCATCTTTTGTTGATATCCAGATCTGAACCGCTTGGACGGACTTGCACTGAACAGTCAAGGTTGTGTCTGGATGAACTGCTTGGATTTCATATGATTCGGAAAGGGGTCCGTAAGTGGTCCCTCCAACGGTTCCAGACCGCTGTATAGAAGTGGCCAAAGACCACTGCCAAAGGAAGCAGCCTGAAAGAAGCGCTATCGACCCTAAAGCAATTAGCATGCGCGCGCTAAGGCCATTTTTGACTATGCGGCCTTCCTGTTTCATCTTCAATTGATGCAATCGGTAGGCGTAGAGTGCTAAGCCGATGACGCCCAACAGAAGTGTTATGATCCACATTGAGTGACCGAATCCATAATGCTTTGAGTCGTAGTAGACGTAGATCGTAGCTAGGATCTGGACAAATATCGATATACCGACGTGGAAATAACCACCTATGAGCATGGCTGCGAGCCAAGCAATTGGAACCCACACCTCAAAGTCCCCTACGCGCGGGTAACGCTTCACCTCTACAGGAGGCGGGGTTGGCGTCGCCGGCATGATGGATACTGATGTTTCAGTAGACGGTTCTATTTTCTTGCCACAGGTCCGGCAGAAGGTATAGTCTTCTTTCAGTTCGCTACCGCAGTAAGGACAGAAAGGCAAAACAAACACCGCTGAAGAATAGGGGGATTCGGATTTAGGATTTTGCGTATTCCTGAGCGCGCCAGAATAGATGAAAGAGGCCGTTTAGTCGTATTCTCTTGTGGTTGGCCGGGTTCGGCAAGAAGCTGACCGTTAACGGTCGGGCGCTAGAATGAACCCGTGTGGCGATGCGGCTCTCTAAATGCTCCATGGCGAGCGGATAGGAGTCTGCCGCAGGTTTAGGCCAGCCATATGTGGAGGAGGAATGGAGTCTTTGAAGTATGTTCGGATAAATGTGCATAAGCATTCTTTCCAGGTAGTGATCGTAGATGAGGAAGATGCTTATCGTCATCTGGACCATTTTGACTAGGAACGAGCCTTACAGCGTAGAAGACAGCGAGTTGATAGAGAGAAAACTCAAAAGATTGATACGACTATCGTCTGAATGAGCCTAAGCCTGCGTGTCGTAAGCCAGCACCAGCCACAAGCAAGATCAGGCTATCAGACTCTTTCATAGGAGCTTCTTGCTAAACTGGTTTTTAATGGTGTTTATTGGCCTCTCATTATGTGCGGGCAGAGGTAGGAGCCGCAGTTCCGCCTCCTAGCCTGGCAGAATCCGTTCTTGTGGTGCTTGCATATCTGTTTGAGCTTGGTGAAGGTTAGGGTGACGATGCTTGTGTAAGGCTCCGTAAGCCTCACGTTGACGCGTTGTTTAAGCTTCGGAGTCAGATAGTAGCCGTATTCCGGCCTACCCCGCCTATTCTTGACGTTTTCCGTCCTTGAGACCAGGCCTTCGCTGATTAGACGTTGCAGGTAACGCTTCAACGTATTGTGAGACATGCCACCCTTAGCCAGTATCTCCTTGAAACTCTTCCGCGAGCCATCCTTCAAGGACTCCAGGATGAGCTGGTCGAACGAACCCATACCTCAAGATGCGAAAAAGAGGTATTAAAAACCATTTCTAGCCAATAAAGCAAGGAACTGGCGCGCGCTTTGCCCTTGTCGTCATAATGGAGAGGTGGCCGCCAAGAATATGACAAACTCAGTCGAAAAAAGGGATCTAGGGCTGTGCTCTTAATCTTTCCTGACATGTGAATCGTAGTGCTTCATGAATTTCTCGATGAGCGCCCGGCATTCCTTGCCCAGAAGACTGGAGAGAATATTGGGCATTTCAGCTGGAGTGCTAGCTGCTGACTTGACTCTCTCTTCGCGCTTATGGGTTGCGAGTGACTCGTACCTCGACCGATTTGTCGCCCCTAGCTGATCATACAAGATAGATTGACGTGAGCTGAGTTGCCGCAATCAAATCTCTGAGGCTCACTATGCCGAGAAGCCTCTTGGTCTTCGCCATGATCGGCAGGTGTCGGACCAGGCGTCTCTTCATTATCATCAGGGCATCCACTATCCGACACGACGGACCGCAGCTAACGACTCGTTTTCTCATATAATCTTTGACCCTAGAGTTTTCTGTGTCGCATCCAACTGATGCAAACCTTATGAAGTCACTCTCGGTGACGATTCCGAGCAGTCTTCCCTTCTTCACGATCACAACGCTACCTACTCTATTCTCCATCATCAGTCTAGCTGCTGTTGCGAGACTAGCCTCAGGACCGACTGTCACAATCTTTTTCACCATTATATCTTCTATGCGGTCAACGAGTTCTGCACTGCGCAAACTTGTATCACATCTTCAACTTTTCTCACGGACTGTACTTATGACTTTGGGCATGTGACTACTTCTAGACATTTGTTTTGCAGAATACTGTTCAGATAGAGAAGTTGTTTAGAAGAAAGTCTAAGGAAGAGAAGAACCAGAAGAAGAAGTTGAAGTAAGGTTGTCAAACGAGAAGTCCTAGGTTTCTTCAATAACCATCATGGTTAGGGTCGATCTGATCTTGTCGACTTTACGCACCTTCCGAGTCAGGGCTTCTTTGAGTTTTTCCATCGTCTCCGCTTCGACTTTGGCAACAATATCGTAAACCCCGTAGACCATGTAGGCTTCCCTAACGTTCTTCATCTTTCTGAGTTGCTTCAAGATCTCATCTTCTGATCCGATCTCAGCGTTTATGAAGACGAACGCTAGATGCATTTCTCGCACTCCCCTCTCTTCAAGCTCAATCTCTGTGAAAGGTAAAAAGATTGTGACGCCGTTTGATGTTAGGGAAGTTTCCCGCTTCACTTAGTCCTTCCAGTGAGCCTCTCAACTGTGAGAACCAATATGCCGAGAACGACAAGGATAACCCACTGCCCACAAAAATTAGTAGGCCTGAGCACCTTCAAAGACCTCTGTCCTTGAGCTTGAATTGAATAGTTCCCACGTCCATAACTGATCCTCTTTGCTGCATAGTGCCTGGCCGACTCGCCCCCTATGCTGTTTACTTAGTGAATGAGTTCTTTCTCCTCGAGCGTCTCCTGAAGTCTGGTTACTGCTAGGCTAACTTCTTCCTCCTTTTTGGCACCCGTGCAGACAAGTTTTCCGCTTGCGAAGATGAGAATAACAACCTTTGGATCGTCCATGCGGTAGATCAAGGCGGGAAATTGCTCAGGCTCGTACATGGTTCTCTCGAGTGAGGATGTCGCCTTTTCCACGTCTATTGAGCCAAAGAGTTCTACTGAGGCGACGATATTCTGTATTTGAATATCGGGTTTGCCAAGAATGGGAATTCCGTTTCTTTTGAGATCATCCACAACCGTCAGAACTGCGCTTCTTGCCTGCCGTTCGGATTTCGATCCGGTGCAGACCATTTTTCCTGTCCTGAAAATCAGCGTTGCCGTCTTCGGCTCCTTCAATTTGTAGACAAGTCCTGGAAACACTTCCGGCTGATATTTTACGTGGGGGAAGATTCGCACGATGGAGTCTAGGTCTATGTTTTGTTCGAGAGTTGCTGAGGCGACTACGTTCTGAATGTTTATGACTGCTTTCTTCCTAGACAAAATTTCGCAGCTTCTCGATCAAACATAGGGTAAGCTTAATTGAGGCCCGTCAGCAATAATCATTTTGTTTCTACCTGACACCCGAGTAGTTCTCGTTTTCCTAATTACCTTCAGCAATTGACGCTTCTTGGCAACGTTGACCGAGCCGATGGACATCCAGTTCTCATGCTTTGTAAAGTCGAGGCTGAACCTGCTGTAGAGCTTCTCAGCCTCTGGCTATGGCTGGAACTATGAGCACCTCATCCTCATCGCTGACCTCTGTGTCGAGGCCTTGCAGCTGATTCATGTGTTTCTTGTTGACGAAGATATTTATGAACGGTCTGACGTTTCCCGCTTCGTCTATTATGAGAGCGGCGAACTGATCACCGAAGATTCTTTTGAGGTGCTCCAATGTCTCTCTCAATGTTCTGGATGAGGTTCTCAACTCCTTCTGTCCCTGAGCAGCATCTGATGCCCTTCCGAAGAGTCTCACTCTCGCCATCTCACTCACCCTTCACTCGATCGGCTCCATGTAGTGAGGGGGTTCGGGATGGATCTCTTGCACGAGTCTTGTATCGAATATTTCCTTCTTGCTGAGAGATCTCTTGATGTAGCCCATTCGCTGGAGGACTGGGACGAATCGCATCGTTGAGTCGATGTAGTACTCCGGTAAGCTGGCGCAGTATCTCGGAGAAATCTTCAACGCCTTGATGATGAACTCCTTGTCAACCACCCCCATCACCTTTACCACGACGTCAGCCGCTCGGTCCATCTCTCTCCTCATGAGATTGGTTGCCTCCTCGTGCAGCTTAATGAACTCGAGAACCGTCTCACGGCGCTTCTCCAGCATGCTCTTCTCCACCACGATGCCGTAGCTAGGGTTGTACGGCCACAGCCTTCCCGGAGGAATCACATGCCTGGAACCGACCGCCCTCTCACATAGCACCGCTAATGGCGGTGTTCCCACAGTCGCACCTATCTCTCCTGAAGCCATCGCCTCAGGTATGAAGTCAGCCCAGTCATAGTTCCTGACAGCTACCTTATCCTCCAGTCCGTTCTCTCTTAGAAGATTCCTAATTATGACGTCGTGGATAGAGCCTCTAGGAGGAGAACCTATAGACGCAAATTGCTCCAGAGTCTCCTTCACGTTGCCACGCATTTCATCGAGAGTCTTGAAGTTTGGCTTGGCCACGAAGACTGTACCCTCAATATGACCGCCAGCAACACAGATAATGTGAACGCCTCTTTCAATTCCAATCATGGTTGGAGGAAGTCCAATGTACCCGAGGTCAAGTTCATCCTTTTCCAGAGAGGTGACTATTGGCGGCCCGCCGCCGAAAAGCTTCCACTCAGCCTCTTCACCCAGTCTCTTCTGAATCCAGTCAAGACCTCTCAGGATGAAAGATGTGTGATATGCCGTCGTCAGTTGTCCGATTCTAAGCACTTGTCTTCACCTATCTCAAGCTTAGCGCGCTACTGGTCAACTTCTCCATCAACTATCTTCAACGCGTCGTCCAAGGCGTCGACTCCCTGATCCACCTGCTCCTTCGTTACGATCAGTGGTGGTGCGATAATGAAATGATTGATCCAAGCCATCAGGTACACTCCTCTATTGAAGAGCTCCGCTGCAACTCTGTCAACCATGAGCGTTTGTCCGGTGAATTTTTCTGGCCCAGTGTTGAACGGTTTTTTCGTCTTTCTGTTTTTGGCCAGTTCTACTGCCCAGAAGAGGCCGATCCCTCTTATGTCGCCTACAGAGACGTGTTTTTCCTTGATCTCGTTTAGTCTCTTTCCAAGATATGCTCCTTGTTTTCTGACGTTCTCAAGAATGTTGAGTCGCTTGTACTCCTGTATCACGGCAGGGACTGGTGCCATAGCCAGCGGATGCGCCTCATACGTGTGACCATGCGCGAAGTAGTTCTCTTCAAAGTAGTCCGCGATCCTTCTTGTTGTGGCTGTTATACCCAATGGAGTGTACGCGCTGGTGCTGCCCTTGGCCGTGGTAAGTATGTCTGGTTTAACCCCCCAATTATCTACAGCGAACCATGTTCCAGTCCTCCCCCAACCAGCCATCACCTCGTCAACAATCAGCAAGATATTCCTATCATCAGCTATCTGTCTCAATCTGGGCAGATACTCTTTCACCGGAACGAGAACGCCATTAGTTCCAACAACAGGCTCCACTATTATTCCAGCCACATTGCCTTCGTTTGCTATCATGTAGTCGAGGTATTCAGCACATGTGATTCCACAGGCAGGGTATTCCTGTTGGAAGGGGCATCTGTAGCAGTAGCAATCTGGGGCGAAGATTGTTCCAGGGATTTTGTTGGATGGTTCGGAGAACCAGCGCCTCGGGTCGCCTGTGACGGCAATAGCTCCAGCGGTTGACCCATGGTATGATGTGTATCTGGAGATGATTTTGTATGCACCTTTGGGTTTCTGGTACATGCGGGCTATCTTTATGGCGGCCTCGTTAGCCTCGGTGCCTGCTGTTGAGTAGAAGATCTTCTCCAGGCCTTCCGGTAGTACTTTTGCTAGTGCTGCGCTTGTTCTTGCGCGAATCTCAGTTGCAAACGCAGGACTGATGTAAGGCATTTTCCTTGCTTGTTCAACTATGGCTTCGATTACTGCTTGGTTCTTGTGACCTAGATTGACGCACACCAATTGGGACGAGAAGTCTAAGAACTTCTTCCCTGACGCGTCAAAAAAGTAGACACCTTCGGCGTCTACAATATTTTGGGGTTTCTTCCAGTTTTTCTGGACTCTCCATGTGCCGTACATGTGTTTTGCTACAAGTTCTGCAGTTTCATCTAGCTGCATGGACAAATTCGTCATCTCCTCGGTCACTCGATTGAGCAAAGAGACTCTTGGATAATAGTGTTTCTCGTGGCATCGAGTCTGAACTATCCACCCACATGTGTCAGTGATAAAAAGAGTTCGAATTTGGAATTAGATGGACGTGTGGGTGTGTGATGGTTGATAGGGTTCTGAAGAGAAGGAGATGGATCGTTCGCAGGAAGTTGGATG
>Ga0315280_10009802_pt1 | contig 12158 bp, 19 predicted proteins | sample YL17G06_40_MG_FD_203697 | JGI IMG/M metagenome (GOLD analysis project Ga0315280, IMG submission 203697) | Sediment microbial communities from Yellowstone Lake, YNP, Wyoming, USA - YL17G06_40 | ecosystem: Environmental > Aquatic > Freshwater > Lake > Sediment | place: USA: Wyoming | collected... | reverse complement strand
GATAAGCGTTACCTTCGATCGAGCAGGTCTGCGTTTCTGTTTTATACTACGAGCCCAAATCAATCTGAATCCAGAGCGGGGATGATTTCCTACGGGTAGGATCGGGTTCGGTGTGTGGTCTAACATGTCAATTGGCGACAGCCGGTTCTATCACATAACACGCAGGTGCTTAGAGTTTCTCGACGCCTATCGAAAGGTACAGGGCTTCATGACCTACCTCGGCAGCGAACAATCCTAGATACTACACGCGCTCACATTTTGTGACCACAGTCTGTCATTACGCATCGTGCTTTGGCCTTTAATTGGCGAAAAGCGAAAGCTTGCGTCCGATGAACAAACAATGTTTCGAGATAGAATCCTAGAATGGAGTCACATACTTAGCCCCTTCACGAAAACACAGAGCAACCTGACGAGCCTTGCAAAAGATTGCATAGCTGCGCACGCGATTTCCTCCAGCAAAGAAATGAGCGTTGATCAGTACAGAGCTGAGTTCTATCTTAATGTGAGCAGAGCATATATCAAACTCAATCAAGTCGCCAGGTAGATGCTAACACAATGCCTGATGTAACCATCGATCGAAAGTCACTCTGGGCCATGTTGAAGGAGACTTGGAAGTGGAACGGGACGCAGTCATCAGCGCTGAAGGTGAGGCTCCAGACCCGCGCGGTGCATAGCATCCATGCAGTGCTCGCAGTGAGAGAACAACGTTGGAAGGATTCCGACAGACTCGACTTTCACTGGCATTTTGACCTTGGTGGTTTGAGGCTCCGAAATCATGAGAAGAGGTGCGACTTGTGAACATAAAAGCGTTCTCTCGCACTATTCCACGTCAGAGAGGATAGGAGCGAACGGATTGGCTCATCTATTCAGATGCTTGACGCCGCGTGCTTCTGTCCGAGCGAACAGTGGGCGCTGAGCCCTGTTTGCCGCACCATGACTGATGCAGCTCGTATAGCCGCTTGCCTTCCGCATCATTTGTAAATTTGGCCCCACATCTGCACATCGTATATTCTTCAGACAAGTAGTGATCGACCCCTCATCGCGATCTCGGAATTATATTATGAAGGTGCCTTCTTGTCAATGAATAGCAGCCTATACGCCTCAGAAATCAATCGAGGATCAACGTTACCTCCCTTTCCGTTACATTTGTCTATTATCCGCATCTCGATGCCTAACTGCCTCAACTCCTCTCGGAATCCAAACAGCATTTTTCTCCTTCGTAAAGCGTCTTCACAGTATATGGTCTCGGACCGTATTTAAGTCGCACGCGTTTTCAGCGACCACTCGAGAGGCAACTTCGCGAAACTTGGAGACAACCTAGAGACACCTAGGAGACAAGTTAGAGACAACCGGGAGACAACTTTGACAGCGGTAACGCGCGGGGGCCAGCACATTCATGAGACGTGGAAAACGTTGTCACGAGTGACAACAGACCGCAAGGATTTGTCTGAGAAAATCGAGAGTGGGGACAACCGCTGTCTTCACCATTCTCTGAGTTTTCAGTAAGAAGGTTTCTTGGTGCGTTTGTGCAGCATTGATGGCTCTCAAGCCAGCGGTACCAAAGGTGAACATTCTGTGTCCGCGGGGTCAAGCACGGGAACTGCGGGGGGTTCAAATCCCACCGGCCTCACCAACGAATTTCAGCAAACAGTGGGGTTCTTGTCGGAAGCGCGTTGGTTCGTTTGGATCTAGCACTCTTGAGAAATCGACAAGTACTTTGCGAGCTCTTTCAGAATATCACGGTAGTGGTGCACGATTTCTTCAAGACTCCTTCTTGGATTTGCTTCGAAGCGGATATGAGCACTCCAGTTCAACTGAGATGCTCGCATATGGACTTCGAAAAGAAGGGGGTTAACCGTGTTGACTTGGTCTCTCTGGATGAGGACTCAGACAGCTATGCACTACAATACAGCGTTGCTCCATTCAATTACGGTTTGCTTCCCAACCACGTTAAACTTACAACTTTGTTAGCGGAGTCTAGGTCCGCGGGTGCTTCGTTATGGTAAGACACATTCAAGAATCCTACGTCTAAGAGAAGTTGCTTGTATTCGTCAACTGTTATTGCGCCAGTTATACAGGCAGACCAATCCTCAAGGTTGGCTCGGTCTTCAGCGGTAATCCTTTTGACTGCTACCATATCAGAGATGGCGATTTTGCCACCAGGCCTCAATACTCGATAGATTTCCCTAAACGCCTTCACTTTGTCGGGGACCAGGTTCAGAACACAATTGCTTACGACCAAGTCAACGGAGTTGCTTTGAACCGGTAAGTTTTCGATCTCGCCGAGTCTGAACTCTACGTTCTTGTAATCATATTTCTTCGCGGTTTCACGTGCTCTCCAAATCATTTCAGGTGTGGCATCTACACCGATTACTCTTGCAGTCGGCTTTAGCATCTTGGACACTCGAAAGACATCGATCCCTCCACCACTCCCTAAATCCAAGATGACCTCCTCACCTTGTAGGGTGACACGGGTGAGTGGACTTCCGCAACTAGCGCCAACGGCAAGCGCCTCTTCGGGGATAATCTCAGCGTCAGACGACGATGCTTGGCAACATGAGTCTCCACAACATGACTCGCCTCGTCCGACAGTAGCTAGATTCGCATAGTGACGTCTCACCGCGTTCTTGATCTCTATTTCTGACTTCTCCATCTCATTCATCTACCAATACCCATAAGTAGAAAAACATATAAACTATCTCTCATTGCTACTACCAAAAAGAGGTAGAAACAATGCGATCGGCCCTTGGGCTGAGGGGAGAGGAGGAGGTAGCAGAGAATATTGCTGCCAAACTCAGAGAACTTGGATTCTCTAGCTTTGCGGCAAGAGCGCTCGTGTCACTGCTCAGCAACTCACCCCAATCTGCTGGAAGCATATGTAAGGCGACGGGGATTCCTGATTCAAAAATCTACTACGCTCTAGAGGAGCTGGATAGGGCTAAGCTGGTGGAGTCGCAACGCGGAGTCCCAACCATCTACAAGCCGGTAAACCTAGATCAAATGATCTCGAACCTGACGCGCGCGCAGGATGAGGAGCATCAGCGACGACTTCGGTTTATCGAACTCTTCAAGAAGCAAGCAGAGCCACTGGTAAAGGCGCACTCAGAACCAGCGGTCGAGCTTGCCTACATTGTAAAGGGTAAACGAAACATCGTAGAGCGGATGCTTGGCACTATCGAGCAGGCAAGAAAGGAACTGGTTCTACTAGTCACGAGCGAGCAAATTTGGAACGGAACCGTTCATGGGCTCCTGCAGGCGAAGAAGCGCAGGGTCAAAATCAGCATTGCTGTTACCCGTAACCTTGCTGACGAGGCGGCACGCTCATTTTCAGATGTGAGAACGTCGAAATGTGACTGCGATATATTGATCGCGGATTCAGAGAAGCTCGTAACCGCCTCCGAGGTTAATGGCGACAACGCATACGCCATAGTAACGTCTGACAAGTCCATGATTCGAATGAGCCGCGAATACTTCGACAACCCGAACTGTTGCACAAGATCATAGCATCATTCGCTAGGTCTTGGACTTCGAAAGCCGATTTAACTCTGCAACTCTATGTTCAATTTCGTTACTGATCTCTCTGACTTTCTCAAGCGGTTTGCCTTCAGGACCCTCAAGATTCCAGTCTACGAGTTTCTTCTGCATTTTATGGATCATCGGTGCGAGGCATACTTGGCCAACTGAGCAGCCCATCGTTATGACAAGATCAGCTGCATTCACCATGTCGATCGTTAGGAGCTTTGGTCTGTTCGTGGATATGTCGAATCTCATCTCCTTCATGACATCGACAACTGTCCAAGAGAGAAAGCCGTTTAGAGTCGGTCTGCGCCATTCTATGTGGCCCCTTTGACCAGTGCAGACCCCTTCCCCAGCAGGACCTTAGTAGTTGGAACGACCCTGTAGAAGACCCATTTCCCTTCGCGTCGAATTGTAACCAAGCTTGATCTCTCTAGGATATTGAGGTGGTGTGAAGTTGTCGGCTGGGTCAGTCCTAATGCTGATGTAACTTCACATTCGGAAAGTTCCTCCGTTGCCAACAGTCCTAAGATCATTAGCCGAGTCTTGTCTGCAAGCCCAAAGAAGAGCTGTTCCAGCCGAGTGATAGTCAGAGCGTCGGTTTCCTTCGCCCTTTTCCTCAACTGCGAAATTCGTTCGGTAGGGCGACATGCGCCCCTGAGGCCTGAATCAACCAGCCGTCTGACTCTGTCCTGCGTTACTGCGGCACTCATTCGCAATCTCAACGCGGGGTTCATATTTACGTTCTTAAATATATGCTCTATATAGTTCACTTAGAAAACATATTTGGAAGCTCAGAAATGTTCATGCCTTGCGGGAGTCAGCGTTGAAAATCAAGGTGCTAGGTCCTGCCTGCATAAACGCGAAGAGGCCACCAACTCCCTCTTCTTTGGAGCCTGCTGGTCAGCCGAGTAAGATGATAACCTTCCTCGCACTCAGGATACTGAAAAGACTAGAGGACTGACCTTTCCCATGGGGCAACTAAGGCAAATCTGACGCTTAGTCGCGTCGAAATCCGCGAACAGGTTTGAGCTGGAAAAATCAACTCTTTAGAACTACGGCCCCTTCCGGCTACCTGTCTTGTGGAGGAGCCATTGCGTCGATAGCGTCAGTACAAGAGAAGCACAAGCGAACATCCCGTGTCAGCCGAGCACGGCAGCTGCGGGGGTTCAAATCTCTCCGCCGGCGCTTTTTGATTGACCCGGTACACTCCCCGCAAGTATAAGACACCTGGCACGGAAAATACATTCGAACCATTACATGAGATTCTCATGTGGTTTGACTTGTAGTGTCGAGAGATGATCGCACAGGCTCAAAGTCCGCGAATTCACATCATAACGATGGACGCGGGGGGTGTAACTCCTCGCACCACAGACAATGACGAATCGGCAGGGCTATGAAGAGGTCTGCAATTCAGCGACTTTCCGCTCGATTTCCTCTCCGATTTTCCTGACCTTCTCAACTGACTTCCCCTTGGGGTCTTCAATGTTCCATTCCACAAGTTTCTTCTGCATTCTAGCGATCAAGGGGGCAGGACAGACCTCTTCCACAGAACATCCCATTGTCACGACGAGGTCGGCTTCATTCACCATTTCGATGGTAAGCATCTTTGGACGACTTGAGGAGAGGTCAATCCCTCTCTCCTTCATGACTTCCACGACCACCGGATTGGCCGTGGTTGCGGGAACGGTTCCAGCGCTCATAGGTGAGATCCCCCGCTGCTTCGCGAAGGCTTCGGCCATCTGGCTTCGCCCTGCGTTCTCTACGCAGACGAACAGTATCTTATCGGTGTGCTTCATGCACCCACTACCTCAAGGCTCTTCTCTTTAGAGGATTTTCCGTATCTGTTCGCAATGATCTCTGCAATTATGCTCAACGCTATTTCAGGGGGAGTTCTAGCGCCTATGTCGAGCCCTATTGGCGTCCTCACCTTAGCGAGAAGTTCCTGTGAGATCCCCTGCTCTCTCAAATTAGCGAATGTTCTGGCAATCTTCTCTCTGCTACCAATCATGCCAATATATCCTGGAAGTCTGGTCTTCGAGAGGCATTCCTTTAGGACTGTTTCATCGTGCGCATGACCACGGGTGATTATGACAACACAGTCCCCTTCAGAAAAGTCCATGGATTTGGTCACATTAGCGAACTCGCCTACCTTCACTTCATCCGCTTGTGGAAAACGTTCCTTGTTTGCAAAATCCTGTCTATCGTCCACTACGACAACAGCGAATTCGAGAGTCTTGGCGAACTGGACAAGAGGAACAGCGATGTGACCGCCCCCAAAGACGTACACGGTGGAGGCACCCTGAATGGGTTCTACGAAGACTTCTACCTTACCGCCGCAAAGTACTCCGATGCTGTCTGCACTCTCATCATCAAGCGCTAACTCGAGTAGTCTTGGTTTCTTGTCAGATATGCAGCGCAGCGCCTCCTCGCGAACCTTAGCTTCGAGAAGGCCACCGCCAACTGTTCCCGAGATTTTGCCATCAGGATAAACTAGCATGCGGAACCCTGTTTTTCCGGGCGAACCTTTCTCGCCACCAACAACTGTTGCAAGGGCGGCGGCTTTTCGTTCTCGTTTGACCGCGATGATCTCTTCAAAGATATCGGGCATATACCCATCTTCAATTAAGGTTCAGTCTCAATCTGTGGTTCGACTGTGACCGGTGGCTTGATTGAGTTGGCAATCAGACTATACTTTCGAGCCCATTCCAACGCCTTTCCCACTCGCCCCACAGATTCTGCTTTCACCTTAATCTTGGGTCTGAGAATGGTCTGAGTGAACATGGAAGTCCGATCTAGCAAGTCGACCACATGACCTTCGGCTTCGCATTCGTAAGAAACTAGCTGAATTCTCAAGCGTTCAGTAGCCCAGATGAACATCATGTGAAAGCATGTATTCAAAGCAGCAACGTAGGCATCTTCTGGAGTGATAACACCATAACGACCTTGAAGAGCTGGAGGGGCAGAGAAGCTCATCTTTGCGCCATTGCCGCAGGCCAGCTCTCCGTCGTGGCCTCCAGTCCAAACCACTTTGGTTCTGTATACCGGCAACCATCTACCCCCAATGCCTTAGAACTTCGTCGACCTCTTCCGCAATCTTCTCAGCAACTTTTTCTGTAACCGCGAGTGCTTCGTTATTCAATTTTCGACGGGAACTCAACTTCGGGCAATGCAAGTTCTTCAATACATCAGTGACGACGATCGTTGACGCAGGCTTTCCACTGTACCGTTCCGTCGCTACCTTTGCGCACATCTTGTCGCATCCGTCAACCGTTATCGTTGGGTAGTCTCGTGCGAACTCTCTCTCCTCTCTGCCTCCTGCGAGAAACAATGGAAGGCAAATTGTCACTGTCTCATTTGGCCTCAGTTTTCCTAGGGCTTGGCGCGTGGCCACTCGTGAGATCGTTCCTTCAACGCAATCTTCGCCGCTGCATGATATTATGCCAACTTTCTTTTCCTGCACTTCGCCCATTACTGACCCTCCAGCAGACCATCGACCTTTTCCGCGATTCTTTCAGCAAGCTTCAACGCCATTTGCTGGCCATCGGGATCAAGGAACGTTACGCTTCGCGGTTTCAGATGCCTGTTTTCCTTGTACGCGTCAACAACTCGAAGGCTGCCAGCAAGGTTACCGCCTGCGAGTTTGACGTTCTTTTCAGCGCATTGAAGCGGGCACCCATCAACCGTGATGCATTTGTTGTTACGCACAAGCCGTATGGAATCCTCGTCCCCGCTGACAAGCAGGGCGAGACATAGGGTCTGCGTAGTGTCCTTCCGTAGGTTCTCGGTAACCTCGTAGGTGGCGTCTCGACTGATGCTGCCAAATGCCTTACCGATTCCGCTGCACGGTATGATAATGACCTTCTTCGGACCTGAGGCGTCCATTTTCACTTAGACTCCAGCTTTCCATGTTCGCTTTGCAATTTTCCGAGCATCAGCGTGTAGTATTCTTCTGCGCTCAACAGAGATGAACGGTCGCCTTCTAGGTTGCGCGGTGAGATGACAACTATCCATCCGTCCCCGTAGGGGTCGGAGTTAACCAATTCAGGTTTCACGGAAAGGTTGTTGTTTGCTTCCTGGAGTGTTCCTGATAACGGCGAGAGCAATTCTATCGTTGTCTTTGCGCTCTCCATGGTCCCAAGCTCTTTGCCTTTCTCAACTGTTGAGCCTGGTTTTGCGACTTCAATGAATGCTACGTCGCCCGATGTCTTCTGAAGGTAGTCGCTCACCCCAACCTTGGCTTTACCGTTCTCAAGACTGACCCACAGGTCATCGTTCGTGTAGTAGAACTCTTTGCGTACTCGCAGCTCGAACTTGTCGTAGGTGGTTGTGAAATATTCGCTCAAGTCGAACAGCTCCCAGATGATGGCGCAAGGGCAAGAGGCTCACAGTCCATGCAGTAATCGGTTTCCTTGTCTGTCCAGTAGACCTTCCCGCACCTAGAACAGGTGGTCTTTCTGAGCCAGTCTTTCTTGGCAGGGGGAGCACGCATCAGGTCAGAATGCCTGGCAGCGCATGCACAAGTCATTGGGTTTTCCTCATCCTGCAACACGACCAAACCTCCGCTAGCAGACTCCGCCCTTTCCGACTTTCTGAGTGGATTTGGTTTCTACGCTGATTGCGTGGAGGTGGTTTCGCCTTCGAAGCGCCATCCAGACAATGATAAGCATCACTGGAATTTCGATGAGAGGCCCGACCACAGTTGAGACAGCCACCATTGGCATCGATGCAAAAGCTGTTAGCGCTATGGCTATTGCGAGTTCAAAGTTCCTTCCGGTGCAGTGAAATCCCATAGTACATGCATCTTCATAGTTGTAACCCATGCGCTTGGTTGTGTAGTATACTAGGTTGAAAAGCAAGAAGAAGAAGAGTACTACAGGAATGGCCATCTGCCAGATGAGGTTTGGATTATCAAGTATTACGCCTCCTCTCAGAGAGAACATCACAACCATCGTGAATAGCAGTGCCAGAAGCTGCATCGCGTTGAAGTAGGGAATCAACTTCCTATTCAACCAGTCCTCAGATTTCCGTTTGATGACCTCCCTTCGAGTTATTACACCGAAGAGTAACGGTAATCCGAGATAGAGAAGAACGCTCTCTCCGATCAAACCGATATCAATGGAGATGTATGTTCCCACGAGCAGAGCAATGTACAGAGGCGTTGTGATAATTTGGATAATGGAGTTCCATGCCATGAGAACAATTCCGAGTGGACCATTACCGTTCGCCAGATCAGTCCAGACTAGTACCATTGCAATGCAAGGCGCCACGCCAAGGAGGATTAAGCCTGTCCAGAGATAACGTGCCGTCTCAGCTGTGATTAGGCCGAAGTAAGGTAGAATCTGCTCGAAGAATACGAACCCTAGCGCATAGAGCAAGAAGGGGTTTACGGCGTAATTGAAGAAGGCGATTACGCCAACCTGCCTCTTGCTTCGTAGCGCCTCCTTCAGCTCGGTCAACTCGATCTTCGTCATGGCCGGGTAGATCATCAGGAAGAGCCCAATTGGAATGCCAACCTGAAGGTACTTGCCAAGCTCAGGCACGTACTTGCCGAGCCCAAGGCCGATGACTATGCAGACCCCTATCCAAACCGCCAGCAGCCTGTCAATCCAACCGAGCCCAACCGCCTTCTCACCCATATCACTCAAGACCTCTCAGCAAGTCCATACCACTTGTTCAGCAGAGCCGCAACCTTGTTAGAGATTCGATAGAACACCCATTTTCCTTCACGGCGAGACGTGACCAAACCAACTCTTTCCAAGATACCGAGGTGATGTGAGGTGGTTGGCTGAGTCAAGTCTAATGCAGCCATGACTTCGCAGGCGCATAGTTCTTCACTCGTCAAAAGCTCGATTATCCTTAGGCGTGTTCTATCTGCAAGTCCAAAGAAAAGCTGCTCTAGTCGTGCAATGGTAAGGTCGTCTACTTGCTCTACACGCTTCCTCAATTCAGAAAGCCGTTCAGCCGGTCGACACAGGCCTCTCAGCCCAGAATCTGCCAACCGCTTGAGCCTTTGTCTAGCTAGCGTAACGCTCATCTGTCATCCGAGCGAGGTGGCGAATTAACGCTCTTAAATCTGTTGACTCGCTTCCATAACGGAAGAGTGACCCGCCTTCGCCCAAAGGAACTCACCGCCGACGAACAAGTCAACCGTGGGGTCGGCGTGCTTGCGTGACCAGCGCAATCACGATCGAAGAGCGCAAGCAATGTCTCTCGGAGGGTTGCTGTCATACCTAGACGCTCAAAACATGGGACAAGACCTAGACTATTGATGTCGAAGCGACATCGTCCACTAGCGACACTTTTCGCTGCAGTGTTCGAATAGACCGTATATGTTCTCTATTGCAGAAGATTATCAGCGATGAAGTCGTCGTCTTCAGGCTGACACGAAGGGTTGTCCAAGATTGGTTCTATGTCTAGTCGCTCTCGTCGTTTTTGCAGTAATGAGCGTCGGGTCCGCAAAGTATCGTCCGCTCGCGAAGGAGGCATTCAAGTGCGTAACGAAGACTCTAATGCTTAGTCCATGTGACATGGCTTTTGAACAACGGGTTAAGGCAAAAGTCACGGCGAAGTTGCTTAAGGTGTACCCGCCGTTGGCGAGGGTATTCTACTGGAATTTCAGAGTGTTTGCTTGGGCGTTCACAGCGATCTTCTTCGCCTCCTTAGCCTATACCATGTATTCCTTCTACAATTTCGTCGTCTATGGCTCGTGCGAGCCGGGTGGAGTGTGCTATCTGACATGGATCGGTTGGTGCGTTCTCGTTGTTGAGGAGGTCGCCATGTATCTTGTGTTGGCTATCCTGGTCGGAGTGGCACTCTACCTGCTAATCCAAAAAGTCAGACATTGATATCGAGCTGTATTCTCGTGAACGAAACCATTTCTGGATCGACGTTGCATTTTGCTACGGGAGCACTTGTAGCAGCAATTATGAAGCGTCGTCATCATAGACTTCGGATACGACATCACCAACCGGGATCTTGACAAACAGAACGGATGCAAAGCGTGCGGACAAAGGATCCCGACTGTTGGAGGACTGACCGAAACGCCCCTGAAGAACATTACGTTCCGGAAATACCTCGGTGGACCATTCCGTCACGAGGTTGACACTGTGAGTCAAGCTCACCTAATGGCATGGGTTGTACCAACCGCGGCGACGCCGATAAACAGAACGCCGAAAATATGCAGCCAATAGAATATCCCGACAACCGACGGGTCAAGGTACACCCACAGCGTTCCCCCCACCGTAGCGACCAGCATCCCTTCCCCAGTCATCCAACTACAACTCTCCGCCATTGTTTCGGCTGGCTGATAATGTTCCACTGCGAGCAACACCAATGCCATCACAAACGTCACCATAGGTTTTCATCATCCCCGTAGCTCTCCCAAAACACTTGAATTACCAGAGAGGCCGCTGGCAGTCAAATCGAAGCTCCTGCGAGACTTCGGACTGTGAATGTTTCAAGCCCACGATAACAGCGGTTCCAGATTACGCAGAATTCACACTCGGTGGGGACTTGGCTTCTCCATTCGCCTAGGACAGCGTCTTCCTAGAAGACTGAGCGGGAGCACAGGATCTTCGCTGAGGTTCGTAGGGAAGCGCAGGCGAAGAGGACCGCACAGGACGCAGCTAAGGTCCGTGCCGCAGCTGAGGACATGGTCGCCAAACTGACCATGAGAGTCCACATGGACGTTGCCGGAGAGTTCGGAGAGAAACGCTTTCTGGTCAAGCTACAGGAACTAATACAGGACCGTCCCTACGACATTGTCAACCTGCACTTGGAGGTGCCCACCGTGAAAGGTGCTTTGGAGAAGACTCCCTCCTTCATGTCCTTTGAAGTTACGAGCACCTCGCAGGAGGACATTGAGAGCTTCCTGCCGCAAGTTCGGTCCCTTGTCCGCGACAACGGCTTAGTATTAGTGAACGAGCGCAAACTGTGAAGGCAGACGACATCAAGTTCAAGCACAGGGCGATGCTGGCAGGTTCTACTGCGTACTTGAACCGAACGGGACATAGAACCGTGCGTATTCATACCACTAACAGTGGGCAATATTCTGCGAGACGATTTCCTAGAGATGCCCGAGACAGCAGCAGATGTCTAATAGTTTGCCGACTACAAGTACACCATTAGCGTACGTCAGTCTTCAATGATAGTCAACCCTAGCGGACAAGAAAGCAACTCGCGTAGGTTCGGCTAACACACCAGCAATTAACCGTCAGCCACCCTCATGGGACGCTGTGTTGATCAGCCACACCAAGATCGTGACCTTGTTGGTGCAGCTCGTTTCTTAAGCCTACTAGACTTGTCAGCGTTGATTCCGGTCTTGGCTTCCTACTATAGGAGGACGCCTACGTATCCAATGGATGCTATGCTCCGCCTCGTAGCCTACAGAGTGTTGAGGGGTCACCTGTACCTGACGGCTTTATGGCGAGAGTTATCCACGAAGCCTGACTTGGCATCGCTGCTTGGTTTCAGTAAGATCCCAAGCTACCTGGTATGGCATTTCATCAACGTACGGATATGGAACCTTTAATCTGTGAGGGTGATTCAGGTTTGTCTCACCTTGTTCTTGTCTCTGAAGACTATTGCTTCCGCTGTGCCGGCAGGAATTGAGTATCGTTGCGAACTGCCCTTGAATTTGC
>Ga0315280_10009801_pt1 | contig 12159 bp, 8 predicted proteins | sample YL17G06_40_MG_FD_203697 | JGI IMG/M metagenome (GOLD analysis project Ga0315280, IMG submission 203697) | Sediment microbial communities from Yellowstone Lake, YNP, Wyoming, USA - YL17G06_40 | ecosystem: Environmental > Aquatic > Freshwater > Lake > Sediment | place: USA: Wyoming | collected... | reverse complement strand
AACCCCCTACATCGTGTATCTCGCTTTTGACGTGGCGACTGGAGATCCGGTCTGCTACCTTCTCGGTGAGGTTGAGGACGAGGACGGCTGGCGCAATTTCTTTCGTCGACTAGACAAGACAGGCTACAGGATTAGGCTTCTGACAAGTGACGGAGGCCCTTTGGATTGTATCATACAAGCGGCTTCAGGACACTACCAAGGAGTTCACAAGGTCATTCATCAACTCGACTGGGTGCATGAACTGCACGAAATCGAAAAAATAATGCCCCCGCCTCCGAAAACGCCGGAGGAAGCACGGCGGAGACGCAAGCCATGGCAAAACGACAAAGAACAATTATTGTACGCACTTGTCCTGGAACTCCGCTCCGCACCCAACGAGGAACAATACGAGAGGATACGCACAAAGATCGTCAAGGAAAAGCCAACCACCACAGAGCGTGCCAAGGAGGTTATCGAACTGCTCGAGAAGGACGGACGTTGGCTTAAGGCTAGGTACGAGGCTGGGTGCGACTGCGATAACTCGGACATATGTGAGTACAGCATTTCAAGATTCAAAATGCTCTTTCTGAGGAAGAAGCGCGGGATTCACGTCAAGTCTAGGGCTGATGTGCAAGGATGTGTCAACATGCTGTGGGCTGCGTTCAGAGTCAAGCCAATGGATGATTCGGAGCGTCTGGACCGAGTCGGAAGGGCAACGTTGGAGCTCGCCCACGCGCCCGTTAAGCGGAATGATATCTGGCAGTTCGTGAAACGACGGAAGAAAGATAGGAATGGTCAGAGTGCGTCGGAGGCATAGCGGTCGAAATCTTGGAATCTGCCATTCGGCTATCGCATCAAGTCCGCAAACGTTACCAAAACATTCTACGAAATGAAGTCTGAAAACGTTACAAGTCGCTAAAGTCTGGACAACGATACCGGTGTCCCACAGGACACCGGTCCTTTTTCCTGACTTCCGCCGATATGTAACGTTTCCAGACTTTCAAAAGGGAGGCGTGAGGCTGTGCCTTTGCAATCCCGGTCCAGTTGTGTATGTCTAGATACCGAACTACTTGCAGACCCAGAATAACAGTTCAAATTGGAGTGCCCGTGCGCGTACTCCGAACGATAGCTGTGTATCGTCGCCAACAATTCATCCAGTTTATCGTCAGGTATGGTTGGACTCAAGATCGTTCTTGGACAGAACTGTCTGATGAAGTTGAGGAACCTCTCTTTGTTACTGTTACCCTGAGCGACAATTCCCGCAAGACATTCAATCGAAGAGACCATGAGGAAATTCGCGAGTGAGGGCTTATCATCTATCACCTGTGCCGCAAGGTGGTAAAGGTCACACGCTCTGAGGTAGGTACGCAGAAGTTTGTCGTCAAGTGTGCACAGTTTGTCAAAGAGGACCTGCAGATCCGATAGGAGTCAAATGCTATTCCCGAAAGCGAGGGGGGAAAAGGGCGAGATGACTGGATTCGCATAGACACCTCGAGAGAAGGCGGTGAAGAACTCAATTCTGCTCTACCTTACATGCCTCGTGAAGCAGAGTAAAAGGAGTTGGGGAAAAGAGCCACCAGATACTTACAATTCTCTTCAGGGGTTCAGGAGGGTCTGGCTCATCTTACAAGGCATAGCAAGGCCTCCAATCCCTTCGTTTGGTAGTGATCGCCCCTCTTCCCTTGTCAGATGACAAAATGACTCCCCAGTTGACATTACTCCTGTCGCACCATTGGGGTTGAGGGTGTCTTTACCGCCCTCGGCTAGTCCATCTCATCGCTATTCTGCGCGCGTCCTTGCCAGAGTGAGTGTACAGGATTGCTGGTGCGTAGGAGTCATGCAAGCTATTTTAGCAATGGTCGACAGATTCTACAACACGAATCGGTCATGGCAAGATACTGGGTAATCGCCCCGTATGATTCAACTGAGACTCGAGTGTTCCAAAGGGTGTGGAAATACGATCTGGAGAATAGGGTAATCGCAATCGGTTGGAAAGACCTGGGTGATGTCTCTCAGATGACCGAGCCTGAGCTTAGAGAGACAATAAGGAAAGTCTACCCAGAAGGAGATGAGGAATCCATCTTCGGCTGTGTTTGGCGCGTTTACCACGAGATCTCACAAGGAGACACTGTCATTGCTCGTCGGGGGAGAATGAAGATGCTAGGTGAGGGCGTCGTCAGCAAGACGGGCTTCCATGACATGCAGATGGCGAAAGAAAGGGTCGGAAACTTGACGCAGAAGGTCTATCCAAATTTTATTGGCATAGAGGAATGGAAGGGAAAAGAGATAGAGTTTGACAAGGTTGTCTTTTCCTATTGGCCCATTTATGAAATCCCCGAAGAGAGATATCGCTCTCTCATAGAAGGAAAATCGGAACGTGAGACAAAACCGCCTAGCGAGGACGCACCACGCGTTTTGACGTTGTCCAACGCCGAAGACCAGTTGTTCGATGAGATCCCGAGCGACGAAGAGGAAGAAGCTGAGATTGCCACGCGCGAAAGAAAGATCAACTTCAGAAAACCCGAGCGAAAAGTGAAGGACCTCTACAACGACTTTAAGGAAGGTGATCTTGATCCCCGACCCCGATTTCAGAGAGGCTACGTCTGGGACATCAAGAAGGCAAGCAGACTGGTCGAATCAATCCTACTCCACGTTCCCATCCCAGTTGTTTACACAGCAGAACAGGACGACGGGAGGGAAATAGTAATAGATGGTCAACAGAGGCTCATGTCACTCTTCGGATTCATCGACGGCAAGTTTCCAAGAGACGGACGCGACTTTGCACTCTCAGGAATGCAGGTCATGGCAGAGCTAAATGGCAGGAAGTTCAAAGAACTCGACAAGCCAATCCAACGTGACCTCAACAACTACACGATTCCACTCATAACAATCACCAAGGACTCCGACAAAGAGCTCCGATTCGAAATCTTCGAGAGACTAAACACAGGATCTGTCATGCTGAATGACCAGGAACTGAGAAACTGCATCTACCGAGGCGCCTACAATGACCTCATCAGGGAACTAGCACAAAACGACGACTTTCAGTCCATCCTAGATCAGCCAAAGCTCCGCGAGCGAATGCTTGACGTTGAATTCGTCCTCAGATTCCTTGCGTTCGTACATAAGACGCATTTGAACTACAGAGCCCCAATGAAGCAATTCCTTAACCGCGAAATGCGGGAACAGCAGGACTTAAACGAAGATGAACAAGCAAGATTGACAAAAGCCTTCAAGAAATCAGTTGAGTTGACTAGAACGGTCTTTGGAAAGACTGCATTCAGGAGATTCGTTGCGGGGAGCGGTAGGTCTCCTGATGGCTATTGGGAGAGGAAGTTCAACAAAGGACTCTACGACGTGATCATGTACGGGTTCACTCAATTTGAGAAAAGCCAAGTCATTCCTTTGTCTGACTCGATTAGGGAGGAAATGCTGTGGCTCATGACAGGTAATGACCGCTTCATTGATGCGATCAGCGGCTCAGGAACAGATAGAAGAGAGAAGGTCATGGTGAAATTTGATGCGTGGCTTGGCGCATTGCATGATATCATTGGGTATTCGGGCCCAGAGCCGAGAACATTCTCTGCTGCGTTGAAGGAGCAGCTGTGGAAGAATAATCCGACCTGCGCCTATGAGAAGTGCGGTCAAAAGATAATGGATCTCACTGATGCAGAAGTGGATCACGTCGAGTTCTATTGGCGAGGAGGACGGACCATCCCCGAGAACGCACGCTTGGTTCACAGATACTGTAATAGAGCAAGGGGAGGCGGGCGTCACTAATCTGTACTTCAAACGGTATTCTGACTTCTTGCGCGATTGTCAGAAGTGCAAGAAGCATAGAGGCATGGAAGGAGTAGGTGAGAAACGACAAGCCAGATTCTTGCAGAGGCTCGTGTAAAGAAGCTCGCACAAGCAGTCGGGTTCATGCTCGTTGTTGTGGCGCTAGTGTTGGCTCTCTGGCTGTCTTACTCCAGGTTCAGGTTTGGTGACGGAGTTACAGTGGAGGTGACCCCTGGCTGGGACAAGAAGATAGCGATGCTTCGTGATTTCTCGGTCGTTCTAGGGGTCTTCACACCGCTCTCGCTCGTAGGGTTAACCATGTTTCAGCATCTGACAATTCCCACAAACCGAAAGCGATCGCATTGGGGCTCATGGGATTCCTTGTTCTCCTTGTCGACGTGATCGTTCTGTTTACTTCGCTAATGTCCGCCAATTTTGGAGGCTGGGATATCCCGCTGTACCTTTACCCGTTTGCATTGTTCTTGCTTGTTCTGGGCTCGGCGTTTTCGGTCTTCTCGCTCAGTGAGACCTTGAGCTAGGGCATTCTAGGGGTGCGTGTACAAAGTGGTCGAACTGTCGCACTGGGATGAGCTGAGGGTGCTTGAACGTCATCGAGTAACTGGATGCATACCGACTGGTTTCGACTCGATGATTCGATACAGCGGCATCGAAGGTGTGAACCTTGACGTATTCCAAGAAGACCTCGATCTTTTTCGTAGTGGAAGAGATTTGAACAGATTCGTGAACATATTCACTGTCTGCCTCTCCAGGTCTATGTCACACCATCGAAGCTGCCAAGCCTCACTAGCTCTTACGCCAGTCTCCAGTAAGAGTTGTAGATAGCAGACATCTTCGACCCCATGCCAGCAATCAGCCGATCCACCTCAGACTCCAGTGGGGTGAAAGGAAGTTGATGTATCCGACGATATCTCGGCGGTTCGAACGGGATACGATACTGCCGACAGAAACCAGCGTACGCACGGATCAGGTTCTCCTTCCTACATTCGGACACATCGAGTCTTGCTATGGCTGCCCTGGCTGTCTCAGGGTTAGAGGTCAGCTCCTCTCGCTAGACTCCTAAGCATCTTGACCCTGGAGACAATCGTGCTCTCCCGATAGCCGTTCTTCTTCAGGTGATGTTGAATTATGCAGTACTGCTTCTGTTTGCCTGTACGACTGTCATTGGATTCTATATGTGACTCGGAAGAAGAAAAGAAGCAGGAGACGCCGTACCCCAGAGCTTCGGCGCCAAAGCTGACACTATGGCGTCTGTCTTCACTGCACCATCTAGTCCATGTCCTGACTCAACTTCTCAAGGCTCAGAAAGCTTGCCAATCATATAGCTGCCCGCTGCTATGACCACGACCGTAATCACCAGCATTGCAAACATAAAGTACACAAAACCTATGATAGGGTCAACGACTGAGTGAGCGGATTCTGGCGCGTTGAGACCACTGCGGTATCGTAAGACCATTTGGTCGAATGCGGATGCAGAAACGCCGCCGATGATAGCACTGATCCATACCAAGAAAAATTCTTTCTTTGTCAAGGAGAAGGATTTGGACGGTTTTTTCTTTTCACTCGACATGGTAGGTCATATGCACATATGACTATGGCGGCGATATCTTCGTTACTCTTGTGGGGGTTGGCATGGTTTGTGTTGTTTAGACCGTTCTTGGTTTCTCGATGATAAGTCGCTTCTTTTTGTCGTCGCTGATGATAAGAACTTCATCAACTTGCTCACGAAAAAAGGGTCATACGATCCTCAATCCAATGTTAGGTTCGGGGAGTGAGCATGAAACCTAAAGGATCCTTAGAGAGTGCTCGTCCTAGCCCGACCTCTGATACTGTGCCTGCCATAGTCGTGTTCTTTGATGGAGTTTGTGAGCCTCGTAACCCTCGCGGAGTACCATGCTACGGCTACGTAATCTATTCAGCCCAGGACAAGATCGGGAACGGATTCGGTTTGGCGTCTGAGCCTTGGTCTTGGCAAGCATCAAATAACGTTGCAGAGTACCAAGCCCTCATCAAGGCTTTGGAATGGCTTCTCGAACACAACTATCAAGATGCCACAGTAATCGTCAAGGGAGATAGTCAACTCGCCATCAAGCAGATGCAGGGAACCTACGCAGTTAACGCACCGAGAATAGTTTCGCTCCACAGAGCTGCAAAGAAACTGGCGCGGTGTTTCAAGCGAATACACTTCCAGTGGGTGCCACGCGAAGACAATGAGGAGGCGGACCTGCTCAGTCAAAGAGCCTACGCCGAGTATATGGGGGAACGCGCACGAAAAGAAGCCGATGCCATAACCCGAGACAAGATTTCCAAGCTACCTGACGGACGCTTCCTAGTGCAGAGATACTGCCTCAGGACAAGTTCTGCGACATCTGTGGGGCTTCCGTGCACCAAGATTGAGTGTGGGACCTGAATCCGAACCCTCATAGAAGGAGCTTTTCGTCGTCGATATCCTTAGCGCGGACATCCAGATCTGAAACGTCATGTTGAGGATGAGATTAGGAGAGGCGTTTTTCGTCGTCGTCGCGCACCACGAGACCCTTCTAAGCCACAGACAAATCTGGATCGGGCGAGTCGATGCATATACTGTTATACGTATGAGAGTCTGAACCCTAGGATCGGAGCCGGGAGCTTCGAGGTCAGGGCCCTGTACCTAAGCAGCTCCAAAAGTGAGTCTCAACTAGCCAGGCAACTGCTCAAGGTACCCTCCGCTGTCGGTCTAATGCTTGTGAGCCTTGTCCTGCCCCCAGAAATCAGCATTAATCCATACTTTTGGTTGGTTTTGCTGGGTGGTTGTGTCACATTCGCCATCTGCCTGATTAGATTTCTTGGCAGGAAACACGGTCGGGCCAATGGTGTCTGGCAAGTCGCTGGGGTATGTGCGGCTGGTTTTGTCCTAGTCTCTTGGGCCATGTATCTTTCTTTTCTCGCAAGCACCCTGATGGAAGCTGTAGTCGCGGTTCTGATTCTTTGTGGTTGTTACTTGTCGCGGGCAATAGTTCGTAAGAACTATGGAAAACGCAGACGTCTAGTCTACCTCGGGTTATTCTTGTGCGCGCTTTTTCCGCTGACGTCAATTCTCTCCCATGTTGGAGAGACTCCAGTAGTCGTTGTTTCGCCCTCAGAGAAGTTTGTGGCGCTCTCACGGGTAGACACGACAAAGAACATTACTGTCAGTATCACAAGCGTATACTCAAGCGCTTGGAATTTCCGGCTGACGGCACAATCATCCGAATTGCTAGCCGTCTATTTGGATGGTAGAGAAGAAGGCGCCGTGGAAATCCCCTTTCTTGAGCGAGGTCGAGAATCCATCAAGTTCCTCCGGATTCAGGCATCGCCGTTGATCACGAACGGGACGTATAACGTTACCCTGAACTTTCAGTATCAGGATTATCTTTGGAAGGTCTACAACGGTTCGACCGGCCTTCAAGTGGCTGTAGGCACTCAGGCCGCGCCGAAATGCATCATCGCGACCGCCACATTTGGTTCCGAACTTTCGCCTGCTGTGCGTTTTCTACGTACTTTTAGGGATCAGCTGGTCCTATCAACGCGGGCTGGCACAGCGTTCATAGAAGTTTTCAATGCTTGGTACTACTCCTTCAGCCCATCGGTAGCCAAGTTTGTTGCGAGCAATGATCCATTCCGCGCTGCGGCCAAAGTATCGTTGTATCCACTGCTGACGATACTCGGCCTAAGCGCCTTGGCTTTTTCAGTATTCAGCGGCGTGCCGGAATTCGCTGTGGTAATGGCTGGGCTTATCGCGAGTTCACTGATTGGTATCGTCTATCTGACTCCGTGGATATTTGTGATCGCCAGCGCGCTCGTGAAGAGGAGAACGATCAAGACTAGGAGTCTAGCAAAAGTGTCGTTGGCACTTCTCACATTCGCTTCGACAGTGCTCCTAGTGGGTGAGCTGATGGGTTCGCTTCTCATGCTAGCTCTGGGTGGCTTGGCCATCGTCTTGATCTGTCTAGTCGTCGCGCCGACGGTGGTTACTTTCGAGCTTCTGAAAAGGAGGACCCTTCGCTAGATCACCTGAAATACGGCCGGGAAGTTGCAGCATTTTCTCAGAAGACCCAACGCCCTAGAGGAAGAGTGGGGGCAAAGGCTCCTCCCCGATTGAGCTAGTGATGACGGGTTGGTGTCTTCTCTTATGAATGAAGCTGTAAGAAGGTGGGGCATAACAAATCTCTACCTCGCTATCCTCCATCTTCCGGAAAGAGGGATACAAGAATCCTGTGACGGTCACAACCCTCAAAACATAGGCAACCATGGCTCAACATAAACATGGCGACCCTGAATGCGAGCCAAGAAGAATACTCGCAGATCATTCAGAACTAGAACTCAAGCCAAACCTAGGCTAGATCAAGAACTCATCGACGATCAGGAATTCCGACAGCGCTTGGAGGCTAAGCGTTTCACAGAAAGGATCGAACGTGAAGCGAACGAAGCGCTCCCATGCCTTAACTGCGGTACCTCAAACTGCTTCTCCGCAGACCAATGTCGAGTGATCGAGGACTCTCAGCCCTTGAGTAGCCTGAACCACCTATTGGAGTGTCCGGCATCGCGCTTCAGCCCGGCCGCCTCTGCCGGAGTTTCACCGCCCAACCCGCCATGAGGACGTATGAAGTTGTAGTAGAACCTGTAGCCGTCCGCAAACCGCTGAGCCGACCGCATGTTACCGAAACCTCTCATGGTCTTGGTTCGTTCTCTCAGAGTGTTGTTAAGCCGCTCTACTCGATTATTCTCCGAAAGGCAGGCCCTGCCCACATGATTGAACCGGACAGAACGCCTCTTCTTCAGTCGACTTGTCCCAGCTGCGTACGATACCAAACCGTCGGTGACGATGCATCTTGGAGTTCCACGCGCCGTGAGGATTCCTTGCTCCACAAGCTTCTCGGCATCACTCGCACCCCTGTGTCTCGACAGGCGTGTTGCCAAGAAGAAACGCGTCTTGCTATCCATCAGATTCCATTGATAGCAGTACTTGCCTCTCACGTTCTGGACAGTCTCGTCAGCATTCCACACCTTTGAGACCTTAGGCACGAAGCCCTTAACGCGCTCCTTCGCCAATGCTAGATACTTGAGAATCCACCGGTAGACTGTCTGATGCGTCACTCGCATGCCATATTGCTGATTGATATGGTCGGAGATCTTGCGAAGACTCAAACCCTTGAAGAACAGATCCAACGCTCCGACAATGACAGAAGCCCGGTAATGCATCCCGTTGAAGTCAGTTCTTGGAACGAATCTGATTTGACAGATCTTGCAGCCATAGCACTGAACCGGTCCTGACTTGTTCTTGAACACACCACGTTTTGTCACAGTCTCGGAACTTTCACATTTCGGGCATCGAGGAGTCCCTTGAATGGCTGCATCGCCCGCGCGACCAATGGTGTAGATCACGGCGTAGATGTGCTTACATGCGATGCGATTCTTCACGTTGAACTTGCATTGACAGACCCATCGACGGCCATTCCAGGCAACATCGTACCAGCCTTGATGGGATTGCGAGCGCACAAGGTATCTGTCAGCCTCGATACGCTTTACATGACCATGCTGTGAGGATATCGATAGGCCTCGCAGTTGAAGTCTGTTCAACCGGCGCGGTCCCCCCGCAAGTTCCATACTATGCCTGGAACCAAGCATTGTCGATCTCTCCGGATGCTGATTCTTCTCATTGCCCTTCCTTGACACTAGGGGTCCCTCCTTCCATGGCCTTGACTTCGTTGACAATAGTCGCCACGAGTCTGCCAGCCAGGAATGTACATTGATCGTTTGCGCAGTAACGGCAGACGGCGGGGTTCGGCCTGAATGCGATGGTCGCCTCGTCCGGGAAATCCCTAAGAAACGCCGTGGTTGCTTCTGCTTCTCGATGGACTTTCTCAAGATATTCTCGAGGAAGCACTATGTCTTTTGATCCATTGGACAAGACCACCTCATGATTTCCATCTCCGTCCCAGTATAGCGCGGCCTGAATCTTGTGCACATCAGTCAATTCACGGGCCGATTTGACCTCGTGTAGGCGACCTCTTCCATCTGGGCTTTGGAACTCTAGGTCGATGCGAACCCTGTTCTCGGACCTCTCAACGGACTTCAACTGGAAGCCCTGTTTGAGGTGTCTTCCAATCACCCGCAACATTGCGATCGCATGTAATCCTTGGAATCTGAGTCTATCCTCATTGTTGAACGGAGCAGGGATGTAGGCGGGACATATGATGAGCCGGGCCATCTTGGAGGGAGAGAGACGCAGGCTGCGCCGGATGCTTAAGGGCGCCACCCTCTGTGTAGGCACGTCTGTGCCTTTTGCCTTGTGCCTTGCAGTCGACGCTGTTCTGAAGCAACTCGTGTTCACTTCCAAGCGTGCCATCCCCTTCTGGTCAACTCGCTTTGGAGCTCGTTGAGCGGAACCCTTCGTCTTCCATGTGATACCTCATGGAACGCTCTCAGGAATAGTAGCCCGAAACCTCCCTGGTACTTAACTCCTTGACTGTGTACTGAATCAGAGCCCACACCGAACGGGTGGGATTCGACCATGGCTCTTGCGACCAAGGTTCTTTACTCCTTGAGTTCTTTACATCCTTCCAAAAGTATATATGCTTTACTCCCTTACTTCTTTACATGAGGGACGAAGTTGAGGACTATAGGCGATTCGAAGCTTTCCAGCAAATTCCAAGCAACAATTCCGAAGAGCGTGAGGGAGTTCCTAAAGCTAGACGCGGGCGATCTGATCATGTTCGTTCGAGACAACGGGAATATCCTGCTGAAGCGAGGCGAACTTAGGGTCAAGGGCTGATCTTCGGACGGGTCGCCTTGCCCACAGGCATTGGATAATTTCGGTTGAAGTCGAGCGGCTGAAGAAGCTGTTCGGGCTCGCGAGCAACCTAACGACGAACCAGGCGGTCACGGGTCGCCTCGAAGGATGCGCACTAAGTGTGTGATATAATGCCTGATCTGCTCGGAATCGAGGTTCGCGAGTATCAACATGCAATAGCGAAGTCCGTGTTGGAATCGAACACACTGGTCGTCCTTCCCACTGGACTCGGAAAGACCGCCGTTGCGTTGCTAGTTACGGTTGAGCGGCTCGGCATGTTTCCTGAGGGCAAGGTGCTGGTTTTGGCTCCGACGAGACCGCTTGTGCTGCAGCATGCCCGATTCTTCAAGGAGCATCTCGCAGGCGACAACGTCTCTTCAGCGACGCTGACCGGGGAAAGCTCACCCGAGCTAAGAGGGGCTCTCTTTCAAGAATCGAGACTGGTCTTTGCTACGCCTGAGGTGATACGGAACGACGTTCTCGAGCACCGCTACACGCTCGCGGCCGTCTGCTTGGTCGTCTTCGACGAGGCTCACCGCTGCGTGAAAGAATACGCCTACTCTGAGGTTGCTGAAGCGTACAAGCGTGAAGCGTTGAATCCGCTGATTCTGGGTTTGACGGCCTCCCCAAGCGCTCGCAGGGACAGAGTCCTGGAGATCTGCGGGAAACTTGCGATCCAGAATATTGAAGCACGCAGTGAGGCTGATGAGGATGTGGCGGGGTACGTTAAGCCGGTCTTCCTCAGCTGGGAACGAATCGCATTACCCGAAGGCTACAGGGACGTCAGCCGGATCCTCCACAGCGTCTTGGGTGAGAAGGTTGAGAAACTGCGTAGGATGCACCTGCTACCGCGCGACGTGACCGTCACGAAGCGAATGCTCCTCGACCTGGGCGAAACATTGCATGGAAGACTCGCAAGCCGTCGGGCGGGTTACCTCTTCGGAGCGATGCTCCTCCAGTCACAGGCGATCTCGCTCCAACACGCGATCGAGCTTGTTGAAACGCAGGGAATCTCCAGTCTGACGAAGTATCTTTCACGGCTGCCTGAGAGGAAGAACAGGTCCTCCCGCGCCCTCGCGAACGATCCGCGAATTATCGACGCGCTCGAACGCTCTCGGTCTCTTGTGGAGGTGGAGCATCCGAAGCAGGCGCGACTGCGAGAACTAATTGCCGAGCAGCTGGACGCCAACCCTGACTCGAAGCTGATCGTTTTCACACAGTTCAGGGACACAGTTGAAACGATCGTTCAGAACCTCAGCCGAGCTAGCCGGGTCTCGGCTGTCCGTTTCGTGGGTCAGGCCACACGCGACCCCGAGGATACGGGATTGAAACAGAGCGAGCAGGTAAGGATACTGGAGGAGTTCCGTTCGGGGCGTTTCAACGTCCTCGTGACCACGAGCATCGGGGAGGAAGGCCTACACGTGCCCGATGTGGACCACGTCATCTTCTACGAGGCAGTACCATCCGAGATACGCTCTATACAACGTCGAGGCAGAACCGGCAGGACAAGCGTTGGAAGGGTCACGGTGCTGATGGCTGAAGGCACAGTCGACGAGGCATACTACTACAGCAGC
>Ga0315280_10009800_pt1 | contig 12161 bp, 10 predicted proteins | sample YL17G06_40_MG_FD_203697 | JGI IMG/M metagenome (GOLD analysis project Ga0315280, IMG submission 203697) | Sediment microbial communities from Yellowstone Lake, YNP, Wyoming, USA - YL17G06_40 | ecosystem: Environmental > Aquatic > Freshwater > Lake > Sediment | place: USA: Wyoming | collected... | reverse complement strand
GCCGTGGGGGATGCCCAGCTTGTCGCGGAGGCAAAACCCGTGCTCGAAGCTGTCCCTGGTTTTGCGGGGCGCTCCTGCGTACCCAGTGGAAATGATCTGGTCATCCCGGACAATGATGGCGCCGATGGAACGGCGAAAACAAGTGCTTCGGCGGGCGACTTCTTTGGCGATGCCGAGATAATAATCGTCCTTAGAGATTCGTTTTAATGTCATAGGCATTTCTCTATCCTTCGGTGAAGAGCGGCCAGCGTGCCGTCGTTGATTACGGTGATATCGGCCAGCGCGAGACAGAGCCGCAATTGCTGCTCGCCGGTCTGGCCGGTCATTTCCTCTTTTTCTTTGGCCATGAATTCTTCGAGCGTTGATGCCGATTCCGTTCTCCCTCTTTTCTTCACCCTTTTGTATCTCAGTTCCACCGGCGCATCGACAGCCACAAGAAGGAAACCTTTTTGTCGGCGCAGGAACGCCGCTTCTTCGCTCGTGCGGATGCTGTCGATGACCGCTTTCTTTCCTTTGGCTTTTTTCATCACCCGGCGGGCCAGGATGTCGGCTCCGTATCTTTGGCGCAGAGCATTTCCCGTGGCGATCAGGCGATCGCGCGTCGGCTCTTGGCCCTTTTTTTTGAGCTCGTCGCGGATCAAATCAGAGAGGGAGAAGTAAGCGTATCCTTTTTTCATGAGATATGCGGCCACCTCTCCTTTCCCGGCTCCGTTTGTCCCGGTGAGGCCGATGAGCCGCGTTTCTTTTTCCATGCTCCCTCTTTTCTTTTGCCGTCCTACCCGGCTATTTCCTCACCGCTGTTCTCTTTTTTCTCTTTTCTTGTTTTTCGTTCCTTCCCGAAGAGCAAGGCGATCAGAATGCTCAGCCCGTAGAGGACCAGCATCGGGACAGCGACGATACTCTGCGTGATCATGTCGGGGGTGGGCGTGATCACGGCAGCGATGATGAAGACGGCAAGCACGGCGTATTTGAAATTTTTAATCATCCAACGGGAAGTCACGAGGCCGAGTTTCGAAAGGAAAAAGATGAGCGTCGGCAGTTCAAACACGAGAGCGATTCCGAGGAGGACGCGCAGAGAAAAGCTGAAGTAGGCATCAACGGTCAGAACAGGCGTAAAATCCGAGCCCAGTTGGAGGAAAAAGCGGCAAGCCCAGGGGAAGACGACGAAATAGCCGAAAAGGGCGCCGACTGAGAAAAAAATCGTTGTCAGAAGGACAAAAGGAATGACATATTTCTTTTCCTTCTGGTAGAGGCCCGGGGCGATAAAATACCAGAGCTGGAGGAAGATGAAAGGGGAGGTGACAAAAAGGGCGGTGAGGAAGGCCACTTTCATGTAGAGCATGAACGGCGCCGTCAGGCTGGTGTAGGCCATCTTGACCCCTTCGGGAAGGTACTTGGTCACCGGCCTGGCCAGGATTTCATAAACGTTCTTGCTGAAGACCCAGCAGGGAATGACGGCGACAAAGATGGCGACGGCGGAATAAAAGATCCTTTTCCTGAGGTCTTCGAGATGTTCAAGGAAGGTCATCTCGTCAGGAGATTTTCTTCCCTTCCTCATCCTCTTTGATGTCCTTTTTTAACTCTTCCTTGATGTCCCGGAATTCGTCCGCCTGAATCTCATGATCGATCTTTTCCTTGATTTCATCCGAAGCCCTGCGGAATTCTCGTATGGCTTTCCCTATGGATTTGCCCACTTCGGGAAGTTTTTTGGGCCCGAAAATGAGCAGAGCAATGGCGAAGATGATGAGGAGCTCAGGAAACCCGATATTTCCGAACATAGGACCTTACTTGTTTCGGGATGACAAATCAAATATAGCTTTTGGCGAGGAATTAGTCAAGGAAGAGCTTTTGTCGGCAAGCATCTTCGTTTTCGTTAGAGCGCAGATTGGAGAGAGGGGACTGGCGCCGCGCCACCCTATCGAGATCTTGATGGCCACGAAAACGAAGATGCTCACTACTCACACTAAGAGCTTTACAATAAGAGGGGGGTTTGCTAAGATTAAAACTCAAAAGACCCATGAAAAAGAAGCTTATTTTAGGCTGCTTCCTCATCCTCGTCTTCACCCATCTTACGGCCCGGGATGAAGACCTCTGGGATGCTTCGGTCGGTAAATTTTCTTCCCTTCTTTCGCTGGTCGAGAAAAATTATTACCGCGAGGTTGAGCCGGATAAACTCGTCTATTCTTCGATCAGGGGAATGCTGGAAACGCTCGACCCTCATTCGTATTTTCTTGACCCAGACAGTTTCTCGCGCATGCGCGAGGAATATACGGGAAAGTACTACGGCTTGGGCATCCAGATCTCGAAACAGGAAGACAACCTCGTCGTCATCTCTCCCATCGAAGGGACGCCGGCGAGCCGGCTGGGCATCCTGCCCGGAGATATCATCTCGCACATCAACGGCGAAAGCACCAAGCGGATGTCGAGCTTGGAGGCGATGCAGAAATTAAGGGGACCTAAAGGAACAAAGGTCACTATCACCATCGTCCGGGAGGGGCTGGACAAGCCCCTGGACTTGACCATCGAACGGGAAGAAATACCCCTGCGAAGCGTCCCTTATGCGTTCATGATCAACGATGAGGTGGGTTATATCTTTATCCGTAACTTTGCCGAGACAACCTCAGGGGAATTTGAAGACAGGATGAAACTTCTCAGCGAGCAGGGAATGAAAGGACTCATCCTCGACTTGAGAAGGAACAGCGGCGGCTCGTTTTTCCAGTCCATCGAGATTTCCGATGAATTCCTGGCCAAAGGGGACCTCATCGTCTCCATTAAGGGCCGCAACAAAGTTTATAACCGAGAATCCCGGGCGGTCAAAGATGACCAGTATGAGAATATTCCCCTCGTCATTCTGATCAACCGCGGCAGCGCCAGCGCCTCGGAAATCGTCAGCGGCGCCATCATGGATAATGACCGCGGCTTGATTGTCGGCGAGGATTCCTGGGGGAAAGGGCTCGTCCAGACGGTTTTTCCTCTGGGTGATAGTCTGGCCGTCGCCTTGACGACGGCGAAATATTATACGCCGAGCGGGAGGTCGATTCAGAGAGATTATGGGCATATCGAAGATTACATACTCTACAAGAAGGCCCCCGAGGAACAAAGGGAAGTGAGATACACCGCCAAAGGGAGAAAAGTCCTTGGCCAAGGGGGGATCACGCCGGATTACGAAGTCTCTTCTACCCTGGCGCCGTTGACGGCGGAATTGATGATCAGGGGAGCCTTTTTCAGCTATGCCCGCAAGTTTGTCGGTCACCAGACTGGATTGTCCAAGAGCTATATTTTTCCGCGTGGAGAGGAGAAGGCGGGCGATTCCAGTATGGAGAAGATCCCCGTCGGAAAGGATTTCGTCGTTGATGTTAGAGTCGTCGAGGATTTTAAAGACTATCTCCGGCTGAACAAAACAGCCTTTGACGAAGCCAAGTTCAAGGAGTCAGAGGCGGAGATCAAAAGAGAGCTGGAACGGGAGATTGTTTCTTCCCTTTGGGGGATCGAAGCAGGCACAAAAGTCTACCTGAAAACAGACGCTGTGGTCCTGAGAGCCTTGGAGGTTATGCCCGAGGCAGCCAAATTGGTTGAAAATACGAATTCTCGTTAGAATTGGGGGAATCCTCGGTTCCCTCGTTTTCCCATGAGTCTTTAACGGAGGACCTGAAAATGAAAATCGCCCTGGCCTCTGACCATGCCGGTTTTGACCTCAAGCAAGGAGTCCTGGCCTACCTAAGGCAGAAAGGGATTGCCTTCAAGGATTTTGGCTGCGGCCAGGGTGAGACCGTTGATTACGTGGACTATGGCGCCAGGGCCATAGAAAGCGTCGTCGCCGGAGGAGAATGTGACCGGGCGATTCTGTTCTGCGGCACCGGGCTCGGGATGGCGGTCGTGGCCAATAAATTCAGGGACATCAGGGCGACCCCCTGCTGGAACATCTACACAGCCGAGATCAGCCGCAAGCACAATGATTCAAACTGTCTAACTCTTGGTGGGAGGGTTCTCTCTCTTCAGGAAGCCTTAGCCATCGTGGCCGCCTGGCTTGAATCTCCCTTCGAGGGAGGCCGGCATGAGCGGAGGGTCGGCAAAATATCTGAGCTCGAGAGAAAGAATTTCAGGGCCTAAAAAAGGAGATAACGCCGATGACTTCCTTTTCCGAAAAAATCCTTTCGTTAGCCCAAAAGGCCGAACAGAATAACCGTTGGAGGCAAGAAGAATCTTTTAACCTTATTCCTTCAGAGTCAACTCCCTCGCTTCTGGTTAAGCTGTGCGAAATTTCCGATCCCTCGGGCCGGTATGCTGAGCACAGAACCATGAAGGGGAAGGAAATCTATTTTTATCAAGGGACCGATTTCATCCGGGATGTGGAAATCGAAGCCCAGAAGGAATTGGCTCAATATTTCCGTTGTTCTGATGTGGAACTGAGGCCGATCAGCGGCCAGATGGCCAACGAAGTCGTGTTCAAGGGCATGGTCCGCTTCATCAACCGCAATCGGCCGGAGGGGCAGCCGACGCGGAAGATGCGGCTGGTGATGAATAATGAGCTGACCAAAGGCGGCCATCTCAGCTCCCAGCCCATGGGCGCGCTCTTTAACTTAGTCGAGGAAGACCCAAAGACCGGAAAAGAAAATGTCCTCAATTTTCCCGTCTCCCGGGATAATCCCTACAAGCCGGATCTCGATAAGTTGGCTGAGCTCTTGGAGGAGCAGAGACCGGAGTTCATCATATTCGGTAAGAGCATGTTTCTCTACCCTGAGCCTGTGGATTTTGTCGCCCGACTGGTTCAAGGATGGCCGGAGCGGCCGGTGATCATGTATGACATGGCCCACGTCCTGGGGCTTTACGGCGCCTTTCAAGAGCCTCTTCGGGAAGGGGCTGACGTCATCACCGGGAGCACGCACAAAACCTTTTTTGGTCCGCAAAGGGGGATCATTGCCGGCAGCTTTCCTTCGGGCAGTCCGCTCCGCAACCTCTGGCTGGATATCAAAAGCCGGGCTTTTCCCGGTTCCACAAGTAATCACCATTTGGGCACGCTCCTGGCCCTGCTCATGGCGACGTATGAAATGAACGCTTTTAGAGAGGAATACCAGACGAAGGTCAGGCAAAACGCCAAGGCCTTTGCCCGGGCGCTCAAGAAAAACGGGGTCCTCGTTGAAGGGGATGAGGGGGATGGGTTTACCGAGACTCATCAGGTTCTCATCCGTGTCCGCGCTCACGGACCCGCTCAGGAGATCGCGCGGCGCCTGGAGGAGAATAACATTGTCACCAACTATCAGGCGCTTCCCGACGATGAAACATTCCTGGATGCCAGCGGAATCCGCTTAGGCGTGCAGGAGATGACTCGCTTCGGCATGGTGGAGAGGGATTTCGATGTCCTGGCGGGCTATCTCGCCGAGGTCGTCATCAGGAATAGAAAAATCAAGGAAGAGGTGCGGAAGCTGCGCCGGAATTACTTAGAGATGAAGTTCTGCCTTCCTCTCAAAGATTCGCTTCCTGCGGCCGCGAAAATCTTGAAGAGCATTTTTCCTCGGCCCGGGTTGATCGAGCATCTCGTCGAGGAATTAACGAAATAATAATTAATGGGAAGGGACGAAATATATTGCTATTGTCATCGCGAGCGGAGCGTGGCGATCTGACCCGAAAGGGTCATTTCGAGCGTAGCGAGGAATCTCAAACTGAAATTGCTTCGTCGTCTCTTTGACAAGAGGCTGCTCGCAATGACAGGCAAAAGAAGGATTGTGACATGAAGGTGTTAGTTGTGGGCTCAGGCGGGAGAGAGCATGCCCTGGCCTGGAAGATCTCTCAGAGTAAGCGGGTCGAAAAGCTTTACTGCGCGCCGGGGAACGCCGGCACCATGAGCCTCGGCGAAAATGTGCCGATCGCCGATTCTGACATTTCTGGCCTGGCTGATTTTGCGGCCAAGAAAAAAATTGATTTGACTCTTGTCGGCCCGGAGCTTCCGCTGACTTTGGGCATCGTCGATGAGTTTGCCGAGCGGGGTCTCGGCATCTTCGGCCCCACCAAAAAAGCAGCAGAGCTCGAGGGGAGCAAAATATTTGCCAAGCAGTTCATGGAGCGCCACCGGATTCCCACGGGACGCTTCAGGGTGGCGGAATCGCCAATGCAGGCCCTGCGGATCCTCAAATCCGGTGAATTTTTCTTCCCTCTGGTGGTTAAGGCCGACGGCCTGGCTGCGGGCAAAGGCGTCATCGTCTGCCCCAGCCTGCGCAAGGCCGAGGAAGCCGTGGACATGATCATGGTGAAGAGACAATTCGGAGAGGCGGGGAAAAAGCTCGTCATCGAGGAATTCCTCAAGGGCAAAGAGGTTTCCTTTATCGTCATCTCCGACGGAGCCAAAATGCAGCCTCTCGTGACGACCATGGACCACAAAGCCGCCTATGACGGAGACCGAGGCCCGAACACCGGCGGGATGGGCGCCATTTCGCCTTCACCGTTCCTGAGCCCGGAATTGTTCTCGGAGATCATCAATAACATCGTCTTTCCCACTATCAACCGGATGCGTGAAGAAGGGAGGAAATACAAGGGCGTTTTGTATGTCGGCCTGATGCTGACTGAAGAAGGGCCCAAAGTATTGGAGTACAACTGCCGGTTCGGGGATCCGGAAACACAAGTCCAGATGCTGCGCTTGGAGTCTGACCTTGTTGAAGTCCTTCTCCACGCTCTCGAAGAGAATGTGCTGGAGAAAGAAATCAGGTGGAGCGTCAAAGCCTCGGGCTGCGTTGTCTTGGCCTCGGGCGGCTATCCCGTTGCCTATGAGAAGGGTAAATTGATCAACGGCCTGAAGGAGACCTCAGCCAGACCCGGTATCACCGTCTTCCATGCCGGAACGAAGTTCGAAAACGGAGAATACTACACGAACGGCGGAAGAGTGCTGAATGTCTGCGGCTCGGGGAAAACGCTGGCTGAGACCATGGAAAATATCTATAGCGCTGTTTCCGGCCTTTCCTTCGAGGCGATGCACTACCGGCGGGATATCGGAGCCCTGAAATAGGAGGAAATCATGGACGTTGCTGTTTTAATCGGGAGCGAATCAGACTATGATGTCATCGAAGAGGCCCTCGACCTGCTCAAAGAATTCGGCGTTTCGTATGAGCTTGAGGTGACTTCCGCTCACCGTTCGCCTGAGCGGACGCGAACGCTCGTCACGAGCTTTGAGGAAAAAGGAGTGAAAGTCTTTATCGCTGTCGCCGGCAAGGCCGCCCATCTCGCGGGATTTGTCGCGGCCCACACTCAAGCGCCCGTTATCGGCGTTCCGGTGGAAAGCGCCGGGCTCGCCGGGCTGGATGCTCTTCTTTCGACTGTTCAGATGCCCCAAGGAATTCCTGTGGCTACGATGGGGCTGGGCCAAGTAGGAGCTTCCAATGCCGCCGTTCTGGCCGTCCAAATCTTAAGCCTGAGGAATCCCCGCTTGAAGAAAAGATTGGAAAATTACCGGAAAAATCTGGCCGCTCAAGTGGAGAAAGCCTCGACCAGAATTCGCCGACGAAAATGACCTCTTTTTCCATTCAGAACTTCGGCTGCCGGGTGAATCAAGCCGAAGCCTTTGGTTGGGCCGAGGAGTTCGAACGGGGAGGGCTGAGGCTGGAGAAGGATTCGACCAGAGCCGATTTAGTCGTTGTCAATACCTGCACTCTGACAACCCGAGCAGACCGGGACGTCCGCAAATTCATCAGAAAAATTTCCCGCTTGAACCGTCAGGCCAAGCTGATAGTTGCCGGCTGCTCTGTAGACGGCGGGAGAGCAGAATTTGAAAAGATTTCCCGGGCCTGGCTGCTCCTGTCCAATGAAGAAAAAGGAGGGCTGACGTCGCGGGTCCTGGCCGATTTCGGCGGCCGCCGAGAAGCTCTTGCCCAGCCCTGGCGTTCCCGCGCCCTGCTCAAAGTCCAGGACGGCTGCAACCTGCGCTGCGCCTTCTGTGTCATCCCTTACGTGAGAGGGAAGAGCCGAAGCTTCGACAGCGAAGAGATCCTCTCCCGGGCCAGAAAATTCGTTCGTCAAGGCTTCCAGGAGGTGGTCCTCTGCGGAATCCATCTTTCCTCCTATGGGCGCGACCTTCGGCCAAAAAGCTCGCTCCACGAATTATTGCAGGCGTTGGTGGAGATTGAAGGGATGGGCAAGATTAGGTTAAGTTCCCTCGACCCCCGTTTTTTAGACGACAAGCTCATAGACTTTATCACGAGCAGCCAAAAAATATGCCCTCACTTTCATCTCTCCTTGCAGCATGGCTCCGACCGAATTCTCAAACTCATGGGACGAAATTCACGAGTTTCGGAGTATGGACACATTCTCTCCCGGCTGAGGCAGCGCTCTCCCGCGGCTTCGCTCGGGGCAGACATTATCAGCGGATTTCCAGGCGAGTCGGATGAGGATTTCGCGAAGATGTTTGATTTTTTAAAAAATTCGGCGCTGACCTATGGCCATGTTTTCACTTACTCCCCGCGGCCGCATACTCAAGCAGCTGATTGGCCTCAAGTTGCAGAAACCGTGAAAAGTCAAAGGTCGGCGCTCTTAAGGAAATTATTCGAGGAAAAACGGCTTGCTTTCCGCCTGACTTTCCTGAGCCAAGAGCTTGAGGGGGTTGTCGTCAAGAAAAGCGGCGCCGACGGAGAGGTCTTGACCTCCAATTATGTTGACGTTCATGTTCCTTCTTGCCCAAATGAGCCGGGCGAAGCAGTGAAGGTGAAGATTTCCCGGGTTGAGTCAAAACAGACCCGGGGAGAAATTGTGGCCTAAATAAAATTAACGCTCCATGAAAAAAATCCATCTGCTCCCTCCTGAAATTTCCCAAAAAATTGCCGCCGGCGAAGTTATTGAAAGGCCCTTTTCCGTGGTCAAGGAACTTGTCGAGAACTCTCTTGACGCCGGCGCCTCCGAGATTAAGGTGGAGCTTCAAGCAGGCGGGAAAAAGTCCATCAGAATCCAGGATGACGGCGCCGGAATGAGCCGGGAGGATGCCCTTCTCTGTTTTGAAAGGCACGCTACGAGCAAGGTTTCGAGCGAGCAGGACCTGGAAAAAATCTCGACCCTGGGATTTAGGGGCGAGGCTCTCGCCAGCATCGCCGCCGTTTCCGAATTGGTCCTCAAGAGTTCAGACGGCGAGGAAGACATGGGTATCCAGGTCGTGCGCAAAGGCGCAGAGGTTGTTTCTGTCCAGGATATCGCCTTCCCCAAAGGAGCAAGCGTGGAAGTCAAAGACTTATTTTATAATCTGCCGGTGAGGCGGAAATTTCTTCGCTCCGACCAGTCCGAGTTAGGTTTAATTGTCCGCTATCTGAGCGGCGTGGCCTTGGCCTTTCCTCGAGTCAGGTTTTCTTTGGTTCATTCGCGGCGAGAAATTCTAAACTGCCCTCAGGTGGGCAGCCACAGGGAGAGGATTTTTCAGCTCTATGGGAAGGACATCTTGGAGAGACTTATGGAGATCGATTTTAAGGAAGGAGAAAGCCGCATCTTTGGCTACGGATCTCGCCCTCCCTCGGGCAAGGCTGATAAAACCCATCAACTCTTTTTCGTCAACAGACGCCTGGTCAAGGACCGCGTCCTTCAGGCTGCCCTCATTCAAGCCTACCGAGGTTTCTTGGAAAAGGATTTGTTCCCCGAAGCTTTTCTTTTTCTAACTCTTCCCTATGCCGAAGTGGATGTGAATGTTCATCCGGCTAAAGCGGAAGTTCGGTTCCGCGATGCGCAGTTCATTTTTCACCTTGTGCTCTGGGGTGTGGAAAAGGCCAGGCTCAAAGATAGGGGAATTAAAGAGATCTATCCATCTCGGGAAGGCGCGAACCTCGAGCCACGGGTAGAAGAAGCGGCGGCACCGAGAGCGTTTCTGAAAATGGAAAGCCGGGAGATACCGACGCAGCTGTTGTTTCGGCCGGCGCCGGAGTCAAAGGAGGCCAAGGCCTATCCTCGCGTTCTGGGCCAATATTTGAGCACCTATATTGTGGCGGCCGGCGAAGAGGGGCTTTTTATCATCGACCAACACAACGCCCATGAAAGAGTACTGTTTGAAAAATACAAAGAGACCGATGCCCAAAAACGCTGGCCGCAGAAAATCCCGCTGATTCCGCTTCTCTTTGACCTTTCTCCCGCTCAGGTCTTGAGTCTGGAAAAGAACCGGCCTCTGCTTGAGGAGGCTGGCTTCCGGCTCGATGCCATGGGAGGGAAGACCTATGCCCTCAACGGCTTTCCCGATATCTTTGGCGCCGAGGAAGCCAGGGATGCATTGCTGGCGCTCCTCGACGAGATGGGAGACGAGGTGGTGGAGCGAAAAAGAGAAAGATTGCTTGCCACCCTTGCCTGCAAAACGGCCATCAAGGCTCATGAGGTTCTGCCGCAAGAGAAGATGGATTATCTTGTCGAAGAACTTTTCAAGACGTCCAATCCATCGATTTGCCCGCACGGCAGGCCGGTGATCATCAAGGTCGATAAAAATCAGATCGAAAAAGGCCTCAAACGGATGTCCTGATTTTTCCCTTTTCCTTCAAGTCGTCGCGAGCCTTAGCTTGCGCGCATCGTTTCCAAGATTTGCGCGCCGCTTTAAGTCTACGACGACATCATCGAGTCGGATAATAAGATGGCGCGCCTGGAGAGACTCGAACTCCCGACCCGCTGCTTAGAAGGCAGCTGCTCTATCCACCTGAGCTACAGGCGCGCTAATGCTTCTCGTTTATGAATGCGAGCGAAGCGAGGAATCTCAAGCCGAGACCGCCACGGCATCTTCGATGCCTCGCGACGACTTCCTCGGATTGCTTCGTCGCTCTGCTCCTCGATGACCAGCCTATGCCCTCTTATGAGAGTGTCGGGGAGATCGGATTTGAACCGACGACCTCCTGCTCCCAAGGCAGGCGCGCTAACCAGGCTGCGCCACTCCCCGCTGGTGTATTTCTAAGAATCTTCCGGTTTTCTGCGTTTTTACCTGAAGAGAATCCTAACTTTTGAGCCTGCTCATCTTAGCAAAACGGTCATTCCTTGTCAATTTGCGACGCTTTTCGGCAAGCATCCCAAATTCCGTAATGGAAACAGATTTCGATGGATGGTACGGCGCCAACCCCCGCCTTTAAGGTCGGGGCGAAGAGTTTGGATGAGGAAGCCCCTCGAGGACTGAGCGGGAACGGTTTCTTGACCGAAGGGAGAGAAAAGCGAAGGATGAGCTTTGGCCATGGGGACTCGCTTCCGGCTACGGCTGTAACCTCTTCAGGTGAGAACCCAAGGATAAAATTCACCTTCAAAATCCTCTCTATGGGTGATTGACCCTATCTAAGGATAACTGCAATCATAAGAGCCGTTAGAAATGAACCACCTTCCCATGGAAAGTCATGTTGTTGGGAGAGAGAATATTTGACCAAAAACGGCGTCTTTGTAACTGAAAAGATTATTTTTGACCAAAAGTGGCAATTTAGTATTGACAAATTTTGGCAAATTCGCTATTTTGATAGGACTTTTCTAAAATGGGATCAAATTTAGGCGAACTTCTTCTTCGCGAAAAAGTCATCACTCCAGACCAGTTGAAGTCTGCTTTGGACATGCAGAAAGAAAAAAATGTTCCCCTTCAGACGGCGATCGTGTCGCTCGGCCTGGTTTCCGAGGAAGAGATGGCTCAAGCCCTCAGCCGGCAGCTCGGCTATCCCTATATCGACCTTGACCAGTTTGAAGTCTACCCGGACGTTGTTAACCTCATCCCCGTGGACATCGTGAAGAAGGACATGATCATGCCCATTCACCGCATCCGCTCTTTTCTGACGCTGGCCATGGTCGATCCTACGGATTTAGAGGTCATCGAGGACATCCGTTTCCGGACGGGTTTGAGCATCCAGCCGGTCATCGCTTCCGAGAGCGGCATCTTGAATGCCATCAATAAATACTACGGTTCTTCCAGCGCCCTTAAGGTGAAGAAGATCATTGAAGACATAGAGCTGGCGGACGACACCCGGGTGAATATCATCGAGGAAGAGAAAGAAGATTATGACGTCGAAGAGCTGGTCCACTCTACGGAAGAAGCACCCATCATCACTCTTGTCAACACCATCTTTGTGGATGCCATCAAGAAAGGGGCCAGCGATGTTCATTTTGAGCCCTATGAGCAAAGCTTCCGCGTCCGTTTCCGCATGGACGGTATCCTCCATGAAATGATGGACCTGCCCATGAAATTCAAGAGCCCGGTC
>Ga0315280_10009799_pt1 | contig 12162 bp, 12 predicted proteins | sample YL17G06_40_MG_FD_203697 | JGI IMG/M metagenome (GOLD analysis project Ga0315280, IMG submission 203697) | Sediment microbial communities from Yellowstone Lake, YNP, Wyoming, USA - YL17G06_40 | ecosystem: Environmental > Aquatic > Freshwater > Lake > Sediment | place: USA: Wyoming | collected... | reverse complement strand
TCCGCCGCTAAATCATAATCTATATAGTCAAACGGAACATTTCTATCCCTGAAAAATTGCTTTGTCTTACGACACCACGGACACGTGCTAAGAGTGTACATAAACACCTTTTTCATTATTTTCTCCCTTCAATCTTGACGAATATTTTTCCATCCGATAGTTTCAATTCGTATGTTGGTATCCTGATCTCTTTTGCATCTAGGAATTCACCGGTCCTTACATCGAATCTCCAGTCGTGACATGGACACGTAATTGTGTAGCCCTCCAATGTGCCCTCCGCCAAAGGACAAGCCATATGCGCACATTTGTTCGATATGGCAAGAGTCTCGCCGGATTTTCTCAAAAGAAGAATGGGTATTCCCATGAGGAACACCACTTGTGGAATATTTTCCTGCAGTTTACGCTCGTCGATAGCGAAAACCCAAGGAGACTCAAGCATCATTTCATCAGTCCATGAATGTCCCGTGAATTTCTTGACCACCACACATGTATATAATCTTGGGGCCAGTATCTTAGAGACGGTGACTCTTCCAGTGGCGCCGATACGTAAGGCCCGTCAGGCCTTCTTTTTCCCGTGAAACAGTTCGCTTCCAGCGCCTGGATAGACAATCCACTCATTCTTTGGTGTTGGACTGTTGACTGTTGGCCACTTACGAAGCTGTGGTTCTGATCCTTCCTGTGTTACGGCTGAAGGATCAGAGTCCTTCATCGATGGTTTCTTGCGCACATTAACTTCTTCCACGTTGTGGCTGAACTCGATAGGGATACCGTTAGGGTCGAATGCATAGATCGAATGGATGAAGCCATGGTCGATTACATCGGATACCCAGAATCCAGCTGCAGAGAGTCTGTCTTTTGTCTTCCAGAGGTCCTCTTCTGTTTCCACCCCAAAAGAAACGTGGTCAAAGACATAGGGACCGGTTACCGGTCGGCCATGGTCCTTCTCGGGAACGGGCTTAACGCCAGGCCACTCGAAAAAAGCTATCAAATCATTTTCTGAAATTTCGAAAAAGTAGTGTCTGTAGCCAGGCTGTCCAAGTCCAGCGACCAATCTCATGCCTAGCAAATCTCTCCAGAAGCGGATTGTCTTATCCATGTCTCTTGTTGCCATCGCCAAGTGGTTAACACCAATGAATCTTATCATGAAGTATCCTCCTCACATTGGGGAGTAATCATGGTTCAGCACCCTTCTGTCTCGTGACGTCAAAACAAGAACATGGGGATAGATTCGTGATCCAATCACTCCCCACAATGAATTACCATAGACAAATAATTAAGTCGCATGGTATACATGGGTGAGTCGCTAGCGTACAGAAGGGCTTGAACTCGCAAACCGGAACTTAGTGCATTGGTGGTTGCAGAATATCTTGAAGCAGTAGCTGCTACGGAGCGATAACGCGACATGTCCAAGGCCACGATAATATTGGCAGGCGGAATGAGTACGCGTTTTGGAAGAAGCAAGCCGTTTCTATCCCTGCTGGGGAAACCGCTGCTATTGCGCACGACAACGCAGGCTTTGAAGTTCTCTGATGAAATTGTCGTAACAATTAGAAAAACTGATTCAATCCAGAAGTATGAGCAACTTCTTTCGAACCGCGTGAGGATTACGAGAGATGTCTTACCTCAGCAGAGTCCGCTGGTAGGAATCCTTACAGGCTTGCGTTCAGTGAAATCAACCTACGCAGTAATTCTCCCTTGCGACCTTCCATTTGTGAATGAAAGCGTGGTGTCTCTTCTCTTCGAAAAGGTGTTTGAACATGATGCAGCTGTACCAATCTGGTCGAACGGAAACATCGAGCCTCTTCACTCAACCTACAACGTTGCAGAGGCTAGGTTAGCGGCTGAAAAAACGCTTCTGATGGGTCAGCTTAAAGTTTCAAACATGATCGACCGGTTGAGGACTGTGATTTACGTGGATGTTGAAGAGCTACGCAGGATGGACAAGGACTTGGTTACATTCTTCAACATAAATACCAAGGAGGATTTGAAAAGGGCGGAGCAGATCCTCAAGCTCCAGTCTGGGATCAGATCCACCCAAGAACCGTACTAATTCATCCTTGAGGTCAATGTACTATCCGTTCGGGAAATGTGTAAACGTTCATCCTCGATCCACGCGCAAAGCACACGAGCGTCAAACCAACCTTCTCAGCCGCCAATATTCCCGAATGTATTGGGCCGCGCATAGATACGCTAATGGGAACACCGACCCTTGCAGCTTTCAAAACTAGATCAGCTGGCTGTCTTCCTGTGGTCGCGAGTGTAGCTTGCGTCAGATCCAGTCCCTGTCTTATGGAGGATCCGATAACCTTGTCAATCGCATTATGTCTTCCAACATCTTCTGCAAACGCTTTCAGTATACTATTGTGAAATATTGCCGCAGAGTGCATCGCTCCTGTCTTGCCAAAATACAAAGAAGATTGTGATAGCTCCCTAATCATTTTTGAAATGTCTTGGGCCTTCACTTTGTGGTCGCTGCAAACACTTGGCCAGTCGAGTCCATCTAAAGATTTTGAATATCCTGAAGATCCACATGAAGTCAAGACAAGTCCAGTATTCCTCGATTTTTCATAACGAACCCCTCTTTCTTTCGTTTCGACATCCACTGTCTTACCTATGGCGCGAACGCTAACAAGATCGTCCTTACTGTCCACTATTCCTTCATCAAGCAAAAACCCGATGGCAAGCTCCTCGATCAAGGATGGCGTAGCCAAAAGCGTCGCAATTGATTTTCCATTAAGGATTATCTCGATCGGGCTCTCTACAGCAACATCGTCTTCAACGTTTTCATCCAAATTTAAGGATAATTCGAGCTTTCGCACACTGACTTTCACAGTCACGGGTGGCAGGCTCACGGACTTCATATCCCCTACCATACAATTGTCAAGGTAAGATCTAAACTAATACTGAGCAAACCTTCCTGTAGATTTTGAAAACCGTTAGTATTGAGTCTGTCTTTGCCCGACACGGAATCAGATGGATATGGTCGGGCTTGTCAGGTGAATCTTTATAACAAAAAGATCAACCAAGTTTAGAGAATTGTATTCAGGGTTACTTGTACTCGAGATTCCAAGGGAAGAGTAAGATGGACATAATTCGTCAATTGATTTCTGTGCATTTGACTTTCTAACGGTTGTAACTCGAGGAACTTTGCTGAGAAGGTTAGACTTGAGAGCCGAAGTTACTGCAACTGGGATTGTTCAGGGGGTAGGGTTTCGTCCCTTCGTTTACAGGTTAGCTTCAGAGTGTAGTCTAGTAGGCTATGTTCGAAATAGGGGTGATGCTGGAGTTGAGATCGTTGTTGAGGGAGAAGAGAATGATATTCGAGACTTTGTTGTTAGGTTGAGGCGAGACAAGCCGACCCCAGCAGAGATTCACGATCTGAAAGTTCAATATGGAAAGGATCAGGGCGATTTCAAGGAATTCGTTATAGCGGAAAGTTCGCAAGCTCGAGTTCTGATGGGGTCAACGATTCCAGCAGATCTGTCTATCTGCAACGCCTGCACAGAGGAACTCAGGAACCCTAAAGACCGTCGGTACGAATACTTCTTCATCACGTGCACCGATTGTGGGCCGAGATATACGACAATAGAAGCTTTGCCGTATGATCGACCGAACACGACGATAGCGCAGTTTCCAATGTGCGCATCCTGTTCAGACGAGTTCAGAGATCCACGGAGCAGAAGGTTTCACGCACAGACAATCGCATGTGCAGAATGTGGACCGAGGGTTTTTCTGGCCGATAGGAATGGAAAAGATCTACTTGACAACGATCCGATCCGAACAGCTGGAAGACTTCTGGAAGAGGGGCACATCGTTGCAATCAAGGGATACGGCGGATTTCATGTCGCGACTGCATCGACCATTTCAGATACCATTGAAAAACTTCGAGGCGTAAAGCATAGGTCTCAGAAACCCTTCGCTATTATGGCTAGAGACCTCGCGGCTATTAGATCTTTCGCGAACATTGAAGGAGATGAACAACGGCTGCTAGTGTCCCCCGCAAAGCCGATAGTCCTCGTCGAGAAGAGCGACCACTACTATCTATCCTCCCTAATATCTCCAAATCTCGACAGGGTCGGAGTTATGCTTCCGTATACAGCGCTTCATCTTATGTTATTCGATCACGTGAAAGAGCCAGCTTTTGTTATGACGAGCGCCAATCCTCCAAACGAACCCATAATCACTCAGAATCGAGAAGCGGTTACACGGTTGGGATTCATCGTAGATTACTTCTTGTTTCATGATAGGGAGATTGCGCAGAGATGCGACGACTCTGTGGCCAGAGTGATGAACGGTCGGACAAGTCTTATTAGGCGTTCACGTGGTTTCGCGCCCACTCCGATTCGATTGGGCTCTCGACGTGGATCTATTGTGTTAGGACTCGGAGCTGAGCTAAATGTAACTTCGTGCGTCATTATACATGACAAGGCTTTCATCTCACAACACATAGGTGACGTTGAAACTCCCGAGACCTACCAGTTCTTGAAAGACGCTACGAAACATCTGTTATCCCTAACAAATGCTAAGCTTGATGCGATCGGATGCGATCTGCATCCACTTTTCAATACCAGCCGCTTTGCTCACGAGTTTGGAGAGGAGAAAGGCCTACCAGTTTTTCCAGTTCAACATCACTACGCTCATGTCTCAGGCTTAATGTTCGAACACAACTTGGACGAGATTATGGGAATTGCATGCGATGGCTACGGGTACGGTGCCGATGGAAACGCTTGGGGAGGAGAAATAGTTCATGGTGGAGCTACAGGTTTCAAACGTTTAGGCCATCTTCAAGAACAGCCGATGGTTGGCGGAGACTTGGCAACGAAATATCCGCTTCGAATGGCGGCTGGAATCCTCAGAGGTTTCGATGGTTGGGAGGAGTGGCTTCAATCAAAAGCTGAGCACTTTACCCATCATGAGCGGGAAGTAGAATTGGTGATCAGACAGTTGAATCGCCATGAGAGATTACCGTCGACCACGAGCTGTGGCAGGGTGCTGGACGCCGTAGCCGCAATTCTCGACATATGCTTTGAAAGATCCTATGAGGGAGAACCTGCTATGAAACTTGAAGCTGTAGCCAAGGGTGGAAGGGACGTACTTCACCTTGAACCAATATTTGACGGTAAGTCTATTGAGACTCGGCAAATGTTCCAGAGGATCTTCGAACTTAGGGAAAAGGAATCCTCTCGTGACCTGGCATTCTCAGCACAGGCGTATCTAGCGAGCGCCTTGGCTCATTTCGCCGTTGACGAGGCGAAGAGCCTGGGAACGAAGGATGTGGGTTTCACAGGAGGAGTAGCCTATAACAAACAGATGGTCTCCACCATCGAGAAGATAGTTCTTGATCAAGGTCTGCAATTTGTGATTCCAGTACAGATCCCGTGTGGCGATGGGGGCTCGTCATTTGGTCAAGCATGTGCCGCAAGCTTAACGTTTTCAAAGAAGTAAGGATTAATACCTTAGACCTCTCTTGACTCTCGATAACTTGTGGTTCTGGTGCCATCTCAGTGTGCTTAGCTATTCCTGCAAGGATAATTGAGAAAACCGCCGATCATGCTAGAGTTGACTTTGGCGACGGAGTTGTTCGAGAAGTTAACGTCTCCCTCGTCAATGCTGACGTAGGCAGTTATGTCATAGTTCATGCTGGATTCGCCATTGAGGTTCTGGATGTGGAAGAAGCAAAGGAGACGTTGAAGCTCTGGGAAGAGATCCTCTCAGCGTAGTCGAGTACCAGGCCAGTATTACTGGTCTTCGCGATCACTCTGAAGACATTCAAGAAAGATAGACTCGAGTTGACTCTTCATGTTTAGGTATAGAGATAGAGACTTTGCGGACAAGATCGTTGATAGATTGCGGAAGCTTGACGTTAACGTTGTTCTGATGCATGTATGTGGGACGCACCAAGATACAATTGTCAGATATGGATTGGACTCGTTGCTGGAATCGTGTAGCGTGGATATTAGACAAGGACCAGGTTGTCCAATATGCGTTACAACTCCTACAGAATATGAAGAGATGATTACTCTCGCAGAGAAAGGTAACATAGTGACAGCTTTCGGTGACGCTGTAAGAGCGCCTGGCTACACACGGTCATTGATGGACGCTAGGGCTCAGGGTTGCGACGTTCGAATTGTCTACAGCATTGAGGATGCTGTGAAGATAGCCTCAAGAACAGACAAAAATGTTGTCTTCATGGCCGTGGGATTCGAAACCACCGCTCCAACTACAGCAGCGGTTCTTCTGCAAAAGCCACCAAAGAACTTCTCCATACTCTGCTGTCACAGATACATACCGCCCGCTCTTCACACACTTCTCTCGAGCGGAGAAATGAAAATCCAAGGTCTAATTGAACCTGGACATGTGAGCGTGATAATTGGGATAAAGCCGTACGAGGAGATTTCAAAGAAACACCGCATTCCTCAGGTGATAGCAGGTTTCGAACCCTTGGACATGCTGATGGCGGTATATATGTTGGCAAAACAGATCAGTAGAGGAGAAGCAAAGGTTGAGAACGAGTATACCCGCACGGTCCATTATGAGGGAAATGAAAAAGCGCTGAAGCTTCTCAACGAAGTCTTTGAACCTTCAGACATAGTCTGGAGAGGTTTCCCAACTATCCCAAGTTCAGCAATGACGCTTAGACGAGAATTCTCCACCTATGACGCTAGGGATATCTACTCGGACATTCTAGAAAAGGTCAAAGAACACACTTACGAAGAATCACGGCAATGTAGATGCGGAGAGATTCTTAGAGGATTGGTAGAACCAAAGGATTGTCTTTTGTTCGCCAATCCTTGCACACCACAGCATCCCATCGGACCCTGCATGGTATCTGTCGAAGGATCATGCAACATCGAATATCGATATCGTGGTAAGCATGCTACAAGAAAATAACCACGATTCTGTTTCACCTTAGAGGCATTGTTCAGCGGCCTGCAAACTGCTTCATGGGGGAGCAGCTGATCTTTTCTTGCAGGAGTTCACGATTTTGGATAGTAGTCCGACAAGTTCGTTTTGAAAAGGATAATAAGTGCTCATTATGAGACATTAAGAAAATCGGCGATCTGATTGTCGAAAACTAGAATCTTCTTCACCAGCGATGTTCATGGTTCTGATGTCGTCTTTACGAAGTTCCTGAATTCTGCGAAGTTCTACAAGGCTAATGTGCTAATTCTGGGCGGAGATATAACTGGTAAAATGATTGTTCCAATTCTAGAAACGTCGGACGGTAAGCATAAGGCACGCTATCTGGGGTCGCAGAGAATACTTGAAAACAAGGACGAACTGTCGAGATTTGAAAAGCTTCTGCATTCAGTTGGATACTATGTCTACGAGACTGACGAGAAGCAGATGCAAGAATTCGAAGCGGATCCTGGTAAGATCGATAAACTGTTTCTGGAACTCATGCTTGAACGTGTAGAGAAATGGGTGAACATGGCGGACGAGAAGCTCCAAGGAACAGGAGTAAAATGCTTCATCCTCCCCGGTAACGACGATCGATATGAGATTGACGATGTTCTGAAACACTCAAAGATAGCAGTTAACCCAGAAGGAACCGTTCAACAGATAGACGATAATCACGAGATGATTAGCTCTGGACACACGAATATCACTCCTTGGAAATGCCCTAGAGACATATCCGAGGAAGAGCTTGAAAAGGTGATAGAGGCGATGGCCTCCAAACTCCAGAACCCCAGTAACGCTATCTTCTGCCTTCACTGTCCGCCATACAATACTCTACTTGATTCGGCTCCAATTTTGACTGAAGACCTAAAACTGCAGATGGAGCCTGGTGGAGGTTTCAAAATGGGCCCCGCTGGTTCAGTATCGGTGAGGAAGGCGATAGAGAAGTATCAGCCTCTTCTTGGACTACACGGTCACATTCACGAATCGAGAAGTGCAACTAAGATTGGTAGAACCCTATGCCTTAACCCTGGAAGCGAATATGGAGAAGGCGTACTAAGAGGAGCTGTCATCGAAATAGATGAGAAAAAAGTCAGGGACTACGCCTTTACGCAAGGGTAGTTCCCTACAGGGAATTGTCGCCTTATTCTGGTGGAACCTCGCCGAAAGTCATCTCGAGTGGAAGTCCGCTTCGTCTCCTGTAGACCGAGGAGATCACGTAGATCACGAGTCCAATGAAGTAAACACCGAATGTGAATAGCACATACGTTGGATTTATGGTGCCTGCTATTGCTGGCATGAATCCAGCATAGATTAACCAGCCTGACAGTGCTATTGTGATTAATCCAAGTAGGCTAATCAGTGGTATTCCAGCAACCTTCTTGGTGACGATTGGCGGCGAACTTTCGAATATACTCTTTCTTCTGAATGGAAAGACGACTCCTGACGCTGCAACGATCGCTATCTGAATGAACCATCCTGGAACAACATAGGCAAAGTAACTCATGAAAGGCGTGAACAGCCAGAGACCGAGCGAGACTATAGATAGTATTATGACTACTATGATAGCGATGTACGGAGAATTAAATCTACGATCTATACTAGCAAAGCTTTTTGGCAGTATCCTATCGAATGACCACGAGAACACCATTCTGACACAAGTGAAGGCGTAGGTAAGAGTTGAGGTTAAGCCGAAACAGTAGCCGAGGTTAACTAATGCTGTAATCCAAACATTGTTGTTCGAAGCATATATGAAAAGAAGGTTGTAGAACGTGGGTGTGAAGGGAAGCGTGTACGCAGGGTTTGCGGTGACTGATAGAAACGAGATCGCATTAACGAATTGTGCGCCCATAACGCTGTAGGTCACTTGGTAGATTGTGAAGAGCCAGAAAGCAAAAGCCACAGTGCCTCCGAGGATTGCGATGATCTGTGATCGTCTGACCTCTTTTATTTCTCCAGATATGTACACAGACAGGTTAAATCCTGTAAAGCTTAGCATCGTGTATACTATGCCGAGGAATGTACCTTCTGTTGTGAACCCGCTCGGGTAACCTGCCGCTTGGGCTGCTGAGATGACTGTGTCATAATTCATTCCTGAGAGTGTGTTGAAGTTTGTTTTGAACATGTCTGGCCCAGTGTAGAGTAACACGGCAATGTAGAGTACATTTCCCATGATTTGCAATGCTGAAGCAAGCCACAGTGCTTTCACGAAGGTTTTCGTTCCACTGCCTATCACCGCTGCATACAACAAGAATAGTACAAGACCGAATGCAAATAGGCCCATTGGTGATGATAGAGCTGAAGCCAAAGCCGTCGAACCGAAGTATGTGAGAACAGGTCCGATCGAGTAGTTTACAAGCCAGACAGGAAGCGTCCCGATCCATGCGAGCAAGATGAAGAATACGAAGAAGACTATGGAGAAGCCGATCGCGGGATGCAGAACTCTACTAGCCCACACATAGTCTCCTCCTGTTCGTGGCATAGCCGCATTGTATAGCGCGTAGAAGAGGCCTATCACAATCACAACTGGGACCGACATCAGCACAGCTAAGGGTAGATTCACGCCGGGGTAGAAACCAGCGGCCCAGACGCCGTAAATGTATGCGGTTTGAGGACACATGACAACAACATTAAAGATCAGTGCGTCCCAAGCAGAGATGTCGCGAGTCAGCCCTGACGACTTTCTAACAAATAGATTTTCAGTGCTAGACATGCTCCAAGAATTAGATATAGATGCGTATTTAGCGCTTTGGTATTACAATTGATAGAAAGCGCTCCTTTTGTGTATCGCAATAGGTCTCAGTTCCTATTTATAGATCCAAGAACGATTATCGAGAAACCTCTTCAACATCCTTCCACCACTGCTTCTGAGTTCCATTCTTCTCTCTAGAAATCCAGTCCTTGGATTTTGGTTCTGTATCCAGATATTTCCTCAGCTGAGTTGTTTTATCTTGAACATCGGTGAGAATCTCGTTTGAGATCAATCCTTTCGCTAGGTAGTCAGCTGCCATTGTGAGAACCTTGTCTAGATTGGTTGTCGCGTCGTACCAGAAACCCCAATCGTTCGCTAGGGTAGAGGCCATGTATTTGGCGTCTATGCTTTCTTTGTCTTGTCCAGTGCCTACATGATGCTCGTGCAGAAGAATAATGATGTCTTTGATGTCTTTCTCGTTTATTTGATGGATCTGCAGCTTCTCCAGCATTAGATCGGCGAGGGAGATTGTGGGGAAATCTAAATTCAGTCTTCCCTTCTTCGGGTTCGATCCAAAATTCACTGGGTGGCTATAATCAAGCCTGTCCAAGAAGATGTCTACTTTGTAGAGTCCTTCTGGGTGTTGGTAGATAATTCTATCCTTCATGTGGAGTAACGACCAGATATCTGCCTTGAACTTGAATTCATCTTCGAACAGGCCTCTCAACTTGCCCTTCTGTTTGCTGTACCCCGCAAAGTCAATATCTGTGAATACCCGGTCAGTGTTTCCAAGTCGGCCAAGCTTTGCAAAGAGATCGGCAGAATTGTGGCTGTGCACCCTTATTGCTAATGCGCCAAGGATCCTTACCGTTATTGACTCGCTTTCAGCCACCTCTACGATGCGGATTGCGTCGTTCATGATTCTCTGGTCTTGAGAACTGAGCAAAGACGTATACCTTCGATGATTTTGATTCGGAATGATCGGGAGATCCTGAAGTTAAATCTTCTTCTACCGGGGCTTGATGATTCTAGATCACGACTGGCATTTCTACACTTTTTAAAGGGTCATCAGAAATCTCATTAGTCTTGATTCACGTTTGCTGTAGTATCGATGATAAGGGGATAGGTCTGAGAGCCTGATACTACATGACTAATGCCGTAGAATTCTTTGAGCTTACGAGACAACTTGCACATTGGTTCAGAGATGCTGGCATAATCGTGATAATGGGAATAGGCAATCCTGTGAGAAGAGATGACTTTGTGGGGATGGCGACAGTTAGACAACTGAAGCGGATCGTTCCGAAGAACGTCCATTTACTTGAGACGGGTGAGGTTCCAGAAAGTTATCTGGGTAGGGTCGAGAAGTTTCATCCAAGCCACATTCTTATGATAGACGCTGCCGAGATGGGTGAACAACCTGGGTCAGTGAGACTAGTTTCTCCCAGCAAGATCGAAGGTTTCTCTTTATCCACTCATGCATTACCTCTAAGCGTAGTATCGGAATATCTTGCGAAAACAACCAAGGCTAAGATCGCCTTGCTCGCGATCCAACCTAAAGCTTTGGATTTCGGCGAAGGTCTAAGTCAAGAATTATCTGAACGCGTTGGAACACTTGCCGAAGCGATCGTGAGAGCAGTGAAACTCTCCAAGAAAAAGCATACTCACTAGTTGGATTAATTATTCTAGGTGGGCAGGCGTCGGTTCAGGCGCGATCAAATGTTATCTAACTGCGCCTGGCGCGAGCAGATTCTCCGCGTATTGGATATACGTTGAACGCTTTGTTGCATGTCTTAGCCATTCGACGCTTTGGATTTCGCAACCTTTTCAAGCTCCGCAATCTTTTCGCGCAGAGTTGCCAGAAGGAGGTCCAACCTCCTCACGTTGTCTGCAGAGTCAAATTTCCCGTACGCTTGTTGGAATCGAGCCGGTTCTAAATCGACGAGGTAATTCTCGATAAACGAGCACGATACAAGGAGATCCCATAGCTCGTCTCGTCGCTCTTCTAGGATGCCAAACTCATGTAAGAAACCGCTTATGTCATTTCGTATGGCATGGATCAACGAGAGAATATTCTGCGCGTTGCTTTCATTTGCTAGTCGTGTCTCGTGACTTTCAAGCATCTTGTCGATGGTCTTCAATGTTGCCCAGAGATGTGCGCGGTGATGTGATTTCATGTAGGTCAAGCCTCGTGACACAGTGCTTGCGAATTCACAGTATTGAATTGCTAATTCTTTTCTCCGAGAAGCTTTTCGCCCCCAGCAATTGTGTGTCTTGAACTCGTCCCGATCAATAGGAACCCGGCTATGAAGGAGAGGCCCGTTGCGTAAACGAAAGCGATCGTTGAAGAAAAAACCATCCACAAACTGCCGACCACGAAGCTTGAAATGAAATCGCCTATACCATCGACGGTATTTAGCACGCCATAACCAGTTCCTCTTACATAAACCGGAAGCAAATCAGCTGTGTAAGCCTTTTCCAATGCCGTGTATGTGGCCGCACTTACTCCGGACAAAACAAAGAGAAGTATGAAGTACAGTATGTTGGTTGTGGCGTATACAAAGCCTAGGGAT
>Ga0315280_10009798_pt1 | contig 12163 bp, 12 predicted proteins | sample YL17G06_40_MG_FD_203697 | JGI IMG/M metagenome (GOLD analysis project Ga0315280, IMG submission 203697) | Sediment microbial communities from Yellowstone Lake, YNP, Wyoming, USA - YL17G06_40 | ecosystem: Environmental > Aquatic > Freshwater > Lake > Sediment | place: USA: Wyoming | collected... | reverse complement strand
TAATTCTTGTTATTTATAGTGGTCCGTCTAATATCTAAACTCATAAACTTTTAAGAAAAGTTTAATCAAAAATATTTTTGATGACCGAAAAATCACTTTGTGATTTTTGGTCCGGACGAACCATAAAGGTTCGTTGGATCGAACGAACACTTAATGTTCGTTGGTCCAAAAAATGCCTTGCATTTTTTCGGACACAAAATCCTTTGTGGATTTTGCTGTCCAAAAATCACGAGGTGATTTTTCGGAAACTTTTTACTAAAAAGTTTCTATTGGTAATATACTTATATCAGAATGGCAATGGATAACAAGTCCAGAAAGTATTTTGGAATAGGTTTTATGCTTATAGCAATCTTAGTCATAATACTTTTGATATTAGGTATATGTATATGGCCATCAAAATTAATTGAATTAGCATCAATTTCATTTGGCATATTATTGGGTTTATTGGCAGCATACGTGATGTATCATACTTTTTCTGAGCAAAAAGTTTTGACCTTGCCATTGGGAGAAGATATAATCCTCAGGTCAAAGGGATATGCTAAGACATACTTTGCGTTTCAGATAGAGGGTGGAAAAAAAGTAAATCTTCCTCCAGTACCTGCTACTCTATATTTAACAAATCTTGGTATTATGGGGGAGATTCCAAATACTGGAGAGTGTGCTTTATACATACCACACTACGGTATAAGAAATTTCAATGTAGTTGAAAGATTTAGTGGAACATTCTTAAGAGTAAATTTCATAGATATAAATTCTCTAGAATCCGAGGTTGTGTTATATCTTGGCGAGGACTCAAATCTGTGGTTCCAGAAATTGAGTGAAATACTAGGAGTATGAAAACAGATTTTTTAAAGGACTTAAAGGACTTCTCTAACGAACTAGCGAAAGAGGATAATATTCTTGTTGTTAGCCATCACGATGCAGATGGCATATGTTCCTGTGGAATAGCTTTGGATTTACTCCATTACCTTAAAAAGAATGTAAATTTTCTTGTTATGAAACAACTCGATTCAAATACGGTCAAAAAAATTAAGGATTTTTCTTATGACGTAATATTATTCACAGACTTTGGTAGTGGTCAGCTCAGTCTGATTGAAAGGAATAATTTGGGAAAATATTATATCATTGATCATCACGTTCCTGAGGACAAATACGATTTACAGATAAACCCGCATTTCTATGGTTATGATGGCGGTCTTGATATATCTGGAGGGGGAATGACATATCTTGTTGCAAAGTCCCTTAAAAGAGATTCAATGGCTCATATAGCTGTTGTCAGTGCCATAGGAGATATGCAGGACAATGGGGGGGAATTACATTCCTTAAACAGAAATATTCTAGAGGATGCGGTTTCTCAGAATACTATAAAGGTTAAGAGAGATTTAAGTATTTTTGGTAGGCAGAGCAGACCAATATCGCAAATGCTGGCATATTCATCAGAACCTGTAATTCCAGGATTGACAGGAAATCCAGATAAATGTTCAGAATTCATTCACAATTTGGGCATACCTCTAAAAGATGATGGAAAATGGCGCCATTACGTAGATCTTTCCTGGGAAGATAGAAAAAAATTAACAACCGCTTTATACATCTATCTATTGAATCTAAACACACCAGAATTCATAATCCAGCGCTTGATAGGAGAAGTTTACACTCTGTTGAAAGAAGAGAAAAAGACAGAACTTAGAGATGCTAAAGAATATTCAACTATGTTAAATGCATGTGGCAGACAGGATAAACCAGAAATTGGAGTTAAGATATGCCTTGGCGAGAGAGGAGAGACTTTACATACAGCTAGGAGAATTCTAGAAAAACACAGGCAGATGTTAAAAGAGGGCCTGAATTATTTAACTTCAAAAGGAACAAAAGAAATGGAGTATCTATACTATTTTGACTCTGATGGAAAAATAAAAGAAAGTATTATTGGGGTTATAACAGGAATGGCGTACGGTGCTCAGATAATACCACCCAATAAACCTATACTAGCGTTTGCTATTGACAAGGACGATGAAAATCTACTAAAGGTTTCATCAAGAGCTAATTGGAATCTTGTGAGAAAAGGAATCCACTTAGGGAAAGCCATGCATGAGGGATGTAAAATTATTGGCGGTGAAGGGGGAGGTCATAATATAGCGGCTGGTGCCAGAATACCAAAGGATAAAAAGGAAGAATTTTTAGAGATTGTAAATAAAATCTTTAAGGATCAGCGAAAAGTTAATTTTTAAACATTAATTACAATATTTTATTTCCAGATAATAACTGATTCTGGATGGAACGGACAATAGTCTTTTCCATACCACTCCGTCCCTTTCTTTTAGGAAAAGAAAGGTGCAGGTTGCCCCAAAGAAAAAATAAATCTTTTTGATAAACTTTTTTATAAAAAGTTTGTATGAAACTTCTACCAAAAAGTCTGATCAAAAGGAAGGGGTCAGGAGGAACCTTTTGATGAAACTTTTCAGTAAAAGTTTCAGGGAAACGTAGTTTCCCGCGGTTCAGTAAAAATGGCACGTATGCATTCAAGGAAAAAAGGAAAATCTAAATCAAAGCGTCCTTTGAGAAATGTTCCAGAGTGGATTGTTTACAGTCCAGATGAGGTAGTGGAATTAGTTTTAAAAATAGCAAAGGATGAAAATCCTCCAAGCAAGATTGGTTTGATACTTAGGGATCAGTATGGAATCCCGAGTGTCAAGAATATAACTAAAAAGGGAATAAGCCAGATATTGAAGGAAAATAAAATATCAACTGAACTTCCAGAGGATTTACAAAACCTCGTGAGAAAAGCTGTTAATTTAAGAAAACATCTAGATCAGCATAAAAAGGACGTTCATAACAAGAGGGGTTTAGTACTCATTGAATCTAAGATACATAGACTTACAAAGTACTACAAACGTGAAGGTAAAATCCCATTAGAATGGATATATGAGCCAGAAAAGGCAAAACTTAAGGTCTAAAATGAACTGTATAGCTACTCTAGTTACTGATTCAAAGAGTCCAAAGAGCGTTGCAGGGTCTCTAAATATAGACAATCTGGAATTAGACGAGTTAAGAATCAAAACTTATAGTAATGATAATAGGATATTTACAACAATAGAATCGAACAATCTCGGCACTATGCTAAGTGTGATTGATGACATAATAAGATGTCAGATAGTTGCCGAGGGCGTTATAACGTAAGGGAAAGATCAGGAAGAACCTAAAAGAACCCCTTCTTTCTTCCTAAGAAAGAAAGTGTTTCATGTGACCGAGAAATTTGTCTCGGACACGTGTCAGACACTCTGTGTCTGCCACATCCCAAAGAAAGAAACAAAAAATAGTTTCTCTTTTTGGGAAACTTACACTTTTTCTCTTTCTAAGAGAAAAAGGGGAGGAACCGTAGGTTTTTGCGATTTGGTGGAAAGATGGCACAAAAAAGCGTAAGTCAATGGAAGCAAAAAACAGCATATACAATATTAGCTCCAGAGAATTTTGAGAATCATGTTATAGGACAGACTATAGTAAATGATCCAAAAAATCTGATAGGAAGAACAATTGAGGTGTCCTTAGCTGATCTTACAAAAGACAAGTCAAAGCAGCATTCAAAATTGATATTTGAAATCAATGACGTACGGGGCGATAGGGCATATACAAAATTTAAAAAATTAGATACATCTATGGGTTATATAAGATCAAAGATACATAAAGGGGTCAGTAAGATTGACTACATAAGTGATCTAAATATTTCAGGTACTAAAGTCAGATTAAAAACAATGATCTTAACAAATCATCAAATAACAAAATCCCAGGGAAAAGACATAATTGTGGTATTAAAAAAAGTTTTAAATGAGCACAGATCAACAAAATTTGACCAATTTATCCAGCTTATACTATTTGGTAAACTTGGAACTGAGATATATCATAAGATTAAAAGTATATGTCCCATAAGCAGGGTTGAGCTCTGGCAGATGAGAATTTTACGTTAGCAAACTTTTAAGAAAAGTTTCTTAAGTGTAACTTTTCTTTTCCGCTATGTCTAGTATCAAAAAACCCTTTCTATGTCCCTCCAACAAGGGTGATTTTTCTATAAGTCCCAATACCAGTGCAGGCTTACACTGAGAGTTTGAACTTAAAATAATAACCCCTAATTTTGGCTCAAACTCCAAAATTTTCCACAAATGCTTTAAGATTTCGTCAAAGTTTCCAAATTCGAAACAAAAAACAACATTTGGTTCGACCCATATCAAATCCAGTTTACCAAGATTTATACTATTTTTTATAACTGTAAAGTTCCTCCTTACTGTGAATCCCATTCGCTCTCCGAGACTTTCATAATACTTTATAAGAGCTTCCTTTAGGCCAAGGTTGGATTTTTTTATAAACGATTCTATGTCTGAAAAATTTGTCAGCTCGTCTATCATTTATACTCCTCACAACCTCTTAGGAAAAGGTTGACCAAAATCTTTTGATGAAACTTTTCAGTAAAAGTTTCTTTTGATGAAACTTTTCAGTAAAAGTTTCTTTTGATGAAACTTTTCAGTAAAAGTTTCTTTTGATGAAACTTTTCAGTAAAAGTTTCTTCGTCTATCATTTGTAATCCTCACATTTTTTGATAGCGTCTGGGATACATTCTATAAGGTCGGTTGCCAATAGTGAGATTCCATATTTCTCATAAGCTAAATCTCCAGCGAAGCCATTCAAAAAAGTTCCTGCACTTGCGCTCAATAAGGTATCTCTGTTCTGGGCTAACAGTCCAGATATAATGCCAGCTAGTGTATCACCAGTTCCACCAACAGTCATGCCAGGATTTCCGGTTCTGTTAAGTCTTGTTGTTTTTCCATTAGAAATGACATCAACATGGCCTTTTAGGACTATTACAGCGTTTATTTCACTAGCTAATTTTTCTACCAGTTCAACTCTGGATTTTTCATCATACGAGCCAAACAAAATTTTAAATTCTCCAGCATGAGGCGTGAGGATTGAATTCTCCTTTATGTGTTTTGTCTTTATCAACTTCAGTGCATCGGCATCAATAACAATTGGCTTTTCATTCTTGCCAATTATCTCTCTAACAGCTTCTTTTGTTTCATCCTCTGTACCAAGACCATTGCCAATAGCTATAACATCATAATCCAATTCAAGAATATTATCAACGTCATCCTCCTTTAAGTATAAATCTGATTTTAATGATCTAATGATTAAATTTGGGTCATATGGCATTTTTTCAGCTACATATCTGGGACAGCAGATTGTGACTAAATCAACTCCGGTTCTGAGAGCTGCTCTGCCAACTAATGTAGGAGTTCCTATATAATTTTTAGAGCCGCCTATCACGAGCAATTTTCCAAAGTCTCCTTTATGTGAATTTTCTTTTCTGTCAGGTATCGCTAATACGACATCACCAGGTCCACAGTAGAGTTCAGCTTCTTTTGGAATACCAATATCTATAACCTTGGCGTTTGGAACTTTCGCTGTATGAAGTGATACTGTAATATCTGGATTTACTTTTAGATTTTCATCACCACTTGGAACATCAACAGAAATCTTGAATGGCTTAGATGAATTAATCAGTTCAATAACACTCTTCAAAGGTTCTCTTAACGAGCCTTTTATTCCAACCCCAACTAATGCATCTATTATTAAATCAAAATCTTTTAGCTCATCTTTTATTTCATTGCATTCTACAGAGTCGCTTATTATTCTAATATCAACGGAATCTAGATTTTTCAATATATCAAAATTTTTCTCACATTCAGTGGTTCTTTTTCCATTTATAACATATGTTTTTACTTTTTTTCCATATCCTACTAAGTATCTGGCAGCTACTAGGCCATCACCGCCATTGTTGCCAGTTCCACAAAAAACAGCTATTCTATTAAAATCTTTTGCGATCTCTGCGATTCCTTTACCTGCATTTTCCATTAGTAAAAGCCTAGGTATTCCCAAATACTGGCAGTTTATATCAATAGCTCTAGAGTTCATTCTTCCAAACTTTAAGAAAGTTTGATGTGGCTGACCAAAGGTCAGACACACACCCAAGCCTCAAAGGCTCGGTTGTGTCAAATGAGCCATTTTCGCTATGCTCAATGGCTCTTAATCCTTAAACTTTTCGCCAGCCTCCGAATGAGCCATAAAGGCTCATTGAACCAAAGTTTGCTCTGCAAACTTTCGGTTTTATTAAAAGGCTGTAGTAAAGAATAAGAAATAAGAAATTAAATAGTGTCGGCTATATCAGCCATAAGCCGGCTTGAGAGATTCTTTATCAATATCCTTCTCATATCTCTTCAAGTCCGTTTTTGATACGCTTGGTTTAATCTTCTCTAGAGCTTTTTCAAAGTTCTTTTTGGTAACCTCTTTTGCTTTCATATTCTCTCTCAATGCTGACAGTCCTGCCTCCTTGCAAATTCCTTCAATGTCAGCTCCAGTGTAACCTTCTGTCTTATCGGCTAACTCTTCTAAATCAACACCTTTCAATGGCATGTCCTTTGTATGAATCTTGAAAATTTCTAATCTGGCTTCCTTGTCTGGACTTGGGACTAATACTACGCTGTCAAATCGTCCGGGTCTTAATAAAGATGGGTCTAGCAGGTCGTGTCTGTTGGTAGCTCCAATGACAACAACATTCTCCAGTGATTCTATTCCATCAATTTCAGTTAAAATCTGATTTACAATCGTTTCAGTTACATGGGATCCTGTGTATTCACCTCTTCTCGGAGCTAATGCATCAATTTCGTCAAACAAAATTATGGTTGGGGCCGTCTGTCTTGCTTTTTTGAATACCTCTCTAACTCCTTTTTCAGATTCGCCAACCCACTTGCTCAACAATTCAGGACCTTTAATAGCTATAAAATTTGCTTCTGATTCTGTTGCAACAGCTTTAGCTAAAAGAGTTTTACCTGTTCCCGGAGGACCATACAACAAAACTGCCTTTGGTGGTTTTATTCCAATTCTCTTGAAAGCTTCTGGACTTTTCAAAGGCCATTCAACCGCTTCTTTTAATTTTTGTTTAACTTCCTTCAAACCGCCAATATCAGACCAGTGCATATTTGGAACTTCTACAAGTACTTCCCTTAAAGCTGACGGTTCAATCCCCTTCAATGCTTCGCTAAAATCTTCCTTCTTTACAGTTAGTTCATTTAAGACATTGGCAGGAATTTCTTCTTTTTCAAGGTCCATCTTGGGTAGAACTCTTTTCAGAGCATTCATAGCAGCCTCTCTTGCCAAAGCCGCAAGATCAGCTCCTACAAAGCCATGGGTTACACCTGAAATTTCATCTAGATTAACATTCTCCTCTAATGGCATTCCCCTTGTATGAATCTGCAAAATCTCTTTTCTTCCATTGCGATCTGGAACTCCAATTTCAATCTCTCTGTCAAATCTTCCAGGTCTCCTTAAAGCTGGGTCTAAGTCATTGGGTCTATTGGTAGCGGCTATTACAATAACGTCACCTCTAGCAACTAAACCGTCCATCAATGCCAATAGCTGTGCTACTACTCTTCGTTCAACCTCACCCCTGACTTCTTCTCTCTTAGGAGCTATGGAATCTATCTCATCAATAAAAATTATTGAAGGAGCATTCTGCTGTGCGTCTTCAAAAATGTCTCTAAGTTTTCTTTCACTTTCACCATAGAATTTGTCCATTATCTCTGGACCATTTATTGAAATAAAATGTGCATTTGTTTCAGATGCGACTGCTCTTGCTATCAGAGTTTTACCTGTTCCCGGTGGCCCGAATAACAAAACACCCTTTGGTGGTTGTATCCCAAGTTTTTCAAAAAGCTCAGGATGTTTCATTGGTAGCTCTACCATTTCTCTAATCTTGGCAATTTCATCTTTTAAACCACCAATATCTTCATACTTGACTCCAATGGCAGAAACAACTTCCATTGGCTTAGTTTTAATCTCAATATCAGTAAATTCATTAACCTGAGTAATTCCACTCGGTTTAGTTGAAACTACAGTAAATGATATTGACTGTCCCAAAATACCTATAAAGAAATTATCACCCCCCACAAGCGGTCTTCCCACGAGAACCCTGTGCTTTACATAATCAGAAAAATCTTCCCCAAATGAAATTTCATGAGTCGTTGGAGCTATTACAATTTTTTTTGCATCCTGCACATCAGCTTTCTTTACTTTTACCTTATCTCCAAGTGATGTTCCGGAGTTATGTCTAATAAGACCATCCATCCTTATAATTTTTTGGCCGTCATCTTGCGGATGGGCTTGCCATACCTTTGCAGCTGTTGTTTTTTTACCACTTATCTCAACAATATCACCAGTTGTTATTCCCAATGCTACAGCGGATTCTGAACTCAAGCGAGCAATTCCTCTGCCAACGTCATTTTGCAGGGCTTCCGCGACCTTTAGTTCAATTTCGTTTACCTTTGCCATTCCAAACCGCGAAAACCTACGGTTTTCTCAGTTTCTGGTTCTTCCTGATCTTTCCCTTCTGAGAATTGTAGGTATCAATTACCTCTTTGGTCAACCTTTCTTAAAGGTTGAAATAAATTATTGTGGATATCATTATATACTTTCTAATATAAATACGTGTTATTTTTAATGGGTTTGAGTGTATATCGTTATAATAGTATATTTTAACCAATAACCAATATATTTACGAGGTGATATTATGTTAGGGACTATTTTGAGCATAGGTCTTACTATACTTTTATTTGTAATAATATTGGCAATAGGAGCATTCTTCATAATATTCAACTCCCTAATTACTCTTAAAAACAGGGTTGAAAACGCATGGGCTCAGATAGATGTTCAATTAAAGAAAAGGCACGATTTGATTCCAAATCTGGTTGAGACTGTTAAGGGTTATGCTTCTCATGAAAGAGCCGTCTTTGAAAATGTTACAAAAGCAAGAGCTGCAATGGCAAATGCAACGACTGTTAAAGACAAAGCAGAAGCTGATAACATGCTGACAGGTGCTCTGAAGACACTATTTGCTGTCGCTGAGAACTATCCACTGCTAAGAGCGAATGAAAATTTCAAGATGCTACAAGAAGAATTATCCGGAATCGAATCAAAGATTGCTTATGCCAGACAGTTCTACAATGACAGTGTTTTGGAGTATAATATAAAAATACAGAAGATACCATCCAATATAGTTGCTAGCATTCTTAGATTTATACAGAAAGACTACTTCAAAGTTGTAGAAGCTGAAAAGGAAGTACCAAAGGTTAAGTTCTAACCGCCTTTTTTCTTTTTCTAAAAGAAAAAAGGCAGGTTGCTAAAAAAGAAAAATAAAAACTTTTGGTCAAACTTTTTGGCAAAACTTTTGATGAAACTTTTCAGTAAAAGTTTCAAAGAAAGTGTAAGTTGCCCAAAGAAAAGAAAAAATTTATTTTTATCTATTTTTTTATTGAAATTTTATATGAAAAGTCAAGATGGTACAGCTATACGATCAAATCTCTGGGAATAAAAGAAAATCCTATCTTTTAATGATAATTGTATTTATTCTTGTTCTCTTAGTAGGATATTTTTTTGGTTATCTTACAGGACTTGGAGATTTTGGCATACTGTTAGCATTCCTACTAGCAATTTTTTATAACATCATTGGTTACTACTATAGCGACAAAATAGTTATGGCAATAAGCGGCGCTAGAGAAGTTGATAAGAAAGAATATCCATATCTCTACAACACTATCGAGGGTTTGAGTATAGCAGCTGGGATTCCAACTCCAAGGATGTATGTAATCGAAGACGATGCCCCAAACGCATTTGCAACTGGAAGGGACCCCCAACATGGGGCGATAGCCGTTACGACAGGATTGTTAAAGATAATGAATCGCCAAGAGCTGGAAGGGGTTATAGCACATGAGATGTCACATATAAAGAATTATGACATACGATTTGCAACTCTGGTCATTATACTAGTTGGAATGGTCTCTATTATGGGTAACATAGCATTAAGGACAATGTTTTATTCTCGTGGAAGAAGAGAAGAGAAAGGTGCTGGGATTTTTATAATTATAGGTTTAGTCTTTATGATATTGGCCCCAATATTTGGAGAACTTGTTAGATTGGCAATTTCCAGAAAAAGGGAATTTTTGGCTGATGCTAGTGGAGCTTTACTGACTAGATATCCTAAGGGCCTAGCAAGTGCTTTAGAAAAGATAGGGAAAACAAAAATGAGAGTAAAAAATGCCAATGAAACTACAGCCCCTCTCTATATAGCAGACCCAATTCTTGGGAAATTACTTGGCCTGTTTAGCACGCATCCGCCGATTGAAGAGAGAATCAAGATATTACGATCAATGTGATATGAAAATACAAATAGTATCTCAAAATCTACCAAAAGAGCAAAAGCTACTCTATATAATGCCTTTTGGCAGAGTTTAGTTATCTCTCCAGTACTCATTCTTCATGAATTCCCTCAGGAGGGCTGTAGCGTAAGAGCCTTTATTTAGTGAGAATCTTAGTATTATTTTTCTTTTATTCTGATTCAAGTCATCATCAGAAATTTTGACAATTTCAAAATCTTCGAAACATTGGAAGCAATTTCTGTATTCCCCCTTAGAACTGAGCTCTGGCATTTCTCTTATTTTAAAATCTTCTTTAGAAATTCCCTCTTCCTTAAGAATCCTAGCGCTTATATCATCCATTCCAGTGTCAAATCCAACAAGTGGGAGTCTTTCAACCTGCAATTCATTATCAATGCAATAGCTCAGAGCTCCATTAAATACATAACCTTGATATGCGTGGATGAACATCATTCTCAATCTAGGGGGTAATTTTCTAAGGGCTCCGATAAAATCTTTACCATTATTGACAAGGTGGTTTAAAATTGCCAATTCATATCTAAGATGCGTTGGAAATCTCTTTAGCGACTCCTTGAAGTCTTTAGTTTCTGAAAGAAATCTACGAGCAGAGATAGCTTCCTGACTCTCATCTAAGAATACTTCTGAGAGGTATATCATAATAGCCTTTTCGAAATTTTTTCTCAGTATTTCTTTACCTACTAAATGTGTAATCGGTCTTGTAGTGCCAAATCTCTGAACACCATAAAAATTTGGAAACATTCCATTCAGCTCTTCAATGATTTTTTTTACTCTAGTTTCTATTTCGTCAAAATCATTTTCAATTCCTCGTAGTGTTATTGTAAATCGATTACCCTTAAGATCGCCCAGTTCTACTCCAGAGTCATCATACTGAGAGTTTCCAAGTTTTATGTCCTTTATGTTAAGTTTCTTGAGTTTATCTATGCTTACATTCATTACAGATGCTCTCTGTATAGTCACTGCTCTCTTGTCTTTAGTTCCAGCATATCCGAAGCGTTTTTCACTTACATGTAATCTTTTGGAAATTTCTTTTATCGCTCTGATAGTGTCCCAGTTTTTCTTTTGCATTGTAAAGACAGTATATTGGCCAGGAATAGCGTCATTAGCAGGATACTCTCTATCTAGTTCCAGAGTTGTTCCATCATCCGGAATTTCTTCTACAATAAAATCTTCAGGAATTGTCTTTATTTTACCTTCAATTCCAGCAGTCTTGGACTTGTACGTTTCAATTCCCAAAGAAATCTCCAGTTCAGGTGGTTTTATTTTATCCATTCAAGGCCTTTTGATGAAACTTTTCAGCAAAAGTTTCGTTCAGGTGGTTTTATTTTATTCATTACATAATTAATGTATTATGGCAGATATAAGAGAGATGCAATCTCAAGTAAAGGAATATGACAATAAATTTGGCTGGGATAAAGATACGGCCAGTCATATAGTTCTACACATAACTGAGGAACTTGGCGAGGTTTCAAGAAGAATCATGAGATATGAGGGATATAAGATAGAGAATTTTAGCAAAAAGGAGCTTGCTGAGGAAATTACAGATATGCTGTATTTAACTCTAAAGTTAGCTAACAAGTTTGATATCAACATAGAAAAAGAATGGCAGGAAATGTGGATAAGATACAAAGACAAAAAAAGCAGGATTTAGGATGGCAAAAATAGACCCTTGGAGTTCACAGGACATAGAGGATTACAAAAATCTGTTGGTAGAATTTGGGATGGGCTCATTTGATGAATTCAAAGAAGAGTTTTCTGACAACAGGTATATTCGAAGGGGAATTATATTCGGGCAACGGGATTTTTCTACAATAGCAGATGCTATCAGAAAGAAAAAAAGATTTGCGATGATGACGGGTTTAATGCCATCTGGTAAATTCCATTTTGGCCATAAAATG
>Ga0315280_10009797_pt1 | contig 12163 bp, 6 predicted proteins | sample YL17G06_40_MG_FD_203697 | JGI IMG/M metagenome (GOLD analysis project Ga0315280, IMG submission 203697) | Sediment microbial communities from Yellowstone Lake, YNP, Wyoming, USA - YL17G06_40 | ecosystem: Environmental > Aquatic > Freshwater > Lake > Sediment | place: USA: Wyoming | collected... | reverse complement strand
TGGCGTGTGGCAGCAAGCCTTCTTCGACGCCGATTATGAAGACGTTTTCAAATTCGAGGCCCTTTGCGGCGTGCAGGGTCATCAGTGCGACGCGGTCGCTGGATGTATCGTACGCATCGACATCACTGAAAAGCGATATTTGCTGAAGGTAATCGAGCAGGAGTAGTTCGCGAACCGCCCCTACTACCCGCTCATCATATTGTGCAGCGGCATTTATCAATTCGTTGACGTTTTCCAGTGCGCTCTGACCTTGAATGCCGATGGCTTGGAGGGACTGAGCCAAGCCGGATTCGTTGAATACGCACTTGGCAAGCGGAGCGACTTTGCCGGTAATATTTTTCTTGAACCGCTCTATCATATTGACGAAAGCAGCGATTTTTGCTTTTGGAGTTCCGGAAAGAGAATCGATGCACTCAGCCTTTTTTAAGGTTTCAAAAAAACTGATATTGTTTGCAGCGGCATAAGCGCGGATTTTGTCAATTGTGGTTTTTCCTATTCCGCGGGCAGGTGTGTTAATGATGCGCAACAGGGCAATTTCATCGTCAGGATTGACAAGGATTTTCAAGTAGGCAAGGAGGTCGCGGATTTCTTTTCTGCTGTAGAACTCGACACCACGAACAATCTGGTATGGTATTTTGTGGCGGATGAATGTCTCTTCGAGGAGCCGGCTCATAGCATTGACGCGGTAAAACACGGCAATGTCTCTCAGGGAAGCGCCTTCTTCGGTGAGCTGTTTTATTGTGGCGGCGACCGTCGCGGCCTCTTCGGTTTCGTCTTCACAGACGGCAATCATCACGTCCCTGCCGTGGGGTCTTGTGGGGATGAGGCTTTTTTCCTTGCGGTTCTGGTTGAATGAAATCAAGCTGTCGGCGAGCCGCAGGATATTGGGGGTGCTGCGGAAATTCTCCTCGAGTTTTACGACGGCGGCATCGGGCCAATCGCGTTCAAAATCCAGGATGTTGCGGATGTCGGCGCCGCGCCAGCGGTATATGGACTGGTCGGGGTCGCCGGTTGCGCAGATGTTGTTGTGGTGCGAGACCAGGGCCTTGGCGATTACGTACTGGGCGTGGTTGGTGTCCTGGTATTCATCGATTAGAAGGAACTTGAACCGCTCGCCGAGCTGCCGGCAGACATCAGGGCTGTCTCGCAGCAGGAAGGCGGCCTTCATCAAAAGGTCGTCGAAATCGAGGGCATTGTGCTCGGCGAGGATGTGCTGATAGCGGGTGTATATTTTAGCTAATGTTTTGCGAAGAAAATCGTCGGCTTCTATTTTGAAAGCGTCAACATCTATCAGCTTGTTTTTCAATTTAGAAATATGTTCGAGCATGCGGGCGGGCGGGAAGCTGGTGGTGTCGAGGTCGCAGTCTTTGACGGCCTGTTTTATACATCTTGTCTGGTCGGAGTCATCGTAGATGCTGAAGTTGGGGTTTATACCGGCGCCGTCGGCGTGGCGACGGAGGATTCTGACGCACAGCGAGTGGAACGTGCTGATATGTGCGCCGGCGGAGGCACCCAGGGCGACCGCCCTTTGGCGCATCTCTTCGGCGGCCTTGTTGGTAAAGGTTATTGCGCAGATATTGCGGGGCAGCACGCCCGAGTCGATGAGAGCTGCGATGCGATATGTTATGACGCGGGTTTTGCCGCTGCCGGGGCCTGCGATGACGAGCAGCGGCCCTTCAATGTGGAAAACGGCTTTCCGCTGGGACGCGGTCAATTGTTGCGAGAGTATATCGTGCATGGACGCGGGCTACTGTGAAGGCGGCTGCGATTGCTGGAGTTGCTCCATTAAATTTTTTTCCTGCTCTCTCAACTCGCCCAGAAGGTCGGGCCTTTCGACCCTTATGCGGTCGAGCAGACCATTTCGTAAATAAGGCGGATACTGCTGGTCGTTTAGAAAATCCAAAAGAGCCATATATTTTAACAGTTTCAGGTCGGGCAGGTCAATTCTGTTGTCGTCCGAGTATTTTGCGCGGTAGTAGTCGTGGATTTCCTGCGACATTTTTTCTCTGCCGAACGCTTCATCGTCTGCGCGGATTGCGTAGAGATAATAACTTTCTCTGAGCAGAAACAACGTCTGTTCCTTGGCATCGTCTATGCCGATGGTCTGCAGCTCTTCGAGGAACCGTTTCCTTGCGAACTCAACGAGCGGGACTTTGAACTCGTCCAGCGAATACAGCGTTCTCAATTCATCGTAGATTTTCTGTGCCTGGCGTTTGTGGCCTGCCTGATAGAAGGAAAGCACGGCGTTTTTGAGCATATTGCGGTGGCCGTTCTGGAGAGATTCGAAAGCACCCTGGTCCTGGAATTTTTTGTATTTTTCGATAATCGCCAGGACAACATTATTGTACGCCTCGAACATTCGCAAATCCGGCCGCAGAAATACATCCTTAAATAACTGGGTCTGGGGCGGCTGGGTGGAATCCTCCGAGGGCACTTCGAGTGCGACATCGTGGATGAAGATTTTACCGTTGCGGAAGAGGTTTTGCAGACTGTGTGCGACGATGCGGTCGGTGTTGGTTTCGGCGATGTCGATTTCGCCGGTCTGTTCTTTTGCGGCGGTTTGCAGGCCCTTTACCGCCCAGTAGATTGCGTGGCTGTCGGGGTGACGCCAGTCTAAAGGCAGATGCTTGTTTGGGTCGGTCCAATCGATGGGACCATAGACCTTGTTTAGCTGCCGTATAAGGACGGGGTCGAGCTTCCAGACCTTGCGCAACTGATAGGCCTTTGCGAAGATGTCGAACTTCTCGAGCGATTCTGTGCCTCTGAAGTTGTCTATGACCGCAGCGGCGGCAGGTGCGAACCGGGCGGCATTCTGGCGCAGTGACACATAGTTACTGACGAACTCGAGGGGTTTGGAGGCGGAAAACGTCTTGTCGGCCGATTCCAGGGCGGTGATTAGCTGTTTGAAATTCGGGTCTGCGGCGACATTTTCCCATGAGGCGGGCGCTTCGGCGAGGGCATCGAAATATCGTTGGTCCGCCGGTCCGAGCAGCGGTTCCATAGCCATTGCGAGCTGGAGCTTGTAGTATTTATGCGCATCATCGGTTACGCCGCCTATTTTATGCTGAAAGATTCTGCCGAGCTCGCGGTAAAGCTCGATGCTTTTGGGGTTCAACGGGATGCCCTGGTCGCGGAGCAGCTCATAGCCGTTTTTGACCCATCGCCACCTCTGGTCCGGCTGGGTTGCAGGTATGGCGACGGAGATGTTGTAGGCCATATTCCAGGCCTGGAACTCCCAGACGGATGCAAAGCGTGGCTGCAGTGTTGTTATCCATTCGGCAAGCTGTTTGGCATCAAAGAATTGACCTTCTTCCTTGAGTTTGTCCGCGCGAATCCAGAGGGCATCAACGACCAGGCCGCGGAAGGCGCCCATCGCAACGGTTGCGAACGCAAGCGAGGGCGGCGCATTTTCCAAAGGCTCGTTGATTATCAGTTTCATTTGCTGACGCTGGGAGTTTATGTAGTCCAGCCGCGTGCCGGCTACGGTAAGTAGCGTGGCGGTGATTATGATGCAGACAATCCAGATTATGACGTCACGCAGGCGCATAAGAAGTCAGCGTATAGCGGACAGCGTTTAGCGTCCAGTTAATTTTTATTCGCTCCGCGTTAATCTGCGTAATCCGCGATTAATTTTCGACGAGACAAGAAAATTATCTTACAACTGTCACCCTGCTGCATTTGAAGATGTCACTCTTGTGAGTGAAAGATTCTTCGCTGCGTTCAGAATGACATTTCACGTCTAAACTATAATTTTTGCGATTTCTCGATAGCTGAAAATCAACAAACCCAGAAGCAGCAGTAGAACCGCTTTAATGCAAACCATAAGACCGGCGGTTCGTCCCACTAAAGACCAGCTCAATAGGCGGCCGGGGACAAGAGACCTGGCGGGGTTGACCTTATCGAACTGCGGCAGGATGCTGATAATGGGTTTCAAGGTATAAGAATATACACTGCTCATGTTTCCGCCGAGGAAGTCAAAGGACTCGATGACGAAGCCGCTGAAACTGGCGGTGGCAAAGAACACCAGGCACAGCAGTATCGCCACCGGAAACGACAGGAAGCTTGCGGCGAATGTGCCCAAGCAGGCGAGGAAAATCAGGCGTAACAGGATTAGAAGGACGGCCCTTGCAAAATTTGCCGTGAAGGTGTCGGCTTTGTAAAGCACTTCGAGGCCGTCCTCGAGCGGAAAGATTACCACGGTGTTATTTAGCGGGACGTTCAGGAATCCGACGGCGAGGTAGCCATCCTGCGCTACGGCGTCGGCGGGGGCCTGGATTTCGCGGAAAGTGCGGATGGGGTCTTTGCGTTCAAATGAATAAATTCGAGTTTCGGGTTTCGAGGCGTATTTGACCTGTCGATAATCGCCTACAAGCCACTGGCTATAGACCTGCGAATCAGGAGGATTTATGGAGACATCGTATTTGAATCTTATGAACAGGCTTTCATTGGGGTCGAGTGGGCGTACGTTGTGGAACTCCCAGAGCAGGTCCTGGCCGACTGCGGCGGCCCGCTTTTCAAGTTTTTTCTGAGTAGTAAGCTGGTCGATAATTTCCTGACGCGACAGGTCCGGAAACACCTGGTCCAATTGGCCGCCTTTTTCGAGCTCTTTATACATATTGAGCACATCCTGGGTGACATCGGCTTCGGCAGGGGTCAAGCCGGCGCGGGCGGTAAAGAATTCGTTATTGAGCTGGGCGATATCTTCGCCGGTTGCCCCGGCAAATTTCGGGATATAGAGGGTAATTGCATATATTATTGCTGCGAACAGCACGAGCAGCGCTACATCGAGTAATATTACGCCAAGCAGTTTACCCAGAAGAAGCTGGAACCGGCGGATGGGCTTGGTGATGACGGTGTATATTTGCCTCTGCTGGATGTCACTGGTCAGCGAATAGACCGAGGCTATCACCGTCAGCAGGCAAAGCAAAAGACTCGTCAGTGACAGGCCGTAGCTTACGAAGGTCTGCAGTCTGCCTTTGATGGTGCCGTCTCCTGTTGCGGTAAAACCTATGACCGGCAGCAAAACAAGCAGCAGGACTATGAAGGCCGCGGCCATTTTCATCCGCAGCGCCTGCTTTATGGTGTTTGTTGCGACGGCCCAGATACTACGCATTGGCGCCTTCTCCTGATGCCGACTTATCGGGTTGCTGTTTATCAGTGTGTCCGGCTGAAGTTCCGCCCGTGAGCTGGTCTAATATGCTCTTTTTGATTTCCTGCTCTTCGGGAGGTTTGTGTTCGACCTCTTGCGTTTTGACCTTCCGGTCCGCGGCTGCGTCTGATGGGGATGGTTTGACCGGTTCAGTTAATTTGCGGAGCAACTGTTCATCGGGTTGGACAGGAGAGGTTTCGACAGTCCGCCACGACGTCGTTGGCGGATTGGCGGGAGGTTTTGGGGCGGCTTGCCCGGACATCGGCGCAGAGACAAGCTTGTCGAGGATACTTTCTTTTGCAGGCTCGCCGGTGAGGAAATCGCCGAGCCGGGTAGTGCTGACGGCCCCGCTTGTAGGCTGGGCCTGCTCTTGTGCGGCTGTGACGGTTTTGATGAAAAATGTTTCCAGCCGTTCCATAGGAGAAGATACGACGCACTCAGCGTGCTCGGCCTCAATTATCTGCTTTATCTTCTCGACAGCCGAATCGGTGATGGCGTCGGTAATGATTTGTCTTTTGTCGGTTTGCTGTAGTAGGTCTTTGACCTGACCCTGGGCCTGGACTTTGCCGCCATAGAGGATTGAGATTCTGTCGCACACGTCTTCGACATCGGCGAGCAGGTGGCTGCACAGCAGGATGGTCTTGCCTCGCTGGGCGAGCTTGAGAATCAAATCTTTTATCTGCCTTGTTCCGATTGGGTCGAGGCCGGTGGTCGGCTCATCGAGTATCAGGAGGTCCGGGTCGTTAATCAGGGCCTGCGCCAGGCCGATCCTGCGAGCCATCCCTTTTGAGTAGGTGCCGACGGGCCTGTTAGCTACCGCTGTCAGGCCGACCATATCGAGCAGTGCTTCGATTCGCATTTTTCGCACTTTTGCGGGCAGGCCAAACAGCCGGCCATAGAAGTCTAATGTTTCGCGGGCATTCAAATATCGGTACAGGTAAGATTCTTCCGGCAGGAATCCGATTCGAGCGTTGATTTTGGGGTCGGCGCCGTCGCCGCCCAGGACCAGTGACCTGCCTTTGGTGGGGTGAAGCAGGCCGAGCAGGAGCTTGAGCGTTGTGGTTTTGCCCGAGCCGTTGGGGCCTAATAGGCCGAACACTTCGTTGTACCTGATTTGCAGATTCAGGTCGTCAACAGCATAGACCCTGACCCTGCCCCACCAGTCGGAGAAAATCTTGGTCAAATGGAAGGTTTCAATTGCATAGTCCATATTTATTAGCGTATAGCGTACAGCGGATAGCGTGCAGTGTGGAGCGTGGAGCGTGGAGCGAATAGGAAAAAACTGGACGCTAAACGCTATCCGCTAAACGCTGATTTTTAGGGTTCGTGGCCAAGCTCTTCACCGTAGCGAACAAGTCGAGCGCTATTGAAGACGACTATTAGCGAGCCGACAAAATGCAGGACGGCGGCGTAGGCCGCCGGCAGCCAGGCTGCCGCTGCTGCGGTATCGCCGAGAATGATAAACGCGATTCCGAGGCCGAGATTTTGATTTATGACTCCTCTTGTTCTATGGGACAGCCGCACGAGGAACGGCAGCCGTCTCAAATCATCGCTCATCAGTGCGATTGAAGCGGAATTTATGGCAACGTCGCTGCCCGCCGCTCCCATAGCGATACCGAGGTCCCCTGCCGCCAGGGCCGGCGCATCGTTGATGCCGTCTCCAACGACAACGACGGTGTGGCCATTTTTTTTGATTTGTTCAACGATTGCCAATTTGTCCTGAGGCAGACACTGCGCTTTGAAATCGGTACATCCGAGCTCGGCGGCGACGCGGTTGGCGACCTCGGTGCGGTCGCCGGTGAGCATCGTTATTCTCTTGACGCCGACATCAAACAATTCTTTGATGGCCTGCTGGGCTTCAGGCCTGGTTTTGTCCTGCAAGCCGATCCAGCCGAGGCACCTGGAATTCCTGCCTACATAAAGGGTGCTGAAGCCCTGCTCTTCGTGCAGACTGGGGTCGGGGACGCCGACGATATTGACCTTGTTTTCTCTGAGGAACGTGTCCCTTCCGACTACAACTTTTGCCGAATCGATTACAGCGGTTACGCCTTTACCCGGGGTTTCCTCGAAGTTATCCGGCCCAGGCAGCGAGAGATTTGCCTCTCTGGCGACTTCCTGGAGCGCTCGTGCCGCGGGGTGCTTACTCATTTGCTCGGCGGCGGCAGCGGCGGCCAGCAGCTCGGCGGGCGAGACGCCTTCGGCGGGAGTCAATTTAGTTACATAAAGTCGACCGGTTGTTACCGTTCCTGTTTTGTCAAATACCATTGCCGTCATTTTGCCGGCGACTTCGAGGTCGGCGACATTTTTTATCAGGATGCCGAGGCGGGCGGAGGCTGAAATTGCCGCGACCATTGCGGTGGGCGTTGCGAGGATTAAGGCACAAGGGCAGGAGACGACGAGTATCGTGATGGCCCTGTCTATGTCACGGGTGAAGAACAGGACTATGCCGGCAATCATCAGGATGGTAGGCGTGTACCATTTAACGTAGCGGTCAATTATCCGCATAATCGGTATTTTTGTCTGCTCGGCCTGTATAATCAGCGACTGGACTTTGCCGAGTGTTGTGTCTTTGCCGACCTTGGTAACGGCGATGTCGAGTACGCCGGTGAGATTATTTGTGCCAGCGAAGACCTTCATCCCCGGGACTTTGTCAACGGGCAGAGATTCGCCGGTGATTGTCGCTTCGTTGACGGAACTAAGGCCCTTGATGACCTCGCCGTCCGCGGGGATATTGTCGCCGGGCCGGATGCGGATGTGGTCGCCGGGTTTTAGACCGGCAACCGGCACTTCTATTTCACTGCCGTCTGTTTCGAGAAGATTTGCTCTTGTAGGCGTCAATCTTATTAGAGATTCGATGGATGCACGGGCGCCGAGAGCGGTGCGGGTCTCGATAAGCTCGCTCATCAGCATAAAGAATGCGACGATGCCTGCGGTGCTGTATTTTTGCGTGGCAAAGGCGGCGATTATCGCAAGCGCCACCAGCTCATCCATATGCATTTGCCTTTTGACGAGGCTTTTGACGGCGTGAAGGACAATTGGCGCACCAAGCAGTATTGCGGCGGCCAACGCCAGAAATTCGGTATTGAAGCTGCCTTTGCCGTAGAGGAACCTGGCGAGCCCGCTATTTATCAGCAGCATCCCCCCCGCCAGCGTCGCCAACAGCGCCATACTTACGCGAATCTGCTTGCCGTAAGTATGTTCGGCGGCAATATCGTCTTTGAAATGTAGATGTTCATGAGCCATAATATCTTTTTATGAATCGCGTCTAATCTGTTTTCGACTTTTGCTCTCTTTCGGTCCGCTGCGATTTGTCGGATTTCGGTTTCAAGGTTGTGTCTCTGCTTATGAGGATTCTGATTTCTTTGGGGCCCGGGCCTTTTGTCGGCTGGATGACGAATTTCTCATCGGCCTTGTCAAGGACGTATTTCACGGCATCCTGGTAAATTTTCTGGATAACAAGCTGCGGGCGTTTGCGGTATTCGGGCAGTAATTGCTGCAAATAATCAGCATTGGCTCTGGCAGTTTCGGCAACTTTCGTGCGGTAGGCCCTCGCCTGCGCGATTTTTTCCTGGGCTGTGCCGGCCAATTGCGACCACAACTGTTCTTTTTCCGCCTCGCTTACAGTTTTGTCGTGCAGGGTCTGGAACAATCGTTCGGCAAGGGGACCAGAGGCCTCGTTGAGGGTGTTTTCGGCGTAGGTCCTGGCCTCACTGATTGCCTTTTGGCTTGTCTGACTGGCCTTAATGGAGGCCAGGAACGCATCATCGACCTGCCTCGGCCAGGTTATGTCGGTCAGATATACGGAGACGACTTTTATGCCGCTTTCGATTTTGTCGAGCCTTTCCTGAAGCAGAGCCGCAACGTGCCTGGGGATTCTGTCCTGGCTTTTGATTGCTTCGTCAATGGTATAATTGACCATCGCGGTAACGACCGAATCCTCGACGAGGTCCTCAAGAAACGGCGTTATGCTTTTGGTCATTACATCGAAGTAAACCTCGCCCGGTTTTACGTCTTCGATATAGACATTTCTGAAGAATCGTTCGGGGTCGTCAATCTGGTAGGTTATCAGCCACTTGCAGTGGATGATGTTGTAATCGCTGCCATCGGAGTCTGCGACGGAGCTTGTTTGTTTCTCGCTTCGAGTAAGACAGTAGCCATCCTGAAGCGGGTTGAGACTGGCTGGGGGGCGTCTTACCTTTTTCGGACCTTCCAGCAGTTCTTCCTTTGTCTGGAAGTACCAGAACGAGTTGACCGGCAGGTCAACTTTTTTCTCCACGGGTATCCTGACGATTTCGTCTATTGGATACGGATAGACCCAGTGCGGGCCGGGGCCGAGGACCCTTTTTTCGCCGACGCCGCGAATCTTTCCGAAATGCAGGACGAGCGCACGCTCATCGGGTCCGACGGTTTTGAAACCCGAGGCGAGAAAGGCGACAATCAGCACAATCATTATTATCTTTAAGATGATAAAGCTGATTCGAAGGGCCTCGGACAGGGACCTGCCGCTGGCGTCGAGCTCTTCGCCGGCAATATTTTTGGACGGCTTAGTCCGGAAGTCCTTATTGTCTTGGCTATTCTGTGTCGGCATAATATTTTGCACCGGATATTACTCTCGCAAAAACATTCCACGGTGTCATCATTTCTTTGGTTCCAGAGCGGGCTTTTCTTTAAGGAGCTTGAAAGGCTCCGAGTCCGTGCTAAGCACGATGGTTGACCTTTCTTGCAGCACCTTTTTGAGCGTTTCGATGTCCTGCAGGAACATTGCAAACTCGGGGTCTTCCTCGAGCAATTTGTAATATTTTGCGGCTTCGGCATCGCCATGGCCTCGTATTGCCTTTGCCCTGGCCTCAGCAGCGGCAAGCAGCTCGGTCTTTTTCGAATCGGCGTCGGTTTTTATCCTGGTTGCCTCGGCGTTCCCCTGTGCAATGGTGGCTTCGGTCCTTCGATTTCTTTCGGCCTTCATCCGCTCAAAGACATCTTTGCTGACATCATCGCTGACTTTAAGCTGCTTTATGCCGACGGTCTTGACTTCGATGCCGTAATTTTGCCTGACGGGTTGTTTGAGGCCGGCGAGCATCTCAGTCTGTATTTCCTCGAATTTTATTTTGTTAGGGTCGCTGTTGACAAATTCGCTGAAGGAGTGCTGGCCGATTACCCTGTTCTGGGTGTCACTTATCTGGCTGAGCAACATACTCTCGGCTTTTTTGACGGTTCCCACGGCCCTGGAGAACTGCAGCGGCTCGGTGATTCGCCAGACAATGTAGGTATTCACGATAATCGGGACGGCCTCTTTGGTTGTCGTCTCGGTGAGGCTGGCTTCGAGGACCCTCGTTCGCGAGTCGAATTTATAAACTCGCTGGATGGGAGGCGGCCATTTGAAGTATAAGCCCGGTGCGGGGATTTGGCGAGTGGGCTTGTCGAAGGTTGTCACCAGTGCGGCTTCTGTCTCTCTTACCTGGAACGAAATAAGGTACAGGACCATAGCTGCAACCAATAGTGCAATGAGAATTATAATTGCTGCGTTTTTCATTTTTCGCTGCTTTCCTCTAAACCGGTTATGTCATACAGACTCGGCACAAGTTTTTCCTTCACGTCCACTATAAAGACCTGCGTATCATTGGTGTCGGCGACCACGAGGTATTTTCGCACGCCCTGCAATGCCTCTTCGAGTGCCTCCAATTTTTGCTGGCGTTTGTAGATTTGCTCTGCCGCCCGGAACGCCTTGAGCTGGTCGGCGAAGCGTTCGCCGGTGGCCTGTGCGAGCGTGGATTTCTCAAAGGCGTAGCTTTGGGCCTCGCGGAGCGTCTTGAATATATCGCCTCTGGCCTTTGCAAAGGCCTCATCCAGTTCGCCGCCGAGCTTTTCGGCATCCGGAGACTGGGTTTGTTGTTTTGCCTGCTGATATTTGGCTGCGAGGTCATAAAGCTGGTCGGCGTCCTCTACCGAGCCGACAAGGGCGCTCAGGCTTTTGTTTCGCTCCGCCTGGGCCTGAAGGATAAGGGCCTGCTTTTTCTGGATGGCGCCGACGACCTTTTGATAATCAGAGGCGACTTCCGGCGGCGGGTGGATGCCCTGCAGGCCAAGAAATACGATTTCGATGCCGAGGTCTGCCCGGTCTGCGGCTTTCTGGATATTTTCGGTCAGGATTTCCTTGGCTTTGGTTCTGCCGGCGCCGAGCAGGCTGTCCTGCAGAGCGACTGGGCCGCGGCCCTGGTCGTCAACCTCAATTTTGGCACCGGCGGCGAATTTGGCAAGCTCGTGATAACAAATGGCCTCGAGTAATTTTTTCGGGTCGCTGTGGCGGTAGAGGTATGAATACAAATCCTTCACCCTGTACTGGACGGGGATGTTTGCCTTGACGAAACTCACGGGCATCGCCCCTTCAGGCAGGTTTGTGCCGTAATATTGGCTTGCGACAATCACGCTGTATTCCTGCTCGAAATGGGTTTTGCCCCAGAGCAGCGGCTCACGAACGACCTCGTTGGTCTTCGGGTCGATTTTGGGGACGAAGCCGATGTTGAGTTCGGCGATTTTTCTTGTGGGATATTTGTAGGCGATGTCGATTGGCCAGGGCCATTTGAAGGTGAGGCCTGACTCTGCGCGCCTGATTTGATTTGCATTGTTTAAGGGGTTGCCGAAGCGCTCTATTATTGCCTCCTCATCGGGGCCTACCACGACGATGCAGCTTAATAAATACAGCGTAACGGCGGCAAATAAGACCAAAGGCACAATCGCCCTTTCGAGGAGCTTGTAAAACCAGGTTTGCGAGACCTTGAAGCCGAACTGATAATCGATGGTGCTTGCGACGCTGCGGAATATGCCGCCGGGTTCATTGATAAGGCCAAGCAATCTGCTGTCGAAGGCACTTCTGCTGTACTGGTCCTTCAATCTCGGGCGGTATATGTCGAACACCGCGTTCAGGGCGGTCTCTACGCCCAGCACGACCAAAAGTGCGGGGACGGCCAGCGTGATGACTTTTATCAGGACGGAAACCTTGAATTGCACAAGCGCCAG
>Ga0315280_10009796_pt1 | contig 12165 bp, 9 predicted proteins | sample YL17G06_40_MG_FD_203697 | JGI IMG/M metagenome (GOLD analysis project Ga0315280, IMG submission 203697) | Sediment microbial communities from Yellowstone Lake, YNP, Wyoming, USA - YL17G06_40 | ecosystem: Environmental > Aquatic > Freshwater > Lake > Sediment | place: USA: Wyoming | collected... | reverse complement strand
GGTGCTCGAGGAGGGCGGCGAGTTCGATGAGGCGCTCGCCCAGATGCAGGCAGCGGGCACCACGGAGGCCGACGTGTCGCTCGACGTGGACGGGTGGGACGCCGCGGCCAAGACGGCCGTGCTCGTCAACGTGCTGATGGACGGCGAAACGACGCCAGCGGCGATCGAGCGGACGGGGATCGGATCGATCAGCGGGTGGGCGGTACGGGACGCGGTGAGGCGGGGCAGGCGGGTGAAGCTGGTCGCCTCCGCGCGCCGCGAGGCCGGACGGATCGTCGGACGCGTGGCCCCCGAGGAGGTGCCCGAGTCCGATCTGCTCGCGACGCTGCGCGGCATGCAGAACGCGCTCGTCGTAGACACGGACCTGCTCGGGCGAGTGGCGATCACCCAGCTCGACGCGGGGCTCACGCAGACGTCGTACGCGCTCCTGAGCGACCTGATCGCCGTGCGGCGGCGGCTCTCAGGCCGGTGATCGAGGCACGGCCTGAAGTGCAGAATGGAGCCGTCAGAGTCGAGACGCCAGGAGCCAGAATCCAGCCCTTCAGTCCCTGGTCCTTAGTCCTTGGTGCGGTTCTTCGTTCTCGGTGCTGCGTCCAGGGTGCTGTCAGAGCCGGAGCCGCCCCGGGAACCGAGCACCAGGGACCGCGCCAAGAACGAAGCACAACCTAGAACTGACAAGCCGCCGATCAACAGATCCACAAGTGCACGAGCGCGGCCTGTTACAATCATCCGCACATGCCTTCCCCCGACTCAAGCGGCCCGTCCCCCGCCCCCGGCCCGCTCGCGGGCGTCACAGTGGTCGACTTGACCCGCGTCCTGTCTGGGCCGTACTGCACGATGCTGCTGGCCGACATGGGCGCGCGGGTCATCAAGATCGAGCAGCCGGGCCGCGGCGACGAGACGCGCACCTGGGGCCCGCCGTTCCTCGACGGCGAGAGCGCGTACTTCCTGAGCATCAACCGCAACAAGGAGAGCGTCACGCTCGACTTCAAGCGACCCGAGGGGCGCCGGCTGCTCGAGCGTCTGATCGACGGCGCCGACGTGGTCGTCGAGAACTTCCAGCCCGGCACCCTCGACCGGCTCGGGCTCGGCTACGGCGACCTCTCGGCGCGCGTTCCGCGCCTCGTCTACTGCTCGATCTCGGGCTTCGGGCAGGCGGGGCCCGGCCGGGATCGGCCCGGCTACGACATGGTGATCCAGGCCGAGGGCGGCCTGATGAGCATCACCGGGCCGGCCGACGGCCCGCCGTGCCGCCTCGGTGTGGCCGTGGCCGACATCCTCGCCGGGATCTTCGCGGCGCACGGCATCGTGCTGGCCCTGCTCGCCCGCGCGCGGACGGGACGCGGGCAGTTGGTCGACGTCGCAATGCTCGACGCCATTCTGTCGCTGCTCTCGTATCAGGCGAGCCTGTTCTTCGCCACCGGCCGGTCGCCCCGGCGCATGGGCAACCGTCATCCGACCATCGCCCCGTACGACACCTTCGAGGCCTGGGACGGCGAGTTCGTGCTGGCGGTCGGCAACGACGAGCAGTTCCGTCGCTTCTGCGATGTGATCGGCGAGGCGAGGATTGCCGAAGATCCGCGTTTTGAAACCAACCCGGACCGGGTGACCAACTGCGACGCGCTCCGGGCGCTCGTCGCCCCCGCGCTGGCCCGGCGATCTCGCGACGAATGGATCGCGGCGTTGACCGGGGCCGGAGTCCCTTGCGGATCGGTCCGGGAGGTGGGGGACGCGCTCACAGACCCCCAGCTCCTCGCACGCGAGATGGTCCGCGACATGACGCACCCGTCCGCCGGCCCGATCAGGCTGCTCGGCATCCCGATCAAGCTGTCGGAGACGCCCGGCGCCATCACGTCGCCGCCGCCACGTCTCGGCGAGCATACCGCGCGGGTCCTCCGTGACGACCTGGGGCTGAGCGAGCGCGAGATCGAGGGGCTGGAAGGAGCGGGGACAATCTGAGCGCCTCGTCTGGCGATCTGGTGATTGCATTCCATTGGTGTCCTGATGGAGATCTCCGACATTCGCAGGCGGCTGCGGCAAACGCTCGATCAGGCCAAGCGCGCGAGCACCGAACGGCGCGCGCGGGGGGACGAGGCAGGCCGGGCGTACCAGACGTTCCTCGCCAGGGTCGCGACCCCGGTCTTCCAGATGTTCGCGACCGTCCTCCGGGCCGAAGGCTACACCTACCAGGTGTTCACGCCAGCCGGCGGCCTGCGCCTGATGTCCGAGCGCTCGTCGGACGACTTCATCGAACTGGCCCTGGACACCACGGTCGACCCGCCGGTCGCGATCGCCCGCATCAATCGCGGCCGCGGCCGGCACATCCTCAGCACCGAGCGGCCCCTGCGCGAGGGCGTGCCCATCGAGAGCCTCACCGAGGAGGATGTGCTCGCGATGCTGCTCGCGGAGATCGTCCCGTTGGTCGAGCGGTAGCGAGTGGGCGTGCCTTGCGCTGCGGGCAGGACTGAAGAGCTGCCCGCAGCCTGGACAGCAGACGGTCTTCGACCCGAGATGGTCGGCCGGGCTGAGGCCCGGCCGCTACAGCACGGCGGGCAGATGGCCGCGCTCCATCCGTCTGCTATCTACTGACTGCTGGCTACTTCGTCAGGCGAGCCGCTCGACGAAGGAGGTGTCGATGCCCTCACGGCGGAGCCGGTTGAGGAAGCCCTGTCGATCGGAGGCCTTGCGGTAGGCCTCGCGCGCCTCGATCACGCCGCTCTGCACGAATGCGACGAGCGCGTCGTTGAGCGGCACCATGCCCTGCCGCCGGCCGCTGTCGAGCGCCGCCGGCAACTGCGAGATCTTGCCCTCCGCCACGAGCGTCGCCACCGCGTGCGTGTTGAGCAGCAGCTCGCGCGCCGCCACGCGCCCGCCCGCGCTCTTCCGCAGCAGCACCTGCGCCACCACCCCGCGCAGGGTCTCGGCCAACGCGTTCTGGAACTGGGGCCGGCGATCGGCCGGCACGAGGTCGATCAACCGGCCAACGGCCGCCGTCGTGCTCGGCGCGGTCAGCGTGCCGATCACCAGATGCCCCGACTCGGCGGCCTCGAGGGCCACGCTTACTAGATCGGCCGACCCGAAATCCTCGATCACCAGCACGTCCGGGTCCTCGCGCAGCGCCGCCCGCGCGGCCACCAGCAGCGCGTCCTGCCCGCCGCGGATCTCGCGCTGGCTGACGATCGAGTTCCGGTTGTCGTGCACGAAGGCGATCTGCGTCTCGAGCGTGACGATCAGGTCGCGCCGCGCACGGTTGACCAGGTCGATGAACGCCGACAAGAGCGTCGACTTGCCGCTCGCACGAGGGCCGGTGACGACGATGAGACCGTCGCGCTCGAGGCAGAGCTCGTGCAGCTCGCGCGACAGGCCGAGCTGTTCGGCCGACACCGCCCTGGTCGCGATCATCCGGAAAGTCACGCCCGGGCCGCGGTGATCCCGGAAGATCACGCAGCGCACGCGGCCGACGTCCGGCACTTCCGTGATCCACTCGGTGATCTCGCCGCTGCGCAGCGCCTCCCGGCTTCGCTCGGGGACGACCTCGAGAATGAGCGACTCGAGCTGATCGGCGTCGAGCGGCGGCTCCGATTCGAGCGGCATCATCTCGCCGTCCACCCGAATCGCGGGACGGGCACCACTCGTCAGGTAGAGCATCGACGCGCCGCGCGCAGCCGCCAGTCGCAGCAATCGTTCGACGCTCGCCAGCCGCGGCGAACTCGGCACCCGGTTCGACCCGCGTGGCGGAATCGGGCTGCGGGCCATCGGAAGCACGACCGCCGGCTGCGCCGTTCCAGCCGGTTCCTGTGGCGCCTGTGCCTCGTCTCCACCCGCTGGCGCGAGACCTGCCGCCGGTCGTTCGATCCGGCTCTCGACAGGGGCTGCGGCGGTCGGTGCAGCGAGCGCGGCTGCGGGCATCAAGGGCCGCGGCGCAACGCCAGGCTGCGCCGACGGGGGAGGTTGCGCGGCCGAAGGTGGGGCAGGACGGGCCGGCGGCGGAACCGAAGGCGGCTGGACAGCCGGCACTCGAGCGTCAGGCGTCGGAACGGCCGGCGGCCGCGGTGGTGGTGGCACGGCAGCAGCCGCGGGCACGACGGGAGCCGGCATACTTGCCCGGCCCCCGCTTTGGACGACGGGCACCGTCGCTCTGGCCGGCACAGCCGGAGATGGCCGTGGAGGCACCGGCGACTCGGCCTGGACCGGAGCTGGCACGACAGGCAGCGGCGGGGCAACGGGCCGAGCCGGGCCGGAACCGGTCACGGGCCGTGCTTGCGGGGTCGGCGACCCGACAGCCGCCGCCGGCTGAGTAGCGGGCGCAGCAGCAGGAGCCGCCACCCGGCGATGACGCCGAATCTCCAACCAGATGTCGTCGCCGCCGCGGGCTGCGACGACGGTGTATTTCTCGCCCGCCGCGGCGGCCGGAGAGGTCAACTCTTGCTCAACGGCTCCCAACTGCTCGAGCACCTTCCGTCCCTCGGCGGGCAGCAGTTGCTCGAGCAGCTTCCAGACCGCCTCGAGCGTCACGGGCTCGCGTGACAGCTCGATCTGTCCGGCCGGCGCAACGATGTAGGGCTTCTCGCCCACGTGAACGACGAGCGCTTCGCCGTCAGCGCGAGCCAGAGCTCCGAGAAGGGAATCGACCAGCGCCACGTTCCAGCTTTCCCGGCACTGCCTGCCTGGGCGTTCCTGCGGATCATCCGCACGTCGGCCTGCAGCTAGACCCGCCGCCTGCTTCCAGTACCTGTTGGTCTCGGTCCGAGCCGGCCGGGCCATTAGCGTTTGCCAGCTTTTCCCGGCCCCGCCACCAGCTAAACGGACCAATCGCTGACGGCGGCCGCGACCGGCAGGGTGCACCAGGGCATCGCGCCGCTGCGCTGTGGCGGGGTGGGCAGGGCCGGAGTCTGGCCTGCTGAAGCCGCGCCCCACGGGAGAATGGCTGGGCGGCTCTGAAGGCCTACCCTGCGGCGGACGGAAACGGCGCCCGCAGGGCGGGAGCGTGCCTGCCCGACTGATCAGAAGCCCATGGCCTGTTCGACTTCGGAGGTCCGCTTCTTCACCTGGAGCCGGATGTTCCCGAGGCTCGCGCCGACCTCGGCGACGACCGCAAGCAGGATGTCCGCGCTGACGCGGCTGAGCATGACAGTCGCGCCCTCGAACTCGAACATGGCCTTGCTGATCTCGCCGGCGCCGAGCTCGCGCCCCATCACGCCGACCGGCCCGAGCGTGCTCGAGACTGCGGCGGCAACCGCCTCGGCGTCGAGGCGTCCGCCGCGCGACGCCCCTTCGATGACGAACCCGTCGTGCGTCAGGACGACAGCCGCGTTGATCCCCGGCACGTGGATGAGCCCCCTGGCCAGATCCTCGAGGATCTCCAGGTGAAGGTTCTCCCGCGCAACACGAGCGGTGCTGCCGCTGACCGGCGGATTGGTCGGCTGCGGCGCCGTCTGCTCGCCGGCCACAGACTGGTGCGGGGCCCCGGGCGGCGCCGGCCCGCCTGGCTGCGCGAGCACTGACGTCATCTCACCCGGGAGCGCACCCCGCTCGCCCACGCCCCCCTCGTCCGAACGCCGATCGACAGCGCCCACAGCCGGCTGATTGTGGTGGGGGCCGCCGCTCAGGCCGCTCGATGGCTCGACAAGGCTCACCCTAGGCGGTTCGGGAAAGCTCGCCGTAGGCGGTTCGGGCTGCGAGACGGCCCGCTCGACCGCTGGCGCGTTGAACGAATGCGCGGCCGTCGCCACCTGCGCGTTGGCAGACGGCAAGGCGGCGTCAACTACCTGCTGCCAGTCGAATGGCTCGACGGGGCTCGCCGGCGGCGGCTCGAAAGAGTTCGCCGGAGGCGGCTGCGCAAACCCCGCCGTAGGCGACTCGGTGGAGGGCGGCGCTTCCTGGCCGGCAGTCGCCTCCCGCCCCCCCGTGGTGAGCACCTGCCAGTCGAAGGCCGCCTCCGCTGCCAGCTCCGCGGGCCGTGGCGGCACTTCGCGGATGGCGTCGTTCGAGGAAACCAATCGCGGCCTGGCCTCGAGGCGCGGCGGCGGCACGGCCGACGCCCGATGACGGCGGATCTCCAGCCAGATCTCGCTGCCGCACTGGGCTGCCAGCCCGGTGAACCGCTCGGGGCCGGCGACAGCCGGCAGTTCCTGCTCGACCGCCCCGACGTCCTTGAGGCTCTGCAGCGAGTCGGGCGACAGCACTTCCTCCACGATGCCGTTCACCGCCTGCGCGGTCAGCGGCCGGGAGAGGAGCGGGACGATCCGGGTCGGCGCCACCACGTAGGGACGTTCGCCCACGTGCAGCACGAGCACGTCGCCGTCGGTCCGGACGATTGCGCTGAGCAACGAGTCAACCAAGGGCACGGTGAACCTGTTGACGCCCGCCACTGGGCTCATGCGGCGCGCCCCTCTCGTCGGTTTCCCCAGTCTCTCGAGCATGCGGGCCGGCACACACGTCTGGCCCACTGAGTATATTCGGCAGAAGCGCCCGGCGTCATTAGCAGGTCGGGAGAACTTCGCTGCCCACTGGCCTCTGGCCACTGCCCACTGGCCACTGATCGCCCTACCGTCGCGGCTCTCGCCCGATCTCGTAGATCCGTACCAGCTCCACCAGCTTGTACCCCCGCGTCTGGTAGGGGGGAACGACGTGCTCGGTCCGCAGGTATTGCAGCATGCCCTCGTCGGAGTAGTCGGGCGGGCCGATGGCCTCGACCGCGGAGAGCGCCGCCCCGAGGCCGGCCAATGTCGTGCTCCCGGTCACCTCGCGCCTCGCGATCGGAAAGCCGAACCGGCGCCCGGGCCATCGACGCTCTTCGGTCGTGAAACCCACGTAGAACTCGCTGGCGATCAGGTTGTAGCCGGCCTCGGCCCGGCTCGCGGGAGCATCCTCGACGCGGAGGAACGCGATCCGATCGAACCCTTTCAGCGTCTCGAGGAGCACGCGGGTGAAGTCGCCTTCGCCCGACCACAGCGACGTATCGATCTCCATAGGCGCAGCATACCTCGCCTCGGTCCGTGGTCCAGGGACAACGGACGACAGATGACGCGTCCGGCCTGAGTGGATCGCCATCAGGCCGCCGGCGACTAGCATGTACTCCACCTCCACGAACCCCCGCTCCCGCATCAGACGGGCAACGCCCGCAGCGCCGGGGTACATGCGGATCGTCTCGGGAATGTACCGGTACGTATCGGGGTCGCCGTGCAGGGCGAACCCGAGCGCCGATCCGACCATGGTCAGGTAGCCGAGATAGATCGACCGTAACACGGCATTGCCGGGCCGGTTGAAGTCGAGCGCGAGCAGGCGTCCGCCGGGCTTGAGCACGCGCCGGATCTCGTCGAGGGACCCCGCGAGGTCGGGCACGTTGCGGAGGCCGTACCCCGTCGTGACGAGATCGAAAGCGCGATCCGCAAGCGGGAGCCGCATCATGTCACCGACGAGGAGCATGACGTCGCGAGGTGTGCGTCCGAGCCGCTGCTTCGCCAGCTCGACCATCCGCGCGACGAGGTCCAGGCCCACCACCCGCGCGCCGGCGGCGGCCGCCTCGCAGGCGATGTCCCCGGTGCCGCAGGCGAGATCGAGCGCCCGCGTGCCCGGACCGATGCGAGCCATCGCCACGAGCCTGCGTTTCCACCGCCGATCCTGCCCGTAGGACAGGAGCACGGTGATCAGGTCGTACCGGTCGGCAATGGTCGCGAACACGCGGCGCGTGTACCGGCTCTTGCCGTCGGGCGTCGCGAGCGCGGCGCGCAGTGGGGGATCCACGGATTCCATGGAGTACCTTATCCGCAGATTACAACGTCGCGCTTCATTTCAGGAGCTCCGTGCCGGTCACGAAGCTCAACTGGTGGATGGCAGCCAGCAGCTGCGCGTTGGCCGCGCCGAGAGGGAGGTGCAACACGGAGGCGCGTGACAGGCGTGCGGCACAAAGGTGCACCACGGAGGCGCGGCAGCGTGGCTCAGGACGAGGGTGCGGAACCGAGCAACCGGAGCAGATCCGCAGGCTCGTCGATGAACTCCTCGTCGCCCCGGAGCCGATCTGGCGCGATCGACCCGAAGCCGAACCCGTAACGCGCCAGGCACACCTGGGTACCTGCGTTCCGCGCCGTGTCCAGATCGATGAGGGAGTCGCCGACCATCAGGGTGTCGCTGGGGGGACCGCCCGCGTCCGCCGCAAGGTGTCTCAGCGCCGCGGGGCCGGGCTTGCGGCCGAACGGGTTGTCGCCGCCTAGGATCGCCGAGAAGAGCGCCGCGAGGCCGAGGCCCTCGAGGATCTTGCGACTGGGGGCGCCCGGCTTGTTGGTCAGCACCGCCAGCCTCACCAGCGTCGAGGCCCGCGCCAGCGTCTCGGGAATGCCCGGGTACGGCCGGGTGTGTGCCAGCAGGCGGCGGTCGTAGATCTCGAGAAAGCGCCGAACCGCGTCCGGCGGGACTGTTCCGATGCCGGCGGCCGCAAAGGCGCGGCCGATCAGCATCGACACCCCTTCGCCGACCATGCCGACGATTGCCCGCTGGTCGAGCGCAGCGGCGCCATGTCCGATGATCAGCTCGTTGGTTGCGTCAGCCAGATCCCGGCGCGAGTCGACCAGCGTGCCATCGAGATCGAAGACGACGAGGCGGAAACGGGGCATCGTCCGGCAATGCAGAATGCGGGGTCCGCTGGTCCACTCGCCCGCCTTCTTCATGAACGCTGCGCGTTCATTCATCGCCGCCACCGGCACAGGGCTGACTCTGCCGGCGGCGTCGACTGGGCGCTGCGCGCCCTGTTCGGCGGGGCTCGCCCGACGAAGGCCCATTCCATGGGCCGAAGTCGAGCAGTATTCGGACTGTCGCGAGTAATCCGGGCTAGTCGTCGGAATAGGTCGCGAACGAACTGGGCGTCTCCCACACCCGGACGCTCACGACCGGCAGCCCGTGCTCGCGGCTGAAGCTGAAGATCAGCTTCGCGATGTGCTCGACGGTCGGGTTCGAGTCGACCAGGTAGACCGGCTCGCCGAGCTGCTGCAGCGGCCCGACCAGCGGATCGTCGCGCCGCAGGATCATCTTGTGATCGAGCTCGCGATCGATCCAGGCCTTGACCACGCGCTTGATGTCGCTGAAGTCGAAGACCATGTTGCGGTGATCGAGGCCGTCGGTCCGCACCTCGATCTCGGCCACCGCGTTGTGCCCGTGGGGGTGCTTGCACACGCCGTCGTAGTCGAGCAGGCGGTGGCCGTAGCAGAACTGGATACGCTTGGTGGCGGCGTACATGGACTCATTGTAGCGCGACACGTGGCCCGTCAAGCCGGTCTCGCACCTCGGTGGCGCATCCCTGTCCTCCACCCGCGTGCTGCACGCCCGGTGTCGCACGTTGCGCCGTGCGCGGTGCGCGACTGTTCTTCCGCCTCCGTCGGGCACCCTCGTAATGTGCCCGCGCCGCGCACCCTCGTGTTGCACCCGGCCCTGTGTCCACTGTCCACTGCCCTCGATTTGTGATGTAGTGGGAGAGGATGGAGCCGATCGAACGCCGGGAAACGGGCGCTGTCCTTTGCTCGGGAGGGTTGGACAGCGCGGTCTTGCTCGCCGCTGAAGCGCGCGAGCGCACCGTCCTGCCGGTCTACGTGCGGGTGGGTCTCGCGTGGGAGGCCGGCGAGGCGGTCGCGCTCCAGGAGTTGTTCCGCCACGCCGTCTTTGCCGGGCGCGTCGAGCCGCTGGCCGTCCTCGAGTTCAGCGCGGGCGACCTCTACCCCGCATCGCACTGGGCCGTCCGCGGGGCGCCACCCGCGTACGACACGAGAGACGAGGATGTCTATCTGCCCGGGCGGAACGTGATGTTGCTGTCGAAGGCGGCCATGCTGTGCGCGACGCGCGGCATTCACCGCCTGGCCATCGGGCCACTGGCCGGCAATCCCTTCCCCGACGCCACGCCGCAGTTCTTCGAGGTCATGGCTCGGGCGCTCTCGCTCGGCCTCGCACACCGTATCGACATCGCCGCGCCCTTCGCGGACCTCCACAAGGCCGACGTCGTGCGGCTGGGCGTGTCGCTCGGCGTGCCCCTCGAGCTGACGCTGTCGTGCATGAAGCCGGCCGGCCGCCCGCACTGCGGTCTGTGCAGCAAGTGCCGCGAGCGGCGCGATGCGTTCGCCGACGCGGGCGTGCCCGACCCGACGGAGTACGCGGCGCCTTCACCGAGGGGGATCAGTAACGGTTAACGAGTCAGGAGTCACGAGTCAGTCCTTGGTCCCTGGTCCTTGGTCCTTCGTGCGGTCCTCACAAACCAAGGACCAAGAACCAAAACCCGCATCAAGAACTGAGGACCAACGACGAGGAACTGGTTTCCAGTCATCGTTTGCACTCATCGCTCGTGACTTCGTGACTCTGTCTGGCGTCCGTCAGCGGATGGCCTGCGGCGCCTTCTGGCCCTCGGGAATCAGCGTGACGAACTTCAGCGGGTCGCGCACCTTGTGGAAGTCGGCGCGCGCCTTGTCGAGCAGGGCCGGCGACTGGTAGAGATCGATCGCCGAGCCGGCGAGCGCCTTCGCCGCCAGCAACATCCCCTTCTCGCCGATGCTCATGCCGGTCGACGCCGCGATCTGCCAGCTGTGCCCCGGCGCCCCGAACGTGTAGCTGGCCGCCGTCAGCTGCCCCACCGGCACGAACCAGCTGATGTCGCCCACGTCGGTCGACGCGACACCCTGCGTCGGCTGTTCGGTGAGCGGCTCGATGGTCTCCGACAGGGCCTTGTCGAAGGAACGCCCGAGCGGCTCCTGCGTGTGGCGGGCGAACGCCTTCTCGTCCTCGGTGAAGCGCGGCGCGCCCACCAGCTCGAGGTTCCGCTGGATCACCTCGGAGAGCGTCCGGTTCGGCAGCACCTCGTGCATGTCCGCATCGATCTGCACCCCGTCCAGCTTCGTGTGACTCATCAGCGCCCCGGCGGTCGCGATGTCCTTCACCCAGGCGAAGTACTGCTCGACGTCGGTGTGCTTGTTGGCGCGGACGTAGTACCAGACCTCGGCCTCCGGCGGCACGACGTTCGGCTGCCCGCCGCCATTCGTGATGACATAGTGGATGCGGGCGTCCTCCTTGACGTGCTCCCGCATGAAGTTCACTCCGTCGTCCATCAGCTCGACCGCGTCGAGCGCGCTCCGCCCCTCGTGGGGCGACGCCGACGCATGGGCCGCGAGGCCGGTGAAGTGGAACTTCACCGAGACGTTCGCCTTGCTGTAGCCGTAGGTCGCCGCGCTGCGGTCGCCCGCGTGCCAGGCGAGGATTGCGTCGGCGTCCTTGAAGATGCCGTCCCGCAGCATGTAGGTCTTGCCGATGCCTGTCTCCTCCGCCGGCGTGCCATAGAGGCGGATCGTCCCTTTGACCGCGCCCGACTCGATCGCCTGCTTGACGGCGATCGCCGCCCCGGTGCTGGCCGTCCCAAAGATGCTGTGCCCGCAGCCGTGGCCCGCCGTCGCCCCCTGACGCTCCTTCCGCTCGGGGACGGCCTCCTGTGAGAGTCCCGGCAAGGCGTCGTACTCGGCCAGGATGCCGATGATCGGCCGGCCGGTGCCGTACTCCGCCACGAACGCCGTCGGCATTCCGGCCACGCCTGCCTGCACCGTGAAGCCGTTCGCCTTGAGCAGATCGATCAGCTCACGCGAGGAGCGCTCTTCCTGTAGCCCAACCTCCGCGTAGCCCCAGATATTCTTGTTCACCTGCCGCAGGCGGTCGGCATTCGCATCCACCCAGGCGAGCGCCTTCGTCTTCGCGGGGGACGGCTCGGCAGCGGTGGCCCGTCGATCGCCGGCCGACGTGACAGGAGCCGGGAAACCGAACCGCGGCACGACGGCGCCCGCCGGCATCCGCATCCCGGCCCCGCTCGAAGAGAGAAGGACCCCGCCGAGCGGGATGACGACGAGGGCGGCAATGAGGTGGCGCGTCACGACTGCTCCTCCTTTCTGCGTGAGAAACCGCACGGTCGATCTAAGGGGGTGCGAGCCGCCATTGTACTTCACGGAGGTGCGACACGAGGGTTCGCCACGAAGGTGCAAGACGGAGGTTCCAGACGGAGGTGCCACACGGAGGTGCATCACGACGGTGCGGGACGAGGGTTCCCAACGGAGGTGCCACACGGGGGTTCATCACGCAGGTGCGGCACGGAGGTTCCAGACGGAGGTGCCACACGGGGGTTCTTCACGCAGGTGCGGCACGGAGGTT
>Ga0315280_10009795_pt1 | contig 12168 bp, 8 predicted proteins | sample YL17G06_40_MG_FD_203697 | JGI IMG/M metagenome (GOLD analysis project Ga0315280, IMG submission 203697) | Sediment microbial communities from Yellowstone Lake, YNP, Wyoming, USA - YL17G06_40 | ecosystem: Environmental > Aquatic > Freshwater > Lake > Sediment | place: USA: Wyoming | collected... | reverse complement strand
CCCGGGTAGACTGTCACACGAGGGTAGAGGACGCAATGCGCGCCGACCTGCACGTCCTCTCCCAAGTAGACCCCCGCGGCGATCCGTGTCCCTGCTCCCACGCTGGCGCCGCGCGCGATGACAGCGTGTGGGCCGACGCTGACATCGGCGGCCAGTCTTGCTTCCGGAGATACGATGGCCGACGAGTGAATCCCGGGGGTTGTGGGCGCGGGAGGATGCAGCGCTTCCACGGCGCGGATGAATGCGAGCTTCGGATGGGCCACAGCAATCGTCGTCCGAGCGCTGACCGACTTTCCGGTCGGCACCAGAATGCATCCGGCACGCGATTGAGCCGCCAGCGCCAGGGCGCGGTCGCCTTCCGCAAAGGCCAACTCATCCGCGCCGGCGGTTTCCAGACCCGCGGCGCGGCGAATCTCGACTTTCCCGTCACCGTTCAAAGTGCCGCCCAGCAGGCGGGCGATTTCCTCTGTGGTCATGTTTAATTCCTCGGGCTACTGAGAATCAAAATGGATACAGCGGCGGCTCGCCGGGAGGTCGGGTTTTCCAGCGCCGGTGCACCCAGAGCCACTGCTCGGGATAGCGGCGGATGTATTCCTCGATAAGTCGCGTCAAGTGCGCCGTGTTGGCGAGAATTTCCTCCTCGGGATCCCCGCGCTTGATCCACTCCACCGGGTCGAAGCGCAGGCGGTATTTCCCCAGCTTCTCATCCCAGATGACCAGGCCGAGCACAATGGGCACTCCGGTCTTGCGCGCCAAACGCGCGGGCCCGGTCGTGGTCGAGGCGAGCCGGCCGAAGAACTCCACGAACACGCCTTCGCTGGCCAGCACGTTCTGATCGGAGAGGATGCCCACCGCTTCCTCACGCTGGAACGCGCGCAGAACGTCGCGCGCCGCATCGCGCTTTTCGATGGCGCGACCGCCGCTCAGGCACCGGTAGCGGTTGATGAAGGCGTCGAGAAGCGGATTGTCCAGCTCGCGCACGATGAAACTGCACGGGTAGCCGTAGACCCCGTGCGCGAACGAGCCGAGCTCCCAGTTGCCGAAGTGCGCCGTGAGGAAGAGCACCCCCTTGCCCTGGTCCCGCGCCCGGGCGTAGTTCTCGAAGCCGTCGTAGATGATCAGGCTTTCGATGTTCGCGCGGCTCCAGTGCGGGAAATGCGCGAAGTCCGCGAGCATGCGACCGAAATTGCGGAAGAGGCCACGCAGCACTCGGCGGCGCCGCGCATCGTTCCAGTCCGGAAAGGCCAGACGCAGATTGAACAAGCCGACCTGGCGGAGGCGCGGCCAGAGCCAGTAACTCGCCGCGGCCAGCAAGGCGCAGACGCCGCGCGCCAAGCGGTGCGGGAGGGCGCCGAGCACACGCAGCAGGCCTGCCGCGGCGAGGTACTCCAGGCGGTGCCGGAAAGCGGAGCGTTTCCTGCGGCGCGGCTCCGGCGGTGACGTCGCGGGCACGGAATCGGGAAGGGTCATGAGCGACATAGGCCCCCCACGCGTGGCAAGAGGTGAAGTGGATGGGCGATTCCGCCGACCGACCTCATGGGCGAGCGATCCCCCACCTCAGTCGGCCCGCAGGGGGAGATTCTGTAGGAAGAAGCTGAGGACCTGATCCTCGTATTCCTTCTTGACCGCACCAGAGGCCAGCGCGGTGTAGGAGTGGTCCAGCACCAGCAGGCGCTTGGGCTGCGGAGCCTCACCGTAAAGGCTCTCGGTGGCCCGGGCGAGCAATAGCGAATCCTTGCCCGAAACGAAAAGCTTCGGCATGCCCTCGAGCTTGGAGAGATTGGCGCGCACGTTGGGCTTGTTTCTTCGCAGCGTGGCGAGGTAATAGCCCGCGTTCGGCAACATGCGGAACTGGCTCGAAGAGCCGCCGAGGAGCTCGTCCACTTGCGACTCCAGCATCAGGCTGGGGTCGTCGAAAATCGTGTCGGCCACCAGAGCTTTGACGACCGGACTTCGCTCCGCGGCGACGAGTGCGGCATACCCTCCCGTCGTCACACCAAAGACCCCGACGCGGTGCGGGTTCACGCCGTCCTGCTTGGTCACCGCATCGATGGCCGCCAGCAGATCATTAACCTGCTCGAGGCCCAAGTCGGAAAAAGACCGCCTCACCTTGGGGCCGTGAAAGTTGAAAAGGTAGACGTTAAAGTGGTTCTGCCGGAGCAGGCTTCCCAAGGCCAGCAGGTCGGAGCGGTTGGAATTGTACCCATGACAGAGAATGACGGCCGGGGCGCCCTTCAGTCCCACGAGCAACCATCCCTCGTGCTCCCCGCCCTGGGGGTCGGTAAAACTGAGGTTGATGTAATTGCTCTGAAAGGAGGAAAGAGGCGTTACAGTCTCAGTATCATTGCGTGCAGTAACGACACGATAAGTGAGGAAGGCGCTGAAACCGCCCAGCACGGTCACCACGACAGCTGCCAGGATGAGGGCCGTCCGAATCAGCCGCCCGCCGAATTCAAAGGAAAATCGTGATGGGGCCGCAACTGCGAGCGCCCGCCTGCGTGCCATACCACTGCCTTCAAGTTAGTCCCCAGCGCCGATGCCTTGCAAGCGCGCTGTCTCGTAAGCGCGAAATGCTACCACATCCGGTTTACTGCCTGGACAAAAACTTTCACGGCAGCCGTCGCGCGCGGTGGCGCGCGGCCGGAAGCGCTAACCCGACACTGGAGCGGACGGTTGGGCGTGCCGCGCTTCGGCCGACAGTGCGTCCCTGACCGACCGCTGGTCCATCTTCTCGACCCCTTGCCGGATGTTTCCCGAACACCCGGGCGGTCGCCAGCCCTGGCGTTCGCCACAATTCTCCCCCGGCCGCCTCGCCGCAACCCCCGCCCCGCGCAGGTTGTTTTGGGGTATACTCCCCCGACGCTTTGCCGCCAGCGGGACCCGGAGAGACACGAGTTGGCCTCCACAGGGTTGCGAATCTCCACCCGTATCTGATGGAGCCAAGCGGAAGGAAGCATCGAACTTGCCACCCGAGGTTATCGACATTCGGCAGTTCAACGCGGAGGCCTTCGAGTCCTTGCTCGAGGCCGAGGCGCGCGCCTGGAACACCGCGCTGCACTGGGACTACTCACCCTCGCGGCGGCTGATTGCCACCTGCCTGAATGAGAAGCGCCTTTCCGGCTACGCCCTGCGCGTCCAGGACGAACTGATCGGCTACAGCTTTTTCTTCTACGAGGCTGAGAAAGGCCTGATCGGCAATCTCTTTATCCGTCAGCTGACGGACGGCGCGAAACTCGATGCGGCCTTCCTGCTCCTGAAGCACGTCAACGAAACTCTGCTCGCCACGCCCGGGCTCACGCGCGTCGAAACGCAGTTACCGCACTTCACCATGGAAGAACTCGAGCCCTGCTTCGGGCCCCGCCAGTATGAGAGTTACCTCCGGCGCTTCATGCTCCTCCCACTCGCCAGCCGCCGGCGAGCTCTCTACACCGTGACGGGAACGGATGCGCAGCCCGCCGCCCCCTCGCCCTTACGCGGCTTCGCGCTCCTGCCCTGGGAGAGGAAGCACGACCGGGCGGCGGCGGAAGTGATTTTCGGCGCCTACCGCGGCCACGTCGACCCGCACATCAACGACCAGTACAGCACGCTCGCCGGAACCATCCACCTGGTCGAGAATATCGTCCACCAGCGCGGCTGCGGAGACATGATCCCCACCGCCTCGCTCGTCGCCATCCACCAGGCGACCGGCAAACTCGCGGCCGCGCTCGCCGTCACCGCCGTGCGCACTCGCACCGCGCACATCCCGCAAGTCGCCGTGGCGCGCGAATTCCAAGCCGCCGGGCTGGGCACGGCGATGATGGAGGCTTCCTTCCAAGAGCTCGCGCGGCGCGGCTTCGAAGAAGTCTCACTCACGGTCACCGACCTCAATGCCGGCGCCGTGCGCCTCTACCAACGCCTAGGCTTCGAGACCCTCCGCACCTTCGGCGCCTTCACCTGGAACCGCCGCTGATCGGGCCCACGACTGGAGTTCCGTGATAGGTCGTTCTAGGTGAAATACGCCTCAGGGCCCGGAGATGGGAGTGGTATGAGGTCGGACATTTTGTTTACCCACAGCCCGGCTCCCTAGCGACCTGGCAGAAGCCGCGCGCCGCCCGCGCGCGCCGTTCACTTCCCCGCCCCCCCTTGCTCCGTTAGCAAAGCCTTGCCCTTGTGTTTCGATTGTGGTAACTGTCTACATGTCCGATTCTGACAGGCATCAGGCTCATGGCTACCAGCCCGATTGACACATACCGCCGACAGATCGATCGCGAGCTGAAGCAAGGCGACGCTACGGAACACACCCACCGCCCGGCGCTTAAGGATCTGATTCAGTCTCTTGCGCCGGGTGTCACTGCAACCAATGAACCCAAGCGCATTGCCTGCGGCGCGCCGGACTTCATCATCACGCGCAAGAACGTCCCCCTCGGCCACATCGAAGCCAAAGATGTCGGCACGAATCTCGACGAAATGGAGCGTGGCAAGGGTCCGAACGGCGCGCAGTTCATCCGCTACCGAAACGGGTTGCCCAATTGGGCTCTCACCGACTACCTGGAATTCCGCTGGTACGTCGCCGGCGAAAAACGGCTCACCGCGCGCCTGGCCCAACAGGGCAGCAAAGGAAGGCTCGAACCCGCCCCCGAGGGCGAAGAAGAACTCGGCCGCTTACTCGACGCTTTTTTGAAGCAGCAAGCGCCCACCGTTGGCACCGCCAAAGAACTTGCCCAGCGCATGGCAGGCATGACCCACCTGGTGCGCGATCTCATCATTGGGGCATTCGAGCACGAAAAGGAAAAGGGCTGGCTGCACAACTGGCTCGCAGCATTTCGGGAGGTCCTGATCCCTGACCTGGACGAGAAGCAGTTCGCCGACATGTTCGCGCAGACGCTGGCTTACGGATTATTTGCCGCGAAGATTCACGCCGGTTCCGGCAAGCCCTTTTCCCGCGAACTTGCCGCGTTCAACCTGCCCAAGACAAATCCCTTCCTGCGCAAGCTTTTTTCCGAAATCGCGGGCGTGGACATGCCGGAGACCATCGACTGGGCCGTGGACGAGATTGTCGAACTGCTCAAGCACGCCGCGATGGACGAAATCCTCAAGGACTTCGGTAAAGGCGAAGGGAAGGAAGACCCTGTCGTCCACTTCTACGAGACCTTCCTCACCGCCTACGACCCCAAGATGCGCGAATTGCGCGGCGTCTATTACACGCCCGAGCCGGTCGTCAGCTATATCGTACGGTCAGTTGACTATCTGCTCAAGACGCGCTTCAACCGCGCCAAGGGTCTTGCCGACGAGAACACGCTCATCCTCGACCCCGCTTGTGGCACCGGAACGTTTCTCTATTTTGTTATCCGGGAGATCTACCAGAAGTTCGCAAATCAAAAGGGCGCGTGGGATGGGTACGTGATCGCCTACCTGCTCAACCGCCTCTTCGGCTTTGAATTACTCATGGCGCCTTATGCCGTCGCCCACTTGAAGCTCGGCATGGAGCTGCACGAGACCGGATACACATTCGCCTCCGATCAGCGCCTGGGCATCTACCTCACCAACACACTCGAAGAGGCCGCCCGGAAGAGCGAGCAGATTTTTGCCCAGTGGATCGCCGACGAGGCTGATTCTGCCACCCAGATAAAGAAAGACCTTCCAATCATGGTAGTCCTCGGAAACCCTCCCTACTCCGGACATTCAGCCAACCGAAGTGAAATCCAAAGGCTGCTGAAACCGGGAGATTCGTACATCGTCATTTCGCGTGAAGCTCTGCGGGAGCAGAGAGTAACAAAAGTCAAAACTGCCAAGAAGGCGATGAAGGTCCGCGAGAAGACATTCATCGGCGACCTGATCGAAGATTACAAGTTCGTGAACGGGCAGCCGCTGGGAGAGAAAAATCCCAAGTGGCTGCAAGATGACTACGTGAAATTTATCCGTTGGGGGCAATGGCGGATTGAGCGCACCGGTCAGGGAGTCCTGGCGTTGATTACAAATCACGGCTACTTGGACAATCCAACGTTTCGAGGCATGCGCCAGCAGTTGATGGAAGCGTTCACGGACATCTACATCCTGAATTTGCACGGTAACTCGAAGAAGAAGGAGGTTTGCCCCGACGGCTCCAAAGACGAAAACGTGTTCGACATCCAACAGGGGGTAACTCTCGGAATCTTCGTCAAAGAGCCGAACAACGCAACCCCGGCCAAGGTTTTCCATGCGGACCTGTGGGGATTGAGAGAGGGGAAGTATCAAAGGCTCTTCGAGACAGATGTCAACGCCACACCGTGGGAACAGCTTGAACCCCAATCACCGCTTTATCTGTTCATCCCGCAAGAGAAGGGGTTGAAAGCCGAATATGAGGAGGGATGGAAAATCATCGATGCGATGCCGGTCAACGTGCTGGGTTTTCAAAGCCATCGGGACCACTTCGCCGTTGATTTCGATGAAGCCGTTCTTCGAGCGCGCATAGAAGATTTGCGTCGGGAGACCAAGTCGGACGAAGAGCTGCGAGGCCTATACAAATTGAGCGACAACCGCGATTGGCAACTCTCCGTCGCTCGAAAGCAGGTGCGCGGCGACAAGGAATGGGAGCAACACTTCATTGAGTGCCTCTACCGGCCATTTGATTGGCGGCCCTGTTACTTCAGCACCGTTGCAATGGACTATCCTCGCCGGGAACTGCTAGATCATGTCGCCAGAAAAGACAATCTTTGCTTGAACACAATGCGCCAAACAAAGATGCCCTCATGGCAACACGCGGTCGTGTCAGATTCACCCGCTCCAGCGGTTTACGTCGAAGTGAAGGACGGCTCGAATCTATTCCCGTTGTACCTGTACCCCAAGAGCGATGAAACAGAGGGCGGCCAAACCGAACTTCGAGTTCAAATTACGCACTGGCCCGCTGGCAGAGATGGAAGGAAGCCCAACCTTAACCCCGAATTCATCGGCGACTTTGAGAAGCGGCTTGGGCTTTCGTTTATCTCTGACGGCAAGGGCGATTTGAAAAAAACCTTCGGGCCGGAAGATATTTTCAATTACATTTACGCGGTCTTCCACTCGCCGACCTACCGAAAACGCTACGCAGAATTTTTGAAAATCGATTTCCCGCGCCTGCCGCTGACCTCGGATGCAAATCTCTTCCGCGCGCTGTGTGAAAAAGGCGCCGAATTGGTCGCGTTGCACCTGCTGGAATCCCCGACCCTCGAGAATCCCATTACGGCTTATCCGGTCAAAGGCTCGAACATTGTCGAAAAGGGTTATCCGAAATATGTAGCGCAACGTTCGTCTTCTAACGTTGCGGCTCTTCAAGGTCCTTCCAGAAAACAAGTCGAAAAGCCGCAAGACCAGAGTGCGGGTCTTGCGCTACAAGGTGCACGGCGGGTGTACATCAACAAGGGCCAGTATTTTGAAGGTGTCCCGCCGGAAGTCTGGGATTTCCACATTGGCGGCTATCAGGTCTGCGAGAAGTGGCTGAAGGACCGCCGCGGGCGCACGCTCTCGTACGACGATACCACTCACTATCAGAAAATCGTCGTGGCCTTGAAGGAGACTATCCGACTCATGGCGGAAATCGACGCGGCCATCCCCAAGTGGCCCATTGATTAGCGCCGACGTCGGCGTCGCCAATCCAAGGGTGAGGCAGGATGACGGGCGGAGAGAAAGCCCTATTATGCCAAACTACACTCAAGACGATGTGAATTGGGTGTACGACCGCACGGGCGGTTATTGCTTCTATTGTGACTCGAAGCTTTCGTTCGCCAACTATGGAAAGGTTGGCCGGAAGGGAGCTTGGGAAATAGATCATTTCATTCCGTTGCGAAGCGGCGGGGCACACCAACCCTACAACTGGGTTTCCGCCTGCATAGACTGCAACACGCGCAAGGCCGATCTGCTACCTTGGGAATTTGACCCTGAGAGATTTAGGGCCGGGGAGCGAGACCCGGACAATAACATCAACTAAGTGAATATGGCCTTGGAAGGTAGTCGAACGCAATGGAGACACTGAAAAAAATTGAAGAGATACCGGAGCCCGATCATAGGAGCACCGGTTTTGGGGTGATTAACCTCTCCGATGGAACTACCCGGAGCATGACCCTTGCGGACTTCTACAAAGACGCTGAAAGCATTCGAGTAAACGAAACCGCTCCCGAAGATGTCCGAAGCTACATGGAGGCAGTGAAGACCCTCTTCGTGTACGGTTGGCATTACTATCCCTTTTTCACACTATCTGCATTCATGGCGACAACCGCTGTTGAGATGGCCTTAAAGCTGAGGCTTCAAAAAAGGCCGGATGATCCTTCAGGCCTGAAGACGTTATTTGACCAAGCGATCGCCCAAGGACTTCTAAGAGACGAAGGTTTTCCCAGCCGCGAAAACGTCCAGGCAAACGGGCCTACAATGTTTGGCGAGAATGAAGGATCATCGGGGGCAGTTTCCGTGGAACCAGGCCCGCCCTATGCGGAGAGAGTGGCAGGCTTCATGAGGCACTTTCGAAACGTCTTTGCCCACCCATCCGGTCATTGGATTCTGTTTCCGGGCCAAGCGCTGGATTTCCTTGTGTTGGGCGGAGAGGTGATCAACCAACTCTGGCCCGAGGAAAAGAGCGGTGCATGAAAGCGACGAAATCCGTTAAACCGAAAGAACAAGCGTCCAAGCCTCAGTTACAAGCCAGTCAAACCTTTTGCCCATTCTGCAACGAAGGGCGGCTCGCCCAATCACCCAGCGGAAAGAATCTTGTGTGCCAGAAGTGCGGGCGGATCGTCGTCAAAGCCAAGGATGCTCAAGCGGTCTAATGAACTGTCCGAGAGAACCATATTGGACAGCTACGACTGCAATGGCGTTACGGCCTTGAGCGAGACGATCCGCCTCATGGCGGAGATTGACGCGGCCATCCCGAAGTGGCCGATCGAGTGAAAGGGGTAGATTCACGGTTGGGGCCTTTCCAACCGTGGCTTTTTCCGGGTTCAGGAACCCACGGTTGATTCACAACACAGATCAACCGTGGCTACCAAGATAGGACACCAAACCGAAAAGCAGATTCTTCGTCCGTCGGCTGACGGACTCAGAATGACAATGCGTGGGTGTCACCACGAGTGCCCGTCGCTGTCACCCTGAGTGCAACGAAGGGTCTCGGCATTTCCTTGGCTTAATGCGGGGATTCTTCGCGGAGTTTACCGTGAGCCCCTTCGCGGCGCTCAGGGCGATTCGATGTGGAGCGAATCGGCTCAGCATGACAACCGCAGTGGGCCTTTTCAGAGCCGCCCCATAATGAGCCCACGGCATGGAAAACATGCCGTGGCTGCGACCGGCACGCGCCAATCGGGAGCCCGCAGGGCTCCCCTACTTTCCTTTGGCTTTGAGGAGGTCTTTGAGTTCGACCATGAACTCGCGGATATCTTTGAAGTCGAGGCAGACGGAGGCGAAGCGGACATAGGTGACCTTATCGAGCAAGAAAGGCCGCGGACCTGCAAAGCAGAACCGCGCTACTTCGACTGCGTCCTGAGAAGGGTGAAGGAATACAATAAAAGGGTGGACTCCATGCACCAGAACCTGGTGCGGCGCGGGCTGGTTTTGCATCCGGAGGAATGGAAGTGGGCGAGTGTGCACGAGTACGGGCCGCAGGGAAGCGCGCCACCCTTCGGCTGACCGCCCTTGCGGATCGACCGCGCGCGCCTTCCCGGTGATCCGAAGGCAAGTTTCTGAACTCAAGGAAGAGCCGTAGAGTTACAAACCAACTTTGCGCTACCCTGCTACGTGTTAGACGGTCTGAAGGAGCAGCCGTGATGACGAAACGCGAGGTCGTGAAAGAAGTCGTGGCAGGCCGCGTTCCGCCGTACGTTCCGTGGTCGTTCCGCTTCACCAAGGAGGCCGAAGACAAGCTGGCGGAGCACTACGGCACGCGCGAACTGACGGACGTGCTGGGCAACCACATCCTCGAACTGGGCAGCGCCATCGGGTTTTTTGAGGATCTTGGGCACAACTGCGTCCGCGATGTCTTCGGCGTAACCTGGGATCGAAGCGTGGACAAGGATATCGGCAACGTCCGCGGCCGCGTTCTGCCGGAGCCGACGCTGGCCGGTTATGAGTTCCCAGACCCACTCGATGCAAAGTTCTTTGCGGATATTCCTGAGAAGACCCAGCGCTATCCCGACCGGTTCCGACTCTTCTGCCTGGGGTTTTCACTTTACGAGCGCGCGTGGACTATGCGCGGCCTGGAAACCCTGTTGATGGATTTCTACGATCACCCCGCCTTCGTGCATGACCTTTTCAACCGCATTGCCGACTACAATATTGCACAAGTCCGCGAGGCGCTCAAGTACGACATCGACGCCGTGTATTTCGGCGACGATTGGGGCCAGCAGCGAGGCCTGCAAATGGGCTATCGGCTCTGGAAGAAGTTTATTTTCCCTGTGCTCGAGCGTATGTATAAAGCCGTCGGCGACGCCGGCAAGTATGTATTCATCCACTCCTGCGGGGATGTGGACGAGCTGTTCGACGACCTGATCAGCATCGGCCTCAAGTGCTTCAATCCCTTTCAACCCGAGGTGATGGACGTTGACGCGCTGCTGATTCGGTATCGCGGCCGGCTATCGTTTTGGGGCGGGCTCTCGACCCAACGGACCCTACCTTATGGCACCGTCGAAGACGTCCGCCGCGAGACGCGCCACCTGATCGAGATGGGTCGCGGTGGGGGCTATATCCTGTCACCCTCTCACTCGGTCGAGGGTGACGTTGCCTTGGAGAATATGCTGGCGTTCATCGAAGTGGCACAAGGGCAAGCGGCCTCATGAAACCTCACGGCCAATGGGCGAGACAGGGAAAACGCGCGGCTTCCTACCAAAAAATCCACTGCAAGAAGAGAAAGATAGCGCCGGAGATACCAGCCCAGAAGATAGGCCTTTTCCAGACCGGAAGATGTCCTTCGCTGGGCAAATCGGTGCAACCGTAAACCAAGCCGGTCAACTCCTCCACCGGCTTAGGCTTTGTGAAAGCGCTGACGGCGACCGTGACGATCATGCAGATCAACCCTGACCAAAGGATGCGGTACATGTTCTCGGCCATGTCCTTCGCTTGGCTTGAGAGAGCGATCAGGGCAAGCTTGCTCGGGTCGGTCCTTACCAATGCCCACATCCCGATCGAAGAGAGTGTTCCGCTGAGCAGTCCCCAAAACCCGCCGGCGGGCGTGATCCGCTTCCAAAGCATTCCCAGCAATACTGTCCCGAACAGCGGCGCGATGAAGAAGCTGAAGAGCGCCTGGACGTAGTCCATAATGCTCTTGAACTGCATGACCAGGTATGCGGTGCCAATGCTGGCCAGAACGCCCAGAATCGTGCACCAGCGCCCCATCCTGACATAGTGGGCATCCGAAGCGCCCTTGCGGATAAACGACCGGTACAGGTCGTAAGTCCAGACGGTGGAAAAAGCACTGATGTCCCCCGCCATGCCGGACATGAACCCCGCGATGAGGGCCGTGACTCCAAGCCCCAAGAGTCCCGGACCGCAATATCGCGCCAGCATCAGGGGCAACACTTCGTTGTAGCTGTGCTGTCCCGGACCCACGGCGCTTTCCGGAACGAGCGCGAAGGGCAACACCGCCAGCGCCAGCAGTCCCGGCAATATGACGATGAACGGCACCGCCATCTTGAAGTAAGAGCCGATGATGGGCGCGAGTTTCGCCGCGCGGATATCTTTTGCGGCAAGCACCCGCTGCACCACCAGAAAATCCGTTGTCCAGTAACCAAACGAACCGATGAGGCCGAGGCCGAATACAATTCCCGTCCAATGGATACCCATCGGGTTGTCAGCGAAGCTGCCCATCGTACGCCAGAGGTGCGTGTAGTCTTGCTGCGGAAAATTCTGGTGGATGCGTGCCACCATCCCGGACCAGCCGCCCGCTTCGATGAGCCCTAAGATGGGGATGAGCAGAGCCCCAAACCAGATCAGGAAGAATTGCAGCACCTCATTGAAGATGGCGGATAGCAAGCCACCCAGTCCTACATAAACCGCCACCGTCAGCGCCGAGACCCAAATGCTGAAGTGGATGTTCCAGCCCAGTACCACCTTCATCACCAAAGCCATCGCATACATGCTGACACCCGACATCAGCAGGGTCATGACGGCGAACGAGGCGGCGCTCAGCGCGCGCGTCGGTTCGCCATAGCGAAGCTTCAAGTAGCCGGGCACGGAATGAGTTTTCGAGATGTAATA
>Ga0315280_10009794_pt1 | contig 12169 bp, 8 predicted proteins | sample YL17G06_40_MG_FD_203697 | JGI IMG/M metagenome (GOLD analysis project Ga0315280, IMG submission 203697) | Sediment microbial communities from Yellowstone Lake, YNP, Wyoming, USA - YL17G06_40 | ecosystem: Environmental > Aquatic > Freshwater > Lake > Sediment | place: USA: Wyoming | collected... | reverse complement strand
ACCCAGGGCCAGTGGCGGCTCTCCCCCACCAATGTTTTCCCTAAGGCTGCGCTCGAATTCCTCGTTCGAGTATGGTTTCTGCGAATCGGCCCGGGCGTCGGGGCCGATCAGCGCGTGGAGACGGTCCATCTCGGCGCAGATCGTATCGGGATGGAAAGGCCCCTCGATCAGCTTCTTCAGAATCGCCCGGTACTGCTCGCGGTAGTTCTCGATTTTCATCAGGCGCTCGATGAGAACGCGCTTTCCGGCGAACGGCCGGTAGAGGTCGAGATCCATCATGTCGTCGGGGCTGCCCATCGCGAAGTTCCCAAAGGCTTCGTTGAGATCCCAGGGAATGAACTCAAAACGCCCGGTCTCCGAATTGTGATAGAGATAGAAGTTGTGGCCCGTGCCCGCATAGCTGTCGAGGTTGCTCAGGAGCGTGTTGACGGCCAGTTGGGCAAGGAAACCTTTGACGTTCAGACGCGTTTCAATCTCACCGGCGAACTGGGCGTCGTTGGCCTGGTGAAGAAACTTGACGAACCGGATCAGCGCCGCCGTGTCGCTCGTCTCTCCCCGTTCGAGCACGAAATCGCGCTGGTAGGACGACCAATCGTCACCGCGATAAGGCAGATCATCGGGGGTCTCGACTTTGATGAGAAGGCCTTTCGAGTGGCTGAAGCGATCTTTCAGGAATACGCTGTCAACCTGTTCGACCAGCGTGTAGAGACCGGCATATTGGTTCTGAAAGCGCCCTTCGACGGTCAGAAAGATCTTGGCAAATGAGGCGCGCGGGGCGGGCACTCCGGCTTTGGCAAAAAGGTCGTAAGCCAGTTTCTCGCGGAGCAGCGAGGGGTCTTTGAAGGCGTTGGAGAAGTTCAGCTTTTTGAATCCGTGAAAGGTCCGGCTTTCGACAAACCGATCGAAATCCAACTTGTAAGGCTTGCGCAAAGAGTCGGGGGCCGCGCCGCGGAAGGACGAGTGGCCCTTGAAGCGGAGAGCTACAGCGCGATAGACCTCATCGCCGAAACGAACGGTCGCCTTGACATATTCAAAATCGAATTCGGGCGGGCGCGGCGGCTGGCCGGGGCGAGGAGGTTCGGGCGGAGTGGGCAGCATTTTGTCCCAGTTTTCGGACGTGAGCTCGATCGTGAACGAGAGAATCTTCGGGTTGTCGAAGACCCGTGCGTAGTCCGGCCTTTCTTTCTTTTCCGCGGTTTTCTTCTTCGCTTTGCCAGCCTTTTTCGCCGCATCGAGCGGCGCAACCAGACCCAGCAGTGCGACAGCAATCAGAAGAATTCGGATTCGTTGTTTGGCCATCTTTCCCTCCCTCGCAGTTCAGTCTTCTTTGATTCCCGGAAGAATGTTCAGGCTCTGGTAAATGGGGCGGACGAGCTGGCGCATGGCCGGAATTTTGCGCGCGAACACCAGGGCGGCGAGGATGCAACACGTTCCCCCGATTCTCACGGTGTAAGGCGCGCCGATCCGGTCGGCCAACACTCCCGCCAACAGGCTTCCCAACGGCGCCGCACCCGTGAAGGCCATCGCGTAGAAGCTCATCACCCGACCGCGCTTGTCATCATCCACGATCGTCTGCAAAATAGTGTTGCACGAGGCCATCCCCACCATCATCCCGAAGCCGGTCACCATCATCATGGGAAGAGAAATCCAGAAAATGCGCGAGGCCGAGAACGCGACCAGCCCGACGCCGACGATGCTGCCCGCCACCGCAATGATTCTTCCCAGGCCCAGGACGCCCGGCCGCGAGGCCAGGTAGAGGGCGCCCGTCAGCGCCCCGACTCCTGCGGCGGCCAACAGGAAGCCCTGTGTATGGGCATCTCCGTGAAGAACGTTCTTGGCAAAAACCGGCATCAATGTGGCGTAGGGCGTGGCCAGCAGGGTCATCGCTCCGAGCAACAGGAGAAGGTTTCGAATCGGCATGGAACCAAAGGCGTACACGGCGCCCTCTTTCAATTCGTGAAGAATGTGTTTCCTCTGGGGCCTGGCTTTCCTGGGCGTGATGGCCATGGCCAACAAAGCGGCAATCACGGCAAGATAGCTGACGGAGTTGATCAAAAAACACAGGCCCTCGCCCACGGCAGCGATCAAGATTCCCGCGATGGAAGGCCCGATGATCCGCGCACCGTTGAACAAAAACGAATTGAGGGCGATGGCGTTTCCCAGATCCTCTTTCCGTTCGATCATTTCCACGACAAAGGACTGGCGAGCCGGAAGGTCGAAGGCGATGACCAGGCCCGCCGCCAGACTGAGGGCGATGATGTGCCAAACGGCGATCGTCCCGGTCAGCACGAGAACGGCCAGGATCAAGGCCTGGAGCATCATCAGGGTTTGCGTGACCACGAGCATGCGCCGGCGATTCCAACGGTCGGCCAAAACGCCCGCCAGCGGAGCCAGAGCGAAGGCTGGGATCTGACTGGTGAATCCCACAATTCCCAGCAGGAGCGGCTTGCCGGTCAGGCGATAGACCAGCCAGCTCATGGCCACGCTTTGCATCCAGGTGCCGATGAGCGAGATGCCCTGGCCGCCGAAAAACAGGCGGTAGTTTTTGTAGCGCAAGGCGCGAAAGATCAGTTTGAGGCCGGAGGCGTTTCCCGAAACGGATTTGGCGGGTCCCACGTTTCACTTCCCTTCGTTCAGAAGAAAAGTGGGTGGAGAATCTTCTGTCAAGCGCCTCGTCGGAGAGGGATCGTGCGGGCGGTGAGTAGCGTAGGCTGTGAGCCACACGCGTTTAATGCTTTTGCGCAGAGGGGGTGTTGATTCCTCAAGGCTTGCGAAGCCGAGCCGTGCTGGCTTCACCGAACCGAAGCCGGGGACATTTGGCCCGTCTTCAGCGGGCTCCTCTTTGCACCCGGCTTTGAGCCGGGGTGAAGGGGGACCGAGAGGTTTGGCCCCAGCCGGCTTGAGCCGGGCTTCCCAGGGGGGAGGGCTTGAGCCGTGGGCCGGCGTGGGACAATGGCTGAAGCCCCGCCGGGAAGCCATGCTGAAGCATGCTGGGTCGGAAAGGGGGGGGGAGTCCCTTCCACCCCGCGTGAACGCGGGTGCAAAGAGGAGCCCGCTGAAGACGGGCTAAGAAAATCCAGCCTTGGGCGATGTTTTGAGTCGCGGCCGGTGCGATTCGCCGTCTCGGAGAACAGCGCGAAAACTATTAAACGCGCGTGCCTGTCAGGCTGCGCTACCTTTGTTATTGACCACCGAGGGGACAATACAATAAATCCTGAGCCACAGACCATGAAGAACGTGGAGTGAAATCCGATGAAAAACTGGCCGATGCAAATGCTGCCCCTGATATTGATGGTGATGATGTTGGTGGCCTGTGCAACGCCGCCCGCGCCGGGTCCGGGCCAGGCAGCGCCCAAGCGCGTTTCGGTCCAATTCTACCTGGTCCACGAGGAACCCGGCCCAGACATTGTGGAACGTAAAGTGGCGGGCACCGGGGAAACCGTTTTCCTGGCGCAGAAGCCCGATCTGACCGAGAGCGACATGGCCTGGGCCCAGACGCAGGTGGATCGCCTTTCGGGGCGCGCCAGCGTGCTGGCCCATTTCACCATTGAGGGCAGCGACAAGCTGGCCGCGCTGACTCGCCGCAACATCGGCCGGCGGATCGCGATCGTGATTGACGGCAAGATCATCGCGACGCCGCTGATCACCAGTCAGATCCCCAACGGCCGCCTGCTGATCGAGGGCTTCAAGTCGGCAGCCGAGGCTCAACGCGTCGCTGACGCTCTCGCCAAACGCTAGAAAACCTGCCGAATCACAGAAGCGATCAACGTCCGACTCGGGCGGCGCACCAGTTGGCGCTGTCGGCGCGGTAGTGCCACGCGACGTCGTTCCGGACGCTCAAGGCGAGGGTTTGGACACCGCTGATGTCGAGCTCGACCTTCAGCGGCGGGCTGTCCCACGTGACCGGCGGCGATTGCCGGAGCGTCTTGCCGTCAGCCGTCACCGTGAAAATCACGCGGGTGTTTTGACGTTCGAGAGGCGTGATGGCGACCGCTTCGGGGCGCTGCAATCCCACGACGGCGTGAAACCTTCGATAGCGGCCGGCGAGATCATATTCGACCGACGTCGAGGCGTGAACGACCTGCGAGGCGATTCCCTTGGCGTAGCGGTGGGCGCCGAGGATTCGATGCCGACCCAGCCGCAACGGTGCGCCGAAGGTGCTGCGGTCGAGGGCGATGTCGCGGAATGCCCCGGTCTGCCGGACGGGCAGCAGGTCGCTCAAGAAAAGTTCGGCCGGTGCGTCCGCCACTCCTGCATACGCAGGGGCGCGGTGCATCGCGCGAACGGCGCGTCGGGCCTTCTCCTGTCCCGCGATGGCGTGTTGCGGCCGGTATTGCCACTCCTGGTCGAAGAATCCTGCCGTGACCATCGTTCGTCGAATCATCGTGCCGGCGGCCGCTGGACGACCGTCGCCCTCGAAGCTCGTGCGACCATCCACGAGGCAAAAATCATACTGCTCGTCGGACCGCGCATCGAGGTCGAAAAGACCCGCGGGCGAAGTGGCCAGCAGAAGCTTGAGGTAGCGTTTGGGCGCAAGCGGGTTCGGATAGACCATGGCCAGCCCAAGGTCACGTCCGGCGAACTTCTCGCCGAAGAATTCGATCGCATCGGCGGTGACGCGCAAAGGCAATTCGCCGAGAACCTGGCGCGCGACGAAATTGTCTTCGGGACCACCCACGAGGATCAGGTTGTACGTGCGCATGTCGTCGGAGGTCACGTCGGCATCGCGTTTGATCCGCGGCGCCACGTGCTGCCATTCCTGCCAGCGGCCGGCCACGTTGCGCGATTCGCTTTCGACCACCGCCCGCGTCAACGGGTTGGGCGACTGCGTTCCCTGAACGATGAGAAAGGGCGAAGTCCAAACGTCCTCCATGGGGCCTTCGCCTGAGGCCGACTTGCGGAGCGGGGCCGTCAGAACGTCTCGCGGCGTGTCGGGCGAAATCAGGCGCCACAGCCGGTCGCCGATCCGCTCGACCTCGGCCTCGCGTCCGTTCCAAACAACGTCGAGCGGCCGCGCGGCATTTACCAGCCGCGCCGGTGGTGCGAGGCTGAGCACGCTGACGTTGGTGGTCTGAACCGAGATGACGTTGTTGGGTGCGATGCGCGCGTCCACGGTGGCGAAGTCGAACAGCTGCTCAAACCGCTCGACCGTGACCCAATCCATCCGGGCGTCATGCAGCCATCCGGTTTTGAGCCGCACGTGCGCCGGAGCGTTCACGCGCTGATAGCGCCCGAACCAGCGAAACAGCGTGTCTTCGATCGGCAGCGCGCCGTGGCCCAGGCCGGGATGTTCCCAATAACGAATATCATAGCCAAGGCGCTCGAGCGCGCCGGCCATCTCGCGCGAATTCTCGACGTCCACCAAATCGTCGCGGTCGCCGTGGTTGATGAACACCGGCGTGTGGCAGAGGTTTTCGGCGAAGAAGAGCGGACTGCGCCGCTGCACCAGGAACATTTCTTTGGCTATTAGCGAGGCGCGAACATTCGGCTCGAGACGCAGGAGGTAGTCGGTACGACCGTAAACCGGGGCGAGGGCGGCGAAACGATCCGGGCAGGCCGTCCCGATGTTCCAGGTCCCGCTACCGCCCATCGAGTAGCCCATGAGGTAAATGCGGTCGCGATCAATGTCGGTGTCGCGACAAACCTCTTCGATGGCGCGAAAGACGTCGTCTTGCCCGATACCGCGATAGAAGGCGTTGCCCCGCCCGAACGGCTCAAGTACGACGTAGCCGTATCGCTCGGCGAGCTGGCGCATTTGTGCGCCGACCGGGCGGTTGCGTGCGGCATAGTCCACGTTGGCGGGATCGTAACCGTGGAATGAGACGACGAGCGGGACGGGCCGGCCGCGCTGGTAGCTGCTGGGAACATAAAGCGCATAGTATTGCGGAGAGTCGTCAATGGATGACCAGTAGGCGCGAACGTGCCCGCCCAGTCGGTCGCGGAATGCGTCGTCCGACCAGCGGCGAACGCGGAGCTCGTGGAGCCAGCCCAAATACTCGATGACCTCGTCCGAGGCGCGTTCGAGATTTCCGACGCCCTGTTCGCGGAGTGCTTCGAGACGGCGGACGCAATACGCCAAGGTGACGCCGGCGCGCGACCGGCGGTCGGGACCGACCGGAGCCTCGCGGATAAAGTGGTCCACCGCCTGTTCGTAGTCACCCAGGTAAATGCGGCGCGCGAGCCGAATCGTGCCCGTGCCCGGCGGGTCAATCTCGGCGGTGATCAGGTAGCCGCCCGGCGCCCAGGAGCGCGTCGGAAGGAGCGCCGGCTCGTTGGTGCGGGACGAAAGCGCCGCGATGCGATCGCCGGCGAGGTTGGCCGCCGCATACTTCACGGGATAGGCGATGTCGAAGAGGCGGGCCCGCTGGGGATCGAGCACCCAGAGGGAGATGATGTCGCCCGGCTGGCCCAGCGTGGGACTGGTGTGAAGTGTGGCCAGCTGCTCGAAGTTCAGTCGAGCCGTTGCCGCGGCGACCGCGACCGATTGGGAAGTGCCGGCGGCTTCGCCTGCCCAACCCTGCTGATGGCTCGGCGACAGAAGCGCACACACCAACAACACGACCGCAAGACACTGACGAGCGAGCCGTTGCTTGATTCCCATTGAAGCACCCGTTTTGGAATCCAGACGTGTGATGGCAAAGCCGGCGTGCTCGGATTAAGAAACCGGCAGGCACTTTGCAAGGACAATCGGGCGCGGCGGCGCCCCAAAACCATCAAACAGTTGTGGGGCTTCACCCGCTTCCCAAAAGAGCAGCGCCGCCGAGACGGCGGCGCAGAGAATTCAGTCCGATGAGTCGGCGGTGGTGCTAGATCTCTTCTAACAGCGTGGTGAAGACGTCATGATGATCTTCTTCGTCGGTCAGGATTTTCTGGAAGAGGAGTTCGGTGACTTCGTCCCCCTCTTTCTGGGCCACGGCGATGATCTTCTTATACAGTGTGATGGCGTTTTCCTCGTCTTTCTTGTCTTGCGTGATCATTTTCTTCAGCGTTTCGCCGACGAAAATCGGATCGGGCTTGGTCGTCGGAATCCCGCCGAGATAATTGAGTCGCTCGGCGATGGCCTCGGCGTGCTTCATTTCCGCGATGGCAATCTGCTTGAGTTCATCCTTGACCGCAAACCCTTTGACGCCGCGCCAGAGAACGTGCTGCCACATGTACTGGATGGAGACCTGCATTTCTCTGGCGATGGCCTGGTTGAGCAAATCCATGAGACCCTTTGATGCTTTTCCGCCTGGCATTTTGTGACCCTCCTCCGCTTTTGCGTTCGCGGCAGAAACGCTGGAGTCTTGCCGCATTTTTTTCACACAAACGATTTTCTGTCATTCTTCCGCAAATCTTGGAGAAATTTCACACTAGTAGGGCGCGGCGTCAATGAGAAACTGTGCAATGAAAAACGGACAACCGACAGTGAGAAATGCAAAACGGACAACCGACTATGAAAAGAACAACAACGGACAAGCAACATGGAGATCCGTCGTATAGGTCCGACGGGGCTTATGGTTTTGGCTTTCCGACCGCCGTCATGTAGATGACGCTTTCGCTCTTGCCCTCCACGCCGAGCAGCGTGTTGACCTCTTACCGTATGACAGACCACTAGCGCTGGCCGGCCGAAAGGTCTTTGATCCGGAGGTCTTTGTACTCCACCCAGGAATTGTCGCTGTGCATCTGGAGCGCGATGCTCCCCTCGCCCACCTTCGTGGCGTCCTTGATTTCCGCAACCGTTTTGCCATCCACGCGCGAAATGATGTGAGGCCCCTGAACGATGATGTGCATGAGGAACCATTTGCCCTCTTCAGCGATGTCGTCGTCGCGCGAGCGCTCGATCTCGTAAATGCTTCCGGTAGGATGCGTCCCGTCGGGAGAATTGCGAACCTGAATCTCGTAACCGCGATCCTTGTCCTTGGTGGTCTCGCGGTTCCAGCGGAAGAAAATGCCGCCGTTGGAGCGCGCCGAGGTGCGAACCAGGGCCTTCAGTTCGAAGTCTTTGTACTTCTTGTCGCTGACCTGGTAGCCCGTGCCGTTTGAGCCGTGCATGGCGCCATCGCGCACTTCCCACCTGGCATTGTCCACCTCATGCCATCCGGAGAAATCGCGACCGTTGAACATGCTCTCCCACTTGTCTTTGGCGGGAAGTTCGCGCAGACGGATGCGGCGGAAGGCGGGTTTGGAGCCGAGATCCTGAAGCGCGATGTAGCCCGTGCGCTCGCGATACTTGAGGGCTTCAATCTGGTCCACGTTGACGTCGTGGAGCTGTTCGCCGTTGAGCTCGACCCGGAGGCGCGGCCAATCCATGACGATGCGCAGATCGTTCCATTGCTTGGCGGGTTTGGCCATGTCCTTGGGCGCCGTCAGAACGCCGAAGATCGAGCCACAAATCGTCGGCTCCGGCTTCTCGCCCACGAAATGATAGATCTGGATTTTCGTGCCCAGCCGAGTGGCCCGACCGACCGCGGGAACATGGAAGAGAACGCCGCCTTCACACCAGCCGGGCGTCATGTATTCCAGGCGCAGCTCGAAATCCTCGTACACTTTCGTGGTTCGCAGAATCGTCTCGTAATCGCCCGTGCCAAGGCACTCAAGCACGCCGTTCCGAACACCGAACGATTGGACATCGCTGTGATCAATCACCCAGCCATCGAGATTCTTTCCGTTAAACAGGGCGATGAACCCTTGCTCCTTCTCGCCCGGGAGCAGGGCATTCGGATCGCCCGAACTTGCCGCCCAGGAGCCCGGGCCAACGACCGCGAGCGCCAGGATCAAGCACAGTGTTGCCTTGGTGCCACGAGGTTCCGTTCGAAAGGATTTGCTTCGAGACATCGGCCTCTTGCCTCCTTCTCACTGATGGGAGCGCAGCCTTTCGCGGATCACGCGCGAGTGCTTGGCTGCATCACTTGTTCGGGAACCACATTTTCCCATCTCTGTCGAGCTGGAAATGAAGAACTCTGTGCCGCGGTTCAGCTCACTGGACACATAGATGTGTCCGCCGCTCTGCTTGACAATCCCGTAAACGGTGGACAGCCCCAGTCCCGTTCCCTTGCCTTGTTCCTTGGTGGTCAAGAACGGTTCGAAGATGTGGGATTGGGTCTCGGCGTTCATCCCGGCGCCCGTGTCGCTCACGGCCAGCATCACATAGGAGCCGGAAGGGGCGCTGGCCGGCGACAGGGCGGGGGCCTCGTCGGAAGCAACGTTTGCCGTTTCGATGGTCAGTTTCCCACCCCGAGGCATGGCATCGCGGGCATTGACCGCCAGGCTGATGATCACCTGGCTGATCTGACTGGGATCGGCTTTGATCTTTCCGAGGGCCAGGGTGAGGACGGTCACCAAATCAATGTCCTCGCCGATCAGGCGGCGAAGCATCTTGCCCATGTCGGCGACCACGGTGTTGAGGTCCAGCACTTTGGGTTGAAGCATTTGCCGGCGGCTGAACGCCGACAATTGCTGGGTCAATTCGGCGGCTCGCGTGGCGGCGCGGCGAATCTCCTCGACGTCTTTGCGGAGCGAGTCGGCGGGATTCAACCGGCCGGCCAGAAAATCACTGTAGCCGAGGATGGCGGTGAGGAAGTTATTGAAATCATGAGCGACGCCGCAGGTGGCGCATTCCAGGGTGTGGTCGTCGACGCAGTACTGACAGGCGTCGAAGTCGCCGTCGTAGTGGCCGACCCATTTCTCCGGGTTGGGCCAGCGGGCCAGGACCACCGCCCGGGGGTCCATCACGGCCACGGTTGTCTCCGAGGTCAGCCGCGCTGGGGTGATGAACTCATAGATTTGAGCCAAGTCGCCGCTCGCGAAAAGCACCGATCGAATCTGCCCGGCTTTGTTGATGGCGTTACAAAGCCGGTTCTCTGGTTCCTTCGCGATTCGCTTCGAAAATCAGCCGTGACCGAGGTCATTCTCTCGTCCAGGCCGGTGAGTTTCGGGTTGACAGTCCGCCGCACGGGCGGCATTCCTCCGACAGACTTTCAAAACGCGTGAAGAAATAACGGAAAGGAGCGCTGGCATTCGATGATCCAACTTCTCAACCACCCGCGAAAGCCCGGCCGCGCCGTTCTCGCCGGTCTGATCATACTGGCCACGGTGGCCTGCCGCAGCGAATACAAGAAACACTCCGATCTGGGAAAGGAGGCGGCACGCGAGCAGCGCTATGACGATGCGATCAAGGAATACAAGCTGGCGGCCGAAGCCTCGCCCAGGGAGGCAAAACCGTACTACCAGATCGGCAAGATTCTCCACGTTCAGGGCAAGCGTGAGGAGGCCGTCAAGTATTTCCGCAAATCCTTGGAAATTCAGTCCGACTATGCCCACACCTTTCCCGATTTGATGCTGACCTTGATGGAAATGGGCCAGCTCGACGAGGCCGCCAAAGTCGGAAAGGAAGGTCTGGCGAAACCCTCGGTCAAAGCGGATATGAAGGAGTCGCGCACGATCCAGCAACAGATGGCCCAGCTCGAAAAACTCCGGAAGGCCAAACAGGCCGAAACGATTGCGCCCAAACCGGTCGCCCCACCGAAGGCCACCCCGCCGAAGGCCACCCCGCCACCGAAGGCCACCCCGCCGAAGGCCACCCCGCCACCGACCGCCACCCCGCCGAAGGCTGTCCCCTCCCCGCCGAAGAAGTAGTAGAGCCGGTGTGATCGGCGGAAAGTCCTTCTCATGGCCCACTTCAGGAACTCCCGAAGGTCATACCCGAGGGGCAGAATGTCATATTCTCCCGACAAACGAGAATCGGCCAACATGTGGAGTGCGGCCCCATTTTGTTTCATCCGGTCAGCAGTAAGTCCTTCTCTGAACCAGACGTCCGCTTCGGCTTGTGGGGCGACTTCTCGAAGAGCTCCCACCCAATCTCCCACGCGGTTTCTCTGTTGCCAAATGATAGAAAGTATGCCATTCAATTCCGCGACCCTGGGGGAAGGGAGGGGCAAACCGTGGAAAGCCGCGAGCGATTCAAGAAAGCCCTTCGGGGTGAAGCCGTAGATCGGGTTCCGCTGTTCCCCATGTTGATGTTCTTTGCCGCCAATCGCGCGGGCCTGAAGTATCGCGAATATGCCACCAATGGCCACGCGCTGGCGCAGGCGCAATTGCAGATGCTCGAGCGGTTTGGTCTCGATGCCGTCACGGCGTGCTCCGATGCCTTCCGCTTGTCGGCCGATCTGGGCGGTGAGATGCTTTATCCCGAAGACCGCACTCCCTCGCTGGCCAAACCACTGATCGGGCGCGAGTCGGACCTCGACCGTTTGGAGCGGCCCGACCCCACACGCGCCGGGAGCCGCATGAATGATCGGCTCGTGGCCGTGCGCGAGATGGCCCGCTCCGCCCACGACCGCACCACCGTCCTCGGATGGGTCGAGATGCCGTTCGCCGAGGCCTGCAACCTCTGCGGAATGCGGAACTTCATGGTGATGATCCTGGAAGAGCCGGCGCTCGCCCACCCTGTGCTGGGGTTTGTGGCGGAAGTGGAAATCCTCTTTGCGCTGGCCCAGCTCGAAGCGGGCGCGGACATGATTGGTGCGGGCGATGCGGCCGCCTCGATGCTCTCGCCCCAGCAATTCGCCCAGTTCGCCTATCCCTATGAGCGACGGGTTACGGATGCGATCCACGGGGCGTGGGGACAGATCAAGCTTCACATCTGCGGCAACACCTCGCGGCTGCTCGATCAAATGGCCGACGTCGGGGCCGACCTCTACAACATTGACCACATGGTGGACTTGGGAAAAGCAAAATCGGCCTTCAAGGCGCGCGGCCACTGCCTCAAAGGAAACCTTGACCCCGTCGAGCACCTCATGCGTTCGACCCCCGAGCGGTGTGAAGCTCGCTGTCATGAGTGCATCCGGATCGCCGGACCTCAGGGGTATATGTTGAGCGCTGGATGTGAGATTCCCGCCGCGACTCCCGATGAGGTCATGGACGCCTTTTGCCGGGCGCCGCAAACTTATTCGCCTTCCTCCTAAGAAGAGGGAGTTGCGTCATGGCGGAGCTCCAAGTCGGAGGTGAGCGGAAAGAGCGGGGTGGACTGTCGAGTCCGTATGTGTTTAGCGCGCATAAGCAACAACGACAAGGGCACCCTGCGCACTGGCAAAACTGAGGGTGTGAGCCAACTTTTGGAGTGCGGTGGCCCTCCGCCGCTTTGCTTTTTTGGTCACTGGTCACTCCAGAGAACGGCAAAGCGGCGGAG
>Ga0315280_10009793_pt1 | contig 12169 bp, 5 predicted proteins | sample YL17G06_40_MG_FD_203697 | JGI IMG/M metagenome (GOLD analysis project Ga0315280, IMG submission 203697) | Sediment microbial communities from Yellowstone Lake, YNP, Wyoming, USA - YL17G06_40 | ecosystem: Environmental > Aquatic > Freshwater > Lake > Sediment | place: USA: Wyoming | collected... | reverse complement strand
AGCTCAGCCGCAGATGCCCCAGATTTTACCGCTGGGTTTCTTGAATCCCCGCAGTCCGCGGCCTGGCTCTGGAGTGGTAGGTCGTGTTCTTCAAAAACGTGTTGACTTAGTCCAGATCGGGGCGTATAGAGTAGGCAGGCTGAAGTTTCTCACCCGCCGCGCCCCATGAGCCGTGTTCGAGGAGGAGCGCATGAAGAGCGCTTTGGCCGCTGTCCGCCGTTTCCTGGGAGAGGCTGTTTGCCCCCCCCCCACGCCAACTGGAGTTGAAGGTTTCGCGCGAGCAAGTGCGCGAGGCGCTGGCTGAGATGCTGGCCGATCCGCAGAGCCGCTCCTTGCTCCTAAAGAGCCTCCTCGGGGAGGCCAGACCGGCTGGTGCGAACGATCCGGCGGCCAAGGACGTCAGCAACGACGGGAAATTCGGCGACAACACCGGCGGGGGCGACTACGCCTTCCCCGCCGCCCTGGACGTCGCTGGCGCGCTCACGGTCGCCGGCAACGTGGGCATCGGAACGGCGAATCCAGGAGCGAGGTTGGAGGTGAACGGGGGAGATATAAAGATACAAACGGGAACGGTCGGGCAAGGAAGAACGCTTATCATTAGCGATAATATAGGCGGTGCAGGTCACATCGGGCATATCACTGCAGGGGGCGGTGTTACAGGAATGGAGGTTATTACTAACTCGAACGGCGATCTGTATTTGGGTGCAATGTGCGCCACGCGAGCACTCACGGTAAAACCCACCGGCAACGTGGGCATCGGGACGACGAATCCAGGAGCGAGGTTGGAGGTAAACGGGGGAGATATAAAGATACAAACGGGAACGGTCGGGCAAGGAAGAAGGCTTACCATTAGCGATAATATAGGCGGTGCAGGTCACATCGGGCACATCACTGCAGGGGGCGGTGTTACAGGAATGGAGGTTATTACTGACTCGAACGGCGATCTGTATTTGGGTGCAATGGGCGCCACGCGAGCGCTCACGGTAAAACCCACCGGCAACGTGGGCATCGGGACGACGGAGCCTTCGGCCAAACTTACCGTCGCGGGAGATGGTACCAGTGCATATTCTGGGATTTCGGTTACAAACACCGTGGGGAACGCCAGTTTCATCCACATGTCAAACAGCGGGCCTGCGCTACACATTAATGCGGGTTATCTGGGTTGGCTGCCGTTGATCCTCAATGAAGGCGGTGGCAACGTCGGCATCGGGACGACAGAGCCGGCCGAGAAGCTGGACGTGGCCGGCAACATCAAGAGCGAGGGGCTGAACCAGATCATCTTCCTGCGGCCGCTGGGCAGCGGCGCGGATGATCGGCAGCAGATCCAAAACGCCATCGACAATCTTCCCGACCAGGGCGGCATCATCTACCTGATGCCACATCCCACCGATCCGCTCAACAATCCGTTTTGCATCGGCGAGGATCCGAATCCTCCCGACCCTTACCACGGCAAGCACTGCGGCCTCCGCCTGAGCCGCAGCGGCGTCAAGCTGCGCGGCTATGGCGGAAAGCTGTCTGACAAGGACGGCGTGGCGGAGGCTGTGACGAAGCTGAAATGGATCGGGAGTAACCCCGGGATAGTCGTCGTCATGGCGCCGACCGTACCGAACCAGTGGATTGGGAACCTGGAGCTTTCCGACCTCACCATCGACGGCGGGCAGAGCGGGGCGGCAACCGGGTTGGAGCTGAATCGCGTGGCGGCCTCGAGGTTCGAGAACCTGAGCGTTTGGAACGCGATCGTGGGGATTAGCATGACCACGGACGCCACTGAGGGAGGCGTCGACACCTGCTTTAACCATTTGGAGAACTGCCTCCTAAAGAACGTTTCGCAGGGCCTGGTCTTGGATGGAAACGGAGACGCCGACAACCCTTCCGACTGCACCCAGAATTTGTTCGAGAACCTAACGATTGTCTTCCGGGGCTGGACCGCCGGCGACGCTGGAATCTTGCTGAAGAACTGCGATACCAATGTGTTCAACCGTGTGAGCATCTACCAAGGCCAAGATCAGTACGGTCAAAAGCATGGATACGGCGTGGTGATCGAGGATCCGACGGCGGCGAACGCCAACTACTTCTACCATCTGGCGCCAGACGGCGGCGTTCGCGTGAACCACGCGGACCACGGCGCGCACCCCGACGGCAAGAACGTGATCTTCGGATACACGCTCGGCCCGGGTCAGCCGCCCCCGATGACCAATCCGAGCTCGGTAGCGCCGGAGAGCGTGCTCACGTGGATCAACACCAGGGGCGTGACTCACGGCTTCGGGAAGCAAACCATCTTCGGGCGCGCCCTGTTCAACGCGGGTGGAACGGTGACGGTTAGCGCCGGTTCCACCACCGTGACGGGCAGCGAAACCGCTACTTTCTTGTTTGACGTAGAGGTTGACGACAAGGTCACCATCCAGACCAGTGCTGGCCCGGAGACGAAGCGGGTGGTGGCGATCTCCTCGCACACGGAGCTCACCGTGGACTCGGGCTTTGCAGGGACAACCGCAGCGCCGGTGAGCATGCTGGTGTCGCCGTTCCTACTCCGGATGAAAGACTGGTCCGGGAACACCAAGGTGTTCGTCCCCGATTCGGGCGACGTCAGCCTGGCCGGGAGCCTATCGGCGCAGGGCGACATAAACGCGACGGGCGCCGCCGATCTCGCCTCCCTGGAGGTCGGTGGCACGGAGGTGATCAGCGAGGAGCGGCTGCTGCACGACGTTCTGATGTCCCATAAGTACCCTGAATGCGTGCCTCGCCCGCTGGTTGACATTCTTGGCGACTTCCCCAGCGTGCTCGATTGGGGCGCCACCGGCGATGGGGTGACCGACGACCGGCCCGCATTCCAGAGCGCCATCGACAACTGCGCGGGCAACCTACTCGTCCCGCCCGGCACCTACATGCTCAGCGACTTCCTAAAGGTGCCCAGCAACAGAAGCATCATCGGCGTTGGGAACCCTTGCCTGAAGCTGATGCCGAACCGCCCCTTCCGGACGCAGTTGGAGCCGCCCACGGACCCGACGTTCAATGCCGTGCTCACCAACACCAACCACACAAGCGGCAACCATCACATCCGGTTGATCGGGCTGAAGCTGGACGGTAACCTGGGCGACCCGGCCAATCCGAACCAGATCGTGGAGCAGGGGGGGGGTGGCCGCCAACCTGGTCGTGGTTCTGTTCAACCAGGTATCGTTCTTTGAAATCGCGGATTGCGAACTGACTGGCGGCGTGTCGGAGTGCCTCTACGCGCTGGGCGGCTGTGTGAGCCCCAACTATGGAACCACCCAGGGCGTCGTTTCCAACTGCCACATCCACGACAGCGGCCAGCCCGATGTTGACTCTTTGGGCGTCCACGGTGATCGGGTGGACGGAATGGTGGTCAGCGGCTGTACCTTCCAGAACATTGGCCTGCGGGCCGTTGGCTTCTCAAAGGGCACCAGCGTCAGCGTCTGCGGCTGCACCGTTACAAATGCCCAAGGCGCGGTTGAGCTGGGCGGAACTCTTCACGCCAGCATCAGCGGAGTGAGCGGGAAGGACATCAGAAACGACGGCATCACGGTCGCCCTGGCCCCCGATTCAACGGTGCCGCTCAATATATCCGTCGCCGCATGTTCGTTTCAGGCGAAAGCGGGGAACGCCGGGTACGGCGTGCGTATCGCGGGCGGGAACTTCGTGTCTGTGGGCAACGTCGCTGTCAGAGGGTTCGGCCAGGATGGGTTCCGCGTCGAATCCGGTTACAACTCGCTGTCCAACGTCGTGGCGTCGAACTGCGGCGGGTACGGCGTGCGCCTGACGGGCGGGAACGCCACCGGCTGCACGGTTGGCCCGTACAGGGCATTTTCGTGCGCCCTGGGCAGCGAGTCGGAAGACGGCGGGGCCGCAGGCAACGAGTGGCATTCGCCACGGATGATCGCCGAGGCCCTGGCATTGAACATCAACGGACAGCCTTGCATCGGAACCGGCCGAGATATCGACGCCCATTCCGTGAAGCTAGGCACGCTGACGGCTGGCAAGCCGGTATTCGCGGGCTCCGACTTGGTGCTGGCTTCGCAGGACCTCGATCTACTTGCCGATTACATCGTCAATCAACTTCCCGTTGCGCGCGGCGGCACCGGGGCCGACAACGCCGCGGGCGCGCGGTGGATGCTGGAGGTGTACGGCAAGTCGGAGGTCTACACCAAAGCGGAAGTGGACGCCCTGCTCGCGGGTAAAGCTTCTTCCACCCACGTCCACACCGTGGGCTTGCCTGGCCACGCGCATGGAGGCGTAACGGCGGGCTCGGACACGTCTGGCAGCGGCGGAGCAGGCTTGGTTGACTCGTGGGGGCCCAAGGAACCCTAAGCTGCGCAACTGGGGGCTCCCGTGGTGGCTCTGTCCCGTGGTGTTGCGCCGAAGGAGGGGAAGCAATGTCCCGAACGTACCGTTTCAGGCTGCTTGGCCTGCTCGCCCTCACCGCTGTCGCCCACGTGGGGGCACCGCAATCCTCCGACCTGCTCGTACAAACGCTTCCGGTTGGGCTGAAGCCGCTCGGTGTAGCGGCGGGCCCCCCGGTGTGCAACAGTTCCGGCGACTGGCACTTGACGGTCGTGGTCGCGAATTCCGGCGAGAACTCGGTTTCCATCTTTCAACTCAGGCCAGACCCGGCCAGCCCGGCGACGGCGCCCTACAGGAGTGTTACCCTTTCCGCGACAATCCAGGGTATTCCGTCGCCCTACGGCGTCGCGCGGTGCAACTCGGGAGTCCTGGGGCGCGACGGGTTTCTGGTCACATCCCCATCGGCGAACTCCGTATCGTTTATCGATGCGGCCAAGGGAACGGTGGTGGCGACGGTGGCCGTCGGCCGGCAGCCCTATTCAGCGGCCTGCTCCTTATTGCGCGACCGCGCGTTCGTTTCGAACAACGGCGACAACTCGCTGGCGGTGATAGACACCAGGTCACTTCAGGTCATCCAGACTGTCCCGAGCGTGCCCGGCGGCCGGGGGTTGCACGGCGTCGTGGAGCAGCTCCTCTCCGACCGGGTCTGGGTGGCTGGCACCGACTTGAATGTTGTCTCGGTGGTCGATTGGCAAACGCCGAGGGTGCTTGCCAGCCTGCCCTTCCGCGCGCCGACCTCCCTGATGAGCTGCCTCGACATGTGCCTCGCGAGTGCCGGCGACAATGCCGTCTACGAGGTTTACACGTCGGATTTCGGGTTGGGCTTCACCATTCGCAACATCCCGACCCCGCAGGATCTCATTGGCATGGGCCTCGGGAACTTCATCAGCACCGGGCCAGGCAACTCCTTGGTGTGGATCCCCGGCAATCTATACACCTCGCTGACTCCGACGACCATTCCCGGGATTCCCGGCGCGGCCGGCTTGGCGGGCTACAGCGCAACCCCGCAGCCGCCCGATCCCTGCTATCCGTCCCGCCCGCCACACCTGCTCTTCGCCACCGGCCCCGATTCGAACGCCCTCTACGTTTTGCAGCGCCGCGCGTCAATGCCCGATCAATTCCACGTCGCGAACGCCGCCAGCTCTGGGAATCTCCAGATTGCTCCTGGCAGCCTGGCCAGCATTTACGCCTCGACCGGGGTGAGCCAGAGCCTGTTCGCGGGTTCGCTCCCACTGCCCACCGCACTCGGCGCGGTGCGGCTGCAAGTGGGAGGGACTCTGAACTTCGACGCCGTCGCCGGGTGGGTTTACTCGCCAACGGGCGCCGTGCAGGCCCCGCTGCTCTTCGTTGGCCCCAACCAAGTCAACTTGCAGATGCCACCGGGCCCTGCGGCGGGAAGCGCCGTGCCCGTTCAACTCATCCGGGCCGACGGCAACTCCTTACTGAGCACCTGGAGCTCCACGCCGACCTCCCCCGGCATCTTCACAATCGCCATGAACGGCCGCGGCCAGGCCGCCGCACTCAACCAGGACAATACCGTGAACTTCGGGACCAACCCGGCCAAGCGCGGCAGCGTGATACAGATATTCGCTACCGGGGCGGGGGAGACGACGCCGGCGCTGGCGGCGGGCGAGGCTGCGCCGGCCGGCGGCAACCCGCTGGTGCTCACCAAGGTCCAGCCGACCGTCACCATCGGCGGCAAGAATGCCAAGGTGCAGTTCAGCGGCATGGCGCCGGGATTTGTGGGGCTGTGGCAGATCAACGCCGAAGTGCCGGCGGACGTGACGCCGGGCATGGCCGTGCCGTTGGTGATCACCGCCGCCGGCGTCACTAGCAACACGGTCACCATCGCCGTGCAGTAGCAGGCGCCAGGTGTCAGCGTCCAGACCCGAGAGCTTAGCCGTAGATTCCGCGGGCTTTACGCCTTGAGTTTCTTAAATCCGTGTAACCTGTGGCTTGGTTCCCGGTTCGCGGATCGTACTCTTGGGAAGGCTCTTGACTTAGTCGGGAGCGGGGCGTATAAGGTAGGCAGGTTGAAGTTTCTCGCCCGCCGCGCCCGATAAGCAGGGTTCGAGGAGGAGCGCATGAAGAGCGTTCTGGCTGCTATCCGCCGTTTCCTGGGAGAGGCCGTGTTCCCCGCCCCCCCGCGCCAACTGGAGCTGAAGGTTTCGCGCCAGCAATTGCGCGGAGCGCTGGCTGAAATGCTGGCCAGCCCTCAAGGCCGCGAACTTCTGAGCCAATGCTTAGCCGGCGCAGTTTCGGCGGCCGGAGCGGATCCGTCGGCGTCTCAGGTCACGCACGGCAGATTCGGCGAGGACTTTCCCGACGACTCGCGCGAATACGTTTTCCAGCCCAAGGACGCCGCCACCACCCCGCTCACCGTGCAAGGGGCCGCCTCGCAGTCTGCTGCTCTGCAGAACTGGAAGGACTCGGTCGGCAAGGTGCTGGCCACGGTGGACGCCGCCGGCAACGTGGGCATCGGGACGGCGAATCCAGGAGCGAGGTTGGAGGTGAACGGGGGAGATATAAAGATACAAACGGGAACGGTCGGGCAAGGAAGAACGCTTATCATTAGCGATAATATAGGCGGTGCCGGTCACATCGGGCATATCACTGCAGGGGGCGGTGTTACAGGAATGGAGGTTATTACTAACTCGAACGGCGATCTGTATTTGGGTGCAATGGGCGCCACGCGAGCGCTCACGGTAAAACCCGCCGGCAACGTGGGCATGGGGACGACGGAGCCTTCGGCCAAACTTACCGTGGCGGGGGATGGTAGCAGTGCATATTCTGGGATTCCGGTTACAAACACCGTGGGGAACGCCAGTTTCATCCACATGTCAAACAGCGGACCTGCGCTACACATTAATGCGGGTTATCTGGGTTGGCTGCCGTTGATCCTCAATGAAGGCGGTGGCAACGTGGGCATCGGGACGACGGAGCCTTCGGCCAAACTTACCGTGGCGGGAGATGGTAGCAGTGCATATTCTGGGATTTCGGTTACAAACACCGTGGGGAACGCCAGTTTCATCCACATGTCAAACAGCGGACCTGCGCTACACATTAATGCGGGTTATCTGGGTTGGCTGCCGTTGATCCTCAATGAAGGCGGTGGCAACGTGGGCATCGGAACGACGGCGCCGGCCGAGAAGCTGGACGTGGCGGGCAAGATGCGGGCCAGCGGCGACCATCCGATCCTGATCGACCCGACCGCGGGCGGCCTCCAGCTTCCCGACATGGACCCTCCCGGTGACCTGTACGCCGCCACCAAGCAGTACGTGGACAACAAGGTGGCGGGCACCTTCAACGTGAAGGAGTTCGGCGCCACGGGGGGCGGCACCACCGACGACACCGACGCGATCCAGGCAGCGATTGGCGCGGCTCATGACGCCGACGGCGGGGTGGTTTTCTTCCCTCCCGGCACATACCTGATTGGAAATCTGACCGGCGCTTCCAAGATCCAGCTTCGGGGGGCCGGGGCGGGCGCAACCACCCTGGTCTTTAATGGCTCTTCGGGAAACATGATTGAGTTCAACGGCAAGGGCAACTTCAGCGTCCGGAACATACAATGGGATTGGAAAGGCGTCGCTCGGGATCAGGGGCCGGTGCTCATCACAGACAGCAGTTTCTTCGACATTAGCGACTGCTCGTTCGTGAACTTGGGCGGTCCGCCGAGCCAGCAATCACCGCCACCTGCGCACTGGGGCGTTCACGTGCAAGTATGTTGTCACGATTTTAGGATCGAACGGAACTACTTCAAACTTCCAGCACCATACGGGGATGCGCAAAACAACGCAATCCTTGCGGCAACCTCCAACGGCATCATCAATGCGAATCACTGCGACGGGTCGGGGATCATTATTTCGGGCCATGATCTGAAGGTAACGAGCAACGTGATCCATGGCTTCAAGTACGGCAGCGGGATCGTGGCCGGCCCGGACTCCGAAACCTACGGCCTCGAGATCATCGGCAACACGGTTTACGACGGTACGGGGCTGGACAAGGACGGCACCTGGTGCGCCGGCATCGAGAACTGGGCGCCGCGCTCGGTCATCGGCGGGAACATTTGCCACGATTGCGTCGGCAACGGCATCGCGAACGGCGGCCAGCGGTGCACCGTGACGAACAACATCTGTTACGACAACGGCAACGGAACGCTGCCTCCTGCCTGGACCAACAGGAAGGCGGCAGCCGTTTGGGAGCAGGTTCAGCCGACGAACCCTTATATAAACCACCGGTACGTCTGCACAGTGGCAGGCTCGGTGGGCGACACCGAGCCAAATTGGCCTACCGACCCCGGCGCGACCGTGCAGGACGGCAGCGCCGTTTGGAAGGAGAACGGCCCGAGAGCCGCCGGCGTGCCGACGTGGACCAACCGGAAGACCCCGTATTTTGGCGAGCGCGTTCGGCCAACGACGCCGAATACCCACAGGTACAAGTGCATCCAGGTGGGTCCGGTGGGCGACACGGAGCCGAGCTGGCCGCTTCCGAACCCGCCAACCGATCCCCACCCAACTGTGCAGGATGGCAGCGCCATCTGGCAGCACGACGCGCCCGATGCCAACCCAGACCTCTTCGGGATCGCAATTCAGAGCACCGGGGACTTTGTTTATAACTCTTCCGAGTCAGTTTACGCTGGCAACCGCTGCTTCGATTCAGGGATCCGCGGAGGTGTGCCGCATGCAAAAACCCAGCAGTACGGAATTGGAGACGAGTGGGCTGCGCTCGATCTTAGCGATGTAACAATCGGCATCAACAACCTCTCTGGCAATGCCAGTGCCGAACTGCGCATCCTGAGGCCCGGCTACACTATTCTCGCAACCTCAGGCGGAAAGCTGGCAATCGGCAAGCCCGGTACCGGCGGGGCGTACCCCATTGTGCTCGACCCGGCCGCTGGCTACCCCCCGGCTGGCGTCGTCAGCGCATCCGGCGCTGCCGACGTGGGCTCGCTGAAGATCAGCGGCACTCAGGTGATCAGCGACCAGCGGGTGCTGCAGAACGTCACGGGGGACGCGGACATCATCACGAGCGGAGTGTTCAGTGCCGACCGGATCCCCAGCCTGGATGCCGCGAAGATCGGCTCGGGGACGCTGAATAGCGACCGAATCCCGTCGCTCGACGCCAGCAAGATCGGCAGCGGCGTCATCAACGACGCCCGTTTGCCGGACGGCCTGCTGCGCTTTGCCGCCAGCGGCCGAAGAAAGATCGCATGGGCGGCGGTTCACTTGTCAAACGGTGCCTGGTTCGGGGATACCGGACTGAGTTGCATCGAGGCGGCTATTGTCACTGGACTCAACGGCACGGGCGAGGTCTTCAACGCGTACGAGGTGGAGAGCTACCCCGGCAGGCTGGCCATTGGGTCCAGCAACGGAAGCTCCACAGAATGGGTTTGGTACCTCGTCATCGGCACCTGATGTGGATGGTGCCGATGCCTCGCGCGCAGACGACGGCGGAGGGCGAAGATGCAGACGTCAGCGAACAAAAATTCCCCGGCTCAAGAGCCGAGGCTCAGGTCCGGCGGGCCGGCCGGCAGCTTCTATGACTCAAGACCGCTGCTGTTGCTTACCACGCTGGCATTGTGCCTGGGCTGGGTCGCCAGCATCGGCGGCCAATCGCCGCCCCTGCTTTCTATTCAGAGGATTCCTGGGTGGCAGCGGCCCATGGGCGCTGCCGCGCTTGGGGGCCTTATCTTCGTCGCCAATTCCGGAGACAATTCTGTCTTTGTATGGCAAGCGCTCTCTGGTGTGGCTCCGGGCCGGCCTGTTTTTCTGCAGGGGGTGGGGATCGTATCGGGCATTCCCGCCCCCTTCGGGGCTAGCCCCTGTTGGGCACCGGGTGGGCCCGCGCTCGCCGTCGTGACTTCTCCGTCGGCCAACTCAATATCGTTCGTGCAGATAGGGGGCGCAAAGACACCTACCGCGACCCTCGCGGCCACCGTGCAGGTCGGGCCGCAGCCTTACTCGGCGGCCTGCTTCGGCTCGAACGTGTTTGTTTCGAATTACGGGGACAGCACTGTCTCGGTGATAGACAGAACGTCGTTCAAGGTTACCCGAACCATCCCGAACGTTCCGGGCAGCCGTGGCCTGCGCGGCGTTGTGGTCGCCGCCGACCAGCTTAACCCGCCACCGAGCCCGATGCTCTGGGTAGCGGGAACGGATGCCAACGTCGTCACGGTCGTGAATTCGGTTACCGGGGCCGTGGTGGCGAGCATTCCGGTGCGGGCGCCGGCTTCCTTGGGCTATCCGGGGCCAGCGGCGCTGGGATCGTACACCGTGCTGGTGCCAAACGCAGCGGACAATACCGTCCTGGCTTTTGACCTACGCACCCTTGCAGTCTCGTTCAAAATCACAGACGTCCCGACGCCGCAGGATTTTGCGCTGCTGGGTGATGACGGACGGCACGCGGTCGCTACCACGGGTCCGGGGAACTCCGTGGTCTCATTTGATAGTACCCAAGCACCAGCCACGGTCGCGGCCACGACCCACGTCTCCGGTATTCCTGGCGCGGCCGGGATAGTTGCTTCAGATTTTCCACCGCCGTTCATCCTGGCCACCAGCCCGGACACCAACAGCGTGTTCCTCATCCAGAGCCCGCCCGGCGGCACGCCCAGCCAGTTCAGCGTGGTGGGCGCCAGCTTTGGCGTGGCTCAGGCCGCGCCGGGCGGGCTGGCGACCGCCTTTGGAACTACGGGTGTGACCCAGAGTTTCACCGCAGCGTCCCTGCCGCTCCCGAAGGCGCTGGGCGGCGTGAGCCTGCGAATTGGCGGCAGCCTCGCCTACGACCCGACGAACACGCGCTGGAATTATTTGCCGGAGGATTCCATTGATGCTCCTTTGCTTTACGTCGGGCCGACCCAGGTCAATTTCCAGGCGCCGCCGGGACTCACGGGCAGTTGGTTTCCGGCACAACTGACGCGGCCCGACGGCAGCACGCTGCTCTCCACAGTGACTATCTCACCGGCCGCGCCGGGCATCTTCACCACGGCACAGAGCGGGGTAGGCCAGGCTGCCGTACTGAACCAGGACAACACCCCGAACTCCGGGATAAACCCGGCCAAGCGCGGCAGCGTGATCCAGATTTTCGCCACTGGGGCGGGGGAGACGACGCCGGCGCTGGGCGCGGGCGAGGCGGCCCCGGCCAATGGCAATCCGCTGGTGCTGACCAAGATTCAGCCCACCGTCACTATCGGCGGCAAGAGCGCCAAGGTGCAGTTCAGCGGCATGGCGCCGGGCTTTGTCGGCCTGTGGCAGATCAACGCCGAGGTGCCGGCCGATGTGACGCCGAGCATCGCCGTGCCGCTGGTGATCGCCGCCGCCGGCGTCCAAAGCAACACCGTGACCATCGCCGTGCAGTAGCAGGTCTCAGGTGCCAGGTGTCAGGTGAGGCACACGCCCATCGCGGGGATCGATTGTACGGTAGGCGGCCGCCGTGGAGCACCGGAGGGCGGCAGGCGGAATACGGCATGCGCCTGACGGGCGGGGAGGCCACGGGCTGCACGGTTGGCCCCTACAGGGCGTTTTCGTGCGCGCTGGGCGGCGAATCGGAAGACGGCGGAGCGGCGGGCAACGTGGGCATCGGGACGACGAATCCAGGAGCGAGGTTGGAGGTAAAGGGGGGAGATATAAAGATACAAACGGGAACGGTCGGGCAAGGAAGAAGGCTTACCATTAGCGATAATATAAGCGGTGCAGGTCACATCGGGCACATCACTGCAGGGGGTGGTGTTACAGGAATGGAGGTTATTACTGACTCGAACGGCGATCTGTATTTGGGTGCAATGGGCGCCACGCGAGCGCTCACGGTAAAACCC
>Ga0315280_10009792_pt1 | contig 12171 bp, 4 predicted proteins | sample YL17G06_40_MG_FD_203697 | JGI IMG/M metagenome (GOLD analysis project Ga0315280, IMG submission 203697) | Sediment microbial communities from Yellowstone Lake, YNP, Wyoming, USA - YL17G06_40 | ecosystem: Environmental > Aquatic > Freshwater > Lake > Sediment | place: USA: Wyoming | collected... | reverse complement strand
GCGCGCGGGGGGACCACACCGCCGGACCGCGGCTCGTATTGAGCAGGCGGAATTGGATGCCGGTGGCGTCGATGACTTCGCCCATGACGCCGCCCAGCGCATCGACTTCGCGAACGAGGTGCCCTTTGGCGACACCGCCCACGGCCGGATTGCAGGACATCTGGGCGATCAGGTCGAGGTTGATCGTGTAAAGGGCGGTGCGCAGGCCGAGGCGCGCGGCGGCCACCGCGGCTTCGCAGCCCGCATGGCCGGCACCGACCACCACGACGTCGTAATTTTCCGAGGCACCCAGCGACATTGCAAAAATTCCCAGCCTCAAGGCAACAAGCAATTCTAGCAGGTTGGCCTATAGCGCGCACCACACAGGCTCGAAATGTAACGGCGACGAAGACATCGCCGCCCCGGCGGAACTATTACGTTAGCGTGCAGCGGCCTGCGCAGCTACCGTGGGAGATACAGGTGATAGAGCATCCAGTAGACCGCGACGCCGGTGAGGGAGACGTAGAGCCACACCGGCAGAGCCCAGCGGGCGAGGCGGCGGTGACGGTCGAAGGCTCCTCTCCAGGCGCGATAGAGCGTCATAACCGCCAGCGGCACCACGATCCCGGCAAGCACCGTGTGCGAGGTGAGCAGCGCAAAATAGACCGCGCGGACCCTTCCCTGTCCGGTGAAGCGCGTTGTGCCATGCAGATAGTGATAGCTTAAATAGCAAATGAGTGTCCGACTTCAGCGGAAATGAGGCCGTTGATTGAGATTCTCTAAGCTATAGTTTTTGCCCTGGGGTCACCTCCTAACCCGCGCTAGACTGCGCGGTCCACGAGGCTTCGAGCTTGCTGTTCCCCAGGATATAAGCCGCCGGGCGGGCGTCACCCCGGTCGCGATTGCGCCAGATCAAGAACGCGAGCCCAAGCTGTGCGAGCACAAAAATTACGACCGTGATTTTGAGGCGGCGGAAAGAACCCGCCGCGCTGAATCTCGGCGGTCATAGACCGCCGCTACAGGAAAAGGAAAGGGGCGCATGGCCATGCGCCCCTACAAGCTACCCGGCATTGGGCACGCCGCCGAACTATGACGACAATACGTACAAAGCGGGAATCTTGAGCACGTCGGCGTAGACCAACCGGCGAACCTTCTGCGTCTTGGACCCCTGATCGGCCACGAACGGCTCGTACTCCTTGATGACCAGTCGCGCGGCCTGCAACTTGGGCAGCTTGGGGATGCGCACGGTCCCACGCCAGAGGCTGGCGTCGGTGGCCTGCGCGGGTTTCAGCGGGAAAGTGGCGCGCGAAACAGGAATCCAGCCAAGGTCGCCTTCCGCGCCCACGGGTTGCGTTTCCAGGGTAACTTCCAATTCGTTCCCCGTGCGTCCCGCCGCCGAAGACTTGTATCCCGGACCGGAAACCGCCACCTCGATTTCCTTCAGATTCTTGCGGTCAAAGACGATGGTCGCGGTACGGTCGGGGGCAAGCTGCGCGAAGTCCGCCAGCATCACCCGCGAGAGGTGGGCGTTGGGCACCGACTTCGGCTGGAAGCGGGCCAGCGCCAGGCGGACAAAGGGGAAGTAGGACGTTCCCAGGTCGATCTCGATGTCGCAATACCAGAGCTTGCGTTCCTTGTCGTACTCGACGGCATGGCCGGCGACGTTCACCCGCACGGGCGAGTCCGGCGGGAACTCGTCGAGCGTCAGCCCGGTCTGGTTCGCGACGTTCTTGGTGAAGTTTTCGATGGCGGGAATTTCGCGCGTCGGGTCCGAATACCAGATGGGGTCCATGCCCCACTGGGTGGCGTAAGGCTTGAGCAGGTCCGGCGGCTGGTTCGAGGGCACCATGGTGGCCACGAAAGCCCCACCCGAAGGCGGCGCAGGACCAGGCCACAGCACTATGCCCAGCAACTCACCATCGCCGGAAGAATACCAGGGCCGATCCAGGTAAACGCGCAGAGCACCACCGGTGCGTTTGCTGACGGTCCCCACTCCTTCCAGGTTCGTGCCCGGAATCTGGAACCCGCCGGCCTTCTTGCTGAAGATTACATCCGTCTTCCTCTCCCAGCCGAAGGTGGGGAGCACATAGAGGATTTTGGGGGACGCGGGCCGCGCGGAATTCGGCACATCCACGGCGACTGGCTCGCTCACCCGGGTCAGTGGCACCGGTTGTTCGGGCGTACTCGCCGGGAAGTATTCCCGGAAGCGCGTCGCCGCCACGGCCTGATAATTCACTTTGTGGTACTTCGTGTCGCCGAAATCATGCCGCCAGGAGTAACCCGTCTTGGTGGGCAGCAAGGGCACGACGATGTGCGGCGGGATCTTGAACTCCGTCGCCATCACGGCCGCCGAGGGCGTAACTACCTGCGCGCTCGGCGCCAACTGCGCGGTGGGCGCCACCGGCGCCTGTTGGACGACCGCGCGCGATGGCTTCTTCTCCACCTTGAGATTCTGGGTTTGGACCGCAGGCTGAACCATCGCCGACCCAATCACCGCCGGGGCCAGCGCGATCCGCCGAATGTCACGGTTGATTTCGGCATTGAAGATCGGTTCCAGCGTCTGGGAAATATCCTGGTCGTCCGGCGTCATCTGGTACTCGAAGACCTGGGCCTGGCTGGAAGTGCGGAAAGGCTCGGGCTTGGTGACATCATCGATGGGGTCTTCCCAGTTGGCCATGATGTCGACCTTCACCGTGCTCTTGCCATCGATGGGCATCGGCTTGTCGTCACCCACATAGCTGTAAGTCGCGCCCAGCAGCCGGCTGGGAGTGAGCTGATGGAATTGCGGCAAAGTGAGAGGCTGCTGCACCGGATGGGTGAGGAGGATGTCCTTGAAGGGTGTCATCATCCAGTGTCGGCCACCGATCGCCAGTTCCTGGAGGGCGGATTTGTTCGTGGGATTGCCTTCCTGAATCCAGTTCCAGACGCCCATTTGCTCCTGGTTCTGCCGGCCTCGGTCGCCCTCGCCGAAGTAGGAGCTGATGCGCAATGTGACCACCTCTGCCTTCGGCAGAGAAACGGTCAGGAGGCGGTCACCCTCGTTCCAATCCCAGCTTGTCTTGTCTTTTCCTTCCACCACTTTGATTTTGAATCCCCTCGCTGCCGGCCATTCAGAGTCTGGCGGGAAGAAGGAAATCATACGCGGGCTCCCGATCTGGTTACCCTGGCGGTCCAGCAGCACGACCGAAGCGCCGCGGGCCAGTGGGTCGGGAAGATAGGGAACCTCGAGGCCAGGTTGGAGGGGGCACTTCGAGAGTGCATCCACCGGGATAGCGGCGTCGGCTCGCTGGCGGATAATTTCATAGGTCTCGCTGGCGTTCTTCATGCCACCCGTGAACGAATCGAACATGCCGTGTCTTTCCGCCATGATCTGGCTGGTCTTGGGCGGGACCATCAGGCGCTCCGGCGAGGGAGGATAATCCGGATTCTTGGTCAGATTCCCGAAGAGGAGTGCGTACTCCTCGACGGACTTGTCGAAGTTGCTGCGCACCACCACATGGTCCAACGACTCACCCGGAGAACTGGCGCTGGTGGTGGCCTCCATGTTGCAGTGGATGACGCCGGGGCGGGTCAGAATCGTGAGCGGCGTCACCACCGGTTCAAAGCGAGTATAAGGGTGGGGCGGTGTGGCCTGCGAGAAGTCATCGGGCTTTACGGCGTCGAGCGAAAGGCCGTTGCCAGCCAGGTCCACGGCCCGGGCGCGCACGCGATACGCCACACCGAATCGCAATTTGGGAAGCGAACCCGGGACGACCTTGAACTCGGTGACCAATTTGAAATCGGTTGAAGCGCGTTTTTCAAGGGTGTTCGGATCATCACCCCGGGCCGGCATCCCTTTGGGATCAAGGTGTTTGCCGGGACGGGGCGCAGCCAAGCTCCAGCCATCCCAACGGAACATGGATTCATGGAGATAGAGATCGTCCGTGGGTTCGGGAGAAGATTTGTCGGCGGACTGCGTCACTGCCACTTGCACCCAGCCTTCGTCTTCGTACTCCCGCGTCAAACTCCCTTCGAGGAAATGGTAGGTCCCTTTGCGCCTGCAAAGCGAACGCCAGCTCTTCGTATCAGAATCCCAGATGTCAACGCGATACCCTCGCATCACATCTTCAGCATGGAAGATCACATCCTCCGGCTTATTGGTCTGGACCGCCTGATTGTAGCCGGTAACCTTTTCCATAGCTTTGGCCATGGCCAGCGCGCGGCCGGTCTCGGCCACAGAAATACCCGCGGAACGCAAAGGCGGCAGCGCCTCCAGTGTCGGACGCGGAGCGGCCGCCGCGGCTTTGCCCGCCGCCGGCGCCGCGCGCAGCATCGTTATCTGCGGAGTGACGGCTTGGCTTTCCGCCGCTTTAGCCGCCAGCGGCGCGGACATCACCTGGGTCTGCCCCTGGGCCGGCGGCGCAGCCTTGTCCAGGGCGACAGCCTCCGAGCGCACCTGAAGCGGTGCCACCGAAAGCTGCGAAGTGGAGAGTTGGGCCTTTGAGGCCCGGGCCGCCCGCGCCGCCTGCGTTTGAAGGTGGTCCACCAGACTTATGGTCTTGAGTGCCGCGCCATCTACGTCATAGGAGAGGACGGGATGGAAGTCGTCGTTCAGCTTCAGCATCCCGTCGACGGTCTTCGCGTCAGGCCCCGGCGCGGCCATAAAGGTCTGAGCCGATTTATCCGTTACATAGGCCGTTTTCGGCGTAAAGTCAGTGGTGGTTATCCCCGCCGTGGGCGTCCAGGCCGGGACCACCCGCACCGTGCCGGAAGTCGAGAAGCCCTCTGGGACCGGCACTTCGAGGTCAATCACCAACCCTAAGTGGCGCATCAGTTCTGGGTAGTTCCCGAGGCTTGACAGGAACTGGTGGAAATCGATCTCGGGTGGCTCGAGGGGAAGCCGGGTGTACAGAGGCGGGCGATGATATAGAGCCACCTCGAGAAAATCCCTGGTGGGCTGTGGCGTGGTACCGGGACGGACTGCCCGGAACTGCTGCAGGTCCTGGGCCACGCTCTTGAAAGCATCCACGGTCTGTGGGCGCAGGTTCACGCTGGGATTGGCGAGGAGAACGTTCGCGTCTTTGAGCGCACTGGCCCTCACTTTGGGATTCAGACTCTGACTAAAAGTACTTAATTCCTTGAACTGGGGGTGCAATTGCGCTTGTGCCGCAGCCTGGCCACCCGGCGTTGCGGACTTGAGGGCCCGAGGCGGTGTCTGAGCTCCCTTGGCGCCCGCCGCCACGCCCGGCTGAACCTGGGCGCCGACCGCCTCTGCCGATGGTGGCGAGTACATGCTCACGGGCGTCAGTTTCTCAATCAACTGTTCCCGCGGAAGCAGGGTGGTGGGCGAACCGGTGGCAACGGACTGGTACTGTGATTTCAAGAAGCTGCTCACGTTCGCCACCGGGTGAGAGCGGATGATGCGCCCGGCAAACTGGTTCGGCGGCTGGTAAGGCTTCACGTAAGTCGAGGGCTTGCACAGCGCGGTCCAGAGCGCTGGCTCGAGTTCCGCGCCCACGCGCTGGGCCGCTACGGAAGCACCCGGATCAAACTGGACCGTGAAACTCATCTCCTGAACCTTGGCCGTCCATTGCAGGAGGTCAGGAAATTGCACCAAAGTCGGCTTGGGTAACCCCTCGTTGGTTTCCAGTCGCGCGGAGACGAAGACCGAAAGCCGCAGCGTGGGCGTCGATGCCCCCGCCGCCCACCCATTGGGCAGGGCCGTCCAGAGAATCGTTTGCTTGGTCGCCATGGATGCCTCCCCTTACGCAAAAGCCGCGCAATAGCTCTCCCAGTCGTCGGGAGTGATCATCTCTTCGAAAGTGACCGCCGTCGCGACCGGCACCGCCGGGGCGTAATCGCCAGCCACTGGGAGGAAGGCAGTCTCCTCGCCGCCTCCCGCAAACTCTTTCTCCACAGTCAGATCCACGCTCATGCTGAAGAACAATATGTCGATCTCGACCGTGAGCGTAGCCCGTCCCCAGACGCGCGTGGGCGGGCTTTCGTAGCTGAGCTCCAGATAGAACTCGACCGAGATCGTGATGATACCCAGGACATTGACCGAACCGCCGCAGCGCACGTAGCCGGTCAGTTGGGTCTTCTGGCCGGTGATAGCAAAATAGATGCCAGCCATGATGTGCACCCCGCCGCTGGCTATGCCGATGTCCAAGGCGAAGTTGCCGCCGAATTCAAACGAGCCTTCGACTTTCCTCAGCCCTTCCTTGCTGGCTTCAAGTTCTATGCCGAAGAAGCCGCCGCCACCGAAGACCCAGACGGTCAGTAGGAAGGGATTCTGCCGCTCGCAGAAGGCGAAACGGAAACTGAGGGGGTCGCCGGTGAACGGCAGCCGGAACTCTGCCGACAGCGTGATGTTCTGAATGCTCAGCACTCCCACCGTAAGGGACGGCAGCGGCAGTGAATAGCCCAACTTTAGGCCATCCGCCGTGATGTCCAGGCTGGGCGGGTCCTTGAAGCCGTCGAGCGGAAGGTACTGCCGGAGGGTGTCGATGAACTTGAGCGGCCCTGCGAACTCGAAGGTGTCGAAGTCCACGCTCACGTCCGGCTTCTCGCCGTTCTTCGTGGTGAACGAGAGCGACTTAAACTTGAGGACAATGACTTCGAGGATTTCGGGGATCAAGTGGACTTCAAAATTCTGCAAGCCCGCTTTGATCTCGAACGTCGGCGGCTGAGCGTTGAGCGGCTGACGCAACTTGGCGTCCAGCGTAAAGGCGTCGTTGACGCTCGCGAACTTCAGGATCGGCTTGCTCGGATTGGGGCCGTTCTTCATGGTGGGCTTCCAGGTGAAGCTCGCCTCGACGGCATCCGGCAACCGCAGGGGCTTCAGCTTGGGAACCTTGTCCAGCAGGCCGGTGAAGTCATTGACTACTTCCAGGATGTCCCAGAGGGAAATGCCGCCCAGGATTTTCACGTCGCCCAGAGCACCCTTGAAAAACTCCGTGGGATCGAAGGTGCCCCCCACGATTTTGTCAACCGTGCCGCCCACCGGCCCGAGCGATCGGGAGAGGGCGTTGATGGCCATGCTCGGCGAGGCTAGTCCACCCGCTTTGTCCGTGCTTGCGCCCGCGCCGCCGAAGGCCAATTGCACCGTGTCCAGCACCTCCGCGAACACCAATCCCTTGTTCGAGCTGGAAGAGAATCCGCCGTTGACATAGGCATCATGGATCTTGATGCGCGTCGGCGCCTGTATGCCGGTGACCTGTTCGACGGCCGCCAGCCGGACCTTGGCTTCCGTGACGGTGGGATAGAAGGGTGGTTGATTGAGTACGAGCAGGGACTCGACCGAGAACTGGCTCTCCGGCGTGTCCGCGCCAAAGGTGATCGTGGCCGTTTCGAAGTGGGTATCGCCGGGCTTGTCGCCCTGGGCGTAAGCAACCTTCTGTCCGCGCATCTCCCGCTCGCGCCGGGCTTGCGATTCTGTCTTCGTGTATTCCGTAAAGACCTGGCCCAGACGGAAGTCACGCGCCACTCCGGCTTCGAGGAAGATGATGGGCGCTAAGAACTCGGAAACGTTGCCGTCCACATCCTCTGCTACAAAATGGAAGAAGAAATCGTTGGCGCCGACCCGCGGCCAGAACGCGGCAGTGGTGCGTCCCGAAACCAACGCCTGCGGCATGTCGAGGCTGGGGGTAATCAGGTTCGTAATGCGCAGCCGCCGGAAGGGTAACGCGCGGCCCTCGTACTTCTGGCCCACCGCCGGATACTGCTTCTCCGGTTCGCGCACCACGATGTACATCCGCTGGCGAAGATAGGCGGCCAGCCCCGACGGGCCCCGCTGGAACTTGCGCTCGGTGATTTTGATGAGGGAGGCGCGGTGTCCGAACGGAAAGAGGAAACCCTTATAGACCACTTTGACATAGTGGTCGCGCGCCATGGTCGCCCGGTGCGTCCACTCCTCCAGCGAGAGCGTTTCGTTCGCCGGCTTAACGATGTTGGGCGGTTCCCAGGAGCCGCGCGATTTCAGCCACGCTCCGAGCGCGCTGAGCATGAGTTGGTCAACATCGACTGGCCGAGGTTCGTAGGGTTTCTCACTCACCTGCGTGGGTGAGGCGCCAGGGGCCGCCATCGTGCTGAGGAAGTCCGCCGTGAGCCGGACAATCTCGTAACGATCCGGCCCGTTGAGAGACATCCGGAACGGATAGCCGTCCGCTTGGCGTGCCTTCTGGTCATAGTCCGGAGACCAGATGGCGCGAACCGTCCGGTAGTAGGGCGCGATTTCATCCACCGCGCCATCCGCGCTTTTCACACCCAGGCGAGTGTGCCAAAGTTCGGTCCGCCCGCCGTGCTCGACCGGCGTAAGGGCATTCACCCAGGCCGCGTACCGGTTCGGCGAAATGATAAGGCGATAGGGCATTTCAATCGCGGTCTGGTAGAGTTCGGGCTCCTGAATCTTCAGCAGTTCAACCAGTTGCACCGCGATGTTCGGCTCGATCAGCACTCGCTCCAATTCCAGTGGCGTCTGCTCGGCCTGGGGTTGCATGATGGCCGTGGTCGGCTTCTTTTCTTTCCCCGCCGTGCCGCGCAGGACTTCAGGTTTCACCTGGAGATTGGCCGCGGGACGCTGCTGCACTTGTCCCTGCACCCGTGTCGCCACCGTCACCCGTCCGGGCGCGGGCTGCGCAGCGGGCACAGCAACCCCTGCCTTGACCGCTGCGGGCTTCAGCAGGACCGCCGGCTCAGGCGGAGGCAAAGCCGTACCCGCCACGCTCAATTCAAATTTGGTCCAGTCCAGCAGCGATTCCAGCGTGTACGGGATCTCTTTGATTTCCGCGGGCACAATGAAAGCCAGACGACTGGGGCCGGAGAGCCGTGACCCAACCGGCAGCGGGGCCAGGGGCTCGTCCGTGGCCTTGCCCTTGTCGGGATCTTTGTCGTCCTGCACAGGGTAGCCGGGATCCGCCGACTCGAAGAAGGCCTGCTCCGCGATGCTTTGCGGCGGGAAGGTGACGATGACATAGGCCGGCTTGTTCGGGTCGGTGCGTATCAGGCGCCCCTTGGCGCCCCCTGTCTCCAGCGTCAGGTTCATGAACGTGAAGTCCAGTGTCAGGAGATCCTCTGGCCGCACGACGGAGATCGTGAGATTCGGGAGTTGGACGATCGTGGCCCGAGCCTGTGGACCGAAGCGGATCAGCGTCTTGCTGGGGTCGAAGTGAACCTGCGGGGTGAGGGTTTGTCCAGCGGGCTTTGCCGTTTGTGCCACGAAGGCGAGGCGCGAATCCAGATTGAGCTTTGTCCCTTCAACGATGGCCCCCGGCAGCGGCGCGGCCACGCGGAACACTGCCGGCTCGCATTGCAGCCGCTCGACTTCACCCATCGTGGCGACGAACTCAAACGGCGGCGAACCGGCCCAGTCACCGAGTTCGAAGCTGCAACCCTGGCTGTGCATCCAAACAGGGTTGTTATCGTAACGGGCCACCAACGCCGCTTGGTCGCCGGCGGGGTCGAAGGCCACGGCATACCGCGGCTGGCGCAGCGGCAGGCCAAACGGCTTTCCATCGCTTCCCCTCAGGTCGCCGCTGGGCTGAAACGCGAGTCGCGCTTCCTCTCCGCTCGATTCCGCCACCAGCGCCCGGCGTATTCCACCGCTCTTGCCCTCACCGACTTCCACCTTGACTACGTCAAACGGGCTCCCGAGCGCCACAAAGTGCCGGCCACCCATCGCGGCCGGATCAGGTTCGAGCGCCCACGCCCGCTTGCCCGCTCCAAGGTAATCAGCGTTCGCTTGACCGCCGGAACGTGCAAAAGGCTCGGATCTCCGGGGTTGAGCAGCGCCACGCTAAAGGAGTCAGCATAAGCCTCGCCACCGAGGCCAAATAGCCGGGCGATTTTGCAACCGCGGAATTGCAGTACCCAATTCGGGAAGAATTCGGCCTCCACCTTACCGGAGGCGTCGATCCCGGAAAGGGAACTCAGTTCGCAGAGACGGCCATCGAGCCTCACGCGCGCGCGCGCCGGAACTTCGCCCGCCAGCCAGCGCTCGAACGGGACTTCGGTTTGGAATCCATCGAAGCCCAGCCGCAACTTCAGCCGCCAGCCGACCACGGCACGGGTCAACTCCGCCGTGAAATCAGCCGGCAGATTCGTTCCCGGAAACTGCGCGTTGGTGAGTTTCAGGTGGATAGTGTGGCCACTTTTCTTGACCTGCAGGCGGGGAGACCCGGCGAAGCGGCGGGTATCGATCACCCAGCGTTCCCGGCCGTCGAGCCGGAAGGCGATTCGCTGGCCGCCACCCACCATCTCGAAGGGGCTCACCCCCAGCGCCCTCAGCGCCGGTGACATGCCCACCGCCGCCGCGCCCGCCAGTCCGAAGAGCTTGCGGCGCGAAAGGGTCAGGCCTTCGGCGGAGGCCAGCATGTCGCTGGTCGATATTCCCGCCGGTCGGACCCGGGGCAAGAGATTCTCCCGCAACGCTGCGAGATTAAGTCGAGTTGGACGACGCATCCTCCACCTCCGAGCAGGCCTTCAGCGACCCGCGAACCTGCCTGACTTCTCGAAACAGCTACTATTCCCTCAAACAGACTCCTTACCCTTGGTAGCTACCATAGCAAAGCGAAAACTCCATCCGCAAGGGGTTCGTATCGGTATTTTTGTCCGAGGGTACCTTCGTACTATGGACAGGGGTAGTCGCTGCTTGGGTGGGTGCGATCAGCCGCGATCAGCATTGACATCGGCGCTGGGGTATGTTATAAGATAAGTGACCTTGCTACGCGCGTTGCTACATGCGAGGTGGGCATCTGGCCTAACCAGCGTGAAGCAAACGTGGGTAGCGAAGAACTTAAGGCCCGGATTAATTCTGGGACCAAAGGAGAAGGAGCTATGAACCGTAAAGGTACACCTGCCGTTTCCCCTCTCGTTTCTGTTTCCCTGGGTGACAACCCCGTAGATGCTTATAACGCCCGGGAGTACGCCAAAGAGTCATCACCGAGTATTCTCGCCGTTATCCTTGAGTTGACAGAGAATGCTCGCGACAACGCAACTGACGTTACGCTAACCATTGATGTTGAAAAATCGCGCCAGGAAGGGCCGAACACCATCCTGGTTCCTAGGAAGATTAGCTGCGACGATAACGGTACGGGCCTTACCCACGTAGAGTTCCTAGAGAAGTTCTGCGGGGCATACTCAGAATCCGAAAGCCACCACGAGGTTGACCGCGCTGGGCGGAATGGTGTGGGGACAAAAACGTATACGTCCATTGCCGACCTGGTTGTGGTAAAAACAACCACAGGCCGGACTACAGAAGGCCTTGACCAGCATAGGGAAGCACTGATCAAGCATATCCCTCTGGACTTGAAACTGCCACATGACGGAGAACCTGATGCTGTGTGGCGTGCTTATGAGTTTCGCTTGCATACTCGTAGCGCCCGACCGCAGGATTGGACGGCTGCTGAACCGCAGGAGATGGGTACTCATGTTGAACTGTGTGAGTTGCGGCCACGCACAGAAATACCGTTCGAGACTCTGATCGAGAGACTGTCTTACAACCGTGAGTGGTTGCAAAACGGAGCCCACAGTTTCACTGTCCAATTGACTGGTAATGTACCTACCCAGCTTGGGGGATCTCGAAGGCTCTTGTTGCGTCCGTGGTCGCACCCCGTAAAGAACTGGCTCACTAAGGCCCAGGGCAAGTCGAATGAGGAGGCCACGATCTACGACGACACTGCCAAGGAAACAGTGCGCATTCCTCCTGGCACAGAACTTCCTGGGGTCCTCGAATTTGATTTTCGGGTGGTCGGTAAAGGGTCTGACGGAGAGTTGCAGAAACTTGAGAAGCCGGCATTATTGCTGGAGATATGCGGTGCGCTTCCTTACCCTCCCAATCTTGAAGGTGGTGTGAGCGCACGCACGCTTCCGTTGTTGACTTTTATGGAATTAGAACACGCTTCTTCGATCGGTGCGTTCTGCAATGCTGTATGCGGTTACGCAAGAATCAATGCACTACCTCTCAAAGAAACTTTGCGGAACAACAAGACAACCTTGGCTTCGGGTCCAGGAGCGGAACCCGCGGAGTGTTTGCGGCAATACCTTCGAGGCGTCTTCGGACCGCTGCATCGCGCTTGGTACAATGCCACAAGATCAAGCCAGGACGAAGCGACCAGGGATGCAGTTAAGGAAGCCGAAGAGGAGGTAAATCTTGCGCTGAGGGGAGTAAGCCGGAAACCATTTGGAGGTGGGGATATTATTAAGGATCCGCCGACG
>Ga0315280_10009791_pt1 | contig 12171 bp, 7 predicted proteins | sample YL17G06_40_MG_FD_203697 | JGI IMG/M metagenome (GOLD analysis project Ga0315280, IMG submission 203697) | Sediment microbial communities from Yellowstone Lake, YNP, Wyoming, USA - YL17G06_40 | ecosystem: Environmental > Aquatic > Freshwater > Lake > Sediment | place: USA: Wyoming | collected... | reverse complement strand
TAGGTTATTTCTACGGGACGCCTTACTCCACGGCCCGGTGCTGGCCCTCGCGGGCCTGCATCCTGACCGGCTACTATGCCCAACAGGTGCGGCGCGATGCACTGCCCGGTTTGAGCGGGGGCGGCGCGGCCGGAAAGCGGTCGGCCTGGGCCCGGTTGCTGCCGGAGATGCTCGGGGCCATCGGCTACCGCTCGTATTACTCCGGGAAGTGGCATATGGACGGCAAGCCGCTGGAAGGCGGCTTTGGTCGTGCGTTTGAATACAGCGACACCGAGCATCACTTCTTATCCGCCAAGAAGATGGCGGCAATCGACCCACCGCTCCAGCCCGTCAAGCCTGGCGAGGGCTACTATGCGAGCACGGCCATCGCGGATCACGCCATTCGTTACCTGAGAGAGCACGCCGCGAGTCAGGCGGACCGTCCTTTCTTCCAGTATCTGGCGTTTACCGAACCGCACTTTCCGGTGCAAGCACCCCAGGAGGACATTGACCGCTATCGAGATCGCTACCTGGAAGGCTGGGATGCCATCCGGCGCGAGCGCTGGAAGCAGATGACTGAACTGGGCCTCATCAACTGCCCCTTGTCCAAGTCCGACCCGAACACCGTACCGGGCTGGAACCTCAAGCCGGAAGAACTGAAAACACGGATCGGTCCGGGCGAAGTGGCCCAGGCGGTGCCGTGGAAAACGCTGACGGAGGAGCAGAAACGGTTTCAGGCGACCAAGATGGCCATCCACGCCGCGATGGTCGACCGCATCGACCGCGAGATTGGCCGCGTGCTGGAGCAACTGAAGGCGATGAACGCCCTTGAGAACACGGTCATTCTCTTTGTTTCCGACAACGGCGCCAGCGCCGAGCAGATGATCCGGGGCGACGGACACGACCCCTCCGCGCCGCCGGGATCGGCGAAGTCGTACCTGTGCCTCGGACCGGGCTGGTCCACGGCCTCGAATAGGCCTTTCCGCCGCCACAAGGTATGGGTGCACGAGGGAGGTATTTCTTCGCCGCTCATCGTCCACTGGCCCGCGGGCATTCCGGCGCGCGGCGAGTGGCGCCACGACGCGATCCACTTCATCGACCTGGCGCCGACGCTCCTGGAACTTGCCGGCGGGCACTGGCCCGAGAAGTGGGATGGCAGGAACGTTCCGACGCCGCCCGGGCGGAGCCTGGTGCCGGCCTTGGCGCGCGACGGCGCCGTTACGCACGAGTACCTCTGGTGGTGCCACCAGGGCAATCGCGCTATCCGGGTGGGCGACTGGAAACTGGTGGCCGAAGGCGACAAGGGGCCGTGGGAACTCTATGACCTGCGGACCGACCGCTCGGAATCGGCCAACCTGGCCGACAAGCACCCTGAGAAGGTCTGGGAATTGGCGGAACGCTGGGACCGCGCCGCGGAGGAGTTCCGCCTCCTGGCCGCCGGCGATGGGGCGAAATCGGCCGGCCGTCAAGTGAAAGGTGGGAGAAAATAGGCCATTGTCGGGTTGGACGTCCGAGAACCACGAGGCGGTACCGGGGAGGACGCGGCGGCGGCTTTCGCCGCCGGCGAAGGGGGCGCGGGCAAGAAACGCAAGAAGGCCAAGTGGTCTCGGGACAACAGAAAGGATGACCATGCACACACCCACGCGACGCCAGTTCCTGAAATACGCCGGCGCGGGCGCCGCCGCGCTCGCCGCCCTCGATTGGCGGCCGGTCCTGGCGGCCGACGCCGCGAAAGGTTCACCGGAAGCCGTTCAAGGCTTCCGTCCGGCGCCCCGCCTGGACCGGTTCTTTCCGCTCGGCGAATCGTTCGGCTACGCCCACAGCGGGTTCCTGGACATGATTGGCTGGCTGCCGCCGGCCGGCGCCAAAGACTCCGGCACGAAACTCCGGCTCTGGATGAAGACCGGGGCGGAACACCCGGTGATAGACATCTTCAACCAGCGCCGGGAGGCCGTGGGAAAGTCTCCGAAGGACCCGGGTTGGATCGACTTCGGACTGCTGGACCGGGGCGAGGCGAACGGGTTTGCCTGCATGCGGGTTTACGGGGTGTCGGCGGCCGAGGCGGCCGCGTCCTGCGTGGTGGTCACCCCGCAAGCGGATGTTGTGCTTTCCGGATCGATTCGTGATGCCGAGCGGGCCTTGTGCGGGATCGCCCGCGACGAGGTGGGGCGGACCTTCATCACGCCGGCCCGCGTCCCGGTCAAGACGCCGATGGAATTCACGCTCTGTTACGAAACGGGGCCGCGCGGGTTGCCGCCGGGCAGCCTGGTGCGGCTGGCCTTCGCGAAGGCGTTCTCAATGCCCCAGCAGCGCGACCGCGAAGCGGCCGGGTGGATCGAGGTGACCCAGGCCCCGGCGCCCGTGGAACTGGTGTCGGTCGGGGTCTCGATCGAGTCGCACGAACGCAACGACGCGTTCTTCCGCCTTCCCCAGGGGCTGCCGCCGGCGGGCAGGGTCTGGTTCCGCTACAAGACGGACTTCGTGTACCTCTTTCCGCACCGCTGGGCCGAAGTGGACCGGCGTTACTGGTGGAGCGAACTCCCGCCCATGGCGCTGGCGGTGGCGGTGGATGACCGCCGCGCCTACGTGCCGCCCCTGGACGGGAACAGTCACGCCGTGGACGTGGTGGCGGGGCCGCCCGAACGGTTGCATCTGTTCTTGCCGGGACGCATCCGGCAGGGAGAAGACCCCCGGCTGGGCGGCACGTACACCGATGATTACCGCAACGTGCCGTCGCCGGGGCCGCTGGACGGGAATGTCTGCCTGCGGCTCCGCGGGGAAAAGACGGTGGAGTTGGGCGGCCCGGAGAAGTGCTTCACGCGGTGGTACCGTTTTTCGGTTCCGCTGCCGCCCTTGCCTCCGGGCGTGTATCGCGCGCAGGCCTACGACCCCGCGACCGGCAAGGTGTGCGCCGAGAGCAATCCGATGGAGATTCTCGGGCCGGACGACAAGCGGCCGGCGATCTATTGGGGCCAGATCCACTGCCACAGCGAGCAGAGCGACGGCTCGGGACGGTTTGAAGACATCTACTATTCCTCGCGCGACGACGGGTGCCTGGACTTTGCGGCCGGCTCGGACCACGCCGAATACTTCAGCGACAACGAGTGGCTGTGGATGCAGGACCTGAGCAACCGCTTCAACCAGGACGGCCGGTTCGTGACGCTTAACGGCTACGAACGGGCCGGCGACCAGGGGCACTGGAACTTCTACACCTCGGCCGAACGGCTGCCCCTCTTCCGCGGCATGAACATGGACCCCCAGAAGAACACCCTGCCCATGGTGTGCGACCGCCTGGCCGGCCGCACGGACGTCGTGGCCGGACCGCACGTTAACCACGGCCGGTTCGTGTTTCCGTACCAGCCCGAGGTGCAGCGGTTCCACGAGTTATGTTCGATGTGGGGCCAGTTCGAAAATCTGACCTATGGCTTCCTGAACAAGGGAGCCGTGATCGGCGTGACCGGCGGGGCGACAACCACGAGGCCCGCGGCGGGTTCTCCTGCGAGGACCCGGAGGGGCAGGGCAAAACCCCTCATACTTTTGCGCCGGGCCTCCGCTGGAAAACGGGGTTGACCGCAACGTTGATGCCGCGCCTGGAGCGAAAGGAACTTGTGCTGGCCCTGCGCCAGCGACAGACTTACGCTACGACCGGGCCGCGGATTCTGGTGGATTTCGCCGTGGCGGGCGTCAACATGGGCGGCCAGGGCAAGGCCGGACGCGAAGCCCCCAAGGTGACGGCCGCGGTCCATGGTACGGCAGTGATCGCCCGCGCGGAGGTCATCCGCGACAGGCAGGTCGTGCAATCCATACCGGGCACAGGCGCCGACCAGGGGGTGGCGTGGTCGGACGCAACGGCCGCCACGGGACGGCACTGGTACCTCCTCAAGGTGATTCAGCAGGACCAGGAGATGGTGTGGACGTCGCCGGTCTGGATCGACCGCGAGTGAACCACAGGTTCTGTGCCCGGGGCTGTATCGTGATTATCCAACGCTGCATGACGCAGCAGAAAGGGAACCCATGAATTGACGCGAATTCCTGTGGACCTGTGGTGGCCTTGCGGCGGCCTCAGCGGCGGCCCTGGCCAGGCCCCTGGCGGCCTTCGGGGAATCGGCCCCGGCGTTCGCCAAACGCCCCAACATCATCCTCATCCTGTCCGACGACCAGGGTTACGGCGACTTCGCGTGCCTCGGCAACCCCAAGATCAAGACGCCCACCCTCGACCGCCTGCACCACGAGGGCGTCCGGTTCTCCGACTTCCACGTCAGCCCGGCGTGTTCGCCCACGCGCTGCTCGATCATGACGGGCCGGCACGAGTTCAAGTCGGGCGTCACCCACACCATCATGGAACGCGAGCGGATGAGCCTGAAGGCCACGACCGTGGCCCAGTCCTCAAGTCCGCCGGGTACTCGACCGGCATCTTCGGCAAATGGCACCTGGGCGACGAGGCCGACCGCCAGCCCAACAAGCGCGGCTTCGATGAGGTCTTCATCCACGGGGCGGGCGGCATCGGCCAGTCGTTCCCGGGCAGTTGCGGCGACGCCCCGGGCAACAAGTACTTCGACCCCGCCATCCTGCACAACGGCACCTTCGAGAAGACCCAGGGCTATTGCACCGACATCTTCTTCGGGCAGGCCACGAAATGGATTGAATCGCAGAAAGGCAAGGCGCCGCTGTTTGCCTACATCACCCCCAACGCCCCGCATGCGCCGCTCGTTTGCCCCGAGGAATACGAGAAGAAGTACGAGGGGATGGGCCTGACGAAGCCGGAAATGGCATTCTTCGGCATGATCACCAACATCGACGACAACGTGGGCAAACTCCTGGCCAGGCTCGGCGAGTGGGGCATCGAGCGCGATACCCTGGTCATCTTCATGAACGTCAACGGCGGCACCGCCGGCGTCAAGGTCTTTAACGCCGGCATGCGCGGCGGCAAGAATACGCCGTACAACGGCGGTACGCACGCCGCCTCGTTCTGGCGATGGACGGGCACGCTCAAGCCCGCCGACGTCGACAAACTCACCGCCCACATCGACATCTTTCCCACGCTGGCCGAACTGGCCGGCGCGAAGGTGCCCGACGACGTGGCGAAGAAACTCGACGGCCGCAGCCTTGTCCCCCTCCTCAAGGACCCCGCCGCCCCGTGGCCCGACCGGTACCTCTTCACCCACGTCGGCCGCTGGGGGAAGGGCCAGGCGGAGGAATCGAAATACAGCGGTTGCAGCGTGCGCGGTCCCCGCTACAACATGGTCTCCGAGGGCAGGGGCAGGGGCAGGGGCAGGGGCAAGAGGTGGGAACTGTACGACCTCAAGGCCGACCCCGGCGAGAAGAACGACGTCGCCGCCCAGCACCCCGACATCATCAAGGACATGGACGCCGCCTACGACAAGTGGTGGGCGGAAATCCTCCCTTGCCTCGAAAACGAAAATGCCGTCGGACCCGCCGTCAACCCGTTCAAGGAACTCTACTTGAAACAGTTCGGCGGCGGCCCGGCCGACCCGGACGCCGGCCAACCCGCCGACAACCCGCGCCGCCCCGGCGGCCGTAAGAAGCAATAGGGTGGGTGCTTTGCGCCCGCTGAACTAGGCCAGCGATATTGGGTTTGGGGTTCGTTAGGCCGATTGCGTGGTGTGAGCGACAGTTCTCCGCTCGGTTTGGCTGCTGATGCGGCAAGATGATGACGCTGGCGAGACAAAGAAGTGCTCTTTGGCATCAGGAGTCTGTCATGAGCGCGCAATGCGGTTGGCCGGGCCGACGTGAGGGTTGTCAGGCCACGCGGCGGATGCTGACGATGGGCAGGTGCTTCTGCCCGGCATGGAACGTGACCGCGAGTTCAAGCCGGACGCCGGGCTTGCCTTTGATGAGTGTCTGCGGCCTCGCGCAAGACGACCCACGTGGCCAGCGCGGGCGCGTCTCGAAACGCGGGGCGCGGTTGGCTGGCCGAAGGGCGAAGTAGACCTCTACTCAAGAGCATTGACACCCCGTGCGGAGCGGGGTACATAAGGTCCGGGTGCCGCGATTTTGGTCCGCCCTTTACAATCTTGGAATCAGGGTAGGCATAAGCGTGGATGGCCAGTATGATGTCAGTCAAATTGTCCGGCGGCGTAGCCGGGCAGGGTTATCTGGGTAATCCCAGATCATAGACTTATCAGCAGTGGGCGATGGGCCAGGCGCCGGCCCGCGGCAGGGCGCATGTTTCGGTGGCGGCCCCCATGCACGGCATGGCAGGCGCCCAGGGCCGCGGAAAACGGACAAGGAGGCGGCACTACGACATCGCATGCGATGCGGCGGCGGGAGTTCCTGAAGGCCCTGGGCTTCGGTGCAGCGGCCCTGGGTGTGACAAGGTGGGGGCGTGCGGCTGAATCGGCGACTGCCGCAGCGCCGGGCGCCAAGCCCAACATCCTCTTCATTGCGGCGGATGACTTGCGCCCGGAACTCGGCTGCTACGGCGTCACGCAGGTCAAAACGCCTAACATCGACCGTCTGGCCAGTCGCGGGGTGGTCTTTACCCGCGCCTATTGCCAGCAACCGCTCTGCAATGCCACCCGGGCGAGCCTCCTGTCCGGGCTGCGGCCGGACTCGACCGGTGTATTTCATAACGGCACCCATTTCCGCGAGAAGAACCCGGACGTGATCACGTTGCCGCAGCACTTCAAGAACAACGGTTACGTGACCATGACCATCGGCAAGATTTTCCACGTCGGAAAAGAAGACCCGATTTCGTGGACGGAAACGCTGAAGCCGGCGACGCTGGGCAAACCCTATCTTCCCAAGCCCGCAGGTGGTTACCAACTCCCGGAAAACCGGAAACTGTGGCTGCAAAGAGCCGAGGCCGCGCGAAAAGAGGGCTTGAGCGGGGAACAACTCGGGGGCCGGTTAAACGGCCCAGCCACGGAGTGTGCCGATGTTCCGGACCAGGCGTATGCCGACGGGGTCACCGCCGATACGGCCATCCTGGCCCTCCGCGAGCACAAGAACCAACCGTTTTTCCTGGCGGTGGGCTTTTTGAAGCCGCACCTGTCGTTCGTCGCGCCCAAGAAATACTGGGATATGTATGACCCGGCCAAGCTGCAACTGGCGCGCAATCCCTTTCCACCGAAAGACTGCCCGCCTATCGCGCTGACCTCCTCGATCGAATTGCGCGCACGGATATTCCCAAGGACGGTCCCATCCCGGCCGACCTCGCCCGCCGTCTCATCCATGGCTACTCCGCGTGCGTCAGCTATATCGATGCCCAGGTCGGACGGGTGCTGGCCGAACTCGAACGCTGCAGCCTGGCGGACAACACGATCGTGGTCCTCTGGGGCGATCACGGCTGGCAATTGGGCGAGCACGACCTGTGGGGTAAGGTCGTGAACTTCGAAACCAGCGCGCGCGCGCCGCTCATCATCGCCGCGCCCGGCCATAACGGGAACGGCCGCCAGGCGACGGGACTGGTGGAGTTTGTCGATATTTATCCGACACTCTGCGACCTGGCCCGGCTGCCGCTCCCCGCGCATCTCCAGGGAACCAGCGCGGCACCGTTGTTGGACGCCCCCGACCGTTCTTGGAAACAGGCAGCCTTTACACAGTCGCCTTGCCCGGCTTTCCGCGAATGGGCCGGCCTGCCGCTGGACAAGAACATGAGCGTAACCTTCCGTCCACTCATGAGCAAAGTCGAAAGGCAAGTCCAGGCCATGGATCCCGACGACTTCAGCGTGGAGAAATACAACCTCCACGTCACCGGCTACTCCATGCGGACGGAGCGGTATCGCTTCGTTTACTGGTGCGACGACCGCCAGCCGGACAAACCGGTTGCCCGCGAACTCTACGATCACCAAAACGATCCAGACGAGAACGTGAACATCGCGGCGGACAAGGCCAACGCAGCTTTGCTCCAGCAACTGACACAACAATGGCGGGATGGCTGGCGCAAGGCTCTGCCGCCCGGAAACTGAACTGAGAGAACCCTATGAAAAGCAACCACCTGATCATCCTGGCCCTGACTGCGGCCGTGTTGGGCGTCACCACCCTCGAAGGCGTGGCGGCAAACAAGGAAGTCGTCAACGTCTCTGCCAGTCCGCATGTGAAGTTTCGCACGATTGGACTGGATGAAGCCCGCTGGACCGGCGGGTTCTGGGGCGAGCGCTGGCAGCAGGATTGTCGCGTGACGATCCCGACCATGAAACAGGTGATGGAACTGCCCACCAACTCGGCCACGTTCTACAACCTGCGGGTGGCGGCGGGCGAGATTCAGGGAAAGTTCTTCGGCAACAACTGGAGCGACGGCGATTGCTACAAATGGATCGAGGCCGCCGCCAGCATCTATGCCGTCAACCATGACCCGGAATTGGACCGGCAGATGGACGAGGTCATTGCCGTCATCGCCAAAGCCCAAGCGCCAGATGGCTATATTTCGACCCAGATCCAACTCCAACCGGACAAGAAGAGCCGCTGGACCGATATCCAAAACCATGAGTTTTACAACATGGGGCATCTCATGACAGCGGCTTGCATCCATCATCGCGTCACGGGCAAGGACAACTTCCTCAAGGTGGCCCGCAAAGTTGGGGATTATTTGCTCAAGGTGTTTGAGCCACGGCCCAAGGAACTCGCGCACATGGATTTCAACCCGTCCAACATCATGGGTGCCGCTGAGTTGTATCGCACCACAGGCGACAAGAAATACCTACGGTTGGCAGGCGTCTTCGTGACCATGCGCGGCTCGCAACCCGGCGGTTCGGACTTGTATCAGTCCAAGGTGCCCTTGCGAAAAGAAACCGAAGCGGTGGGTCATGCCGTCACCGCCGCCTACCTCTGGTGCGGCGCGGCGGACGTCTATGCGGAAACGGGCGAGCCGGCATTATTCGAGGCACTGGAACGGCTTTGGCAGGACGTGAACGCCCACAAGATGTATATCACCGGCGGCACGGCGGCGCTTCATCACGGCGAAGCCGAGCGGCGAGGCCAGACGTGGAAGTATGACTCGGTTCACGAAGCTTTTGGCGCGCCGTACCAGTTGCCCAACCGCACCGCTTACAACGAGACCTGCGCCAATATCGCCAACGCCATGTGGAACTGGCGGATGCTGCTGCTGACCGGCGACGCCAAGTATGCGGATGTCATGGAGCGCGTCTTCTACAACAGCATGCTCTCCGCGATCAGCCTGGACGGGGACCATTACTTCTACACCAATCCCTTGCGGCGCAGCGGTCCGGAAGTCCCGCTTTTGAGCCAGGATGCCCCCGAGCGCTGGCCCAACACCACGCCGGCGTCGCCGGTGCATTGTTTCTGCTGCCCGCCCAGCCTTGCCCGCACCATCGCCCAGTTGCACACCTACGCCTATGGCGTGTCATCTGACACCGTGTGGATTCACCTCTACGGAGCCGGCCGACTGGACACGCAGTTGCCCGGCGGGGACGCGATCCAGTTGACCCAAACGACGGACTATCCCTGGGACGGCAAGATCAGCATCCGCATCGAGAAAGCCCCGGAGAAAGTAATGGCCTTGCGCCTGCGCATCCCTGGTTGGGTGGAACAGCCGGTGTTGAAGATCAATGGCAAAGTCTCCAGTGAAAACTTACAACCGGGTTCTTACAGCGAGATTCGTCGTGCATGGAAAGCCGGTGACGTTGTGGAACTGCAATTGCCGATGCCGGTGGTTCTCATGGAGGCCAATCCGCTCGTCGAAGAAACCCGCAACCAGGTGGCGGTGATGCGCGGCCCGCTCGTCTATTGCCTCGAAGACAAAGACCTGCCGCCGGGCGTCGCCATCGAGAACGTGCGGATTGAACGTGATGCCAAATGGACAGCGCACCATGAAAGCAATCTGCTGCACGGCGTCACGGTGCTGGAAACCCAGGCCCGAGCCTTGTCCCAGACAAAGGATGCCAACGCCCTCTATCGCCGCGTGCCGACGGCCAAAGCCGACTCCATCTTGCTGCGGCTGATTCCCTATTACGCCTGGTGCAACCGCGGCGCCAGTGAAATGATAGTTTGGCTCCCGATTATCTGGGAGTAGAAAAGGATTCACCATGAAACCCAGCCTCACACTCCTCACCATCCTGCTGCTCGCGCCGCTGGCCGCGCTGCCTGCCATGGAGGATCTTCCATCTCGAGTGTCATCCGACAAGGCGGACATTGATCAGCTCGTGGTGGAAACCCACAAAGCCTCCCTCGCACTGCGCGAAGAGGCGCTGCGCAAGACCATCGCCAAAGACACGGCCTGGCCGCCGGGCATCTGGGGCGATAACTTTTGGACCCTCGCGGCCCTATATTTGAACGAGAAGGTGGATATGGCCAATGCCCGCCTGTTCAAGCAAGCGAACGACTACATTGACTTGATCCGAAAACGCGGAAGCCAACCCAGCGCCACCCCGGAGCAGCCAGGCAACGCACCATGGACCTTCTTTTCCATCACCGACTATGTGCGGACCCTCTGCCTCTTTCATTCTAAGAGTCCTCATTTTCCCGGCCGTCTGAAACCGGAAACGGAAGCCGCGATGAAAGAGGCCCTCTGGCTCTGGGTCAGCGGTGGAAGCCGGATCGCCGACGCGAAGCTGGATAACCTGTTCCTGTTGCTCGGCACGGAGAATCACGACCTGAACAAGCGTCCGAACTATTATTTGATTACCGCGCTGTTGAAGGACGATCCGGCCTACCGCGACCGTCGCCTCGCGGACGGGCATACCGTTGCGGAACATGCCGATGCCCACGCGGCATTTCTCCGCGAATGGCCGCGCCGCCGGGCAGAGACAGGACTTTGGGCCGAGGTCGGGGCAGGGTATCAGAAATACTCCTGGCCGGCCTTGTTCAACCTGCATGAACTTGCTCCCGATCCGGTCATCCGGCATCGCTTCGGATTGCTCCTCGAACTTGGTTTCATCGAGGAAGAGCAGATTTCTGTGAACGGCCGGCGCGGCGGAGGGATTAGCCGGGGCGGTTACGGCGGCGCCAACCCATTCGAGTCCTATAAGAACCTGCTCTTCGCGTCGGAAGGTCAGCCTGCAGGTTCTAGTCATTCGCGTGTCATCGAGACCAGCCGCTACCAACTATCTCCCGAGGCGATCTTCCTACGCAAGCGGGCCTTTCCGGCGGCGGAGCCTTTCGTCATCCGCAACCGTGTCCTCGGGGAACTAGAAACGGCCAAATCTGGGGAAGAGGTGGGCCAGCGACTCGCCGCCGACTCCTCCTTGGTCAATTACGCCTACCGCACCCCGCACTACCTCCTTGGCAGCACCCTCCAAAATCCGGCCCTCACCGTGCGCGATCCGCAAACCGGCGATCTGACCCTGAAGTATTCCGGAATCTCTCGGCAGAAACGTGCGTGCGGAATGCTCTTCGATGACCCGACGAGCAACGAAGTCTGCGCCGTGTATTCGGAGATCGGCCACGGGGGAGGCGGTCGTCCTCAACACCCATTCTGGAGTGTCCAGCACGAGAATGTCCTCATCCTGCAACGCATCGCGCCCATGGGCCGTAGCACCCTCGGGTCCTACAACACGGACGCGGTCGGCATTGGCTTCGAGGGCAAGGCGCTAAAGAAGGTGGAGGAAGCCGGCTGGATTTTCGCCAGCAACGGCAAGGCCTTCGTCGGCGTGAAGTTCCTCGATGGCGGATACCAGTGGGACAAGAACCATGCGCTGGCAACTCCCGCGAAATTCAACAAAGCCACGGACAAGTCGCGCATCCTCCTTCACGCTGGCGACATCGCGAGCCATGGATCATTCGACAAATTCAAAGCCGACGTGCTCGCATGCCGCTTGAACGTCACCCCTGACAAAGTGGATTATCAGTTCGGCCCGGCCAACAACCACCTCGAAGTCACACTCTACGATGCCAAAGCCCTCGACCGCTTCTCATTGCCCCTCATCAACGGCAAGCCGGTGGACCTGCGACCGGCGAAGACCTACCAAAGCCCCTATCTCAACGGCGACTTCGGCAGCGACAAGATTTCAGTGAGCGTCGGCCCGGTGCATCGGCAGTTGGACTTTTCAAAGTGAGACGTTGAAACAGACAAGCAACAGCAAACCCAAAAATCTAAATGAAATTTAGACACTGTAGCATCATTATTGCGGATTCCTGGGGTTGCCGGGGCGGATTGGCCGATGTTATCTCCTGACGCGGAGCGTCGGGAGAATCGGTTATGGACAGACCAGGCGACTACGTTGCGGAGGCCACGGAAGGGATTACACGGGTGGAGGATTTGCCGCCACCCCG
>Ga0315280_10009790_pt1 | contig 12172 bp, 8 predicted proteins | sample YL17G06_40_MG_FD_203697 | JGI IMG/M metagenome (GOLD analysis project Ga0315280, IMG submission 203697) | Sediment microbial communities from Yellowstone Lake, YNP, Wyoming, USA - YL17G06_40 | ecosystem: Environmental > Aquatic > Freshwater > Lake > Sediment | place: USA: Wyoming | collected... | reverse complement strand
TGGAGGCGTCGCTCCAGCGGATGCGCTACCAGCGGCACGAGGTGGTCCTGTTCCAGATCATGCACCACGACGAGCTGGCGTTCGAGCTGCGCGGCATGGTCAAGTTCGTCGGCCTGGAGCTGCCCGAGGAGCTGCTTACGCGGCCCAGCGAGCTGCGTCGGGAGTACCTGGCCGCCCTGGGCCGATTCAATGAGGAGCTGGAGGCGATTTGCCACCGCAACCGCGTCGAACGAGTCCTGGTGGATACCAGCCGCGACATGGGGCAAGTCCTCAGCGATTACCTCCATCAACGGAGCCGGCGGCATCGCGGCCGGTGAAAAAGACAGGAGACAGGAGAGAGGAGACAGGAGACAGAAGACAGGAGACAGAAGACAGAAGACAGAAGACAGAAGACAGGAGACAGAAGACACAATGGAAAGTCTCCTGGATTCTGTCGCCTCTCTTCGGTATATTCTGTCTTCTATTTCTGTCTCCTGTCTTCTGTCTCCTGTCTTCTATCTGAGTTTGGTGGTTCCTCTGAGGGTACCGCATGCCCACAACGGAGGTCGTGGTCACAGGAGTGGGCGTAGTCAGCCCCATCGGCATTGGCAAGCAGCGGTTTGCGGAGGCACTGTATGCCGGCCGGAGCGGGATCCGCCCGTTTACGCTGTTTGACCCCGCCGGCCTGACGGTCCGAATAGGGGGGGAGATACCGGACTTCGATCCCAAGGCCGCCGGACTGCCCCGCAAGAGCCTCAAAGTCATGCCACGCGATGCCCAGATCGGCGTGGCTGCCTCTCTCCTGGCCTGCCGGGACGGAGCGGTCTCGGGCGGCAACGTTGATCCGGAGCGTTTTGGAGTGATCCTCGGGGCCGATCGGGTTTGCGGCTCGATCGCCGACAGCGCTCCCGCGTATCGTAAGTGCATGACTGACGGGCGGTTCGATTTCAGCCGCTGGGGCCCGGAAGGAATTCCGGTCGTTTTTCCCTTGAGCTTCCTCCGGGTCCTGCCGAACATGGTGGCCTCGCACATGTCGATCGTCCACGACGCCCGCGGGCCCAACAATACGATCCATCACGGGGAGGTGTCCAGCCTTCTGGCGGTGAGCGAGGCGGCCCAGGTGATCGACCGAGGGATGGCCGACGTGATGCTTGCCGGCGGCGCCAGCTCGCAGATGGATCCCCACGACTGGGTCTGCCATTGCTCGTCGGGGCGGCTGTCGCCGCGGCAGGAGGACCCGGCCGCCGTGATGCGTCCCTTCGACGCTGGCCGCGACGGCGAAGTCCGCGGCGAGGGAGCGGCGGTCTTCCTGCTGGAGCGACGCCGGCAGGCGGAAGCCCGGGGAGCCACGATCCTCGCCCGCGTGGCCGGCTGGGCCAGCGCGTCCGGATCCCGCGGCGGCCCGCCGGCAGCCGGGCTTGCGCTTCGTCGGGCCATGGCCCAGGCCCTGGATCGGGCCGGACTTCGCCCGGGCGAGATCGGCCACGTCAACGCTCACGGCTGGAGCACGGTGGGAGACGATCCCGTGGAGGCCGCGGCGATCCATGAACTCCTGCCGGATGTCCCCGTGACCGCACCGCGAAGCTACTTCGGCAACCTGGGAGCAGCGGCCGGGGCCGTGGAGATGGCAGCCAGCGTGCTGGCCTTTTCCGCCGGGCTGGTGCCGCCGACGCTCAACCACCAGCGGCCCGACCCCGCTTGTCCGGTGCGGGTGGTTAGCGGCGAGCCGCTCGCCGATTTGGCCCGTACGGCACTTCTGGTGAACTGGACCAGAATCGGTCAAGCCGTCGCGTTAGTGTTGACCGGCCCGGAGTGAATGACCAAGGTCCAATGACCAAGGCCAAAGTGCATCGTCGGCCGCTTTTCAATGGGCCTTGGTCCTTGGACCTTGGTCATTGGTCCTTGGACCTTTCCCCTCGCTACGCCCTGGGCGGGCTGATCTGGAAGCCGTATCGTCCCAAATAGAGCACCAGGACCACAATCCCGATGAAGAGCGCTCCCGCAGCCATTGACAGCATGACGGTATACGGGCTGGCCTGACGGATCCTGGCAAACAGCGACGGGCCGGACTTTCCGCCCGGGACTCTTTCTGTCGCGGTTTTCTCCTTCCGGTCCTTCTTCCGCTTCTTCTCCCGCTTTTTCTTGCCAGCGGCCGGTTCCGCTTGCTCCCCGGCAGTGCCGGGCGCCTCCAGCGGCGGCTCGCCGGGCAGTGGCTCCACGGGCTGCGGCTCGCCGAAGCCCATCCCTTCGAGCAACCCCTCCTCCGGCGGCTTCAGTGGATCGGGTTCGCGATTGGGACCATCGACGTGGGACACGGTCTTGTCTCCAAGGCAGTGAGGGAGCCAGGGACGAGCGGGCTAATGCAAACCGTATTCATTATAGTCGGGGTCGGATGGGTTTGCCACGCAAATCCCCCCCTCCATTTGCGGGGTCGGGGTAGCGGTCTGGTGCTTCGTGGAACGTCATGTAGAATGGCAGCCGGAATTCTTGTCCTTGCAGGCGCCGTGAACCCGAGCGTAGGAGGAGACCCATGACCAGCCTGAAACCGTGTGTCCGCGTCCGCCGCAGGGCGTTTCTTGCCGGCCTCGTTGGAGCTGCCAGCCTGAATTGGGCGCCGCTTTGGGCTGCGGAGAAATCGCCGCCGCGGGCCATCGACGCGATGGAGCAGAACAAGCGTCTCGGCCGGGGCGTGAACATCATCGGCTACGATCCGCTTTGGCGGTCCAGGGACAGGGCCCGGTTTCATGACGAGCACTTCAAGCTGATTCGCGAAGCCGGCTTTTCGAACGTCCGCATCAACCTCCACCCGTTCCAATACGCCAAGGCGGACGCCCAGGGCAAGATCAGCCCGGGCTGGTTTGAGACACTGGACTGGGCCGTCCAGCAAGCCCTGGCCAACAAGCTGATGGTGATCCTCGATTTCCACGAGTTCACGGCGATGGGCCGTGATCCGGAGCGGAACCGGGAGCGGTTCCTGGCCATGTGGCAGCAGATCGCCGAGCACTACCGCCGCGCCCCCGGCGAAGTCCTCTTCGAGATCCTCAACGAGCCGAACGGAAAACTGACCCCGCAGTTGTGGAACAAGCTCCTCCGCGATGCCCTGGCCGTCATCCGCCGCGCCAATCCCACGCGGACCGTGGTCATCGGGCCTGGCCAGTGGAACAACATCAACGCCTTGGAGACGCTCCAACTCCCCGAAGACGACCGCAACATCATCCTCACGGTCCATTACTACAGCCCGATGCAGTTTACCCATCAGGGCGCGTCCTGGACGGGCCGGCGCGATAAGGTCGGCATCCCGTGGAACGGCAGCCCGGAGGATTGCGAGGCGATCCAGCGCGACTTCGCGAAGGCCCAGGCCTGGGCCCGGAAGCACAACCGGCCGGTCTTCTTGGGCGAGTTTGGGGCCTACGACAAGGCCGACATGGCCTCGCGCGTGCGGTACATCAGCTTCGTCACGCGGCAAGCCGAGAAGCTGGGCTGGAGTTGGGCTTACTGGCAGTTCGACTCCGACTTCATCGTCTACGACATGCGCAACAATCGCTGGATCGAGCCCATCCGCGACGCCCTGATCTCGTCCAAGCAGTAGGGCAGGCATTCCTGCCTGCCGCGCGTGGGGCGAATGTTCCTTGCCCCGATCCCCGTGCTCCGTAGAATGATTGGTGTAGCTTCGGGCCACCCGACTTGGCGCCTCGCCCTTTCCCGAAGGGATACTACGACTCCGTCGCAGTACGCTGACTGGTACCTCAAACGGAACACCGTCTTGGACAACGATCAGATCGTCACCATCCGCATCGACAAGTACTTGCAGAACAACGGCAGCACGCGGAACAAAAACGGACTGGCCGCCAAGGACGCCATCATCGGCGCCATGGTCGCCGAGACCAAGACCAGTTGGGCCGTCCACACGTTCAATATCGATGGCTGGCCGATCGGCAAGGATCAGCTCCAGTTGACCCTGGTGCAATCGAGCGGCGGCGACGTTGGACTGCACGTATCCACCGACGTGAAGAAGTTCGCCAACTTCGGAAAGGGGGTCTTTTTCGCGTCGGGGTCGCGCCACGCGTACGTGGTTCCGCCCCCAGCGGGAGCCGGCAAGCCGAAAGGCTAGACGCTTTGGACTGCGGCGATTCATCGCCGCTTTCGCGTTGTTGCACGGCTTGTGGCGTGGTCTCCTGACCACGCCGCTGTTGCGATCGAAGGTCTCCGCCAAGGATCGCCGCGCGTCACAACAGGATCTTCCTTCCCGGCTCCAGCACCACCGGCTCGGCCGTGGACTCCTTGCGCACCCGCTCGGCCCAGGCGGCCGCGTCCTGGGCGATCAAGGGCCACGTGTCGCGGTGGACCGGGACCACGCGCTTCGGGGCCAAAAGCTTCACGGCCTCCAAGGCGTCGTCCGGGCCCATGGTGAAATTGTCGCCGATGGGGAGCGACGCCAGGGCCAGCCCGCAGGCCCCGATCAGTTTCATGTCGTAGAACAGCCCGGTATCGCAGGCAAAGTAGACGTTGCCCTCGGGGAGCGACACGAGGAAGCCGGCCGCGTTGCCGCCGTTGGCGCCGTCGGGGAGCATCGAGGTGTGCTGGGCGATGGTCATCTTCACGCGGCCGAAGGGAAAGCGGAAGCCGCCGCCCAGGTTCATCGCGTGCGTCTTCTGGAGCCCCTTCTTGCCGAACCACTCGCAGATCTCGTAGCAGGAGATGATGGTCGCCCCGGTGCGCCTCGCGATCTTCTCCACGTCGGCGACATGGTCGTAGTGCCCGTGGGAGACGAGAATGAAATCGGCCTCGACCTGGTTGGCGCGGATCGGCGCTACAGGATTGTCGTCCAAGAACGGATCGAGGATTACGCGACTGCCGCCGCTGGTGAAGTGCCAACAGCCGTGCCCAAGCCAGGTGAGTTCGCTAGCCATGTCGTTTCACTCCTGCAAAGGGGTCTGGAGCCGGGCTCATGAGGGCTGGTATCCTTTAGATCGCCTGGTACCGACTTGGGAATAATAAGCCCGGCGCGGCTCCCCGGCCACTGGGCAGAGCTTGTGCGTGCACGGGCCGATCTGATACCACATAACACCGTAGAATTCACTCAACGGGACCAGCCTTCCCCAGATGCGAGGATCCGACGCATGGACATCCAGGACTTAGTGCGGAGTCTCCACGAAAAAAGCGACTCAAAGATCGTCCTGTTGGTGGCGGACGGCCTGGGGGGCCTCCCGATCAAGCCGGGCGGGCCCACCGAGCTTGAGGCCGCAAAGACCCCAAATCTCGATAATCTGGCAAAGGCGGGCGTTCTGGGGAGCATGATCCCGATCAAGCTCGGGATCACACCCGGGAGCGGGCCGGGCCACCTGGGACTCTTCGGCTACGATCCGCTCAAGTACGTCATCGGGCGGGGCGTCTTGGAGGCCACGGGGATCGGCTTCCACGTCGGCCCCAAAGACGTAGCCATCCGCTGCAACTTCGTCACCCTCGGCCCGGATCGAACGATCAAGGATCGCCGCGCCGGGCGCATCCCCACCGCGGAAAGCGCCCCGCTGGCGGTCAACCTCCGTCACGTGAAGATCCCGGGGGTCGAGCTGTTTGTCGAGCCGGTGCAGGAGCATCGCTTCTGTGTGATCTTCCGCGGCGAAAGACTCGGCGGGCACGTCGAGGACACCGACCCGCAGAAGACCGGCGTGCCCCCGCTGGAGCCCGTGGCCACCGAGCCCGGCAGCCGGCGCACCGCCGAACTCGCCAAGGAGTTCATCGCCCAGGCGGAGAGGATCCTCGCCGGGGAGCCCAAGGCCAACGGGATCACCATGCGGGGCTTTTCCACCAAGCCGGCCCTGCCGACGTATCAGGAGGTCTACGGACTGCGCGCGGCGGCGATTGCCGTGTACCCGATGTATAAGGGGCTCGCGCGGCTGGTGGGGATGGAGATCGTGGGCCAGCCGAAGTCGCTCGCGGAAGAGATCGACGTGTTGGAGAAGGCATGGAAGGACTACGACTTCTTCTTCGTCCACTTCAAGTACACGGACAGCCGGGGCGAGGACGGCAACTTTGCCGAGAAGGCGAAGATGATCGAGCAATTCGACTCGATCGTGCCCCGCGTCGAGGCCCTCAAACCCAACGTGCTGATCGTCACCGGGGACCACAGCACCCCGGCCGCCCTGGCCAGTCACAGTTGGCACCCGGTGCCGGTGCTCCTTTCCGCGGCCACCTGCCGGCCGGACGCCTGCCAGGCGTTCGGCGAGACCGAAGCCCTCCGCGGCGGCCTCGGCCAGTTCGAGGCCATCTACCTCATGCCGCTCGCCCTGGCCCATGCCGGGCGGTTGGCCAAGTTCGGGGCGTGACCTTTTGGAGTGCGGCGATGGGTGGCATGCTCTCACGCCGCGCAGCGGCGGGTGAGCATGTACTGCCTCGACGCACATGCCCACCCACGGCTTCGCCGTGTGAGGGCATGCCACCCGGAACCGCAGCGCTGTCGGCGGCAAGAAAAGCGGTGATAAATCGCCGCACTCCCGAAGACGATTGTTGACTGCCGCCCGGCCGGCGCTTAAAGTGGACGCCGTGCGAGAGTCGGTGCGCGTGTCGACACAAAGCCGCGACCGTTGGTCGCGCCTGCGACAGCCCCATTGCGTCCCACGCGCTGAATCGTCCACGGTGTGCATCCGGTTGTGAAGGAGGGCAGACATTCCTGTCTGCCGAAAGGAGAGTGCTATGAAGCGTCTGAGTTGTCTTGTCGTTGTCGCGGTCGCGGCGGGACTGTGGGCCCAGCCGGCCGCCGCGCAGAAACCGTCCAAAGAGGGAAAGGTCCGGGTGCTGGTGACCGTCGGCGGCCACGACTATGAAGTGCAGCCGTTTCACGCGGTGTTCAATTCCATGCCCGACGTCGAGTGGAAGAAGATCGACATCCGCAAGGACGCCGGCCTCCTGAAGCCGGGCCTGGAAAAGGACTACGACGTGATCGCCATGTACGACATGTGCCCCGGCATCACGCCGGAGCAGCAAAAGGCGTTCGTCGCGCTGCTCAACACCGGGATCGGCGTGGTCGCGATGCACCACAACCTGGGCGCCCACCAGGACTGGCCGGAGTTCCGCAACATCATCGGCGGCAAGTTCTTCACCAAGCCCGCGGAGATCGACGGAGTCAAGTACAAGGTGTCGCCCTGGGACCACGACCAGGAGATCAAGGTCACCGTGGCCGACAAGAACCACGCGATCACCAAGGGTGTCGAGGACTTCCAGATCCACGACGAGACCTACGGTGGCTACTGGGTGAACCCCAAGGCCAGGGTGCTGCTGAAAACCGATCATCCGAAGAACCAGCCCGGACCGATCGGCTGGGTCACCCGGTCCGGCAAGAGCCGGGTCTTCTACCTGATGCTCGGCCACGACGGCAAGGCCTACGCCAATCCGGCCTACCGGCAACTCGTCCACCAGGGAATCCTCTGGGCCGCGCGACGCTGAGTGGATAGGACAAAAGCACCACGGAGACACGAAGAGCACGGAGTTGAGCGGGCAGGGGGCGGTGGGCGCCACAGACGTTTAGTCTTTCCGCGTTCATTCCTCTTCCTTCTCCGTGTCTCCGTGGTGAACCCCGTTTTCTTCACCAGTCGAGGTGACCATGCGACAGTCTGTGATCTCGGCAGCGTGTCTTTTGTTGGCGATATCCTGGGCGGCCGCCGCGCCGCCGGACTTGGCCTTTAAGCCGGCCGGACCGGGCCACTTCGGCTTCGACACAGGCGCCGTCCGGGGCAAGATCCGCACCAGCGGCGGGTCGCAGGGGATCATCGAGTTGGTCCATGTCTCAAGCGGCGTCGAAGTGGCCCACGGCGGCACCCTGCCGGGTATCTTCAGCTACTACCGCGTCTTCTCCACCGACACCCGCTACGGCGACGCGGCCCGAGACTGGCCCACCAAGACGAAGCTGCTCGACGATGGCTCGCTGGAGGTCTTTTGGCCGCCGGCCGAGAAGCACCCGCTGGAAATGACCGCGATCTACCGATGGCGCCGGCGCGACACCCTGGACGTGGAGACGATCGCCCGGCCGCAGAAGGACATGCCCGGCTTCGAGGTCTTCCTGTCGAGCTACTTTTCGCCCGGCTTTCGGGCCCTTGTCTACGTGAGGCCGAACATGTTCACTTCCGGCAAGCCGCAGTTTCTGCCCGCGGACGTGAACCCCTTGGTCGACGGCACGTATCTGATGTTCCCGCGGGACCGCCGGGCCGCGCAGATGATCTTCGACCGCCGCTGGGAGTTTCCGCCCAATCCGGTGCAGTGGTCGGTCACGCGGCACCTGGCCGCCCCGATGGCCATGCGCAAGGACGACAAGAGCGGCGTGGCCGCGATCCTCATGTCGCCGCCGGAGGACTGCTTCGCCATCGCCACGCCCTACAACAAGACCCCGCCCGACGGCGTCGCGGGGCACCAATCGCTCTACCTCTCGCTCTTCGGCCGCGACGTGAAGGCCGGCGAGACCGTCCGCGCCCACGCGCGGCTGATGGTTGGCAGGAACATCTTCGACCAACAGGCCGTCACGCTCTACAGCGACTACCTCGCCGAGCGGAAGAAGTGGGGTGGGTCAAGCCCGTCAGGGCGAAGACCCACCATTACGGCTCCCGCAGCAGAACAAGGATCCTACGAACCCGATTGCGCCGACGAACAAGCCCAGACCGATAAGGGCTCCGAAGTACGCTTCCTCCGGAGAGACACCCAGGAGTAGGCCGATACAAGCTGCCACAGCCGGACCCAGCAGCAAGAATGCGAAGGCAGCGCCGATGCGGGGCGCGGCAGCGCCGGATACTCGGCTTTCATCTGATTGGCCTGACTGGACGTCGGCTGAACCGGTCGAGCGAGCGCGACCAAACGCTGATGCGATCCTCTCGAGCAAGGCCCCTGCGACCGCTCCGATCACCGGAATTGCGAACCCCCAGCTATTGTACCTCGCAAGCAAAGGGATTCCCGCGAGCGTACCGAGGATTGCGCCAATTCCCATCCAGACAATGGGCCTCGGACGACACGCCCCGTTTCTCGAGCGCCCTGTCATGGAGCACTCTCCTTCTGCACGCCGAACAGGTCTGGCAGCGAGACGCGTCAAGACGGCGCGTGCGGCCACTCTCAGCACACAGTCTATCCTCTTTCGTTTTGCCTGCCAACGGTGACAGCGGCATAGCGGCGGGAATGTGCGTCGGAAGGGGCAAGGTTTCGCCAGGAGCGTTCCAATTGCCGGCTTCCCCTGATTGGGTTAAGATGGGAGGCGGAATCGCCGCTCGCAACAGTCGGACTCGGACGTTGAGCGACCGGCCAAACGCCTTCGATTCGGAGAAGCGAGATGACCACTCATTCTGTCCGCCGGGTTGCCATCCCGAGCCTAGGCTTCCTTTTCCTTGGACTCTTCGCGGCCTCAACTTCCGCCGCCATGCCGGAGAACCTCGCCCGCAAGGCCAAAGTCTGGGTCAGCTCCGAGCACAATTCGCAGTACTTGGCCCAGTTCGCCGTCGACGGCAAGATCCCGCCCGCGGGCAGCACGTCGGCCGATCTCGGGGCCGCGTGGTGCGTGCTCAAGGCCAAATCGGGCGATCGGGCCGAGTTCCGCCTCCAATGGGACAATCCGGTCGAGCTGGCCGAGTTGATCTACTGGGGACGCACCACCTGGTTTGTCAACGAGTGCTGGAAGGACTACGAAGTCTATCTCGACGACGCGAAAACCCCGGCCGCCAAAGGCGCCTTCCGGATGATCCACGGCCCGCAACGGGTCAAGATCCCCAAGAGCACAGTGACCAAGGTCACCTTCAAGTTTCTCAATTCCTACGGCGGCTTCAATCCCGGGGCGTTGGAGATCCAAGCATTTGCCAGGAGTCTCTCGAAGGCCGAGTTCGCCAAGCTCTCAGCCCAGGCCCAGGGCCAGGTCGCAGGGATGCCCTCGGTCGAGAAGGCCGACCCCAAGCAGGTCCGCGCACTCATCGACCAGCTCGCGGCGATCCACGGCGCGAAGTACTCGCAGGTTTCGGAGCATCTCGCGCGGCTGGAGCGGATCGAAAAGGCCCTTTGGAGTGCGGCGCGGGCACCATGCGCAGCATGGTCGCGCCGCTTTGCGACGGATGGACTAAGGCCGCTGGGGAAGAGCGGCGCGACCATGCTGCGCATGGTGCCCGCGCCGCACTCCAAAGACGCGGACCCCGACGACGAACGCGTCGGCAAGCTCGAAGCAGACTTGGTCCGACTCCAGCGGGACGTGCTCCTGTTCGACGTCGACAAGGCAGTCGTGATCCGCCGCTACGAGATCGACGCCACGCACGTCTACACGTATCACTACGAAGGCTTTCGCGCAGGTGGCGGGCTGTATGTCGTCTCGCTTAAGGACCCCAAGGCCAAACCGCAACTCCTGGTCGACTCGCCCGCCGGGCAGATCCTCGATTCCGACCTCTCCTACGACGGTACCAAGGTTCTCTTCAGTTGGCGGCAAAAGCAAGACGAAGGCTACCATCTCTGGACGATCAACACCGACGGCTCGGGCCTCAAGGAGCTCACCAACGGCCCGTGGCACGACTACAACGCCTGCTGGCTGCCCGACGGCGGGATCGCCTTCCTGAGCACGCGCAACCCGCAATTCGCCTATTGCTGGCACGCCCCGGTGGGCATCCTCCACCGCATCAACCCGGACGGCTCGGGCCTGCGCCGCATCTCGGCCAATTACCTCAACGATTTCACCCCGGTCGTGCTCGACGACGGCCGGCTCATCTACAGCCGCTGGGAATACGTGGACCGGCCGGCGATTCCCATCCAAAGCCTCTGGACGATCAATCCCGACGGCACCGGCCTGATCGGCTTCTTCGGCAACCGCGTGATTTCGCCGGCCACGTTCATGGAGGCCCGGTCGATCCCGGGCTCGACGAGAATCATTTGCACCATGACGGGCCACAACGGGCCGGCACGCGGGGCCATCGGCGTGATCGACCGCTCCAAGGGGGTCAACGCCCAGGAGGCGATCGCCAACATCACGCCCGACGTGCCCGTGCCGAAGGTCAATGAGGGCTGCGGCAATTTCGAGGGGGCCAAGCTCTATAGCTGCCCGATGCCGCTCGATCCCGTGCGCTTCCTGGTCTCGGCCCGCGGGCCGGTCGTGGTGCGCACCATCTCCGGCGAGTGCCAGTCCATTGCGCTGCCGGCCCCTGAAAACGGGATGCAGTACTTCTCGGTGCAGCCGATCGGGCCCCGGTTTCGGCCGCCGGTGATTCCGTCCGTGCTGCCCGAGCAGTCCGATGACTGTGCCACGCTCTTTGTCCAGGACATCTACAACGGCCTGGAGCCCTACGTCGAGCGAGGCGAAGTCAAGACCGTCCGCGTCGTCCGCGAGATGCCGAAGTCGGTGCGGATCGACCCAAGCCTGCGGGCCTTCGGCTTTCAGTTCCCGGTGATCTCGTGCGGGGCCACGTATGCCGGCAAGATTGTGCTGGGCGACGTGCCGGTCGAGCCCGACGGCTCGGCCTGCTTCCGCGTCCCGGCGCGGACGCCGATCTACTTCATCGCCCTGGACTCCCAGGGCCGGGCCGTCCAGCGAATGAGGAGCTTCACGCACCTGATGCCGGGCGAAGTGCAGGGCTGCGTCGGCTGCCACGAACACCGCCTGCAAGCCTCGCGGCCCGAAAAAATGGGGACTGGCTCCGAGTTGAGGTACGCAAACGGCGGGAAAATGCTGTCGGGCGAGGTGCCTGTCCCCATTTTTTCGCAGAGAGCGGGGACTGGCTCCGAGCCGACTTGGGGGAACCGCGGAAGAGCGGCGTCCGGCGAGGTGCCTGTCCCCGTTTTTTCGGCCATTTTTTCCGCGCCGCCCAACGACTTGCGGCCGCCGGAATGGGGCGTCGGCGGCTTCGACTACGCGCGCATCGTCCAGCCGGTGCTCGATCAGCACTGTGTCAAGTGCCACAACCCGATCGACGCCCCCAAGCGGATCGACCTCACAGGCGGCAAGACCGACTTCTTTAGCGTCTCCTACGAGTGCCTGGCCCGCGAGAACCAGGGTGGCCGCGGCAGCCCGTACGTCAACTGGATCCCCAGCTACAACGGCCAGGAGTGGAACATCTTGGAGACGCGGCCCAAGACCTGGGGCTCGCCGGCAAGCAAGCTGGCCGAGGTGATCCTCTCCGGCCATCCGGACAAGGACGGCAAGCCGCAGGTGCAGATGGACGAGACCAGCCGCCGGCGGATCCTCTCCTGG
>Ga0315280_10009787_pt1 | contig 12178 bp, 17 predicted proteins | sample YL17G06_40_MG_FD_203697 | JGI IMG/M metagenome (GOLD analysis project Ga0315280, IMG submission 203697) | Sediment microbial communities from Yellowstone Lake, YNP, Wyoming, USA - YL17G06_40 | ecosystem: Environmental > Aquatic > Freshwater > Lake > Sediment | place: USA: Wyoming | collected... | reverse complement strand
TATTGATGGGTTAAAAGCCACTCTGCTGCTTTTTCCTTATCCTCTGTTTTGTAAAGCTTGGCCTCACAGCTGTGGACGATCGCACCTATATCTTTAATTGGTAAAGTGTAGACAAAACTATTCTCAATTCCCATATGTCCAAAATCCGTTTCTTTGTCGGAATTTACTATACAGTAAACGTATCTTCCCTCATGGGTGCTCTTAGAGGACATTTCAACCCTCCAGTCGCAGTTTTACGTTTTCCTCACAATGCTTGGAACTAAAGGTTTCGGAAAGATTTCCTGGATCGCGGATTCCATTTCACAAAGTTTTTCCGCTTTCCCGTAGAACAACGCACGACCAGCATCGTACGTCACGTTAAGAACTTTGTCTTCAGCTTTGATTCCCGGCACCGAAACACAGGCTTTCACATTTACACTGGTGACTTTGTCTAATGGCACTTCAAACATTTTTTGGTTATCCACTCGGTACACCCAGAACAGCCTTTTGTTTGTTAGGCATAAACGTCCAGGCCTCCAAGTCTCGCCTAATATACCCTGTGCGGGGAACAGATACCATAGCTTCTCTTCTATGATGATTTCTTCCCCTTTAGGTAGAGGCGTACGTTCGGATGGAACCACGATTCTATTCTCGAGTTCTTTCCCCACTATCTTTTTGATCGCTTGCTCAAGTTCTGTGACGTTTGAAACGTAGATGCGGGCTACGTCACCACAATCGAACTGGAGATAAAGTTCCTCCCTCTCTTTTTTGAAGTGATTTTCTTTCTTTACCATAAGTCCTTCAATCTTGTCTAACGAAACCTCAAAAAGCATTTCAGGAGGTTCCTTTCTCCATAGGAAAATCCTATTATTTGTAAGATACAAAAAGCCTGGCTTCCACGTGTTAATGATGCCTTGGCTGCTCCAGATAGATCCAAACGTTCTGATGATTACTTCCTCACCCATGACCAGTGGCGCCGCCATTCTTCCCACGAATTCTTTTGTATACCATTCTCTCGTGCTTTTGTCCCATGCTTCCATCATCCCATATTCAAGCATAGTCTCCATGCCTGCGATCGCTGCCCTGAGGTTTACCCCGAGTAGTGGGATGCCTGCAACCGATATGATCAAGTCTGCGTTTAGCACTAACCCTTTGTTTAATAGTTTGTCTAGAATATCGTTGATGTCACACTCTAAGCGGCTGGGCTCCATTGTCAGATTTCCCCAAGCTTGACAAAGCTAAATGGTGCCCATGGTCCAGTGAAGCGAACCGCATAACCTTCTCGACTGTTTATTTCGCCGAGCGCATCACCAAGTCTTTTGACTTTTTCCTTGTGGACTAAGCAGGAGAATGCCGCTATTAGTTTCTTGCCTTTGTAGCTTTCTGGCACATATGAAACCTTTTCCTCAACCTTCACTTCTTCTACATGTTCCTTTATCTTCGAGGCGAACTCCCCCGCAAGCTTGACCCGCATCACATTATAGGCATCCTTTACTTGTAGCTCAAACTTTCGCTGAAGCAGGTACGCGGCTCGTTTGGGCATCTTTTCGATTTTCTCCTTCAGTTCCCTTAGGCCCTGATTTTCGCCTACGATTTTGTCCGTTAACTTGTTTTGGTCGCAGAAGATCTGCACCGTATACTCCGCTTTGTCCCGGAGTCTCTCGAGCTCTTGTTTAAGCTTCTCGTAGCCTTTGCTTAGCCTGTCTTTGACGGTGTCATCATCGCCTTTAACGATTGCGTCAAAGGAAAACGGTAAGACCGTGCCGAAACGTTCTGAGGCTTTATCGATTACATTGTTATGGCTGAGAATCCACTCTTTGACTTTATTTTCGTCCCTAGACTCGTATGGTTGGGCTTGACAGGCATGCACGACCGCCGCGATATCTTTATGGGAGACCGTGTAGACCTCTGCGTGTTCTATCCCTATGTTACCTAAGCTCATCTCGTCTGCACCGCTGATGATACAGTAAACGTATCTTCCTTGTGTAACCTCGGTTTCTCGGGCTAACTCTGCCTCGCTCATGCTTTCTTCAGCTCCTTCTCCCACCTTTCTGGGTTCAGGAATATGTCAGCTACCTCGGTGAGCCCGTCATTAACAGATTTGACAACATCTTCGAGGTCGTTTTCCTTCTTTATGTGTTCAAGCGCCTCGTCGAGGTCTGCTAACGCCTCGCCGAGCCTTGCTTCTTCATCAGCACTTAACTTGCCGCTCTCAATTCGCCTTAGGGCTTGCCTTTCGAGAGCTTCCTTTATTATCTCAACTAGGGCAACTACAAGACCTAACAAACCTTGTTTGAGGTTGTCTTCATCAATGTCTATTACCATGTCTTCTCACATACCTTTGTTCAGTGTGACTTCTAAAACGCCGTTGTTGATGGTCCTTCTTACCTTGCTTTTGACCGAGCAGAAGAGAGGGACCTTTTGGTAGTATTTTTTCCCAGATATTATGAGAAAATTTTCTTTCACTTCGACCTTAACGTCTTTCTCTTCTAAGGGCAGAGAAGCTATGACCCTTAAGGCGTTCTTCTCGTCGAGGATGTCCAGTAATTTATCATTACGTGTATTATCTATCAGTTCTTCGTTCAGCCACCACGAAAATGCGATTTTTTCACCCGTGAAGGGGTCAATCTTTGAACGTTCAAAGGTGATGAGGGGTTCTCCTATGATCTGTTGTGCTTTTGGGTTTATGATTTCTCTAATCCTGATCAATACTTCCATATCGGAGGAGGCGTGGCTTAGGTCCGCTAGCTTTCTGATTCCCGCATGCTGCTCTCTCAAAAAGTATGTTATAATCTGCCTGCTCTTCTCATCTACTGCACTTATGAGCAGGCCTATATTCCCTGATGTTGTCTGTGAACTTAATGCTGATGGCTTACGAGTCATTTTCATCACTTTTGAACTGGACAGTTACTGCAACTCGACCTTCGCTAGAACTTTCTTTCTACTTTTTGCCTTCGCACTTTCCCATCCACACCATGGGCACATATCTTCGAGCAGTTGCTCTCTCTCCACCATTTTGCCGCACTGTGGACACGCCTCCTTATCTTTCATGGCTTCTTTCCAGGCTCCCGTTTCCAAGTTTGTTCCTGAGGGAAACTCTAACCCGTATCTTGCTGCCGTCTCGAAAGAAGCTAAGGCGGCCCTTATCTTGATTCCGAGTAGTTCAACGCCGGCAACGGAGACGGCGATGTCAGCGTTGATCACCAATCCCTTGTCTAGAATCTTGTCTATGGCTTCAGCCAAGCCCTCCGAAGAACTCTCCTTATGAGGACTTAGTATGGACATCGTTTCACCCCCTATTTGGTCTGTAGTTCCATCCGCACCATGGACAGCCTCCTTCTTTGAGGTCTTCTGGTTTAGATTTCATGCCGCAAATTGGGCACGGTTGTTTTGTTATCAGATCTCGCCATCCTGGCGCGTCAAAATTCGTTCCTTTGGGGAAGTCTAGACCTATTTCCGTTGCTGTTTTAAAGGAGCTGAGGATCGTGTGGGCGTTTATCCCAAGAAGATCGGTGCCAACAAGGTTTACTCTGACATTTGCGTCGACTACCACTCCTTTGTCTAGGATTCTGTCAAGCACCTCCTTCAAGCTGGAATGTTCTGGGCTTAATATTACCATCTTGAGACCTCTATTTCGGCTTTCATTACCTTTCTTGCTGTCTTACAAGCCTTGCCGTTCTGCATACTTTGCACACTCTTGCGGGCTTTGCTGTTTTGCCGGCTTTTCCTCCTCGTTTTGAGGTAAACAATGACATTTTGATTCACCAATCTCGTTTATGTTGGTCGATTTGTAGATAAGTGATATTCAAAAAGCTGATACGAAATTTGTGTCAAAAGCTGAAAAAGCAACTCGGAAAAATTTACTGGAACAATCCATCTTAGAAGCTATGAGCCTCCTTTTATCCTTTGGATTTTTTCTTCTCTCGCTTTCTAGTTTCTTCAGCTGTTTCTCGAATTGTTTCCAGCGTTTGGGTTCCCATATGACTAACTGCCTGCGCTGTCGCTGAGCTTAATCCTATCAAGGCTCCAGCAGGTCCAGCTATGACCGATCCGAGAAGGGCCTCTGCAGTGGCATCAACCTCTTGGGGTGCACCTGTAGGATGAAGCTTCTGTATTTCTTTTCTTCTCCTTGGAATGGGATGCCTGCTAAACTGAGGTCTGACCCGTATGTCACTTTTTCGAGGTTTGACGACGCGTTCCACTGTTTTCAGTTTTTTGCATTTACGGTTCAAGCTTGCTTATCGCCTTCAAACAGAACCTTTCCGAAATCAGATAGATCTTCGATTCCCCTAATCTCGTGTGAAAACATAGGCATCTCCACAATTTTGTAAGGAGCGAATTTCTCACGGGAGCTTTGAAGCTCTTTCTGTTGCATCTCGCTTTTTGATGTGCAGTAGGGGCAGTCCGGGTTGTGCGGGTTGATGCCGTTGCAGACGATTTGTCTGACTTGCATTTTGTATGATGTTAGAGTCTGCAGCAATCGTTCGCTTTCTTTGATCGCCATTTCTTCCAAAATGGTGACAGGGACAAACTCGGTGTTTCGGCTCTTGAGAACAGCCTTTATCATTTCTATATCCCTCACCGTTTGCTCCAGAAAAATCTCGGGTTTCCTCTGCAGGCGCTGTGCGCGTCTACCAAAAAATGTTTGTAATACGTATTGGGTCTTGGAGTGCATCTGCGCCAAGACTTTCACCCACTTCGACATCATGTCAGGAAGCTCCAAGAAACGGAGGCTGTGCCCAGTTGGAGCAGTATCTAAAATATATAGGTCGTATTCCGCCTTTCTCATGAGACGCTGGAGTTCCCTTTGTGCCATAAGTTCGTCCATTCCGGGAAGAGACAGACCAAGGAACTGAGATACATCCTCTCTTTCCATGTAGGTTGCATTCTCTGCAATCTCTATAAGTGCTTCTCTGTTCTCTTCTCTCCATTCTTTCAAAAGCTTCTCCGCGTCGATTTCCATGGCATAAAGGTTGTTTACGTCCTTTATTGGAGTAATCTCATAGCCAACCTCTTGGTTGAAGCTGTCAGACAACGAATGCTGCGGGTCGGTAGAAAGAACCAGCGTTTTCTTACCGTGGCTGGCCATGTAAATTCCAGTTGCAGTTGAACATGTTGTCTTTCCGCAACCTCCTTTTCCACCGAATAATACGAGGTTCTTGTCTGGGAGCTCCAGCTTTAGACTTTCTTCTATTCTTGGCAAGAGACCCTTTGAGGTCTCAGCTTCAACAGAAGAAGTTTTCGGCTTGAAGTTTCCTCCAAATAAGATCTCTGCAAAGTTACCTAAAGATTCTATTCCCATGACTTGTTGTGGGAACTGCGGCATCCCGATGATATTACACTTTGGAAATTTTTCGCGGATCTCCCCGATTCTTTTCATCTGCCCTTGTCTTCTCAAGATGCAATAGTTGCACTTTACATCTGATGGAACAACGAAGTTGACGATGATGTTAGTACAGGATATTCCACAAGATTTGAAGCCATTAATCATATGTTCGGCTACGGAGATGCCCAGCGCCTCTGAAATCGTTACGGCGACAAGCACAGCTTGCTTAGGATTCAGAACGCTTTCACTTAACCTCTTCAGTTTCACTCTTTGTTCCAGCAAAAACAAACGAACTTCGTCTAGACTCATCACGTTCTCAAACTTCTTGACGAGCCTGAACGCTGTCTCCAGCCATTCATCAACTATGCTGGGAAGTTCTATCAACCGGATTGCGTGGGCACCTGCAGCTGTGTCGATGACGACACGACCGAATTCACGGTCCGTCAAGATATCGTTTAGCTTTGACAGAGCCATAAGCTCATCCAATCCAGGCGGGGAGAGATCCATGATATCCTGAAGAAGTTGTCTCTCGAATGGCAGGTCTAGTCCTTTACGGAGGAATTGGCTTAGGGCTTTGTCGATTATAACTCTGTACCTTTCTTTAAGGTCTTCCAATATTCTCTCGGAGTTTATCTCAAAGCCATAAAGGTTGCCTGCATTGTCTATTTGGGTGAGTTTGTTCCCTATCTGAACATTGAAGGCGTCAGATAAAGAATGTGCGGGGTCCGTGGAGAAAATCAGCGTTTTCTTCCCATGCCTCGCCGTCCAGAGTCCGATCGCGGCGGAAACGATGGTTTTTCCGACACCGCCCTTCCCCCCACAGAATACAAATCGTACATCCCTTCCTAAAATATCTGGAAGCGACATTTCGCCTTCGCTTATCCTAATATGTTTATCCTCTGGTTGAGGTTCGTTCTGTTTATTCGATTGTTCATTTGCAGTTTGTCGTTTAATTCCCCGTTTCTTTTCTCGTACTCCTCTTTTGTTATTTCACCCAGCTCATAGAGCAGTTGGTTTTCCTTTATTTTGTTGGTAATGTCTTCGTGGCTCTCTTTTTCTTTTATATCCTCAGCGTAATCTAATATTGTTTCCATAAGCCAGATCATGTCAAATGGCTGCATGGAGATACCGAGCATTCGCAGAAAGATGTCGTCTATGAAGAAGGGCATCCGTTTCGCCTATTTTTTAGTGATTTCTATGCCCTCTGCCCCGATTTTTATGTAAACAAAATTGTATGGTGCCCAAGGTCCGCTGTACAGAAGTTTTAGCATCGGGTATTTTTCCTGTAGCTGCATCTCCTCCTCTGAGAATGTATCTATGTTTTCTTTGTTAACGAGAAATGACGCGTTCAAAATGAGTCTATCAGTGAATAAGTCGCCCATAACCGCTTGCTTTGCTATGGGGCTTAGTGACCCTAAGATGTCTGAAGCGTATTCCTTTCTTTTTTCTGGGTCAGCGAACACTATGTCTCCGTTTAGAACTGCTTTTACTCCGAGTTCAAACATGTTGTCTACCAGCTTTAGACATTCTTTTGTGGACTCATAGGCCTTTGTCAGTAAGCGTCTCAGGATTCTTTCGTTTTTTATCGTCGTGCCAAATTCTACTGGTATAACAGTATGGCTCTCCATTACCTGCCTTAAAACCGCTTCATGCCTCCTGATGTTATCCTCGGTAATTTCATAATCCATCATGGGGGAATCGCTAACTACGGCTGCGATGTCTCTATAAGGAATAGTATAGACCTCTTCGTTGTTCATTCCTATTTGTCCAAAACTTTTTTCTTCGTTATACGGTATGACACAATAGAAATATTTTCCCTTTTCCTCCCTTCTCTTCTCCTTTTCCTTGGCTTTTTTCAAAACATCTAAGCGTGCTTTCTCCAAAAATTCCGTGACTTCATGTGAGAGCTCGACTGTTTTCTCATAGTCCGCCGAGTCAAAGCTCTTGTCCGCATCCACCAGCATCTCATTTATTTTCTTTATCATTTCAGGAGTGTATAGGGATGCCTTTCCCTCGATCTCTTCCAGCGTTTTTTTCACGTCGCATAATGCATCTTTTGCTTTCTCTCGTCTTTCCTCCTCCAACCTCGCTTTCTCTAACAGTCGTTCTTCAATTTCTTTTCTGCGCGCCACCAATTCAGCCCATTTTCTCAACCTGAGAGCCTGCTCTTTTTCCTTCAGCTCTTTGATCCTTTCCCTCTCTCTCCTGAACCTTTCTTCTCGCTCTCTCAGCCTCTTTTTCCTAAGCTCTACGTATTTTTCCTTTGTCGTTTTAACCTACCTCCTTATTGATTAGTTCTTGCTGTAGATAGTGAGTCAAGAGTTTGCGAGCTTGAATGTGCTCATCAATTATGCTTTTTATTTTCAGTTCGGCGTCTTTCGCAGGGGCATATACCTTTGCCTTGCCATTTTTCTCAATGGTTAACAATCCTTTATCTTTTAATGATTGAAGTAGAGGATAGATGGTTCCTGGGCTAAGTAACACGTTGAATTCCAGATGTATGGTTCCTATTATTTCAGTTCCGCACATGGGCTTCTTTTGGAGGAGAGCAAGAATTATGGTCTCCAGATTGTCCTTCACCATTTTTTCGATGGATTCGTCTGACAACATGGATTTATCGATGAAGTCTCCAGATATTACTGTTAGATCGCTGGTCGTGAGTTGAAGGTGGTTGTGGTACATTGCCAGCTGCTTGATTATTTTAGGGTTGAGTTTAGCAACATCGTAAGTGCACAGGCAGTCTATAGAGTGCATTTTGCTCAGTTCGTTTATGTAATGTTCCCTTTCTTCAATTTTAGCGTCTTCTTGATTAGGTATTGATCCAGCGTCTATGATTATCCGTAGTTTACAGTTTTTTCCATTTTCAAGATCTTTGATCTCTTCTGGTTTTATAATTTTTAATTCAACATTCATGGGGTTAAATTGCCGTATAAAGAATTCGGGGTCGTCTGTGGTTACATACACTGCCTTTTCATCTTTCCCGATAAAGGCTAAGAAGGCTCTTTGAATCGAGTATTTATCAACTTTTGACGTGCATAGATGGAGGGTATGGTTTAGACCTTTAAGATTCGCTTTAGACCGCGACTGCGAGTTGGGCGAGTCCATTTCTTATGATCCTTCAAACTACGGTACTGGCATTGATCCTTTGGATGCTTAACTGAATTTTCTCGTCCGCGTGTCGAATTTTGCCCTTCTTGTGCTCCATTTCGCTCTCCACGTTAGCTCCTTAGCCGTCTTTTTTCTCCTCAGTGCGTCGGCACCAGTTACTGCTTCACCCCTCGTCTTCGCTTCATGTGCTCTTTCGAACGCCTTTTCTTGTTGCTCCATGGTTCGTTCCTTTTGAGCTTTTATCCTCTTCTCCTCTATGCTTCGCCTTTGTTCGACTGCCCGCGCGGACTTCGCTTCCAGCAAGCGAAAGTGTCTGTTCAGACTTCTCTGCCACCAGCTTCTTTTTCCCATCACTGATTTCCTCAGGTGGTTATTGCCCACTCTTCTTCTGCTGGCATCATTCTGTCGGCTCGCTTCCTGACCATCTTCTGTTTCCAGCCGATTAGTTCGCCGTTCTTGCTAAATCTGATCTCGTATCTTCCCAGAAGGTCCTGTGTATTTGGTACCGCCCTCCTCTCCAGCGCTTCAACCGTAACTTTCCATTCTCCCTCTACTTCTTCGACGCCCACAACGGTCTCTGGTTCTTTGCATATATACTTCTTTGCTACAGCCAGCGCCAGATCAGTGAGCTTTTCTATTGACGGGTTGGGATTTTCTGTTTTCATTTTCCATTCTCCTATGGAACATAAACAAAGCCTGAATCGCCGACCTTTATGACGGCAACTTCTATCCCCTTCCACCGCTTTATTCCTTCTTTCAGATTATATTCATCCGCGTTATCAGTTATTTTGTAGTGTTTGAGAAAACTGGCGAGTCTTCGCCGCCTTGCACCGCTATTATCTTTGCTCACGGTGTTTATGTTGAACGTTCCATCTGGCTTGAGGCAGAAGTAGAAAGTTTCCTTTATTGTGCTTCCATCTTGGGCTCTTAAACTGATAACAAGGGCGTCTGTGTCGTTGAACTTGAGTCCCCTCGGCTTCCTGCGCCAGAGGTCGGAGATTTTGTAGATCTTAGCGTCCTGGATTGTGGCACTTACCTTTTCCAACTTAGGCATCTCCACAAGTTTCCGCCAGTATTTCTTTTATGAGGTCGCTTTTCTTCAAGAGTTCTTTTGGATCACCTATTTTTGTGGCGAGGACATCCATGTAAATCTGCTCAAGGTCTTCCTTAGAATAGCCGTCCATTGCTTTCAATCCTTGAGCAATCATTATTTCTGCCCTTGTTCCAGGTTTATGAGGGACGGGCATTTTTTCTCTGATTGTTCTAACTACTTTCACTACTTTTTTCGCTTCAAGGAGTGGCATACTGGTGTGTGCCTGAACGATTTTTACTTCGGTATCAAGGTCGTAGTAATCCATGTAGATGTCTACCATTCTGTCGAGCAGGGCGTCTTGAGGTCTGTGCACTCCTGCGTATTCTATGGAGTTGCTTGTGAATATTATGTTGAAGTCTGGATGAACCTTGACGTATCTTTCTTCTCCGAAGAAAGTTGGAAGCTCGAGAACGTGTTCCTCTAAGACTGCGAGAAGGACATTGTTTGCCTCTGGCTTAGCTCTTGAGAATTCGTTGTAGACTAGTGTGTAGCCGTATTTGCATGCGAGTGTCAGGGGGTTATCCACCCACGTGTATTTTGTCCTGTCTTTTGCTAACAGGACGTTATGGATGAATCGGTCTCTCACGCTTTCTGCTTCCATCTCTGAGTATCCCCCGATCAGGTCGGTTGTCGTCATTTGTTCGTCGCCGTTTATCCACACCACGGGTCTCTCCATTTCCTTTGCCACCTGCGTTGCTAGCGTTGTTTTTCCGCAACCTGTGGGTCCTACTATGTGGGGTGGGTAGCCAGCTTTTATCCACAGTTTCATTCTGTCCTTCAGCTTTCTAACCTGCTCTGTCTCGACAAAATTTTCTATGGTTGGCACCAGAAACTCTGTTTCGACGCGTTCAATTGACAATTCTTCGAAATTTATCTCTTGTTCTAGCCCTGAAAGCTTTTCTTCCATTGTATCATGAATCTGCTTACCCCTTACTATCCTTTTATGTGTGGGTATGTACTTCATGTTTCTGAATCACGCTCTTTCTTGAGGTGTTGTGATCTATTTACTTAAGCAATATTCAAAAAGCTGATACGAAATTTGTGTCAAAAACTGAAAAACACATTGGACAGCAGAAATTTCCAAACCAACCTCGTATTAGAAAGAAAACAATTATGTAAGTCGATTTCTTGTCTAAGCAGAGGCAGATGGCACAGCTACAGCCCGAAGGACCTAGACAGCTAATAATTCAGACCGCTGCGCCTCTTTTTTAACAATATCTTTTACCCAGATCATACGAACCGTTTGGGGGCGAAGAGCAAGGGAAAAGTATTGTAGTTTCTCCCTGAGCTGTCTTAGCCACTGTATTTTCTTATCCCTTTCTCGCTGGCGCAAACTGCCTTTCGGCCTGTTAGTTGGCAACTTTTTTCACCTCCTTTTCCGTCAGACAGAATTCTGGCTTTTGGCTTTGTATAAAAAGAAAGATGGGGAATGGAGGAAACAAATGGCTCCTCCTTATGTGCAAACGGAGGATGCTCATCCGTAGAAATCTCTTACATATGCTTGGTTTTCTTTCATTTGTTCACTAATACTTGACTGAATAGCCTGTACGCCGGAAAAGATAGCAGCAACAGCGTCTCTGTTTTCCTTCATCTGCGTCCTTACGCCTGCACAGAAGGAAGCAATGGCATCCTTGTTTTTCTTCACTTGACTAAGGATGCCTTCGCATATAACGCCAACACCTGCATAGAAGTCAGCAACAGCGTTTCTGTTTTCCTTCATCTGCTCGTTTATGCTCGACCTAATATCAGCGGCCCCTTTTTGAACTTCCACGCTTTTGCTTTGAATTGCCTCAATTATGCCTTTAACAGTTGGGGGGCGTGTCATTTTTGGCTTTTCTTCCGCTGGCATTGCGGCCCTTCGTTTGGGCTTTTCCAGTGGTGCCTTTTTTGCAGGCGTAGCTGCCACTCGAGTATGCTTTGCCTCTGTTTCTTCTTTTTTCTCTACTTCTTTAGACATTTTTTTCTTCTCCTATTGAGGGCCGCACGTCGTCACGTGTTTAAGCGGTAGCAGGCACCCCTATTGCTGCCTGCTCTACCTTTGTGATCTCTTCTGCGTAGTGCAGGAAAGTGTCCACTGATGCAACTACCACTCTTGCTTCGATGGTTAGGATTTCGATGCCAACAAGGGAAGCCCTTGCCCAAAGGTCGACGACTATTCCCTTGTCAAGTATTCTGTCGAGAACCTCAGCTAGACTCGAAACGTCTGGAGTTTGTGTTACCATTTTTTCTCACCTCATTTATTTTTTTCAAGAATACAGTACTGAATATTACTATTTAAGAAATATTCAACTTGGTGTAACCGTTTTCGTATCGAAAAGCGATATTTGTTAATCAAATTTCGATTACATAATATTATCAATTTTGGAAAAGTCCATACTTGCTTATTGTCGCGTTCTGTGCCCTATGATGATATTACAAACTTCGATAGTTAATGGTTTTGGAAATACTAGTTTTATCATAAAAATGGCCGTGTCAAAATCGTAGATGAACAATGTACAAACGATGTTTTGGTGAATACCGCGCTTTCAACGACAACTGTGACCGATGCCATGAGCTGGACCGATATTGCAAAATATGGAAAAACAACATATTTAACTTCAAGCGTAAACGGAATTTATTGATGTTCATAAGCTTCATACTACTTGTAGCATGGAACTTCAAGGTTGGATTTG
>Ga0315280_10009786_pt1 | contig 12180 bp, 13 predicted proteins | sample YL17G06_40_MG_FD_203697 | JGI IMG/M metagenome (GOLD analysis project Ga0315280, IMG submission 203697) | Sediment microbial communities from Yellowstone Lake, YNP, Wyoming, USA - YL17G06_40 | ecosystem: Environmental > Aquatic > Freshwater > Lake > Sediment | place: USA: Wyoming | collected... | reverse complement strand
TGAGCCGGGGTCTCCTGTTTAAGCCCTTGAGCTATCCTGAGGCCAACGGCGTCATCACTAAGAATCGGATTGCCAAGCCCTAAAACAAGGGTCTTCATCTTCACCCTATCCCCCTAAAGAGCAAGAATCACAGCTTGTGGCTGAGCAACTGGAGCAGGCACTCCCCCCTCCAGAAGCCGGTGAGCCTTCAGAGCTCCGGCAGAATGGGGAAAGCACCCGCCCGGCACTTTTGCCACAATGAGGGCAGGGAGCATCCTCCCCCGCCTGGCTCATTGCTCTGAGCACCTCAAATTTAAGCCCGCACTTTGAGCACAAGTACTCATATATCGGCATGAGTTCACCCCACAACTACTTTAAACAGCAACAACCTCTTTGACCTCGGGTATCTGCTCCTTGAGCAATCGCTCAATCCCCTGCTTCAAGGTCATCTCCGCCACCGGACAGCCGGCACAACTACCCTTGAGTCTCAGCTTAACCACCCCTCCCTCCACCGCCACCAGCTCAACATCCCCGCCGTCTGCCTGTAACATCGGCCTGATTTTGGCTAAGGCTGCTTCAACCTTCTCCTTCATGGCTTCCTCCTTATGTTCGTAATGCGGCGTAAGCCTCGGCTATGGTCTCTGCCAGGTTATCCTTGATAGTTATTGCCTCAGCAGGACAGACACTGGCACACAAGCCACAGCGCTTACACTTAAACTCATCGATAACTATTACCCGCTTGTTATCAGATTTCACCAGTTTAGGGGCATTATAAGTGCACAGGGCGAGACAAATCCCACACCCGCTGCACTTGTCCTGATTGACTTCAATCTGCGGTATCTCAGGCTGGAGCTCCAGTGCCACACAGGCTTTGCAGCTTCGGCACGGACCGCAGTAAAGACACCTCCCTGCCTCCTTGATTGCCTCCTCCAGGGTGAAACCCCGCTCAAACATCTCAAAGCCCAACCTCTCCTTCATCAGCGCCCACTCCAGCTTGGGCTGAGGCTTATAATCGGCAAGCTCGGGGATAGCGGCACCCAGGTAACTCTTCTCCCTGCCCGCTCTAAGGTCTTCGCCCTTAAGATAGCGGTCTATGGACTCAGCAACTATCATCCCGTCCCTCATCGCCTCGGCGGCAAAACCTACCCGCCTGACATCACCCCCGATGAAAACCCCTTCCTGGCGATTGCTCATCAGGGTAAGCTGGTCAATGTCAAGCCTCCCCTTCTCATCGAGCAAGCCCTCCTCCTGGAGGAACGCCCGCTCGGCACCCTGCCCGATAGTGACCAGCAGCACATCACCTTCAAGATATATGGCGTCACTGCGGTCAAACCTGGGATTGAATCCGCTTTCATCAAACACCGAAATGCACTTGGGACATTTTATTTTCTTGAATTTTCCGTCCTCCCCGATTATCTCCTCTACACCCCGGCAGTAGGTTATGGTTATGCCCTCTTCTTCAGCACCCTCTATCTCTTCAACATCGGCGGGAATCCCATCCTTGGAAGACTTATCCTCGCATTCCAGACAGACCAGGGAAACATCGCCACCGAGTCGTCGGATGGTCCTTGCCACGTCAAATGCCACATTGCCACCACCAACCACTATTACCCTCCGGCCACTGAAGAGCTGGCGAAAGAGCTGATGGGGAACCCTCCCCTGGTTAACCTCATAGAGGAGGTGCAGCCCGGAGGCAACCCCATCCAGGTCGGCTCCCGCCACCAGCTTCCCCTCAAAAGTCAGAGGTCTGGGGGAGGGGGTGCCGGTGGCAATAAACATTGCCCGGTAGCCACCCTTTTTAATTTCGTCCAGCGTCTTCCCCTCACCGATTTCCACCCCGAATCTAACATCAATATGAGCAATTCTTATCAGGTTATTTACCGTACTGTCTATTACATTGGTCGGGAGGCGGTATTGGGGGATATGCCTCAGCGCTCCTCCGAGCTGGGGGTCCCTTTCCAGGATAGTCACCTGATACCCTTTCTTGCTCAGCATATAAGCACACATCAGCCCCCCCGGCCCCCCTCCAATCACGGCAATCTTCTCCCTGGTGGGATAGGGAAACGGGGGCTTGGTTTCCAGATAGGGGAGATAATAATCAGTAACCAACCGCTTGAGCAATTTTCTTCTTATCGCCCCGGTCTGGTCTTTGTAGTTGCACTCCTCCTCACAAAGTCCGCAAATATAGCTGCACACCATGAACAGGGGATTCTTGTCGTAGATTTCATCCCCTATCTTTATTATCTGGCGGTAAGCCTCCTCGGCATCCTGGGGAAGGCGGGCAATCATAACGTTAGTCCGCTGAATATTCTCCCCGATAGGGCAGGCTATCTGACAGGGGGGGAGGCATACCTTCCCCGTCGCCTCATCAATCACCTCCTCAACCCATGCCTCCTCTTCTCTTACCTCTTCTACTACCGGTAGCTCGGCGACAGCGGGGGCGGCTTCCGGCCCAAGAGCCTCCCGGATTAACCTCCCCAGGTCATCAAGATCAAAGGGTTTAGGCAGGTAATCAACGGCACCCTCCTTCATCGCCTGCACCGCAGTCTGTATTGAGGGATAGGCAGTGATAATGACCCCCCTGAGGTCGGGCCTTTTCGCCCTCGCCTCCTTTAATATCTCAATCCCGTCCTTCCCCGGCAACCTCAGGTCAAGGATAATAACACCGAAGTCCTGCTCGGCGACAGTCCTTAACGCCTGCTCCCCCTCATCGGCGGTCTCTACCTCATAACCGAGGTCGGTGAGCCAGTCGCGGAGGGACTCCCGCATAATAGCTTCATCATCTACTACCAGTATCGGTTTCACTTTATATTCTCGCTTGGCTAATCCTGCCGCAGCTTTTTTACCAATTCCCCCTTAGCGTCATATACATTCAATTCCAGCGGCATTCTGCCCGTCAGGGAATGGGTGGCGCAGGCATGACACGGGTCATAGGCTCGGAATGCCATCTCAATCATATTGAGAATCCCGTCAGGGACATTGCCCTTCTTTATCAGCGACTTGGCTGCCTTCTCAATGGACATATTAATTGCCGCCGAGTTATTCTGGGTGGCTACAATCAGATTGGCCTTGGTGATAATCCCCCGCTCGTCAGTCTGGTAGTGATGGATAAGGGTCCCCCTTGGCGCTTCCACCACCCCAATTCCCTCCTTCGGGGTCTGGGTGGGCAAATTCACGATGTCATCCGAGGTAATTTCGGGGTCATTAGCAAGCTCAAGCACCCTTTCCGAGGCGAAAAGCGCCTCAACCAGCCGCGCCCAGTGGAAAGCCAGGGTGCTATGGACCGGCTTCCCCCCCAGTATTTTATACATTTTTTCATAGGCTTCCTGGGCCAGTGGTGTTGTCATGCCGTCGGAGGCATTGAGCCGGGCAAGCGGTGCCACCCGGAAAACCCCGCTCTCCTTCCCGTCAACAAACCCCTTCCAGCCGATATTCTTAAGGTAGGAAAAGCGGACATAGGTCCAGGGCTCAACATGCTCCCTGATGTGGTCAAGATAATTCTGAGGCTTAAACTTGGCATACTCTTTACCATCGGGGTCAACCACCCTTATCTGGCCGTCGTAAAAGTTCACCTTGTTATTCTCGTCCACCAGCCCCATGTAGTACGTCTTATGCGAGTAGATATCCCCGGTGACGAGGTCAACATACTCCTTATTTTTGAGCACGACATCATCAAAAAGCTGGAGGGCAACCTTGCAGAAATCAACCCCGTATTTCCCGGCTTCGATGATTGTCTTTCTTTCTTCCTCGCTAATCTGCTTTGATACCCCTCCCGGTAAGCCGCAGGTAGGCATAACCGGCTTCCCGCCGATTATCCTCAGCACATTCCTCATCCTCTTTCTCATCTCGATGACCTTTCCCCCCACCTCCAGCCCCACCTTGCCGATAACCCCCAGGACGTTCCTCTCCGCCGCCGGCGCCTGAGGACCGACAACAAAGTCGGGGCCACCGAGAAAGACGAAGTGCAATATATGGTCTTCTGCCTGGAAGGCGTTGTACATCAGCTCTCTTATCTTCTTTGCCGCCGGCGGGGGGTCAACCTTAAAAAGGTCATCAAGGGCTTTAGTCGCCGCCATGTGGTGGGCGGTAGGACAAACCCCGCATATCATGGTGGTTATTCTGGGCATCTCCTCCGCCGCCCTCCCCTCAGCGAACTTTTCAAACCCTCTAAGCTCGGGAATTTGAAGGTAAGCCTTGGCACAATCCCCCTTATCATCAAGGAATATCTCTATCTTCCCGTGCCCCTCAAGCCTGGTTATCGGGTCTATGGTTATCTTTTTCACTCTATCCTCCTTCTTCTGAGAAGAGAAGCGGGCAGGCTAAATCTATAGAATGTCCCCGCCGGGTCAGCAATCCCGTCAATTAATTTCTTGACCTCCTCCTCGGTCATCTTCTCCTCACCCTCAAGTCCAAGGATGGAGGCAATCATAGACAGGGCCTTGGCTCCCTGGTCCACCACCCCATCTACCGGACCAAAACACCCCCGGCATGGCTGGTTAGCCCTGATGCAGGTTTCCCCGCACCCAGAGCGAGTGGCCGGCCCCATACAGATTACCCCCTGGTCCAGGAAGCACTTCTCGGGGTCAAGCTTGATTTGCCAGGGTCTTTTTATTTCAGAGATTGATAATTTCTCCGGCTTTTTCTCCGCCCTGGGGCAGGTATCACACAAAGCCTTGTTGGGGGCAAGCACCGCCCCCTTCTCCGGCAGCTCCCCCTTGAGAATGGCGGTTACCGCCTTCATTATTAAATCGGGGGGAGGCGGACAGCCGGGGAGGTAATAGTCCACGGGGATGGTCTGGGCCAGGGTCTTTACCGTATCATAGAACTCGGGCAGAGTAAGCTCGCCAACATCAACCTTCGTCTTCTCCTGGGGGACAATCCCTTTTGGATTTTCCACGGTGGGGACCTCTTTATAGACCCTCTGGAAAATCGTATCCCGGTTCCAGAAGTTCCCCAGCCCCGGTATCCCCCCGAGGTGAGCACAGGCGCCGAAGGCAACCACCAGACCGGACTTTTGCCTCAGCAGCTTTACCATCTCCTCCTGCTCCTCCAGCCTGATGGCACCATTAATAAAGCTCACTGCTATCTCGCCGTCTTTTAAGGCTTCAACATCCTTCCTTTTAAAATCCAGGGCTACCGGCCAGAGGACAATATCCACAGCCTCGGCTACTTTCAGTATGTCTTCGTTGAGGTCAACGACCGTCTCCTCGCACCCACCACAGGAAGCGCACCAGTAAAAGGCGACCTTTGGTTTAGTCATCTTTACCCCCTTCCTTATTAGACGCTGGGACTTAGTTTTTATCTCCACAGGGGAGCTAAAAGTTGCTCGCCTTGACCAACCGGGATAGACAATACGGGGCACACTCAAAAAAAAGCCAAGAGCCTTGGTTCAAAATCTTCAACAGCCTACTTTCTAAGGCAAAATTAGTCTGTCTTGGTGATACCCAGCAAATTTTAGCACTATAGCCTAGAGCCGTCAATCATTCTATTGAAAGCATTTATTAACCTCACCCCCTTAATCCCCCTCTCCTTGACAACCGCTAATTTATATGATACACTTGTTTTAAGAACAAATGTATTAAGAGATAATGATGGTTCGTACCTCAAATACGAGACAGCATATCCTGAGCTTTATCGGCAGATTCCTGAATGAAAGGGGCTATGCCCCTACCGTCAGGGACATTGCCCGCGGTTGCAACATCAGCACCCCTTCAGTGGTTCAGCACCATCTAAACACGCTGGAAAGGGAGGGATATATCCGCCGCGACCCTGAGGTATTCCGCAGTATCCAGCTTGTAGGAAGAAGACGGGAGGCTATCTCCCGCGTGCCCCTGCTCGGAGCTATCGCCGCCGGTAAACCGATACCGGTGCCCACCCCAGACACCTGGACTACAGTCCCTGAGGAGACGCTCCAACTAACTGAGGAGGTGACCCAAGGTAGGAAAGACGTCTATGCCCTCAAGGTAAAGGGAACCTCAATGATTGACGCCTTTGTTGACGATGGCGACACCGTCCTGATACAGCCGACAGCTAAGGTTGAAGATGGCGAGATGGCTGTGGTCTGGCTGAAGCTGGAGCAGGAGGTAACCCTGAAGAAGGTCTATCATGAAACGGGGCGGACCCGCTTGCAGCCAGCCAACAAGGAAATGCAGCCGATGTACTACAAACCTGACGATGTTGAGATTCAAGGCAGGGTAATCGGAGTTTTACGGAAACTATAAACTAAGGGAGGCAACAATTGGCTAGGATATTGGAAAAACCGGAGGAACTGAAGGTAAGCGTGAACATGCAGGGCGTGCCTCTAACCCTGGTCAGGGATGGAGAGAAACAGCGCATAACCAAGGTATACGAGCAGTGGCGGGTGGCTGAGGAGTGGTGGGGGAAGGAGATTTTAAGAAATTACTTCCGGGTCAAGACCAACCGGGGTCTGGTCTATGATATCTACCGGGATATGCCGAGTGACTGCTGGTATCTGAGCAAGGTTTATGATTAGCTAAATAAATTGACAGCCCCACTGGCGGCTAGGTAAACTAGTCCTGCCATGACCGATATTGAAGCCATTGGTCGCCAGCTAGCCGAAATCATCAAAAGATATAGCGCCGACTACATAGAGGCTCGCCTTGAGCACAGCCAAAGGGGCTATATCACCTACCGCGGAAAGGAACTTGAGTCCATTGGTCAGGCAACTGCCATCGGGGGGAACGTGCGTGCCCTGGTCAGGGGTGGCTGGGGCTTCGTTAGCTTTAATAACCTTGATGGATTGCCGGGCAAAGTAGAGCTGGCGGTAAAACAGGCAAGGCTGGTCGGCAGGGAGGAAACTAAACTAGCCCCGGTTGAGCCTGTAGTTGACACCGTGTCAACGGCTCACAACCCGACAATTAAATCACTAGCAGAGAAGAAGCAACTACTTGATGAATATAACGAGATTATCTGGCGCACCCCAAAGCTCCAGACCTCAACCATTAGCTATAGTGATAGCCATAAAAGGGTCATCTTCCTGAGTTCAGCCGGTAGCTATATTGTGCAGGAGAGGTCAGATATAAATTTGCGCCTGAATGCCGTCGCCGCCGGGGACGGCGAGGTGCAACAGGCAGGGTTGAGCGTGGGCAGTGCCGGCGATTTCAAGGCAATAAGCGCTCTCCACCATCAGGTGGAGCAGATGGCAAGGCGTGCCGTGGAGTTACTATCCGCCCCGCAGGTAAAGGGGGGAGAGTATACCGTAGTATTAGACCCCGTCCTGGCTGGCGTCTTCGTCCATGAAGCCTTCGGGCACCTATCCGAGTCAGACTTCGTCTATGAAAATGAGCGCCTGCGCCAGATTATGGTCCTGGGCAAAAAGTTCGGCGGGGAAAGGCTCAATATCGTTGACTCAGCTACCGTGCCCGGGCTCAGAGGCAGCTATAAATATGACGATGAGGGCGTGCCCGCCGCCAAGACCTACCTTATCCGCGAGGGCAAGCTGGTGGGCAGGCTCCACTCCAGGGAAACTGCCGCCAGGATGGGAGAGAAGCCCACCGGTAACGCCAGAGCCATCAACTATCGCTACCCGCCCATCGTCCGCATGACCAATACCTACATTGAGCCGGGCGAAGCATCTTTTGACGATATAATCGCCGATATCAAGGAAGGGGTCTACGCCAGGAACTGGTTTGGCGGCACGACGGCGATGGAGATGTTCACCTTCTCCGCCGGCGAAGCCTACATGATTCGTAACGGCAAGCTGGCTGAAGCCCTGCGACCGGTGGTGCTCAGCGGCAATGTCTTCACCACCCTCAACAATATTGATGCCATCGGTAACGACCTGGAGATGAACCAGGGCGGCGGCTGCGGCAAGGGGGAGCAGGTGCCGTTGCCGGTTTCCAACGGCAGCCCCCACATCAGAATCAAAAAGTGCCTGGTGGGAGGCAGGTAGTGGAAGATATCTTAGCTCAAGCTAGAAGGGCGGCTGAAGCCGCCGAGGTCTTTATGGTCTCCTCGGAGGAGACGCCGGTGCAATTTGAGGCTAACCGCCTGAAGCGCATCCAGGGCAAGCAGAATACAAGTGTAGCCCTGCGCATCATCAAGCAAGGCAGGGTTGGCTACGCCTCCACCACCGACTTAAGTGACACCCCGAGGCTGGTGGCTAACGCCGTGGAAACTGCCCAGTTCGGCGTCCAAGCCCGGTTTGAGCTCCCCACCAAAGCCTCATACCCCCAGATTGATGTCTTTGACCCCGCTACCGAGTCCGTCCCGATAGAGAAGATGATTGAGCTCGGCGAAAAACTCATCGCCCTGGTTACCAGGCATACCCCGGATATTATATGCGAGGCGATGGTAACCAAGGACATAATCTCGCTCCGGCTCATGAACTCCGGCGGTGGAGAGGCAAGCTACAGAAAGAGCATCTTCAGCCTGAGCCTGTGGGGCAGCCTGATTCGGGGGACTGATATGCTCTTTGTCGGCGAAAGCCAGAGCTCGTGTAACCCCATAACCACCCCCCGTGAAGTAGCAGAGGTGGTAATTCAGCAGCTGGAGCTCGCCAGGAACCGAGCCACGGTGCCAAGCAAACAACTCCCGGTAATCCTCACCCCGAGGGGGGTGGTAAGCGCCATAATCCCCTCCTTAATAATGGCGTTCAACGGCAAGATAGTCCTGGAGGGGGCTTCACCCATCGGCAACAAGCTTGGGCAGCCGGTGTTTGACCAAAAGCTCTGGCTTTGGGACGACCCGACCCTAGCCTACCGCCCCAACAGCCGCCCCTCTGATGATGAGGGGATACCAAGCCAGCGCACCCCCCTTATTGAGGGAGGGAAGGTAGCCAATTTCTTTTACGACCTGCAGACCGCCGCTCTAGCCCATACCAGAAGCACCGGCAACGGCAACCGGAACGGCGGCCTCCCCACCCCCTCGCCCACCGCCCTGACCATTGCCCCGGGCAAGACCAGCTTTGATGAAATGGTAGGCGATATAAAGGAGGGGCTGGTTATAGAGCAACTCATGGGGGCGGAGCAGGGCAATATTTTAGGCGGCGACTTCAGCGGCAATGTCCTCTTAGGTTTTAAAATAGAAAATGGTAAAATAGTGGGTAGGGTTAAAGATACCATGGTCTCAGGCAATATCTACCAGGTTCTGAAAGAGGTTGCCGCTATCGGCAGCAAGCCCGAATGGGTGGGCGGCTTCGTTCACACCCCACCCATCTATTGCCCCCGCCTTTCGGTGGCGAGTAAGTAGGGTGAGGAGGAGGTTGAAGTGAAGGCAGGTCTAGTTAACGGAAAGCATTATACTGAATATGTGGAGCCAGTTAAAGAATTAAAGCGTCAAGGGAAATTAGACAGAGCAGAAGCATTGCTCCTGCGGTTAATTAGGGCTGTTGAAGAAGAAGCGGAAGCCGAAAATTGGATAGTTGCACCATGGTATTATGAACAATTGGCAATAATTTATCGGAAGCAGAAAGCCGAAACCAAAGAAATAGATATATTGAAACGCTTTGCTAGCCAGAAACACACAGAGAAACATCCATTGTTAGATAGGTTGCGAAAAATTGAGGCGATGAGAAGGTAGACAGGAGGACAAAATGTGGGAATATAAAATTATACATTCTCCAGAGGCGAAAACAGAGGGAATTTTCAAAGGCAAAGAAGACAAATTCGTCTTATGGGCAGAGCGCTTGAATGAATTGGGCAAACAAGGATGGGAACTTGTGGCTATTCTTTATGACCGACAATCCTTTATTGGGGCTTATGCTATCTTCAAGCGCCCAATTAAATAGAGGAGCTGGGGGACAAGGAGGTTAAAATGAAAAGAATACTATTACCAGTTCTAGTTATTGGTACTCTTTTACTGAGCGCTTGTTATCCTGCCCCTTCTGCACTGCCAGATGAAGCTCCACCAGCCGAACCCACCTATAAACTGCAATTACTATCTATGAATGATGAAAGGGCTTATGAGTATATTACTATCAGCGGGCAGGTTAAGAATGTTAGTAATGAAAGTCTTGACAATGTAGAGGCAATTGTTGAATTCTATACTAGCGATGGAACATTTGTTAAAAGTGACGAAGCTCTGATTAAATATAATCCTATTTTACCCAATCAAACCTCACCGTTCGAGGTTATAACAACTGATAATCCAGCTATCACAAAGTATAGCGTATCCTTCAAATTCTTATTTGGTGGCACGATTCCAACTGAAGACAAGCGATAATAAAGATAGTGTTTACTGAAGCGGAAGCTATAGAAGCCTATGTATTAGGAGAATTTTAAAAAAGAGGCTAGCCATGAAGCTGACAGAAATACAAAAGAACATACTCCGTTTATACGGTCATCGGCATAGGGATGGAAGAGCCGAATTGCTTATGAGCCAAGAAGTGGCAGAGCACAAAGGAACTGGTCGGGACGTGGTAAACGACGAATTGACGAAACTTGAGGCTATGGGGCTCCTAAAAGTAAACAAGGCATTTAGAGGGGATTGGTCAGCTGATATTACTCCGGAAGGACTTATTGTCTTGGATGAAATTGGGCCAATATCAGATCGCGAGTAGGTGAATACCCCGTAGAGTGAAGGGAGTTAGAGGGGCGGAGCCCCTCTCATAAAAAAATGCCCCTTCCCCTTGTTAAGGGGAAGGGGATAAAGGGGATAGGGTTACATAAATGGAAAACTTAGTTAAGCTCTATATCCGACCAAGGCTCAAATCGCCGATTATGCTCGCTTCCTGGCCGGGCATCGGCAATGTGTCAATCATCGTCGCCAGCTATCTAAAGAAAAAGCTCCCCTTCAAGGAGCTGGGAGAGATTGAGCCGTCCCACTTCTTTGACCCCATCGGGGTAGTGGTCAAGGACAATATTGTCGAGGCGCCCCAGTTCCCCCAAAGCCGCTTCTACTACTGGAAGAATAAAGGCGGTCCCAGTGATATAATATTATTTACCGGGGAGGACCAGCCATTAACCAAGGGGTATGAGCTGGCAAACTGCGTCCTGGATGTCGGGGAGAGGTTTGGGGTCAAGCGGGTATATGCCTGCGCCGCCGCCCTGAGCAGTATCCACCACACCGAACCGCCCCGGGTGTGGGGGGTGGTCACCAGCCAGCACATGAGCCAGGTTCTGAAGAAATATGACCTGGTGCAAAGGGGCAATCTCCAGATATCGGGGTTGAACGGTCTGCTGCTGGGCGTAGCCAAGGAGAGGGAGATTGAGGGTGTCTGCCTCCTGGGCGAGGTGCCAATGCACGCTACCCGAATCCCCAACCCGATGGCGGCCCTGGCAGTGCTCAGGGTGTTGATTAAGATGCTAGATATTGACATTGACCTGACCGAGCTAAGTGAGATGGCTAACGAGGCAGCGGAGAGAATGAAAGAGATTACCGCTGAGGCGATGGGAGAGTACATTGACCATTTTACCCAGCCCATCTGGGAACACGAGGAGGAAGAGGAAGAATAATGGAGCCTCCGATGTCGCTACCCATCGAGGAGATTATCGCCAGCCTAAGTGACCCGGATAAGTCGCTGGTGAATTCAAGCCTGGCTCAGCTATCAAGCCTGAGCCCGGAAGAGCTAAAGCCTTTAGACGAGGCATGGGAAACCATTGAGCCAAAGCGGCGGAGGCAAATTATTTCTCGCCTGGTTGAGCTGGCTGAGGAGAACATTGAGCTCAACTTTGACAGTATCTTCAAGAGCCGGCTAAAGGACACTGACGACGAGGTGCGGAGCACGGCTATCGAAGGTCTATGGGAAAGCGAGGAGACGTCCCTTATTGAGCCGCTAATCAATCTACTGGAAGAGGATAGCTCGGAGAAGGTGCAGGCAGTAGCCGCCACCGCGCTGGGCAAGTTTGCCCTCTTAGCCGAGCTTAAGAAACTCCGCTCCAGCCATAAATCCAAGATAAGCCGGGCTTTACTCACCATAATCGATGATGAAAGCAAGCCCTTAGAAGTCAAACGCCGTGCCCTGGAGGCGGCGGCACCATTAAGCCTGCCTCGGATGAAGCAGGCTATTATGGAAGCCTATCAAAGCAATAATCCCAAATTGAAGATTAGCGCCCTCTTCGCCATGGGTAGGAACTGCAACCGCTCCTGGCTGCCAATCCTGCTAAAGGAGCTGGCCAGCACTGATACCGAGATACGCTATGAAGCCGCCGGGGCCTGCGGCGAGCTGGGGGAGAAAGAGGCAGTCCCCTATCTTATCGAGCTTGTCAGCGACCCTGATGTTGAAGTCCAGATGGCGGCGAT
>Ga0315280_10009785_pt1 | contig 12180 bp, 10 predicted proteins | sample YL17G06_40_MG_FD_203697 | JGI IMG/M metagenome (GOLD analysis project Ga0315280, IMG submission 203697) | Sediment microbial communities from Yellowstone Lake, YNP, Wyoming, USA - YL17G06_40 | ecosystem: Environmental > Aquatic > Freshwater > Lake > Sediment | place: USA: Wyoming | collected... | reverse complement strand
CGCGGGGGCAAGCGCTCCTAATCGTCCTCTGGTATTGGCCGCGCAAATGGAGAAAGGCAGCTTTTTATGCGAAAACTACTAACCATCGTAACTTTCCTGGACGGGATCTTCGACGACATCGCGCGCGCCTGCGCGATGATCGGCGCCGTGCTGATCATCGCGATCACACTCATCGTCACCGCCGGGGTGATCAACCGCCAGTTTATCGGTCAGATCTGGCTCTTCGTAGAGGAGTGGACGGCCCTGGTTCTGATCCCCATCTCCTATTTGACCATGGGCTATACCCTGCGCTGGAACAAGCACATCTACGTGGACCTGCTGGTCAAGAGGTTTTCTCCCCGAGCGCAGCACGCGCTCTCGGCAGCCGTATCCGCCTTCTCCCTGCTTGTCCTGGGCTTCATGCTCGAAAGGAGCTGGAACTGGTTCCACTACACCCTCAAGGATGCGGTCACCAGCTCGGGGCCTATGAGGACTCCCTTGTGGATCTTCAGCGCCAGCATGTTCGCGGGCCTGGTGCTGTTCGCCGTTGATATGCTCTTTTACTTCCTGAGGAAGCTTCTGCTCGCCCTGAACATCACGAACGAGCTGAAGTTTCACGATTAATCAGCGAGGAGAACCAGCTATGGAGCTTTCAATCGCCTTATATATCGTCATCATTCTAGCCTTCCTGTTCTTCCTCCTGGCGCTGGGGACCTGGATCGGCTTCGCCCTCTACGGCACAGCCCTTTTCGCCCTCATGTTCCTGGGCCGGGGTAACATGCACACCATCCTGGGCAGCCTGCTGTTCAACAGCGTCGACTCGTATACCATGGTAGCCCTTCCCCTCTTCATCCTGATGGGCCTGCTGCTCATCAAGAGCGGCAGCAGCGATCCCCTGTTCCGGGGGGTGCGCAAGATCTTGAGCCCCTTCCCCGGAGGCATGCTCCACGCGAACATCATCGCCTGCAGCTTCTTCGCCGCCTGCTCCGGCTCCAGCACGGCCACCACGGTGGCCATCGGTGGGGTCTCCTACCCGGAGCTGATGAAATACGGCTACGATCGCAAGATCACCCTTGGCTCGATCGCCGCCGGAGGGACCCTGGGCATCCTGATCCCCCCCTCGATCATGATGATCATCTACGGTTCGATCACCGGCAACTCGGTGGGCAAGCTCTTCATCGGCGGCGTCTTCCCCGGCCTGACCCTGGCGGGCCTGTTCATCCTCTGGATCATCATCGCCAGCCTCATCCATCCCGAATGGATGCCGAAGCGCGAGCCCTTCGGAAGGGACTACCCGAAGAAGGTCCTCTCCGGCCTCGCTGACATGTGGCCGGTCTTCCTGCTGATCGCTCTCATCATGGGCACCATCTACGGCGGCCTGGCCACCCCCACCGAAGCGGCCGCCATCGCCACGGTGATCTCCTTCCTGCTGGTGGTCTTCTATTACCGGAAGTTCTCGGCGAAAATGCTGGTGGAAGCGGTGAAGGAAACGATCTTCCTCACCACCATGATGATGCTCGGCATTGTGGGGGCCCGGGCGCTGGGCATGGCCCTATCCATGCTGCAGATCGCCACCGCGCTGAGCAACTTCGTGGCCAGCCTGCCCCTCAACCGCTACACGATCTGGGCCATCATCGTGTTCATCTACGCCCTCCTGGGCTGCCTGATCGACGGGACCGACCTGCTCATCGTCACTACCCCCGTCTTCTACCCGATCGTGACCCGCACCCTGGGCTTCAACCCCATCTGGTTCGGAGTGGTCCTGGTGGTGCTCCTGGAGATGTCCCTCATCACCCCCCCGGTGGGTCTGAACCTCTACGTGACCCACAGCATCGGGGGCGGTAAGAACCTCCAGGACACGATCCAGGGGATCATCCCCTTCATGGTGGCCATGTTCGTCTGCATCGCCATCCTGACCGTTTTTCCCGATATCGTCATGTACCTGCCCAACAGGATGGGGCGGTGAAAGAGGGAAGGTGCCGAGACCCTGGGCAATTGTGAGCCCCGCGCCCTGGTCAGGGCAAGGGACATTTCCCCCAGCGCGCCGCCCCGTGCCGCAGAGAAGCCAAACTTGACTGAGGTTAGATTGAGCGCTACAGTAAGAAGGAAGCGAGCATATTTCTTCTATGTCTTCCAGCTACGGGCCGATTAAAACCGAGAAACCTTCGGATCTTATCGTCAAGGAGATCTGGGAGCTGATCCTCAAGGGAGAGCTTAAGCCCGGGGACAAGCTGCCCCCGGAGCGGGAGCTGGTCAAACGCTTCAAGGTCAGCATCGTCACCCTCAGGGAGGCGCTGAAGATCCTGGAAGCCTACGGGCACATCACCAAAAAGAGGGGCTCCAGGGGCGGGAGCGTCGTGCTCGATATCACGCCCACCAAGGGCATCAACCTGATCGTCCAATGCCTGGGAGCAAACGGCACGGTGCTCGAGCAGCTGATCGAAGCCAGGATGCTGGTGGAGCCCATCATCGCCCGGCAGGCAGCGGAAAAAATCAGCAAGGGGGGGATCGCCAAGCTAAAGGCCAACCTGGAGCAGCACGAGATCGACTTCAAGGCCAGGGGCACCACCAAGTGCGGCTGGCAGTTCTACCTGCTGCTGGCCGAGCTGGCGGACAACGCCATCCTCAAGGTATTCGAGGAGATTCTGATCCGCATGCTGCTGGACCAGGAGTTCTCCCTGTCGATCAGCGATCTGGAAAGCACGAAAGAGCAGCTGCCATACAACCGTATCACCTTTGAGGGCCAGAGGAAGATCCTCCGGGCCATCGCGGACAGAAACCCTCAGCTGGCGGAGGCGGAGATGGTCAAGTTGCGCCAGCAGTGGGCCAGGGCCATCCGGGCCCTGTATCGCCAACGGCAGGCCTCAGAGGTAACGAAGCGGGAGTCTTGAGCCTTCCACCCCCCTGCCGCGATCCCGTGCAGTCAGGCTTTCCCCCCCCAGCGGCGATTCCCCTCCAGCTCTAAGAGCAGGCGCTTCTTAGCCAAACCCGAACCGTAGCCGCCTATACCGACGGCGGCGAGCACCCGGTGGCAGGGCACCAGGATGGGCAGGGGATTGGCGCCCACCACCCCTCACACCGCCCGGGAGGCTTTGGGCCTGTGCAGCCGCGAGGCCAGCTCCCCGTAACTGAGGCTGCGGCCGAAGGGGACCTTCAGCAATTCGTTCCAGACTGGCCGCCGGTGTCCAGGACACGGAGCGCAAACGCTCGGCCTTCAACCTGCCGGCGTTTGCGGTCAGGAAGCGCCGCTGCGCAGGGAGGGAAAGCTCAGGAGCAGGCTAAGAGCTCAGGCGGAAATGATCCCTCAGGATCTCCACGTTCCTCTGGATGCTGTCCCTCTCGCCGGTCACGAAGATCCTGAAGCCCGCGGCCCTGGCGCTCTCCAGGATGTGCCGGGCCAAGCCCAGATGGGCCTCGGTCATATTCTCCCGGGCCTGCAGGGGGTCTGGATGGGAGCGCAGGAGGGCGGCGGTGAAGGGACGCAGGGGTTGGGTGGTGCGGTAGAACTCTTCGCCGGGCACCAGGCAAACCACCCGCCCGTAGTCGGCCACCCGGTTCACCAGCTCGGGCAGCAGGCAGATCCCCTCGGCGATCACCGGCCTGTCCTGGGACATCCGGCGCAGGTCTTCCAGCACCATCACGAACTCCTCGGCCAGGTAGCCGAGGGAGTGCTCGACGATGGCCAGGGGGGAGCGGTCGTAGTAGCGGTCCGCCAGGTCGCGCAGCCCCCACATGAAGGGCTGCCGGCAGGGGGTGGCGCGGCGGAAGTGATCCAGGACCGCATGCTCATCGGTGCTGTAGAGGACCAGGTTCAGATCCTGGGCCAGCAGGCGGGCGGCGGCGCTCTTGCCCGCGCAGGGTGAGCCGCAGATCCAGTAAACGTGGCTGAGCTCCCTCTTCAAGGAAAGCATACCATTCCCTCTTATAGTATACTAAATCCTGAAGGAAGAGTGGAATCGCCCATTCTTCTCGCAGCCGGCGCCGCTCGGCAGGCTCGGGGCTGCGGCCTCGCCCCAGGCCGCGGTGGCTTCAACGCGTGACCGCCCCTCGATTCAGCCTGACGGCCAGACAGTCGTAGACAAGCCTGCCCTGTTGATAGGGGGTCACGGAGCGCACCAGGATGCGGTATCCGGCCCGCTCGAAGGGCGCCTGCGCCGCCAGGACAAGGGTCAGATCAGCCTCCGTCTCGATCAGGGAAGCGATCTCCCTGTCCTGAGAGAGCACGATGGGCCGGAGCCCGGGGGCCACGATCACCAGCAGGGGGATGAGCTGGGCGGTGGAAAGCAGATCGGCGGGAACGGCCTGCTCGAGCGCCGCCGCATGCTTTGCTTCCAGCTGGATCATACGCGCCTTGGCGTCGGGCAGAATCGTCTCCATGGCCGCCGTGAGCAGGTCGAGCATCCGGTGGCGGATCTGCCCCAGGTCTCGGGCGGCCAGCAGCTCGGGCATCCCCCCCTCCCTGCTGAGCACCTTGGCCAGGGTGGAGATCTCCTTTAAATAGGCGTTGCGCTGGGAATCGGGAACACAGTGCATGACCACCATGCGGACGCGCCCTCCGTCCGGGGCGCCGTAATCGATCCCTCCCGGGCTCCAGCCCACCGCGCTGAGCAGCTCCCCCTCGCCGGCTACGCGCCCGTGGGGGCAGGCCCAGCCGAAGCCGATGGCGGTGTTCGCCGCCTTTTCCCTCGACAGCACGGCCCCGGCGAAATCGAAGCCGGGCCTGAAATCGGGCACCGCTTCCAGGAGCGCGGCCAGGTACTGCAGGCACTTCTCCTTGCCTTCGTCCGGAAGCTCGATGAGCCTCCCTTCTTGCAGGGCGTTCAACAGGCTCTTCATGGTCAATCCACTCCGTATTTATGATAGAACCACAGCTTCACCAGGTGGGTGAGGGTCGCGTAAAACAGCAGGAAACCTGCGATCCACGGCCAGTAGGCAGCCGGAAGGGGAACAAAGCCCAGGATCCCGGCCAAGGGGGAATAGGGCAGGTAGATGCCCAGGCCCATCACCAGGAGGGTGAAGAACAGCAGCACCGGGCTGGCCGTGCTCTGGAGGAAGGGGATCCGGCGCGTGCGGATGATGTGCACGATCATGGTCTGGGTGAGGATCGATTCCACGAACCAGCCGGTGTGGAACAGGCTCTCGTAATAGGCCTTCATCTCCGCGCCCGTGCCCGGGAGGGAGAAGCGGACGCACTGGAAGAAGAACAGCATGAGGAAGAAGGTGGCGTAGTCGAAGATCGAGCTCATGGGGCCGATGAACATCATGAAGCGGCGGATGTTGCCGATATTCCACTTCCGGGGCCGGCTGGCGAACTCGGGGTCCACCCGGTCGGTGGGGATGCCGAGCTGGGAGAGGTCGTAGAGCAGGTTGTTGACCAGCACCTGGATGGGCGTCATGGGCAGGAAAGGCAGGAAATAACTGCCGCCCACCACGCTAAACATGTTGCCTAAGTTGGAGCTGGCGCCCATGCGGATGTACTTGAGGATGTTGCCAAAGACCTTCCGGCCCTCGATGATGCCGTCCTCCAGCACCAGCAGGCTCTTCTCCAGCAGGATGATATCCGCCGCTTCCTTGGCCACCTCGACGGCCGTGTCCACGGAGACGCCCACGTCCGCCCGTTTCAGGGCGGCGGCGTCGTTGATCCCGTCGCCGAGGAAGCCGACCACGTGGCCCCGGCTCTGGAGGGCATGGATCACCTCTTCCTTCTGGGAGGGGGAAAGCCGGGCGAAGACCGCCGTCCGCTCCGCCAGCTCGGCGATCTCGCCCTCGCCCTTGCCCCGCAGCTCGGCGCCCGTGACCACCGTTCCAACTTCCAGGCCCACGTCTTTGCAGATCTTGCGCGTGACCAGCTCGTTGTCGCCGGTGAGGATCTTCACCGTCACCCCGGCCTTGCCCAGGGCCCGCAGCGCCTCGGCGGTGGAGTCCTTGGGCGGATCGAAGAAGGCGATGTAGCCCAGCAGGATCAGGTCGCTCTCGTCCTGCAGCGAAAACACCAGCTTGTCCCGGGGGAACTCGCGGTAGGCGATGGCCAACACCCGGTAGCCCTGGGCGCTGAGCTCCTCGTAGTCTTCCAGCACGTCGGCCTTGATCATCTCGATCAGGGGGTTGATGTCATCGTCGATCTGGTAGCGCTGGCAGACCTTGAACACGTCTTCCACCGCCCCCTTGCAGATCAGCACGTGGTCGCCCTCGTAGTCCACCACCACGGACATCCGCTTGCGGGAGAAATCAAAGGGGATCTCGTCCACCTTCTTGCAGCTGCGCTCCACCTCGAACTCGGAGTGGGAGAGGATCGAACGGTCGAGCAGGTTCCTGAAGCCGGTCTGATAGTAGCTGTTCATGTAGGCGTAGCGCAGCACATCGCCGCTCTCCCGGTCGGTCACGTCCACGTGCTTCTCCAGCATCACCCGGTCCTGGGTGAGGGTGCCCGTCTTGTCGGTGCAGAGGATGTCGATGGCGCCGAAGTTCTGGATCGAGTTGAGCCTCTTGACGATGACCCGCTTGCCGGACATGCTCAGGGCGCCCTTGGCGAGGTTCACGGTGACGATCATGGGCAGCATCTCCGGGGTGAGGCCCACCGCCACGGCCAGGGCGAACAGCAGGGCGTTCAGCCAACTGCCCTTGGTGAACCCCACGATCAGGAAGACTGCGAGCACCATCACCGCCATGAAGCGCATCATCAGCCAGGTGAAGCCGGCTATCCCGCGGTCGAAGCTCGTCCGGGGGTGCGCCGCCTCGAGCCTCCTGGACAGGGAGCCGAGGTAGGTCCTGGAGCCCGTGTGGATCACCACTCCCCGGGCGGTGCCGCTCACCACGTTGCTGCCCTGAAAGCAGGCGTTCTGCAGCTCGAACATGGCGCCTCCGCCCTGGCCGGCGGCGGCCAGCTTCTCCACGGGCATGGATTCCCCGGTCAGGGTGGACTGGTTGATGAAGAAGTCCTTGACGGCGATCAGGCGCAGGTCGGCTGGCACCAGGGCGCCGACGTCGAGAAGCACGATGTCTCCGGGCACCAGCTCGGATAGGGGGATCTCCGTTTCCCTGCCTTCCCGGAGCACGTTGGCGGTGGTGCGCACCATGGCCTGCAGCCTCTCCACGGCCCTGCCGGACCTCTGCTCCTGGATGAAGGAAAGGGCCACGCTGAGCAGGAGCATGACCATGACCACCAGGGCGGAACGCAGGTCTGCGATCAAGAAAGAGACCAGGACGATGATGAGGAGCTGAACCACCAGGGGGTTGGCAAAACGGCGGAGGAACCCCGCCAGGAGGCTCCTTTTTGCCTTGGGGCTGATCTCGTTCAGCCCATACTCTTTTCGACGGCGCTCCACCTCCTGCGGCGGGAGCCCCGCCTCCGTGCTGGACAGCCTCTGCAGGCAATACTGCGCCGAAAGGCGGCAGAGCTCGACCATCAACCTTTCATTCTCGGGCAGGGCCGGTGAGGCGGAACTGTCTCTTCGCGGTCTTCTCATGCGACCGCCTCCCCTAAAAAAACGGACGGTGGATGCCTCTGAGCCCAACGGCAAACCGCCGCCTCTCCGGCGCACCATGCCGGGCAACACGATCAAGAGTCCAGCGCGGGAAATCCTCCCGATCTGTGCTCGCTATCTCAGTATATGAACTCCAGCCCCAGAGTCCAGGCCAGGCCGTAATCCCGCTCCCGGGAGAACAGGTCGTTGCTGTCCCCCAGCATGGCGGAGAGCCGGCTGCGCACGGTCAGTCAGCCATTGATTTACCTTTCTCGCCACCCCCCGGCCTTTTCTCCCCCATCAGCCCGGTGTCTTGTCCGTCATCGTTCCGTCACCGTTGTACACGAACCGGTCGCCGGTAGCAAGCACCTTCACCGGCACAACGTAGGAAAAAGCAAGTTGGACGACCTTCCCCTGCTCGACCGTCATGGTCGCTTTCTCGGTTTTTCCATCGGCATACCGGGCTTCAACGACCCGCTTGCAGGCATCGATGTCCTTGAAGGCAGCCACCTGCCATCAAGCGAACTGGCTTTGATACACACCGTCTACTAAAACCCGGGCGCCGCTTTTCAAGGTAATCTGGATCTGTCCCTGCGCCTTTTTGGCAAGACCATCGAGGGCATCTACGGTTGGCCGGCGCTTGAGCCGACACCCGCGTGCTCTGCCGGCTGCACGCCGGGAGCTCATGGACGCGGCGCACATCACTCCGGATGCCAAGCCTGAGGGTTACCCGGACGTTCCGAATGGGCTGTGCCAGTGTAAGATCCACTACTCGCCATATTCCTAAAAAATGTTTAATTGTTAGGAACAACAATACTAAAAATTGACAAATTATCGGGAATCGTTATATTAATGACATGAGAATCCCGCGATACTATGCCGATCTGGGGAAGTACCTGCGGCAACGGAAAGTCCTTGTCCTGTACGGTCCGAGACAGGTGGGAAAAACCACCCTGCTGGAGGACTACCTGCATTCGACACCACTCAGATGGAGGCTCGATTCGGGCGACGATGTCCGTATCCGCGAGGTTCTCGGTTCTCAGGACCTGGTCCGTCTGCGGGAGTACGTCCAGGGGTACGACCTGGTGGCGATCGACGAGGCGCAGAGGATCCCACAGATCGGGCAGGGGCTGAAGCTGATCGTAGACCACCTGCCCGAGGCCCGGGTGATCGCTACCGGCTCCTCCTCGTTCGAGCTTGCCGGCCAGGTCGGCGAGCCGCTCACGGGCAGGAAAGTAACTCTCACGCTGTACCCGGTTTCCCAGATCGAGCTGGGCAGCCTGTACAACCCGTTTGACCTGAAGAGCCGTGTGGAAGAGTTCCTGGTGTTCGGCGGGTACCCGGAAGTGGTCGGCGTGCAGGGCCGCACGGAGAAGATCCGGATTCTGAGCGAGCTGGCCGGCTCATACCTGTTGAAGGACATCCTCGAGCTGGACAGGATCCGCAACCCCAAAGCGCTTCTGGATCTATTGAGACTACTGGCCTTTCAGGTCGGCAAAGAAGTTTCCCTGAACGAGCTGGGCACCCAGTTGGGCATCGACTACAAGACGGTAGGGCGGTACATCGACCTGCTGGAGAAGTCCTTCGTCATCTACTCCTTGCGGGGCTACAGCCGAAATCTCCGCAAGGCAATCAGCAAGAAGAGCAAGTACTATTACTACGATAACGGGATCCGCAACGCCGTCATCGCCAACTTCAACCGCCTGGAGCTGCGCGATGACGTGGGCCGGCTGTGGGAGAACTTCCTGTTCATGGAGCGGCTGAAAAAGCAGGCCTATCACGGCATTCAGGCGAACAACTACTTCTGGCGCACCTGGAGCGGGAACGAGATCGACCTGGTGGAAGAGCGGGAAGGAAAACTGTTCGGGTACGAGCTCAAGTGGGGAGACCGCATGTTGAAAGCGCCCCGAGAATGGGCCGGTACCTACCCGGAGGCGCAGTTTGCGGTAGTCAACCGGGAGAGCTACCTGGAGTTCGTCACCTGAGGAGCGGAACACCCATCCTACCAATCAAGTTATTAGCGAGCCTGTAACCTTTCTCTGCTGCTCTGCACTCCCACGGGGGTGTTGCGGCAGATGGAATGAGGAGAATCAGCAGGACTAGGTAAATCAGCTTTCCCTTCAACTCGCCCAGGTCGGTAAAGAGGTCTATCAGCCGCGGGGGATCAACGCCTTACAGCTTCTGTTCAAGAGACACTTTCAGAGGTTCGCTGAATTATAGTGGAAACCGCCGCTGTAGAACACGGATACTGGGGTGATCGAAAGCCTTGAGCTCGATATTCGCCAAGGGGCCAAGACCAAATGGCATGGAGAAAGCGAAGCGGGATCAAGCCCCGGAGGCGGCCGGCCGATCTTCACCAGATGCCTCAGGATCTTCCCCACCTCCTCGGGCTCAGTGATGATGGCGAGAATCCGCCTCGGGGAACCACAGCGGCTGCAGATCAACGGATCGACCTCATACACCTTGGCTATCAACCCGGACTGTCCTGGCGGGCCGCCCTACGGTCCGCCCTACGGGCACCCCCGGCCCCCGGCCTGCGGCTTGTCTTTGCTCCTCGAGGCGTACAATCCATATCCCCGGACATACTGAGCACGACGAGGCGGGATGTGCTGTGTGAGCTTCAGAAGAAAACGTATCACGGTAAAGGTCTCGGTTTTTACTGAACCGGACGCTCTATCGGCTGGAGGCTGTTGTTCCAGATAATAGCCGTTTTTCCATCATGGATGGCGGTCAGCTTGTACGGCTTCGTGGCGTTGAGCGCAGTGCTGTTCCCCGCTTCTGGTTCGGGGAACCTTTCACGGTACGATTGTAGAGAAAATAACCTGGAAGAATGGAAGACACCGGTATGCAAAAAAACTGGCTGACCCCGGCACACCCGGCCATCGTGTTCGAGGACGACACGGTGGGCCGGCTGAAGAAGCAGGTCTGGGAGGCCTCCGAGGAGCAGCTTGACAGCATCCTGGCCGACTACGAAATCCCTTCCCCCCCGGAGCTGGGCAAGGCAGGAACCTACAGCCAGAACACCCCCCGGGCGCAGGCGATCGAGAAACGGCGGAAGAACGACCTGGTGTTCCTGCCGATCGGCTGCACGGAGAACCACGGCCTGCACGTCAACAGCGGGCTGGACACCTTCATGGTCACCCAGATACTGGAGGGCTTAAGGCGCTCCACCGCCCGCCAGGGGCGGGAGTGCAACTTGGCCTTTACCCCCCTGAACTACGGCGGCTACCCCTACCACCACATGGGCATGCCCGGCACCATCATCATGCCCAAGGAGGTGGAGGAGGAGACCTTGATCCACACCATGCTGAGGCTGTGGAACGACGGTTACCGCAAAATCATCATGGTCAACAACCACGGCCACCTGTGGATGCTGGAAAGCTCCATCCAGTACTTCATTAAGCGCTTTCAGCTTCCCGGCATCTTCCAGGTCTTAGACTGGAACCGGGCGGTGCGGGAGTTCTTCTTCCCGGTGGACCGCGCCGCTGGAGCGAGGGGGAGGGGCACTTCGAGAGGTGGTGGGTAATCCCAGCCTGGCCACCTCCCGCAAGGCCAAACGGCCGATTGCGGTCATCCTGCGCTACCTTACCCTGCTGCACGACCAGGTCCTGGAAGCCTTCCCGGCGGGCAAGCTTCCTCCGGTGGACAAGGTGAGCTTGAGGGACCCTAAGGAGCTGGAGCCGTTCCTGAAGGAGCCGTTCAGCAAAGTCTGGAAGAGCGTCTACGAGCTGCCCCACGTGGGGCCCTTCCACAAGCTGTAAAGGAGGAGCGCGCACGATTTTACTTGATCAGCAAGGAGGCAAATTGGGAGCTGAACAGTTTTCCTCAGGTAGGCGGACTCCAAGGCCACCATTTTATACCGGCAGCCTGCCGGCCTCTCAGCCCCACCCGAGCTCCGCCGCATTTCCCTGATCGTGAGCTAACAGCTGCGGGTAATAAAAGTTGACATATCCAGCAGCCCATGTTAGTATAACGTTAAAGTTAACGTTTTAGCGGCAACGACTTTAGTGCTCGACATTTGTGAAAGAGGGTAGCAGAATCAAAGGAAATATTACCCTCAAGGAAATCGCAAAACTCGCAAACATCTCAGCGAGCGCAGTGTCTCGTGCTCTGAACCAAAAGGACGGCATCAGCGAGGAGACGAGACAGCGAATCATCCGAATCGCACTGGAAAACAACTACCGTCCGAACATGCTGGCTCGAGGTATGCGGGGCCAAAGAACCAACCTGATAGGCATCATCGTGGGCGACATTTCCCGGTCATTTTTTACGGAGTTTCTGAGAGGTGCGGAGGAAGAGGCGCGCAAAGAGTCGATGACGATCATTATCGGGAATGCCAACGAGGCTTTGGATACTGAGAAACAAACTATAGAGACATTTCTGTCTTACAACTGTGCCGGAATCGTGATTTGCCCGGTATCGGACAACATTGAAGTCTTGAAAAAGCTGCAAAATGAGAAAACGAATTTTGTCGTGTTTGATAGATTATTCAGAGAGGAATCGGGATTCAACCAGGTAACCATCAAGAACAGGGAAGCAGCATTCACTGCCGTTGAGCACCTCATCCAGTGCGGCCATCGTAGAATTGCGTACATCGTCTCTAAAATGTACAAGAGCACGGTGATGGATCGGTACCTCGGCTACGCTCAGGCGCTGAACGCGCATTCTTTGAAAGTGGATAAAAACATCGTCAAGGAGTGCGCGTCTGTTGCGGATGCCGCTCAAAAGACGCGAGAGA
>Ga0315280_10009784_pt1 | contig 12181 bp, 11 predicted proteins | sample YL17G06_40_MG_FD_203697 | JGI IMG/M metagenome (GOLD analysis project Ga0315280, IMG submission 203697) | Sediment microbial communities from Yellowstone Lake, YNP, Wyoming, USA - YL17G06_40 | ecosystem: Environmental > Aquatic > Freshwater > Lake > Sediment | place: USA: Wyoming | collected... | reverse complement strand
TCAACCATTTTAAAGTCTCGATCTCTTCAAGACTTACTGGCGTACCCTCAACCAAAGCAATATCATAAGGACCGAGCTCAGCCCGAGATTGGGTCAAACGCCAATTAACAATATCAACCTGACCAGCCAGTTCTAAAAGTTTTTCTCGCAGAGAAATTATTTGAAGTTCACAACCTTCGCAATCAGTGAAGTCAAAAATTGCAACTTTTTTCTTTGGTTGAGACATTTTTAATCCCAGTTCCCTTGGACCTCATCATAATTGAAAATCGGTCCGTCAATACAAACGTACTTATCGCCAGTCGTGCAGTGCTGACATTTACCAATTCCACAATTCATCCGCCGCTCTTCTGAAACAAAAATCCTGCGATCGGAAACTCCCAATGGCCTCAAGATATTTTCTAAGGCTTTAGTCATTGGTCCTGGCCCACACATTGCTGCGACCGTATTGCGAGGATTGATTTTTATATCTTTGACAAGTTCGCTCACCAAACCAACATGGCCTTTCCAATCCGGGGTTGGTTTATCCACGGCCAAAATCACCCTAATAGATTTTTCCCAGGCTGAATAGTGCTCTCTAAACAAAAGGTCTTTTGGAGTCAGTGCACCATAGAGTAGATAAACCCGACCGAAGCGGTCTCTTTTGGCAATAATATACTCAATCAAAGCAGCAATCGGCGGAATACCACAACCACCAGTCACCAAAACTACATCCTTACCGGCAAAAAAATCTAAGGGATAACCATTTCCATAAGGACCACGCAGAGTCATTTCATTTCCTTCTTCCAAACGATGTAAGGCGGTGGTAACAGTACCAACTTTTCTGACAGCAATTTCGACAAAACCTTGCTCAAGTGGTGAAGAAGCTAGACCAAAAGGCGCCTCCCCGTAGCCCCAAAGGCCAGCTAGAACAAATTGACCGGGAATAAAAACCAAATCGTCTTTATTTAAGGGAAATTTCTCAGCCATCGGCTTTAGCCGGAAAAGTTTTACATCAGAAGACATATCTTTAAGCTTTGTTATTTTTACCTTTTGAGGATGAAAGTGATTTTTCATTTAAGATTTCCTTTCTGGATTTGCTTTTTGAAATTGACTGATTATCTCTTCTAAAACTTTTTCAATGTTAATACCGGCTGGACAATATAGCTGACAGTGGTGGCAGGCAACACACTGAACCTGACCAAATTCGTAATATGCGCGAACAAACTTGTGATAAAACCAGTTAAAATAACGCTCTTTTTGTGAAGGCCTGAAATTGTAACCACCAGCAATTTGGGCAAAACCAGGCAAAGTACAGGCATCCCATTTTCGGCAGCGGGTACAAATTGATTGATCAAAAGAGGTTTTGTCTTCGATTGTCGTGCAGTAACATAAAGGACAAACGTAAGTACAAATACCACAACCAATACAAAGTTTGCCCAATCTTTCCCAAATTTGACTATAATTTTGGCGCGACCACTCAACCGCCTGGGCGACAAGTTCTGAATCGACAATCATTTGGTCAAGTTTTGTAGGGTAGGAGGGAGGATATTTCTTGGCACTAATATTTTTTACCTCAAACAAAGGCAACATAGCAATTCTCCTACCTTTTGGAGTTAAAGTAATTGCCCGATAATAGCCTTCCGAGATCTTTTCCAAAATTAGATCCCCTCCCGGCGGCACGCCAACTTCCTCTTCAGAAATTACAACCAAAGTAGCCATTTTTCTGCGATTAAGATAAAAAGGATCGGCAGGTGTCTTTCCCATAATTTGATCCAATTGGACAATGCCGGAAAGATCTTTCAGGTGGATGCCAAAAACAACAAAAGGTTTTTCAATTTTTATTTCTCTGACTCGCCCGTTTGTAACTCTAAACAAGTCTTCTTCTGGAGAAAGAAAAAAGATTTTTGGGGGGAGTAGGGTGGTCTTATAGCCAAGAAGAATCTTTACCCCATTCTCAAATCTATCAAAAACTATCTCTTGATCTTTTTTCTGGGGAACAAAAACATCAAATCGTTTAGAAAGTTCTTGGGCTAACTTTGGAATTTTCTCTTTCTCAATCACCCTAGCGGCAGTCATAGATGAGATGTATCGTTAAAAAGTGTCAGACGGAAAAAATCGCCCTTCTCTCCGTGTTCAAGAATTGAAAGTGAGGCAAGATCAACTCGCAGGCGGACAACAGTCTCAACTCCTGCTCTTAGGGCTTCAGCAATTATTCCTCTGATAATATTACCATGGGCAACGACAACAATTTTTTTGCCAACATAAAGACGAGAAGCCTCTTCTAAAAACTCAATTGCTTTTTCCTGGGCCCGGTGCAAAATCCCAAGTTCTTCTTCATACTCACGAGGAGAAAAGGTGGGTGAGTGAAGTTGAGTAGGTGAGGTCCAAACTCCGATCTCATCCAAAGAGTTATTTACCTTGATTTTTGCTTTGTGGAGCTTGACAATAATTTGGGCAGTTTCTGCCGCCCGTCTATACTCTGAACAAAAAATGACTCCAAGCTTTAAATTTTTGAGGCGATTGGCTAGTTTCTCTGCCTGTGCTTTGCCTACTTTTGATAGGGGTGTATCGGGTTCTTGCAAATGCTCTTTAATACCAGTATAAGCGTGGCGGATAAGATATATTGTCGTCACCTCATCTTATATTGTAGCAGTAATTCGGGAGAGTGCGAACTTGCAGAAGTCAATTAACTGAACGTCGATCCAATCCAATCACCAACGAAGTGAGTTATAACTATCACTATTAATGCAATCAGTAAATGTTCGGCGATTACTATCCACCGTTTTATCTTTTGCTCTTTGGTGATGTAGAAACTAAAAATTCCCAAAAGGAGAATGCCCCAAATTACACTAACGATAATTGCTTGTGTGAGTGGAAACAAAATAATAGGCACAATAAATGTCAATGCAAAGACAAGCTTGGATAAAAAAGTAGAAATTGTTGATTCCCAGATTTCTTTTGCGGTGTGTCTGTTTTCCGATTCTTCGGAAATATGAATGCCCAACGCGTCCGAGAATGCATCTGCTATTGCGATTGTCAATACGCCACCAATAACCACAAGTTTTGAATGAGTACCAGAATGCAAACCAACCATTAATCCAAGCGTGGTAATTATTCCAGAGGTTAAGCCAAAACTAAATCCAGTTTTGAACGAGTGTCTCATTCTATTGCTTTAATGTACCTGGAAAGGAATTACTGGTGGCAAAATACTAAATGGCGGTGTGCGTTCGAAAAAATTCGAACAGATTTCGCCCAAAATTTGTAGGGCGCGCGGAATTCCCCCCAGACCCCCCTTCCGTCCGCCCGCAGAAGCAACCCCTTCGGATCGGACGATTTCAAGTTTTTCTTTGGCGGCAAATTTTCTTATATTTTAGCAAGTTTTATCTTTTTTTCCAAAACAACAAACAAAAAAGCAGAAATTACCGCCATGATACTTCCAAAAATAAATGGCGCGCTAACGCCAATATAAGTCCAAAGCAATCCGGCGATAAGAGAAGCAAAAAAAGTGCAAAGGCCGATTGTGGTCTGATAAACACCAAAAGCCGTACCTGTCTTTTCTTGGGGAACTAAATTAGAAATATAGGCCTTCCCCACTCCTTCGGTAAGAGCCATATATATTCCGTAAAATGGAAATAGAAGCCAGAGAAAAAGACTAACTTTTGTAAGACCGAAAAAAAGATAAATAAAGGAGAAGAGCAAGAAGCCAGAAAAAAGCACTTTTTTAGGTCCGATTTTGTCAGAAATAATTCCGGCAGGCATTGAAAAAATAGCATAGGTAAAATTGAAAAGAACATAAGTCAACACAACCAAAGTTACTGACAAGCCCAGATTTTGTGCTCGCAAGATTAAAAAAGCATCCGAACTATTACCCAAGGCAAAAATAAAACTGATGAGTAGAAAAATCTTAAAAGAGGGATCAAGATTGCGCCAGCTAATATTAAGAGTCGGAGAGAGATTTTTCTCTTTTCTCTTTTCTTTAACAAAAATAAGCAAGAGAACGCCAATACAAGCGGGGATAAAGGCGAGAAAGAAGATTAAGTGAAAATTATTATCTAAAAAATGAATTGCCAAAAGAGCAATCATTGGCCCGACCACAGCTCCCAAAGTATCGAGCGCTCGATGAAAGCCGAATGATCTTCCTCGAACCGAGTTTCCCGAACTTTCGGCAATTAAAGCGTCTCGGGCAGAAGTTCGCGTTCCTTTGCCAAAACGGTCAACAAATCGGGCAAACAAAACAAACGGCCAGCTAAAAGCCAAGCTTAAAAGTATTTTAGAAATGGCTGAAAACGAGTAACCGGCAACCACAAAGGGTTTTCTTTTTCGCCATTTATCAGAAAACCAGCCGGAAACAACTTTTAAGACGCTGGCGGTTGATTCGGCTATACCTTCTATCAAACCGACAACAGCCACTGGCGCGCCCAAAACACTGGTGAGAAAAATCGGAACGAGTGGATAAATCATCTCCGAGGCAGCATCATTAAAAAAACTGACAAGCCCTAGAACAAAGACGTTTCTTGAAATACCCAGTTTATTTTCCATAGAACTTATTTTATCAAATCTCAATTTACAATTTTAAACACCCACAACAATCCCTAAATAAAAATATTGCAACAAACAACTGAAAATTTTGAAGAAAACATCAAAAGGAAACTGATAAGAGGATTCCAACTGGCGGAGGGTAGAGGATTCGAACCTCTGTAGGCCTTTCGACCTGCGGTTTTCGAAACCGCCCCATTTGTCCACTCTGGCAACCCTCCAAGCTTACCCCGAGTTTTGACGAAAGGTGCGCTCGGAGAGACTCGAACTCTCAACCACCAGATCCGCAATCTGGTGTTCTATCCAATTGAACTACGAGCGCTAACTTCCTTCCAAAGGAAGCAATCTTGTCAATCTATCTGCCCAGCGGTCAAGAAAATTTGCCTCGGGAATCTCCCTAAACGGCAAATACTTTGACAAAAGGTTTTTGATTCCCTCGATTGAAATTGTATCAACAAGAATAATAAGTCTTGCTGGAAATCTAAGTTTGGTTTCGATATTCAAAATCTCACCGCCTGCTTTTTTGGCAAACCAAAAATATTTAAGTTCCTCCCAAAGATAGGCATAATTGCCAGAGACAATACCGTCTTTGGTAATCTTGTGTTCGATTTCTTCTGGCTCTATTTTCGCCAGGACAAAAGCGACAAAAGTCAAAGATAAACCAACCGCAATCAACATTAATTCTCTTGTCACTGCGGCGATGAAAATAAAAATCAAAACCAAAAATAAAAGAGTCAAGAAATAATCTTTACCCCGTTTTTGAAATGGTCGCGATTTCGACTTCCACACGATAATTGCCCTAGCCTGTTTGACCTGAACATGCATTTCTTCCAACTCTTCCCGAGTTTTCTTCTTAACTTCCTCTTTTTTTGGTTCTTCCTTTTTTTCTTTTTTTATTTTGAATTTAGGCATTCCTTTTTACCTGGGCGGAGGCGGCAGGATTCGAACCTGCGAGAGCCTTACGACCCTAGTCGTTTTCAAGACGACCGCACTAGTCCACTATGCGACGCCTCCATGCGGAGGGTGCGGGATTCGAACCCACGAGACGGCTGTTAACCGTCACGGTTTAGCAAACCGTCGCCTTAAGCCACTCGGCCAACCCTCCAAAGATAAACAAATTTTAACAGATTTGGGTCCTCTGCTCAAACCACTACCTTGCAGAACGGGCTAAAGTTAAAGCCCAAACTTCAAGAGCCCCGGCTTTTTTTAAAGTAGAAGCGCAGGAACGAAGAGTGGCACCAGTTGTGGTTGTGTCATCAACCAATAAAAATTTTTTGCCCAAAACTTTCCTTTTGGAAGACGCTTCAAAAGCACCACCAACATTTTTTAATCTTTCTCCTTTTTTAAGTTCTACTTGAGGCGGAGTATTTTTTATTCTTTCCAAGAAATTATTTGAAAAACCAATCTTTGTCTTTTTGCTTATTTCAAAAGCTAAAACTTTAGCCTGATTAAATCCCCGCCACTTTTCTCTTTGGGGATGGAGCGGGACAGGAATAAGAATAAATTTATTAATCTTCATCCCCTCAAACATGGCAGCCAATTCTTTATTTGAAAGCATAAGCTCGACCAATTCTTCTACTAAATCAGAAAGGAACTTGTATTTTAGCTTATGGATTGCCAACCTGATTGGACCAGTAAAATAAGTGAGCGAAAAAAGACCATCAAGAGAATATTTTGTCTGACATCCCACGTGAGTTGCACCAAAAAGAGAAGAATGCTGACAAATGGGACAAATTTGATTCTTAAAAAATTTAATTTCTTTTTGACAATTTTGGCAAATATAAAAACCAATCTTTTGGCAAGAAACGCAACGTTTGGGGAAAAGAAGGTCAAGGAGAAAGTTATTAGCCATTAGCGAATCCCGCCACTGGTGGGGTTTTTGTGGAGATGCCCGGCTGTGAACCGGGGTCCAGAATCGGATCCTTAAAAACTTCTACAAGCTTAGCCGATCTTTAATTTTCATTTTAGTTTTAGCCGATTGGCAGGCTAAACTAAAACCAGTTCAGATTTTCTTAGGTTGTTTAGTCTGAACACCCCAAACAATCGCATCCCGGCTTGGTTTATGCCTTAAAAATCCCACCGAGAAAGGATTACTAAGACAGTTCTGCTTATGCTTATGCGTAAGCAGGAACGTAAGCAACATCTCTGTTGCCAGTTAGTTTTTGATTGATGGATTCATGAGCCAACAATCTTGCTCAGCTTGCAGTTTTTAAAGTACCAACCTGTCGAATCAATACATCCCCGTAATCAGTTGTCAACCAACAACGAATAGCTAATGGATTGACTTTAGCTCTCTTTCTACTTCTCTTTCCAAATCTTTTCTTTTCTTGGCTTCTTTTTTCTCAAACTTTTTCTTAGCCCGAGCCAAACCAATCTCCAGCTTGGCCAGATTGCGCTTAGTATACAATGAAATAGGCACAATAGTCAAACCTTTTTGACTTACCTTTCCGCTTAAGGAAAGAATTTGTGACTTGTGTAAGAGAAGTCTTCGCGCTCTCCAGGGGTCAAGACCTAAACTTTCTGAACCTTTATAGGGATGGATATAGGCATTAAAAAGCCAAGCCTCACTGTTTTTAATTCTGACAAAAGATTCCCCTAAATCTACCCTCCCTTGTCTTATCGATTTTATCTCTGCACCCAAAAGTGATATACCCGCCTCGACTTTTTCTAAGATGGTAAAGGATCTTCTGGCATTCCTATTAAAAATCCTCATTGAATTTTTACTTGATAGATTTTTGGGGCCAAAAGGACAAAAATGTCGCCCGCCTTCTCATCAACAACAAAATCCTGGGCGCCTGTTATAAAATCTGCCTGGTATTGGCTGTCATACTCTCCATCTTTATTTAAAACCACAATCCTTTTGTTTCCTTTGTCTAAGATGTAGATATTTTTATACTCGCTTGCCGTCTCTATCGCTAAAGGATAAGAAAGAGGTTTATCCAAACCGCCGATATCAACTGATTCAACCGAACCAGGTAAAATTTTCATTACTCCTCCGTCTTGAGTCAAAACCCAAATTGTACCGTCGACGGCAAGGGAAATCGATTTGGAAAAATTAGCCGTGCCTTCTTTGACAAAAGGAACTATTGCTCCAAAACCACTCGGCGCTCCTGGATATTTCCAAATCTGATTCTTTTGGGAACTAAGGAGATATAAATTGTCATTATAGGAAAAAATGTCCTTTATTTGCCCCCAATTACTATCTTTTTCTAAAACCTTTTTGGGCTGACCGCTTGCAAGATCCAACTCAAATAATCCCTCGTCCTCTTTTAGAATAAAAGGCTTTTCACCCGAGACGGCCAAATATTTTCCCTTGGCAAAATCGCCAGTATAAACCTTGGTTGATTTGGTCTCCCTACCCAAAAGATAAACTGAACTATTTAGAGGATCAAGAATTAAAAGATTTGTTCCCAAAAGGACGATTTTCTCTCCCTTGGCTTCTTTCTTTGCTAAGGACAAGTCGAAAAAGACACCTAGTCCTGAGGCGTCTATAATTTTTAAGGCCTGGCCTTTTAACTTCCCGATCTTTTCTGAAAGACTTTTAATCTTGCCTTTTGGGACATTAAGCTGAGATGCTTGAGAAAGCAAGTTTTGAGCATCTTCCAAAAGCTCTCTTGATCTAACCCTGTTTAAGTCTAAAATCGATTGGGCCTCATCAGTCTCTTGGTTTGCTTTTTGATAGATTTCATCAAATTTAAGCCTTTCGGCAGTTTTGCCTCTTTCTCTCACTCCCAAAAAAATACTGCCCAAAAATATAAAAACAAGGACGATGAGCAAAACTGCTATAATTCTTTTCCTGACTGCTTTTGCAGCTTGACTATCTCTTAAGTAGAGTTCACTTCTTGGCCAAAATCTATCCCAAATGGGTAATGCCTTTTTTCCAATAATTTGGAGAATACTTCCAATCTGGACTATTAGTTTAAACTTTGAAAAAATTTTTCTCCAAAACCCACCAAACTTTCTCTCTGGTTGTGATTTTATTGGTTGTAATTTTGATTCGGTTACTTGGCTAAAAGTTACAGCCTCTTCTTTGGTGGGGGCGGAGACTAAATTCATTTTTAAAATCAAAGCAGCAATAAGGCAAGAATCTTCACTCTCATGAATTGCAGGCGAAATAGCCTCACAAAATTCTCTAGCGCCTAGATCTCTCTCTAACAGGGAAAGAATTTCCTGATCCTCTGCCGCTTTTTCAAAACTCCTGGTCGAAAAAATTACAAAATCCCCTTTTTGCAAAAATCCTGAGGCGCAAGAAAGACGAAGGTCAGAAAAAATATCACCTCCTGAAACCTCAAAAGAGGAAAGAATTGTCTTCAACTTTCCTCCTCGTATAATTTTGACTGACGCTTCACCCGTTTGGGCAAGATACAATACTTTTCCCCACAAGCTACCTGCTGCCAGACCAAAATTTATCTTTTGAAGAGCAAGCTCCTTTTTGAAGGGAGCAACTGATTGATCAAGCCAAACCAAAGACGAGGAAACCGCACTCTCTAAAGCAGAAAGCACTCCTCCCTCTTTTTTGCCATAAAATGAGTTGGAAAGGTGAGCCCAGAAAGAGTGAGCAAGGGGGGCAGGTGGAGAAAATCCTACGGGAAGGGAAATAACCAAAACCAAAAAGAGACGACCTCTTGCCTCTTGAAGTTGCCTGTCTTGAGGCTCTTGCCAAAAAATTCCCGACCAAGAACCCTCCTTTTGCGGTCCAACGATATTACCAATCTCTGGTTCAAAAACAGCTTCCATAACAGTTCAAATCAAAAAAATGGCAGCCAAAAAGAAAAGAAAGGCAAGGAAAACATTCAAGTAAGACAACATCTTTAAATGTCTCTCAAGGGGGGTCTTTATTGATGAAGACATCAGTGTAAGTTCCCTTGTCAAAAGAAAAGCAAAGAAAAGATAAAGGAAGAAAAAGGCAATCAAAATAATCTTTGTCACAAGGTTTGCGGCGGGTGAGAAATTTAAAAAATCAGAAAAATTAGCGGGGACTTCCATTTTTAACTAACCACCCCTCGTGGTTCGGCCTCCTCCAATCTTGCTTGGACTGAAATCTCCTTGGCTACACGATCGGGATTAGGAACGTTCTCAAAAACAAACCTTGGTGTTTCTGCCGCCGTTTGAGTATAAACATAGCCAAAGTTAAAAAAAGTTTGAATTGGCCCAGAGGTTTTTGAGCTCACGTCCTGAATTTTTGAAAGGGGCGTATCGGAAATCTCCCGATAAAGAAACCTGTAAAAATCAAAGTCGATGATTCTTTCGTTTGTGACAAGGTAAATATTAAAGTACCAAAGCGAAAACCGAAAAATAGCATAACCAAAAAGTGAAAGGTAATAAGCAAAATAAATCAAAGCTATCTCGCGCATTGGCAGAAAGGCTGAAAGATTTATTCCTACTATCCCAAACAACACAATTGATAGAAACCCTAAAAAGAAAAGTACAAAAACAAAAAATGTTGCTGGTAGAAGAGTAACCGGGTGGGCGCGAAGTAGCAAGACAATCTTTTCACCTTGTTCTTCTGTTGGAAAAGAAAATCCTTCCGGTTCAAACCAAAATGAGGAAAGGTTGGGAAGCATTTCAGCCTCAAGTATAGCACAAATTTGAGGACTTCATTTGCGTTCAATATTGAAAAGGGGACTCCTTATTGCAATATAACCAGGTGCACGCAAATTAAAAATTGTTTTAAAATCAGTCCCTGGAATTGTTAGCGTTCCTTGATTTGTGGACAATGAGACAGAGGCAGTCTGACCATCTTCGCGATAGACAACAGAAATTCCCGAGACAGAAGAGTATGCTCCACCAAGCCCTTGCGCGCGCTCTCGCATTTTTGCAGTTGAGTAAGGATCTTCTCCCCAGCAAGCAGTATCAACAGGAGTAATGTGTTCTCGGTCCTCATCTGTCCCGCTCTGATAGACACGCCAGGCATTTAAAATATCAGAAAATTCCTCTTGGGTAAGCCAGGGGTGAGAACGACCACAAGTCCCCGAATCTGAAAAGTAACTTTGTGTATACCAACCTTTATAAAACCAAGGACTACCTGCAATTTTTTCATAAGCACCTGAAGTCCAAGTATCACGGTTACCTGAAGTTGTATCCCAACCTGAAGTAGTAAGATATCCACCAGTTGTTGAGGAATAAAATGCCCCAACCGGTTTGCCGTCTGCTCCCAATAAAACTTGTCCCCGCGTCTCATCAACCGCTTTTCTCCAAGCCTCAGGTGGATTGGAAGCTTTCCCAGAAAGATAAACTTGACAGTCCTGACTGGTACAAATTTGACGTGAATCACCAGGCCAACCGATGTAGTAAAGAGCATAGGTTCTTGCCGCAATTGCCTGGGCTTTCAAGGCCGCCGAATTATTGTCTGTCCAGGAAGATGGCATTTCGGCAATACCATAAAGATAATTGGTCTCAAGATCGCGGGTTCCTTGGTCAGTGTTTATATTTTGAGGCAAATCGTCACGTTTTTGGGCTGAAGTACTGTAGTATTTTGCCAATATTGCATTATAATCCTGCCCTTGCTTTGCCCTACCCCAAGCGCCGTATTGACTCATCCCCTTTCTGTGAGTAAAAGCGCCAAAAGAAAAAGCCGCAAAAGAAGGAGAAAAACCGGGATTATAGGTTGGTGAGGCGCGAGGATCGTCCGGTAAGGGCACATCCCCCACACTTGTAGTAAAAGTGCCAAACTTAGCGCCCAAAATCTCCTGCTGACGAGTCGTCAATTTGGCAATCTCAATTGTTAGGGATTGTTGGTAGGCTTTGGCTCCCGCCACTTCTTTTCTAAAAAATTCGGCTTCTTTATCAACTCTTGCTCTAAGGGCTGCCAGTTTTGTTTTTTCTTGCGCCAGCCCTTCCTTTAATACCCTTGCCTTTTCTTTATTATCTTTTAGTTCCGAAATCTTGTCGGTTAAAGATACAATTACTTCCCTATCCTGTTTGGCCACGGCGTTTCTATAAGCAAGCTCTCTAGTTATCTCGGCCAAATTGGAAGAGGTAAAAATTGCCAAGACTGGAAGATTCAGATGACTCCTGATATAAAAATCTCTAACCGTCTTTGCAAAAAGCTCCTCTTGAAAGGAAAGCTCTCCTTCGCTTTTTTTGATGTTGGCCTCAAGAATCGAAAGTTCTTCCTCTTTGGCCTTAATTTGTTTTTGGACGTTGTCAAGGCGATTGGTTATATCCGAAATTTGCTTTTCCAAATTGGCAAGTTGAGATTCTAAGGGGGCAGTTGCCGAAATTGACATTTCGCGCGCGCGAGTAAGCTCCTCGATTTTTTTGGCAATATCTTCAAGTTCGTCAGCCTGAGCAAAAGGAATGGGAGCTAGAAAGCCAGAATTAGAAAAAAACAAGCTGAAAACCAAACCTAAACCAAAAAATGTAACTACAACTTTTCTCATAGCTATTGCCTAATATCTAATGTTTTTGACATCTCCATCAAAACTGTGTCATTCTAATTATATCAGCAGACATTTATGCCTCTGATATATCAGGAAGCCCCCTCAAGTGAAAACTTGAGGTGAATGGCTGATATAGCAATATGTCATTACCAATTGATGTCTACGCAGCCTGCGATCCAGGTGAACTTGAGACTGCTCTAGGTTGTATCTCAACCGAGCCTTCCGATTTTGTCGGTAATATCCTAACCATCGCCTTTGGTATTGCTGGTGGAATCGCTTTTGTC
>Ga0315280_10009783_pt1 | contig 12182 bp, 9 predicted proteins | sample YL17G06_40_MG_FD_203697 | JGI IMG/M metagenome (GOLD analysis project Ga0315280, IMG submission 203697) | Sediment microbial communities from Yellowstone Lake, YNP, Wyoming, USA - YL17G06_40 | ecosystem: Environmental > Aquatic > Freshwater > Lake > Sediment | place: USA: Wyoming | collected... | reverse complement strand
TGGTCTCGGGGGGATACCTGGAAAAGTACACCTCACCGGTGGTCAAGCAGGCGGGGATCGACCCCAAGTTCATGGACCCCGACGGCTACTGGACCGGTTGGTACTTTGGCGCCCTCTGCCTGCTGTACAACGAGAAGCGCTACAACGAGGAGGTAAAGCCCAAGGGGATCAACCCGCCGGCGAGCTGGGACGACCTGCTGAACCCGGTTTACAAGGGCCAGGTGATCGCCTCCAACCCGGCCACCACGGGCGGGGCTTACCTGATGATGGCCGCCCAGATCTTCCGCCTGGGAAGCGAGCAGGCGGGCTTCGATTACATCCGCAAGCTCCACCCCAACGTGGCCCAGTACACCAAGGGCGCCAACGGCTCCATACCGCTGGTGAGCCAGGGCGAGGCGATGGTGGGCTTCGCCTGGGGCCATGACACCCTGAAGCAAAAGGTCCAGGGCAACCTGCCCATCGTGGTGGTGTTTCCCAAGGACACGGGCTTCGAGATCGGGGCCGCCTCGATCATCAAGAATGCCCCCCATCCCGAGTCGGCCAAGAAGTTCATCGATTTCCTCCTGTCCCCCACCGCCGGCAAGATCAACGCCCTGAACGGCTACCGCTACCCGGTGCGCAAGGGCGTGGAGATGCCCGCCGGGGTTCCCGCCTTCGAGAGCCTGAAGCTCGCCCCCTGGGACCTCAAGGCGGCAGCGGACAATGTGGACAAGTGGAAGAAGCAGTGGGCCGATATCACCGGCAAGTGATCGTTCGCGCCTGAGCATTCCAGCGGGCCTCAAGCCCGCTGGATCTTCACCAGGGGGAAGAGCCATGAAGAGCATGAAGCGGTTGAAGAAGCTTTTCCTGGAGCCCATCCTTTTGCTGACCATGGCCCTGATCATCGTCTGCCTGGCCCTCTTCGTCCTGTACCCCATCCTCAGGGTCTTCCTCTTCCCCAGCCCGCGGGACTTCATGGAGATCCCCGCTAACCCCCGCTACCTGAAGGCGGTCCTGAACAGCCTGTTCATAACGGCCCTGTCCACCGCGACGGCGACGCTGTTCGGTTTCCTCTTCGCCTACACGGTGACCCGCACGGACGTGCCCCTGAAGCGGGCCTTCCGTTTCATCTCCATCCTGCCCCTGTTTTCTCCCCCCTTCATGGTGGCCTTCAGCTACATGATGATGTTCGGCAAGAACGGGCTTGTCTCCCATCAACTGCTGGGCCTGAGCATGAACATCTTCGGCTGGCACGGCCTGTGGCTGTGCGAGACCATCGCCTTCTTCCCCACCGCCGCCCTGGTCATGGAGGGGGTGCTGCAGTCCATCGCCCCCAGCCTGGAGTACGCCGGCCGCAACCTGGGGGCCACGGGCTTCAAGCTCTTCCGCACCATCACCCTGCCCCTGGCCATCCCCGGAATCGCCGGCGCGGCCCTGCTGGTCTCCATCCAGGTGCTGGCCGACTTCGGCAACCCCATCATGATCGCCGGCGATTTTTCCGTGCTGGCCACCGAGGCCTGGCTCAGGGTGGAAGGCTGGGGGGACGTGCGCGGCGCGGCCGTGCTCTCCTCCATCCTGCTGCTGCCCTCCCTCGTCCTCTTCCTCGCCCAGCGCTACTGGGTGGGCCAGCGCTCCTACGTGACCGTGACGGGCAAGATCGCCCTGGTGGACATCCGCAAGACCGCCCGGGGGATGCGCTGGCTGCTGTTCGCCTTCTGCGCCCTGGTCTCGGTGATGATCCTGCTCGTGTACGTGGCTCTGCTCATCGGCTCCTTCGTTCAGGGCTGGGGCTTCGACTGGACGCCCACCCTGCGCTACGTGCAGGAAATCTTCTCCCGCAGCCCGGAGCTGGTGAACAGCCTGAGCTTCGCCCTGGCCGCCGGCCTGGTGAGCTCCGTTTTCTCCCTGACCGCCGCCTACCTGGTGACCCGCAAGCGGTTCTTCTTCAGGCAGTTCGTGGACTTCACCAGCATCCTGCCGGCGGCCCTGCCGGGGATCTTCTTCGGCATCGGGTACTCCATCGCCTTCACCCGCAAGCCCTTCGACCTGTACGGCACGGCGGCCATCATCATCCTCTCCATGATCTTCTGGAACATCTCCATGGGCTACCAGACCGGGATCGGCACCTTCAGCCAGATCTCACCCTCCTTCAGCGAGGCGGCGAGCAACCTGGGAGCGGGCAGCATGAAGATTTTCTGGCAGATCGAGGCGCCCCTGGTGCGGGGCCCCTTCTTCTCCGTTTTCGTGGTCTGCTTCATCCGGGCCGTCACCACCCTGAGCGTGATCGTTTTTCTCTCCACCTCCAGGAACGTGGTGGCCACCTTCAGCATCATGAACCTGGTGAGCGACGGCTTCTACGGCAAGGCCGCCGCCCTGACCAGCGCCCTGCTGGTGGTCTCCTTCTCCGTGCTCGGCCTGGCCAAGCTGGCCATAGGCAAGCGGATGGAGCTGTTCAAAGTATAGCCCGGAGGTCGCCATGGCTGCGGTTCATCTGCGCATCAAGGATGTTAGCAAGAGCTTCGGCAGGGTGCAGGCCCTCAAGGAGGTGAGCCTGGACATCCCGCGGGGGAGCTTCACCACCTTCCTGGGCCCCAGCGGCTGCGGCAAGACCACGCTCCTGCGCACCATCGCCGGCTTCTACGAGGTGGAGAAGGGGGAGATCTTCATCGGCGAGCGGCTGATCAACGACGTGCCTTCCCACCTGCGCGGCGCCATCATGGTCTTCCAGGACTACGCCCTGTTCCCTCACATGAACATCCGGGAGAACATCGTCTACGGCCTGAAGATCAAGAAGCTGCCAGGCCAGGAGATCGAGAGGCGGCTGGCCAAGACCGTCTCCTACCTGGGGGTGGGGGACCTGCTCGCCCGCAGCCCGGCCCAGATCTCCGGCGGACAGCAGCAGCGGGTGGCCTTGGCCCGGGCGGTGGTGATGGAGCCGGAGGTCCTGCTCCTGGACGAGCCCCTCTCCAACCTTGACGCCAAGCTGAGAATTAACATCCGCGCCGAGCTGCGCCAGCTGCAGAAGAGGCTGGGGATCACGACCATCTACGTGACCCACGACCAGGCCGAGGCCCTGGCCCTCTCCGACCAGGTGGCGGTGATGAATGAGGGACGGATCATCCAGGTGGGCTCCCCCTGGGATATCTACTTCAAACCCCGCAGCCCCTTCGTGGCCTCCTTCGTGGGCACGGCCAACCTCCTGGAGGGCAAAGTGGTGGCCAGCTCGCCCGCGGGCGCCCTGGTCGAGGTGGGCCGGGCCCGCCTGAGGCTGGAGGAGAAGGGCGAGATCCCCCCCGCGGGCGCCAAGGTGACTCTCTGCATCCGCCCCGAGACGATCGAGACGGTGGAGGAAAGCCTGGCGGGCGCCGATAACGTGCTGGCCGGCCGGGTGCGCAATTACATCTTCGAGGGCTCCCACCTGCGCTACTGGGTGGATACCGACGGCCGGGAGCTGGTGGTCGACGTGTTCGACCCGGCCGCCAAGGGCATCCGGGAGGACGCCATCCTCCTGCGCCTGCCCCCCGACCGCATCCACGTCATCCCGGAGGATTGAGCCATGGTTGAGCGCAACGTTCACGACATTCTTTTCCTGGGCCAGTACACCAAGGACACCATCGTCAGCGCCGCGGGCACCCGGGTGGTGAACGGCGGGGCCTTCTACTACGGGGCCAACGTGGCCGTCCGCATGGGCCTCAAGGTCGCCGCAGTAACCCGCTTGGCCGGGGAGGACTTCACGGTCCTCCGCGAGCTGGAGGGTCTGGGGGTGGAGGTCTTCGCCCGGCAGACGCCCCATTCCACCTGCCTGCGCCTGGTCTACCCCAGCGACAACCCGGACGAGCGGGTGATCTACGTGGACAGCACCGCTGGGAGCTTCACCCCGGAGGAAGCCCGCGGCCTCAAGGCGCGCGTGGCGGTTCTGGGCGGCTCCCTGCGGGGTGAGATCCCCCTGGAGGTGATCGAGGTCCTGATCGCCCAGGGCTGCCGCATCGCCCTGGACGTGCAGGGCTACGTGCGCGTGGCCCGTGAGGGAAAGCTGGCCCATGAGCCCTGGCCGGAGCGGGAAGCGGTGCTGGCCAGGGTGGAGGTGCTGAAGACCGACGCCGTGGAGGCGGAGATGCTGACCGGCAGCCCGGACATCCGCCGGGCGGCGGGGATACTCCAGGCCCTCGGCCCCAAAGAAGTTCTGCTCACCCACAAGGACGGGGTCCTGGTGTGCGAAGGCGGGAAAATCCACCAGGCCGTTTTCCTGCCCAGGAAGCTGGTGGGCCGCAGCGGCCGGGGCGACACCTGCCTATCCGCCTACGCCAGCCGGCGCCTGGCCCACCCTCCCGCCGAAGCCCTGCTGTGGGCCGCGGCCGTGACCAGCCTCAAGATGGAGGCCGAAGGACCCTTCCGCCGCGGCCTGGCGGAGGTGGAAGCCCTGGTGCCCGAGATCCGGGCCCGCTCGCAACAAACATAGGGGAGCCGCGGTGAAGATCCGCATCCTCGGTTCGGGGGCCAGCGAAGGCATCCCCGCCTTTCTCTGCGACTGCCCCCTCTGCGCCCAGGCCCGCAGGCGCCGGGGCAGGGAGATCCGCCAGAACGCCTGCGCCTACGTGGAGGCCGCCTCGGGAGAGGGCCTCCTGATCGACATGCCCCCCCAGCTCAAGGCGGCCTGGGATGAGACCAGGCTGGACCACAGCCGCCTGCTGGCGGTGCTAATCACTCACTACCACTCGGACCACACCTTCGGCCTGCGCTACCTGCTGGAGGCCATTCCCGAAAACGGCTACCACCAGGCCCGCAAGGTGGACTGCTACCTCCCCGCCGACGCCATGAGGCGGGCGGTGCAGAGAATGTACCCTGACCGCCGTTACCCAGCGGAGGGCTGCAGGGAGCGGTTCTTCTCCCTCAACCCGATCCAGGTCTACCAAGAGCTTTCCCTCGGCCCCTTCACCGTGACCCCCCTGGAGACCAACCACCTGAAACGCAATCACGGAGACGGTAGCCTGGAGGGAGAGACCTTCGGCTACCTGGTCCGGGATGCCGGCGGGAAGCGTTTCGCCTACATGCTCGACGCCCAGGTGGACATGCCCGAGGCCACTTACCGGCGCCTCAGCCGGGAGCCCCTGGACTGCCTGGTTTTCGAGTGCTCCTTCGCCAGGCTCGATCCCCCCTTCGGGCACACGGACCTGGAGGGTATCGTGGAAGTGCAGCGCAGGCTCAAGCCGCGCCTGACCGTGGCCAGCCACATCAGCCACCGCACCCTCGGCCACCGCGAGCTGGAGAAGGCCCTCAGGCCCCACGGCATCCTCCCCGCTTACGACGGGATGTTGATCAGGATCTGAGGCGGAGGAAGCGCCCACTTCTTTCCGGCGCCTTCAGCCCTTGATCGAGCCGGCCAGCAGGCCGCGGATGAAGTAGCGGCCGAAAACGATGTACACCATCAGGGTCGGCAGGGCCGCCAATAGAGCCCCGGCCATGGGCAGGTTCCACTTCACCGCCTCCCCTCCGGACAGCTGGGCCAGGGCCACGGTGATCGGCTGGGTGTCCGGTTTGGACAGGGTCACGGCGAAGAGGAACTCGTTCCAGATCTGGGTGAACTGCCAGATGATCACCACCACGAAGCCCGGCATGGAGAGGGGAAAGATCACGCTGCGGTAGATGCCGAAAAATCCGGCCCCGTCGATCTTCGTCGCCTCCACCAGGGCGTCGGGCACCTCCACGTAGTAGTTCCTGAAAATCAGGGTGGTGATAGGCAGGCCGTAGACCACGTGGACCACCACCAGGCCCCAGATCGTCCCGTACAGGCCGATGGACTTGATGAAGCTGAACAGGGGGATGAGGACGCTCTGGTAGGGAATGAACATCCCGAAGAGCATCAGGGGGAAGACCACGTTCGCCCCCGGGAAGGGCCACTTGGAGAGCACGTACCCGTTCAGCGAGCCGAGCATGGCCGAGAGGATCGAGGCCGTGATGGTAAGCACGAAGCTGTTCTTCAGCTTGGGCAGGAAAGAGACCCAGGCCTGGACGAAGCTGCCCCAGTTCCAGACCTTGGGCAGCTGCCAGGTGGTGTCCAGCATGATCGCCGCCGGCTCCTTCAGCGCCGTCACCAGCACAAGGTACACCGGCAGCAGGAAGAACAGCGTGCCCAGCACGAGCAGCAGGTACATGAACCAGCGCCAGGAAAAGCCTCTCTGGGAGCGGGTGTGTCTCATCTCTTGCCTCCAGGGGATCGCTTCACCGCCGCGCCTGCCGGCGCAGCTGGCTCGCCAGATAGGGTAGGATCACCGCCGCCACCAGCAGCAGCAGGAGGATGCCGATGGCCGCGCCCTTGGCGAACTGGTTGCCCCGGAAGGCGGTGATGAACATGAGCAGGGCGGGAACGTCCGTGCTTACGTTGTCCACCCCGGCCATGGCGAAGATCAGGTCGAAGATCTTCAGGCTGATGTGCCCGAGGATGATCATGGCCGAGAGGGTGATCGGGGCCATGAGGGGGAAAATCACGCGCCGGTACAGCTGGGCTTCGCTCGCCCCGTCCACCCGCGCCGCCTCGCGCAGCTCCTCCGGGATGCCCCGCAGCCCGGCCAGGTAGAGAGCCATGGTGTAGCCTGCCATCTGCCACACCGAAGCGATGATGATGCCGATGAAGGCCAGGTTGAAACCGTGCAGCTCGGGGAAGGGCAGAGGCTTCCAGCCCCTGCCCACTGCGAAGGCCCAGGCGAAGAGGATAGCGGCGCAGGCCGCAGCCACCCAGCCGCGCCGAGGCTGCCGGGAGCGCAAGCTCGAGACGGAGACGAAGGCCAGCACCGCCCCCACCACCAGGGCGGTGTAAAAGGGCAGGTTGTTCCATTCGAAGCGCCAGATCTGCTCCCGCGAGGTCAGCCAGGCGAAGGTGCCCGCCGGCAGGCCCGCCAGGACCGGCAGGCGGTTCACGCCCCCCTCCGGTTGCAGCATCCAGCGCCAGATCGTCCCCGTCACGACGAAGGACAGGGACATGGGGAACAGGAACACGGTACGGAACAAGCTCTCGCCCTTGGGCTTGCGGTCGAGCAGAATCGCCAGCGCCAGGCCCAGGGCCAGGCAGCCGGATATAAAGAACAGGGTGAAGAAGATCGTGCTCACCAGGTCCTGGCGGAAGCGGGAGTCGATCAGGCCGGTGAACAGCTCCTTATAGTTGGCCAGGCCGATGAACTTGATGATCGGCTTGAGCGAGAGGGCCTGGGCGGGATCCTTCCCCCAGTCGGTGAGGGAGGTGTAGAGACTCCGGCCGATGAACCCGTATACGAACACGGCCAGCAGAGCCAGGGAGGGCAGAATGACGAGCAGGGCCCACAGTTGATCCTTGTTCCTTGGCCACCTCACCTTTCGCCTCCCTTGAGTCACCGCCCGAAGCGGAGATGATAAATACGCCCTGCCCGGACAAGCCGGACAGGGCGGGAAATGATAAGCCTGTACGAGTTACTTGCCGATCCCCACCTGGGTGGCTATGGCCTGGGCGGCGTTGGCCGCCGCCGTGGGGTTCTTGCCGCCGAGGTAGATCTCCATGACAGTGCCGAACTGGCTCATGAAGCTCTCGGGAGCCACGGCGCCGTGCACGAGGCTGCCGACGATCTTGTTGGCCTTCCAATCCTTGGCCGCCGCCTGCAGGTAGGCGTTGTACTTGTTCAGATCGGAGTCCAGGCGCGCCGCGATCGAGCCCTTCAGCGGGTTGAAGATGTCCTGGCCTTGCCGGGAGCCGAGGAGCTTCAACCAGTTGACGGCGGCGGTCCGGTTCTTGATGCCCTTGGGCAGGCCGAAAGAGTCGGAGAGCATCATGAAGGTGCCCGCGGTGCCCGGCGAGGCAGCCCAGCCGTAGCCTTCACCCGGTTTGAGCTTGAGAGTGGTGGTCATGTAGCCCGCCGCCCAGTCGCCCATAATGTTGAAGGCGGACTCCCCCTTGACCATGCGGTCGGTAGCCTGCTGCCAGGACAGCCCGGCGGCGTCCTTGTTGGTATATTCCAGGACCTTACCGAAGGTCTCCCAGACCTTGACCGCCCTGGGATCGGTGAACTTCAGCTTGCCGGTCCACAGGGCCGCGTAATTCTCCGGGCCGAGCACGCCGAGGGCCACGGACTCCCACAGGTGCTGCTGGGTCCAGTTCTCGCCCAGGGACAGGGGAGCCTGGACGCCCTTGCCCTGCAGGGTCTTGCAGGTGGCCAGGAACTCATCCCAGCTCTTGGGCGCGGTCACGCCCCATTCCTTGAGCCTGGCGGGGTTGTACCACATCACGTTCGAGCGATGGATGTTGACCGGTACGCTCCAGATGCCTCCCTTGGCGGAAAGCAGGTCGATGAGGCCCTTGGGGAACTTGGTCTTCCAGCCCTCGGAGGTGAACAGGCTGGTCAGGTTCTCCATGCGCTCAGCCACGACCCAGGTGCCGATCAACTCCTGGCCCGCGTGGACCTGGAAGGAATCCGGAGGGTCGCCGCCGAGCATGCGGGTCTTTAGCACGGCTCTCGCGTTCACTCCCGAGCCGCCGGTGACGGTGGAGTTGATCACCTGGACGGTCGGGTAGAGGGTCGTGTACTGCTTGATGAGCGCTTCCAGAGCGGGCCCCTCGTCTCCCGCCCACCAGGAGAAGATCTCCAGCTTCCCGTCCGCCTGCGCCGCAATCGCGGCAAGGATGAGGAGAACGAACAAAACTCTTCGCTTCATATGAATCCTCCTTTGATCTCGGTATATGAATTTTAAGCTAGATAGCTTGCGGAGTCAAATTTTTTCACCAGCCGCTCCCTTTTATCCCCATCTCCTTGTACGCAAGGCTGCTTCGCCCTACACTGTGTTATCGCTGCTGGCGCGGTAGGCCGGGGCAAAACGGTGAAGGCCAGGATCCTGATCATCGAGGACGTGAAGGAAATGGGCGAGCTCATCCGCCTGTACCTGGAAAAGGAAGGCGCCCAGACCGTCCTCTGCCAGACCGCCGAGCAGGGGCTGGAGGCCTTCCGCGCCGGGGCCTTCGATCTGATCGTGCTGGACATCAACCTTCCCGGCCTCGACGGCTTCGAGTTCCTCCAGCGCCTGCGCAGGCAAAGCGACGTGCCGGTCATGATCGTTTCGGCCCGGGAGGCGGACGAGGACATGATCCTGGGCCTGGGCATCGGCGCCGACGAGTTCGTCACCAAGCCCTTCTCCCCCAAGGTCCTCACCGCCCGGGTGCGCGCCCTGCTGCGCCGGCTCTCCGGCCTGCGCCCCCCCGCCCCCAACTGCATCCTCTTCGGGGACTTCAGCCTCGACCTCGACGGCTGCCTGCTGAAAAGGGGCACGCAGAAGATCCCCCTCTCCTCCAGGGAGTTCGAGGTGCTCTCCTTCCTGGCCTCCCAGCCGGGCAAGGCCCTGAGCCCGGAGAGGATCTACGCCGAGGTCTGGAAGAACCAGTACGGGGACATCACCGCGGTGGGGGTCTACATCCAGAGGCTGCGCAAGAAGATCGAGGCCGACCCCGCCAGCCCGAGCATCATCGAGACGGTCCACGGCATGGGCTACCGCTTCACCCCGGAGGCGATACGGGGATGAAGCTGCGCACGCAGTTCGGCCTGCTGGTGGGGGGGATCATCGCCGTCCCCTTCCTGGTCGGCGCCTTCGTGCTGCTGCTGCACTACCTGCTCTCCCTCGGCCAGGAGCCCATCCCCAACTACGGGCAGATCTCCGCCTGGATCAGGCGCGAGGTGCCCCGGGCGGTGGCCTCCAGGAGCTTCGGGCGGCTGGGGCAGGACAGGTCGGCCGGGCTGGACATCCTGATCCTGGACAGGGATGACACCATCGCCTTCTCCACCATCCCCGAGCTTCCGGCGGGAAAGACGGCGCAGAGCGGGCAGATCTTCCGCTACATCCGGGAGAACAGCGCCGGCTACCACTTCCAGATCGACTCCCCCCGCATGGAGGACGGCACCCAGAGGCTTCTGGTGCTCAAGGTCCCCAAGCCCCGCGAGGGGGCCGCCTTCCGCAACCAGGCCCTGCTGGTGGTGATGTACACCTCCATCGCCCTGCTGGGCTTCTCCTCGCTGATGTCCTTCCTGATCCTGCGCTCGCTGAACCGCTCGCTCCTGACCCTGGAGGGGGCGACCCGCCGGGTGGCCGGGGGAGACCTGGACTTCGAGCTTCCCCTGCGCGGCAACGACGAGATCTCCTCCCTGACCCGCTCCTTCGACCGGATGCGCCGGGCGCTGAAGGAGGAGTACGCCCGCCGAGCGCGTTTCATCATGGGGGTCTCCCACGACCTGAAGACCCCCCTGGCCCTGATCCAGGGCTATGTGGAGGCCATCGCGGACGGGTACGCCGCCGAGCCGCAGGTGCACAAGAGGTACCTGGCGATCATCCAGGACAAGACGCAGAGCCTGGAGGCCATGATCGCCGACCTGATCGAGTTCGTGAAGATGGAGACCGGGCAGTGGCGGACCACCTTCAAGCAGGTGCGGCTCAAGGGCTTTCTCACCCAGATCGCCAAGCGCTACGCCGAGGACGCCCTGATCCTCAGGCGGGAGTTCCGCGCCGCGATCGACCTGCCCGAGGGGCTCACCGTGGCCATGGACGAGGGGCTGGTCAGCCGGGCGCTGGAGAACCTGATCGGCAACGCCATCCGCTACACGGAGGAAGGCGGGAGCATCGAGCTGGCCGCCCGCAGGCAGGGCGGGGAGGTAGCCCTCGCCATCACCGACACCGGCATCGGCATCCCCCAGGAGGAGCTGGGGCGCATCTTCGATCCCTTCTACCGGGGCACCAACTCCCGGCGCGAGCAGGGCTTCGGCCTGGGCCTGACCACGGTGAAGAGCATCATCGACTCCCATGGCTGGAGCCTGGAGGCGGCCTCCGCCTTGGGGCAGGGAACCACCTTCACCATCCGCCTGGCCGCGCGCGAGGCTCCTGCGCCGGAGGGCGATAACAAAAAGTTATAATCTGTTTACCCCCCGTCTATGGGATCCTCACCGCGGCGGAGTGTACCTTCTTCCCAGATTTCAGGTAGAGAGGATTGAGTATGAAGGGAAGAGTTTTCTACGTGAAGGCTGGGGTTCTCATTTTCATTGCCATCATGTCCTCTATTTACGTTGCGGCTGAAGAACAGAAGAACGTCGTAACCCTGACTGACTGCCTCGAGGCGGCCCTGGAAAACGGGCCCGATATGAGGCTCTCCCAGACGAACCTGGCGATCAGCCAGGCCCAGTACCGCCAGGCCACGGCCAAGAACTCGCTGGGCTTGAGCGGCAGCGCCGCGGCCAGCCGCAAGCAGCCGTTCGTGAACACGGTTCCCAGCAAGGTCTCCGGGGTTTACTCCCCATTTTCCTCTTCCGTCTCCACCGCCGCCACCGACACCACCCAGGCGGGTCTCAGCCTCTCGGGTCCTTTGACGAAGGTGGATCTCTCGGCGAGCTACGAGGTCTACGAAATGACTCCCCTGGATCATTCGACGAAAGTCTCTCTCTCCGCCAGCCAGACCCTCTGGGATGGGTACGCGGGAGGCCGCGGCCTGGCCACCGTACAGCAGGCGGAGCTCACCCTGCAGGGGAAACGGGCGGCCGAAGATGCGAACCGCAAGAGCATCGCCTACCAGGTGAAGCAGGCCTATTACACCCTGCTCGCCGACCAGCGCCAGCTCAGCGTGCTCCAGGAAACCCTTGCCAAGCGGCGGGAGGAGTTGGTGCGAACCCAGAGCCTCCTGCAGACGCAGAACGCGAGCCAGATCGACCTGAAGCAGGCCCAGGTCAACGCCAGGACGGCGGAGCTCGATCTGCGCCTGGCCCAAAGCAACCTCGCGGTCGCGCGGGGGAAGCTGTCCGAGCTCGTAGGCTGGCCCGCCGGCAGGCCCTACACGGTCGCCGAGCTGGAGGAGCTCCCCCCGCCGGGCTTCAAGGCGGACGAGTCGGTGAAAACGGCCCTCAACCAGAGGGCCGACCTCAAGCAGCTGCGGTTGAACCGCGCCTCGGGCGACATCAACCTCACCCTCATGAAAAGCCAGTACTCCCCCACCCTCAGCGCCAATGGAGGCCTGTCGTGGACCAGGGACTGGAGCTACTACAGCGATCTGGCCAATTGGAACGCCGGCCTGCAGGTGAGCATCCCCATCGTCGATGCGGGCTTAAGGGACGCGCAGCTCAAGGAGGCGGCGGCGCAGAATCAGGCCTACGACCTCCAGGAGGGCAAGCTGGCGGCGAGCATAGACACGGAGGTAAAAAACGCGCTCTACAACC
>Ga0315280_10009782_pt1 | contig 12183 bp, 12 predicted proteins | sample YL17G06_40_MG_FD_203697 | JGI IMG/M metagenome (GOLD analysis project Ga0315280, IMG submission 203697) | Sediment microbial communities from Yellowstone Lake, YNP, Wyoming, USA - YL17G06_40 | ecosystem: Environmental > Aquatic > Freshwater > Lake > Sediment | place: USA: Wyoming | collected... | reverse complement strand
GGGGTGAAGAACATCGAAGGGAGATGGTCAAAAGATAAGCTGAAAAAAGCCACGTCGGTCATTTCAGATATGATAGGACAAAATGAGTCCAGCGTCCTATCAATAAAGAAACTTAATTCATCAAGGTCATCTACCAACCTTAAAGGATTGGTCAGTGAGGTAAAGGAGATCTCGAAAAGAAAGGGCGTGAAAATACACGAATACAGCATAGACGACCTGAAAGCCTTCTTTTATTCAGGGAGTATAAACAAAAAGCAGTTGGCAGAGATGATCACTTCAGAGTACCCGGTTCTGTCCTACGAACTGGAAAAAGAGAAGGCTATCATCAATCCATACTACGTCAGGATGTTTGAGGCAGTGGCGCTGGGCTCGATATGCTTCAGCCATCTGGATAGACGCAGATAAATAAAACTATGTCAAAACACAATGTAAAAATACTTGCCATTGACCCTGGGACAAGGGAGATGGGCATTGCTCTTTTTGACAGTGAGAGACTCATCTATCACGGGGTCAGTATCATCAAAGAGGGATCACCTCGCGAGAAGTTGAAGGAAGGGAAAAAGATAATACTCAGGCTGATCAAGGACTTAAAGCCCAACATTCTGGTCGTTGAAAGATCATTCTTTATCAACAACAAGACAGCTTCGTTATTGCACGTATTTATTAATGAGATCAAAGCCATCGGCAAGAGGAAGGAGCTAAAGGTCATAAGCTACGCCCCAACCACTGTCAGGAAGTTTATATGTGGGAACGGTAGAGCAGATAAGAAGGCACTAAGCGAAGTGATCGTCTCAAAATTCCCTGAGCTTAAAGTCTACCTCACACAGGACAGGGCGTGGAAGGAGAGATACCACCAAAATATGTTTGATGCTGTTGGATTGGGATTGATGGCTTTATCTGCGATGAAATAGTTCCCGCTACGTCAAACCGGTATAGTCTTCAAGCGATTTTACAAAGATGAGCTTATGTTTTACTGCGTTATAAAGCTCCATATCTGCCGTCCAGAGTGCGCATGCTCTTTCTTCGGCAAGGGCAACATAAAATGAGTCATAGAGCCATCTAAGCCTAAACTGCTTTGCTATTTCCCAAGTTCGATCTCGCAAATAAACGGTTGACAGTAGTTCGGCAGGTAAGCCTTTCAAATCTTCAAAAGCAATGTCGCCCTCTTCAGTCGTTATTTCACCAGTATATACTTTCTTTCTGATTGCGCCATATATTTCAGCGTCAAAAAAATGCGGAGCAATCAGTCGTGTCTCAGTGTCTAAAGCATCCGATATTAGGGCTTTTGCCTTTTCTGAAAGATGTTCCTTGACCACTGTTTTCACTGCAATATTTGCATCAATACACCATTCCATCAGCTGTCTCCTATCTACTTGTTCTTTCGTCCCTCAACTCTCGTATAATCTGCACGCTGTCAGTTGTTTCCTTCATTCGCTCACGGTGCCTATCGCATTTAGCAAGCCATCTTTTAGAGGCTTTCTTATCAGTCGCATTTCGTCGGGCTTCTTCTGACAACCACCAGCCCTGTGCGATTTGGGGTCTCGGGGGTATCCCCTGAGAAGTGGCAACCTCAACCTCTGTTCCTTCAGGAAGTTTCACGCCTTGTTCCAATACGATCACGTTGTCTTTTACCACACCTTTGTATCCCATTTACGATCACCTCTCTTATTTTTCCCTTAAACCGATTTTCTGTTCCATTGCTACCAAACACCAAAGTAATAAACAGCATGATTAAAGCTCTCCGACATCCCTCAATATTTCGTCATATTCATCGCCTATATAAAATCTCACTGAACGGAGAGCATCCAGTATGGGTTTTAGAGCGGGGATTAAATCCTTTTCCTTAGCCTGTCGGAGAATAGCGAGTGTTCCGATAACATTAAGCCCTTTCATAATAGCAGTTTGTCTGGCAGTATCGTCATCCAAGATTATTAGATCGGCATCGAGCTCCAATGCAAGCTCAATAGCCTCAGCTTCTCCCTGATGGATTAGGTATACGGCAACGATTCGTGCGAAAACGTGATTAGGCTATTTATCGCCTAATCGAGAATTGCTAGGAAGTATTTGAATTTGTGCGTAAACTCGCTTGATTACTAGCCTTTTTGCACTTTGATATTTGCACTGGTTTTTACACACCAAAATGACATGATCTAGGTAACATACCCTACATTTTTGGTGAGTGCAAAAAGTCTACTTTATGCACTATCATATAAAGCCTTATAAAATCAGCGATTCCGTGTTGCTAATTTTTGAAAATCACGTTTCATCATGAATCGTTGCCGTATACCGATTATAGATATAAATTCATCCAGAGCATCGGTATTTTTCACATCAAACACTTGGATCCATTTTGCTTCAGCCACATCTTTGGACCCGGGTTTGCCTGCGCCTTTTACAACAACATCGTTGTATACAGCTTGAGGGATTATCAATTCGCTGAATAGCTTTTCCAACAGCCACAGATGCCCGATACGAGATAAAGCAATGAGAATAGTCGAATTGCTGACAACTTGCAATTATGCGCTCGCTTTCTTGTCAAATCTGCGTAAGGTAGCCATGTCTTGTTCCATCTGCTTTTTGCTGTAATCAAACCACGGAATTTTATATTCCGAGAGAAATGCTGGCATTTCCCAGAGGTCTATTCCGAGCAAATCTGCCGCTTTGGATCTAGAAATCCTTCCTCTGCGGACCAAATCCAGCACAAGAGATTGTTTAGCCTCTTTTGCAGCTTCATCTTCCGATCCCAGAAGTTCCAACAGTTCATCAGGTATTTCCATGTATATGCTTTTAGACATAAATTGTGCCTCCTTGTAAAAAAAGATTACTCAATAATTATACAGCTATCGGTTAAGTATGAGCAAGGATTTTCTAAAGAGCGCTTCTGGACTGAAATCTGGACACCTTGAATTCGTGGTCTCTCATTCAGTGTGAATATCCACTTAGAGAGGCGTCCAGTTATCAGTCTGGAAGAGAATACCAGTGTTCTGGACTGAACGGGGGTAGTAGTATTTGGACAAAAAACAACGATCTTCATCAGGTCGTTAGGGTGTATGGGGACAACAAAAGGCGAGACCCTAATTGAAAAATTCTTTATGGCGTCTTATCACAGCTTCCCTTCTGTTACCCCCTTCAGGATTGGCTAAAAGATGCAATAATTACGCGTATACTAGCAAGATTGGTTGAAGCTGAAACCAGGTTAATCGATAAAGAAATGGCCACAAATTTTGGATTTTACACTTGATATGATTCTCTCACTTCTCAGGAGCTTCCGGGAGTGTCATTGTCTACTTCATGCAGGTCAACTGCCTGAAACAAGGTATCGAAAAATAGAGAAGGTTTTAGGGCGAAGTCCGCCTCAGAGAAGGTGAATTTATGGGAAAGCATTTTTTGTTGACTTTATAGATGACATTTTGTAAAATGTCAGTAATTTGAGTTTATGAAGTAGGCAGCGAAAGCTGTCAAGTTTTAATTTGTGCCGTTGGTGGTTAGGCAAGCAAAACGAGGACAGAGTGATGAGCAATGGTAAAGCAAGACAAGGTAAGACGTTCATGTATGGCGGGATAATATGGTTCATCGTAAGTATAATCGGTTTAAATGATTGTCTTGGTGCACCCAAGACCGTTACATTGACGCCAGTCTCAACATCGACAGCGATGAGGTTCCCTCCTCGCATTGTGTTCACTGAAGTACCCCCTTACGGAAGCTTCGAGGATATACACGGGCTAGTCGAGTATGCTGATCCAGCGGCTTACAAGGTGGTGGTCTACATCTATGTAGCAGCATGGTGGACAAAACCATACTTGCATGCTCCACTAACTGATATCCAGAGTGACGGGACTTGGACAACCGACATTACAACAGGGGGAGTAGATGAGCAGGCTACAATAATCGCGGCTTTTTTAGTTCCGAGTGGATATTCTCCTCCCATACTTGAAGGTAGCTCAACCCTACCCCGTGAGATTTTCGCTAATTCGATTCATCATGCTCATAGAGAAAGAACAAGGAGGGTGCTAGCATTTTCAGGATATGATTGGAATGTGAAGTTCAGTGACGGGCGGGTAGGGCCAGGTCCGAACTATTTCTCAGATGCAACGGAGGATGTCTGGGTTGACAAAGATGGTCGTTTACACCTGACAATCACCAGTAACAACGGAAGGTGGTACGCCACTGAGGTTTTCACTCAAACTCCTCTGGGTTATGGGAAGTATAGTTTTCATATAGCAAGTCGAGTCAAGCAACTTGACAAGCATGTTGTGCTTGGCCTTTTCACATGGGATAGCGTATCCCCTGTTGAACATCATAATCGCGAGATCGACATTGAATTCTCAAGATGGGGAGATGAGCAAGCAGACAATTCGCAGTATGTTGTGCAACCATGGGACAAAGTTGGACACAGGAATCGCTTCCAGGTAGAATTGGGGGAGATAGGCTCAACTCATTGCTTTGACTGGGAGCCAAACGCCATACGGTTCTCAAGCTATCGGGGCCGTGGTCCGGCAGTTGCTGTCAACAACCAGATTCAGTCATGGGTTTATCTTGGCTCAGATATTCCCCCAGTTGGCAACGGAAATGCTCGTATTAACCTGTGGTTAATCAATGGTGATTCGCCTTCTGATGGACAGGAGGTAGAGGTAATCTTGGAAGCCTTTGAGTTCATACCTATGCCAGAGCCAAACAACTGAATACGTTGATAGCTAAGTTTCGATGCTACATCAGTGTCTGGGTTCTGTACCGGAATCCGGTGGTGCCTAAATGAGTAAGGAGAAAGCGAATGACGGGAAGTGAGTATAATCAACCAAAATCCAGTTCCAGTATTCTTAGACGAGTTGCTGATGTTATTTTCAACATTGCTGCGAGCGTAGTGGGTGGCTTTATTGTTCACATTCTCGTAACAGTCCTTACGCGTCTCAGGATCAACGATCCATTGGTCACTATTACGACTGCACTGGTTATTGTGATAGCTCTGCTAGTTTTATTTGCTATCATAACCAAGCGCCCCCACTGGTTTGCAGGCATTGCTTCTGTAGCTTTGATAATTACTGTTGTGATTCTCTGGCTGACGATCGTACGAGTACCGAATGTAATAGGTATGGCACTTACAGATGCAAAGGCAAAGGTTGTTGACGTAGGACTCAATTTCGAGGAGATTGAGATGATAAAAGGGGGGACGGAGGAAGTAACCATCCAGCATCCCGCCTTAGGAAGTCGCCTATTCAAAGGTGCTTGGGTCAAGCTGTATTATGGCAAGCTCCCGACTGTTGAGATTATAGATCCCAAGAACGGTGAATCTGTATCCCATTACCGCGTGAAAGTTGCTGGCAGTTCCAAAGGAGTTCTTGGCTCTAGCGACTTCCGCATCTACGTGTTGGTTCGTTCACCTGACAATCATGTGTGGATACAAGGGCCGACACAACTAGGGCTGAACGGGGATTTCTCCGTATTAGCACAGATCGGAACTCTAGACCTTGGTCGGTTGGAGCACTTTCAGATACAGGCGATTGTTACAACGGAACGCCTGAAGCTAGGAGACTTCGGGACGGAGTTTCCAAGTTTCATTGCCTGCTCATCTATAATCGAAGTCACAAGAAGTCAGTGAGGATTTGCCTAACGAATCACTTACACTGTCATGAACTATCCGTGATCTGTTAATGTCGTCAGGTTAAAAATTTAACATTAACACATATTTATTCAGGCAAGACTACGACGCGAAATCCGACATCTGCTTTTCGTTCATATCTTGATAATTTGAAGCGAATGTATGAACGTAGATATTCAGGAACGCTTTCCCACGAACCTCCACGTGCCACGCGAAAAACAGGTTCAGAAGTGTTGAGTGGATTTTGCTCCGGAGAATTTTGGTAATAGGTCTCTGAATAAGCATCCTCAACCCACTCCCAAACATTGCCTGCCATATCGTATATAGAAAAAGCTGATTTGCTATTCTTGTAGGACCCAACGGGAGCGGTGAGGGCGTATCCATCATCAAAATTCGTTGCATATTCTGCTGGGTACGCATTAGGAAAAGCGTTTTTGTATTTCTGATCACAATGGTTTGCCTTTTTTCCATCAAGTTTGGAATTTCCCCACGGATAAACCCGTCCATCAGGAGATCGAGCAGCTTTTTCCCACTGTGCTTCTGTTGGGAGCTGGTACCGGAACCCTGTCTTGCGTGAAAGCCATTGAGTATACTTCTTTGCATCATCCCATGAAACGTAATTAATTGGATGGTTTTTCCGATCTGTTTTACCCCAATTGCATTTTTGCTCTGGATCCACCGGAGGAGTATAGCCAGTATCTCGAATGAACTCTTCATATTCCTTCACAGTTACCTCGTATCTTCCGATCCAATATTCGTCAAGATAAACGCGATGCATGGGACGTACATCCTTCAAGACTGTTCTCTCACTTCCCATCTCAAACCAACCTTCCGGAATACGAACAAACTTATCTTGAGGTAGCTTTGGTATCAATTTGATCTCTTCCAGGAAAGTTTGTTGTCCTCCTTTGATTGAGATCGTTCTGGTAACAGGTTCATAAAGAACTCCTCTCTCAAGTGTTACTCTATACTCACCTTTCTGCAATTCGATGCTCGCTGGTGTGAGTTTATCTCTGAGAACAGTTGTTCCTGTCTTGGTAGTGACGGAAATCTTTGCACCTTGAGGATCTGAGGAAACCACGAGATTTCCAAATTTCGGCTCTAGTTGAATCCTTATAGGGGTTACTACTCCACCAACCACTTTAACCTTTTCCTCCTTTTCGATATACTTTTCGTGTGTAACACGGAGGATATGCTCTTCAGGAGTTAGTTCACCAATCAAAAATGGAGAAAACTCTTTCTGAACTGGCTTGCCGTCGATCTGGACTTGCGCATCCAAAGGTTCTGTCGTAACCTGAAGGCTACCTAGTTTCAGAGGAATCTTTATCCCTTCCAATCTCGTCTCCTTGCCAGGCTGTATATTTACCGTTCGGGTAATGATTTCGTAATCTGAACCCAATGAAAGCTGTACCGTATATTCTCCTGGAAGCAAGGAAAACTCAGCTGGCGTACACTTCTCTTCTGAGAGTGCCTCTCCTTTTGAGTTGTATACATTAATTTTTGCGCCTTGGGGTTCTGAGGAAACCCATAGATGGCCCAATTCCGGAGGAATCTCAGTTCCCTCTATGAGAGTATTTTTATCTTGTCGAATAGAAACCCATTGAACTAATGTACCTGATGCAATCTCTAGACCCTTGATCATTGCTACACTACCAAAAACGAAGAACCCAAAAACGATAAGGATCACCAACTCTTTTAGATGATTTTGTTCAGGTTGCATAGCAATATCTCCCTTTATACCTGCGATTCGTTTTATAAGAGTGACAAAGCCTTCTCAAGTGTTGCTCTTGTCTTGCCCATGTCTGTTTTGCCCCTATGATACTCTCCACAAATACGGAAACCATCTTTCAATACTGTCAGGATAATCCCTTTCTTCTTTCTCTTTATGCGCCGTATTATACGCCATATTATATAGGCTATATTTAATAACAAAATCAATCCCAGAATACCCAGAATGAGAAGCAACCACCAAGGTAGACGCAACAAACAACGTATAAGTGTATCAAGAGTGGTTGAACCAGAACCTCCTCCAGTGCCATCGCCATTGCCGCCACCAGATCCTCCGCCAGTACCGCCTTCGGTTCCTCCTCCTGTGGTGCCACCGGGTTTTACGACAGTAATTGGGGAAGGCAAAGATTTGCTTTTCGCTTCTTTTCTAGCCATCTCTTGGTCCTTAAAAATGCGCGCTATTATCCCTTCAATTGTCTCTTTTATTCCGTCAAATAAACTGGAATACTTGTCTCGCAAAGGGGATCTTGCCCACTGAACAAGCTGGACACACTCTTTATTCCAATCCCCTTGAACAGTATCGATGTAGTGATTAACCCAATGATCGCTATTTAATCCTTCAGAATCCTCAAGAATTTGTTTTTTTATAGATTCCCTATGCCTGTCGACAAGTCCCATTTGACCGTTGTAGGCTGTCGATCCTTCACGAAGCAGTATTTTAACAGCATTCCTCCATTTCTCCTTTGTTTCTTGTAACAGAATATGAGAATTGTTAAAGAGATCGTCAACATCTACTCCTTCAGGTCCGGGAGACGAGAATTGGCGAATCTTTTTCTCCGGAGGAATCCACTCGCCGGAATTGATTTCAGGGAAAAAGCTGGCAAGTTGTTCTTTCGCTACCTCTTCTCGAACCTTCAAAGCCAGGTTCCTTAAGGTTTTGTCAAATTGATCTTCATAGACAAGTCTGATATTCTGCTCTTCTTTTAGGAGTTGTTCCAGCTTCTTCTGAAAGGTTGCATCTCCTTCTTCCTTTTGCGCCTTTGCAGCATATTCGGAAACTACCCGAGACTTCGCAAGAGGCTTTAGTTGTTTATCCAAGATTTTCAAGCTGGTATCTAAGTCGACATGAGCAGGAGTGTTTGTTGTGATCAGTTGCTTGATCTTCTTTTCATCTAAAAAGCGAGGGAGATTGTCAGATAGAAAATCCTGAAACCTTTTCACCATCAGTCTTTGTGCAATTGAAGGGATCTCCTTTGAGGCAGAAGGGAATATATCGTAAACTTTCCTCCCATCTTTCTGCTGATTTTTTTGTTCAGCTATAAAATTCCAAATTGCTTGTCTGAGATTCCTTTCGATTGCTGTATTACTAATCCCTTCGACATTAGCACTTGAAAGGACCTCTCGTTGTTTTTTTAGCTGATACAATGCATCATCGATGATAGTTCTGACTTCTCTCTGTATACGTTCCTCGTTTTCTCTGAGCAGAATCAATTTGCCAATCATGTTTTGCTGAATATTTGCCTCAATCTGTGCCCTTTGTTTATCACCCATTTTGTTGATCGCTTCAATTTCAACTGGCTGTGGGTAAATCCCCGTTCTGATCCGTTTATATTGTATTTCCACAGCGCTATTCCGTGCTTCCTGATAGGCTGATGGAAATTTTTGAGAGAGAACTCGTCTAATCGTCTCATCCGGTTTGAGTATGACAAGCATTTCCCGCAATTCTATTTGAGAGACCCATTCCTTTTCTTTGTTGATTTGCGAGGAAATCTTGGGCAATTGAGCCTCCAGATTGGTTCGGAATTGCGATTGCGCCCAAGCTAAAAGGATCCTCTCACTCTGGGGTCTGTCTTTATGTTCAACAGGCTTCTCCAAAATTTTGTTTATTAACGTCTTCGATTCAACCCCTCGGTCTTGGAGTTGTTCTATTTCAGCCACAATCAATTGTCGCGCTGCAAGCTTCTTGCCACGCTTCTGAACTTCCTCCGTTTGTTGTGCGAACGCAGAAGGACTACCAGTAAGAAGGTACATTGAATTAGAAAACAAAAATATAAAGGCAACCAACACAGAGGTTATAGTATTTCGTATAGACATAAAAACCTCCTTCAAGAAAAGCAATTCACCTTTCGAGACGATCAAAGCCGTAACTTTTGCCATGTGACATCCAAAAATTGGTATTTTTGTTCATCGAGATTTGCCTTCAGTTTTTCATGAAGATGGTTATAGATTTTCGCAGTCAACGCTTCGCTTTGAGCATCGTCTTCTGCCGATCTATAAGCTAGACGTAGCTCTTTTAATTGAGGATCCAGTTGATCCAGTTGTGTAAGGCTCAATTTCTGATAATAGTCAAAGAACTCTCGGATGGTTCGGTGCTGGATTTGCACTACATCTTCCACGAGCCCATCCAAAAAATCCAAAATTTGCTTGCGAACAAAATCCTCATTCTCCTTGGTAACGTTTCCTTTTAAGATCCGAGCGACTTCCAAAACACGAGTGTAAAGCTCATCCGTTTCACGATTACGAGCATTCAGATCATTCAAAGCAGCATAACTTTTCTCGCAGAAGCTTTTGAAGAATTCTTCGCGTAGTTTTCCTGACTCGATGGCAGGACTTCTCTCCTCAAATGAAGAAACATGGAGCGATTTCTTCCTCTCGCTTTTAACTTGCTCTAATGCAGCTATCATTTTTTGTTTTTGCAGATCCAGCGCGGATTCAACAAGCACATCATCCCCAATTGCCTTGAGTACCGCGTTATAGCGTTTCTCTTTTTGTTGAAGAATCTCCAGTTTAGCGAAGACTAAGAAGGCTAAGATAAGCACGATTGGCAGAGTAATCTGGAGAAGGACTTCCAGAGGGGAATATCCATCTTCCTCCATATCCTCCTGTAAATTGTTTTGATCGCCTCGTGCTGTTTCCCAATTAGCGGCAGTTACTAGAAATTGGTCCCATTTTTTCATCTCCTCTTCCTCCTTACGGACTTAAATCATCATCCTCAAGCAAGGATTTTTGGATGAATTCAAGTAGATCGCTTAGATGCTTCCTCTCTTTGTGTATCTGTCCTGTGAGATTATCAACATTCACAGACAGTTGTGATACTTTCCTTTCTAGATCTTCATTATTCGTGGATAATTGCGACACCCTCCTTTTTAGCTCTTCATTTTCTTTCAAACGCTCCCCAACACTAACTTCTAAAGTTCCCAATTTATTTTGCAGCGAATCCAACTGTCTCAATGCATTCTGGACAACCTCAAAAAGTTCTGTAATTTTCTCAAATTGTTCGAGAGCGGCAGTTACATTGGTGATCTGTTTGAAAAGGTGATTAAACGCTTGGGTTATACTGTTGATATCGTCCAGAACAACCCCATCCTGACCGATCTCATCAGGGGGTATCAACCGTTGAACCCCCTTTTCTATTAGGGGACAAATAATAAAAGCAAGACCGATGGCACTGAAGGAGCTCCAAAGGCTGGTTCCCAATGCACCCAAAAGACTTTCTGGAGTCGCCGCAGTCGTCTGTTTTAAAGCAATGATGAACCCCCAAAGAGTGCCTAACAATCCAAACTGAGTATACACTATCTTATAACCTCGCCAAAAAGGAAAATTTCTTTTGTTCTTCACGACGGTCCAAGAATTCCTTTTTTTGGCACGGTAAAGACGCCACACTCCCCAGGTCAAGCAAGCAGCAGTTAGCATAAAGACGAAGGTTGTTACAGTTGAGAAATCCACGGTAATAACATAGGCCAACAAACCATGCTCACTTGTTATCCATGTTTTTGCAAACTCAGGATCATAAATTTCCTTGACCGCGATATAAATGTTGACAACCCATGCTGCACTGGACAGCAAAGTCATAACGAGCATAAATCCTAATAATATGATCATGGGAAGCTTTTGATCCTCCTTTCCAAGTAATCAAATTTGAAGCCTTTCAAGAAGCCTAGCTTATGTGATAATTCCTATATCTCACTTCCCGGTAGGGAACAATCCGAAGTGCTTACCTCGTGGTAAGTTGCTCTACAACCAACTTAGGAGTTCTGTCACTCCGAAAAAGCCCCCAATGTGGTTCTATTGGGAGATAAGTTTTCCAAAGCTGATCAAATGCCTCGAAAAAAACGAAGTGGACGCTTGTTTTCTGAAGCAATTTATAATATTCAGCTTGATTCTCTTCGCTTAGTCCTTCATCTCCAGCAGAAGGGAGTCCAACTTCCTTAAACAACACAGGTTTTTCCATTTTTGATGTGAGTTTTTTATACTGCCTTTCCGTCCACTCTACAGCTTCTACGGGCTTTGTAAACTTATAGAAATATGGGTGAACATTAGGAAAAACCCAATCTCCTAGTTCCAACATACGTGGATTGGAGTAATCATTAAGTTGTTCAGTAGTCGTTGCAGGCTTACCTGTTACTGAGGATAAATCCTTTATGACCTGCTTTACAGTATCGTAGTCATAACGTTCATCTAATCCTTCGTTACCCACAACATACCCAAGAACAATTTCGTTTGTTGCAACTGCTCTTGCCGTAGCGAGTTCTTCTCCATTGCGAGGATTCCAAATACCGAATAACATCCCTTTAAGCCCAACCTCTTTTGCAATCCGTGGAATTACGTCACTGGCACCATAAGTGACTATCCCATCAAAATACTTATGCAATAGTAGTAAGTCTTCTTTTACACTTTCATCCGTAGGTTTGATCCCCTTATCGGGATTACAGTTTGTAGGTGAATAAGCAACCCAACGATATGACAGAAGTTTCTCCTGGAATGACTTTAATTCTTTATCTTCCTTTTCGTATGTGATACTATCTAAATAAAATGTCAGACCATCTGGATTTGAGCGACTTGTTGCCGCCCAGCAAAAA
>Ga0315280_10009781_pt1 | contig 12183 bp, 9 predicted proteins | sample YL17G06_40_MG_FD_203697 | JGI IMG/M metagenome (GOLD analysis project Ga0315280, IMG submission 203697) | Sediment microbial communities from Yellowstone Lake, YNP, Wyoming, USA - YL17G06_40 | ecosystem: Environmental > Aquatic > Freshwater > Lake > Sediment | place: USA: Wyoming | collected... | reverse complement strand
GAACTTCGCCCACTCGTTGCCCTCGGGCGACACGACGCGAATCTGTCCGTCGTAAAAATTGACGCGATTCTTCTCGTCCACCAGCCCCATGTAATAAGTGCGATGGGTGAAGGGGTCGGAAGTGATGAGGTTCACATAGTCGGTATTCTTCAGCACCACGTCTTCAAAGAGCTTGAGCGTGAATTGCGCGAAATCGACCGCGTCCGCCGCGACCTCTTGTAACTGTTGCTGCATCTCCGGAGTAATTCGCTTGGCCACCCCGCCCGGCAGACCCAGCACGGGGTGAATCACCTTTCCGCCGGCGAGACTGATCAACTCGCGCAACCGCCGCCGCGTGGCGATGACCTTCTTGCCCACTTCGACGCCGACCTTGGCGATGACTCCCAACACGTTGCGTTCCGCCGCCGGCGCCGTGGGTCCCACCACGAAATCCGGGCCGCCCAGGAAGTAGAAGTGAAGCGTGTGATCCTCCACCATGAAGGTGCTGTAAATGAGTTCGCGGATCTTCTTGGCCACCGCCGGCGGGTCCACCCGGTAGAGCGCATCGAGCGCCTTGGTGCTGGCCATGTGGTGGGCAGTCGGACAGACGCCGCAAATGCGGGAGGTGATTTGCGGCATGTCCTCCGCCAGCCGGCCCTCGGCAAACTTCTCGAAACCACGCAATTCAGGCACCTGGAAATAGGCGCGTTCGACCTGTCCCTGGTCATCCAGGAAGATGTCGATCTTGCCGTGTCCCTCGAGGCGGGTGATGGGGTCAATGGTGATGCGCCGCCGCATGTATGCCGCTTGTGCTTTCGCGGCTCCCGCCTCCCACATTTCCTGTCGCACGTCCTTGTGCTCGCCTGCCATGGCTGTCCCTTTCCACCGATGGAATCCGCAAGTGCCGTCCGGGGCCGCGTTTGCGGTCCGACTTCCCTGCTGTTGCGCCGGTCCTGGCGGGCCTCCCGCCTTCTCGCGCGCTATGCCGCCGTTCTCTTTCGCCGCAACAAGGAGGACGGCAGACTGTAACGATAGAACGTCCCGACGGGGTCGGGCACGGCCGCCAGCACCCGATCGATCTCCTGTTCGTCGTTGCTTTCGACAATGGATGTCAGGGCGGCCAGCGCCTTGGCCCCGTAATCATGCACGCGGCTGGTAGGTCCGAAGCACCCCGTGCAAGGCATGTTGCCGCTCACGCACAGCGCTTCGCAGCCGCCGCGGGTCGCCGGCCCCAGGCAGACCAGCCCTTGGGCGATCATACATTTCGTTTCGTCAATCAAGACCTGATGCGGCCGCTTGAATTCACTCAGGGTCAGTTTTTCGGGGCGGCTATCCTTGCGCGGGCACTCTTCGCACAGGGCCTCATCCTTGGTCAGAACCGTTCCTTTGGCCGGGAGGTTGCCACTGAGCAGCGTCTGGAGAGCAGCCAGGGTCACCTTGGGCGTGGGCGCGCAACCCGGGATGTAATAGTCCACGTCCACCGCCTGGTCCAACGCGCGCACGGTGTTGAAGAAGCCCGGTAGGGTTGCGGTGCGGCCGTCTTCTTTGAAGCACGTCTGGGGTTCAGTACCCTCCGGGTTCACGGTGGTAGGCCCTTCGTGGTAGACGGCCTGGAAGATGGACTTCCGATCCCAGAGGTTGGCAAGCCCGGGAATCCCGCCCAGATGCGAACAGGCGCCATAGGCAACGACCAGCTTCGATTTCCGGCGCAGCAACTGCACCATCTCTTCCTGCTCGGTGGTGCGGACGGCCCCGTTGATGAAGCATGCCAGAATCGACCCGTCGGCCAAGGCTTCCACGTGCGAGCGCTTGAAGTCGAGGGCGACCGGCCAGAACACGATATCGACCGCCCCGACTACGTCAAGAATGTTCTCCGCGAGGTCCACCACCGCTTCTTCGCAGCCCCCGCAGGCGGCACACCAGTAGAACGCCACCTTCGGTTTTGAGGATTGCGTCGTTTCCGCCATCACGCGTTCACCTCCTCCGCAAAGACTTCCGGCGGGACTTGCAGGCGCAAAGGACCGAGCGCCCGCACTTTTTCCACCATGTCATTGACCGCCACTCGAAGCCGATCCGCTTCGGCGGCGGAAATCCACTCGAGGCGAAACCGGTCTTCTTCAATGCCCATTTCTTTCAGCAGGCGCTTCAGCATCCGGACTCGCCGCAAGGCTTTGTAATTTCCTTCCTGATAATGGCAGTCACCGGGATGGCAGCCGCCGATCAAGACGCCATCCGCTCCCTTGGCGAAGGCATCCAGCACAAACTGGGGGTCCACCCGTCCCGAGCACATCAGGCGGATGACGCGGATATTAGGGGCATAACGGGTCCGTGAGGTTCCTGCCAGATCGGCCGCCAGATAGGTGCACCAGTTACAGAAGAAGGCCACGATCTTCGGTTCGAACTTGTCTCCGGCAATTTGCGCGGCGGGTATAGTAGTTTCAGGCATAGTTCAACACCCCCGTGATTTCCTCGAAGACCTCTGCGTCCTCGAACAGATGCTGCTTGATGGAGCCGGAGGGACAGGCCGCCACGCAGGTGCCGCAGCCCTTGCACAGGACCTCGGCAATCTCCGCTTTCTTCTTCTCCGCCAGGAAGGAGATGGCATTGTAAGGGCAGAGCGTAATACAGGTCTTGCACCCCGAGCAGTCCTCTTCCACGATATAGGCGGTATTGGGCTCCATTTCCACGTAGCCCTTGTCAATCAGGGCCAGGGCCTCCGCGGCGGCGGCCCCGGCCTGCGCCACGGTGTCCGGAATGTCCTTGGGGCCTTGACAACAGCCGGCGAGGAAGATGCCCTCCGTAAAGGTGTTCACCGGCGCCAACTTCGGATGCCGTTCCAGGAACCACCCGTCGTTGGCACAAGTAATGTTGAACAGGCGGCGCACCTCCTGGGCATCAGCGTGCGCCTCTAATCCTACGGAAAGCACCACCATATCCACCGGAACCTTCCGCACCATACTGAGGAGGGTATCTTCCGCCCGCAGGATCAGGCGCCCGCTGCCGTCCGGGTCCGGGTAGATATCGGCCACCTTGCCGCGAACAAAGAGGGTGCCCTCCTCCGCCACCCGGTTGTAGAACTCTTCGAAGGCCTTGCCGGGGGCGCGGATGTCGATGTAGAAGTTGTAGACTTCCGCCTCGGTTTTCTCTTTGATAAGGTGCGCCAGCTTCAGGGAATACATGCAGCACACACGGGAACAGTAACGGTTCGTGCGGTCGTCGCGGCTCCCGACACAATGAATGATGCCGATGGCTTTGGGCTTGCGGCCGTCGCGGAGCACAATTTCTCCGCTCGTGGGGCCGGCGGCGTTCGTCAAGCGCTCCACCTCCAAGGCGGTGTAAACGGCCGGATAAGTCCCATACCCGTAATAAGGGATGCGTGCCGCATCAAACACCTTGAACCCGGTAGCCAGGATAATCGTGCCCACCTCAATCGTTTCCGTGCGTTCTTGTTGCTGAAAATCGATGCTCTTGCGGTCTCCGCAGACCTCGACGCAAGTCTTCTTGCATCGTCCGCTCTTGAACTCGATACAAGTCTCCGGGTCGATCACCACGACCTGGGGCACGGCCTGGGGAAAGGGAATGTAAATAGGCTTCCGCTTGCTCAACCCGAGATTAAACTCGTCGGGAGTCTTGGCTTGCTTATAGACACAGGCCTCGATGCATTCCATGCAACCCAGGCAAAGGTCTTCCAGCACGTAACGCGGCTTGCGCGTCACCGTCACGGTGAAGTTACCAACATAACCATCGACGCGCGTGACCGAGGACAGGGTCCAGAGGGTGATGTTCGGGTGGGCCTTGACGGCCGTCATCTTCGGGGTCAGGATGCAGGCCGCGCAGTCCAGGGTCGGAAACGTCTTATCGAACTTGGCCATGTGTCCACCGATGGTGGGTTCTCGCTCCACCAGGTAAACGTGCTTGCCGGAGTCGGCAAGGGTGAGGGCGGCATGGATCCCCGCGATCCCTCCTCCCACCACCAGGACATCCGCCTTGACGGGCACTCGCTTCCGTTCCAAGGGCTCATGCAGCTTGACGCGGCGGACCGCGGCGCGCACCAGGTCCTCGGCCTTTTCCGTCGCCGCCTCCTTATCCGTATGCACCCAGGAATCGTGCTCGCGAATGTTGACCATCTGGAAATAGTAGGGGTTCAATCCGGCCTGGGCCGTGGCCTGGCGAAAAGTCTTCTCATGCAAGGTCGGCGAACAAGCCGCCACCACGATGCGGTTCAGGTCATGCGCACGGACGTCTTCCTTGATCAACTGTTGGCCGGGGTCCGAGCACATGTATTTGTACTCGCGGGCAACCACCACGCCCGGCAGGGTCGCCGCGTACTCGGCCAGCCGGCGCACGTCGATCGTCCCGGCAATGTTCGTCCCGCAGTGACAGACATAGACTCCCACTCGCACTCCGTTCGCTCCGTTGCCGCTCATGGCTGGCTCCCTCTCGGGCAGAACTGTTCCGCCCGCTGTACATGCCGCCGAGGGGCCGTGTAGGCTTTGCGCTTCGCCCCTCGGTTCAGGAAAAGGTCAGGCCGTGCATTCGACCTCGACGGCGACCGTGGTGGCCTCCTCGACCAGCTCGGCCAAATCCTTGATGGCCAGGCGCCCTTCCAACCCGGTGGTCTTCAACGCATCTGAGAACATGACGTGGTCTTTAGGGCAGGCCACGACCAAAAACTGAACGCCGTCCGCGCTGGCGGCCTCGCGCACGCGGTTTTCGCTGGGCCGCGATTCCACCCCGCGGGTCTCTTCCATCCACACCCGCCCGCCGCCTCCGCCACAGCAGAAGCTGTTACGGCGCGAACGCGGCATTTCCTTCAACTCCACCCCCAGCATCCGCAATACGGCACGCGGTGCTTCGTAGACTCCGTTGTATCGCCCCAGGTAACAGGGATCGTGATACGTAACCCGGTAAGGCAACTTGCGCTTCAGCTTGAGCTGGCCGCTCCTCAACAGATCCCACAGCAGTTCGGTGTAGTGATACACCCCGTGCTGTCCGTGGTCGAGTTCAGGGTATTCGTTTTTCAGGGTGTTGTAGACGTGCGGGTCGGTAGAAAAAAGGTTCTTGAACTGGGCCTGGCGAAGTGTAGCCGTGTTTTTCTCCCGCAGGAGTTCAAACAATCCCTCCTCGCCTACGCGCCGGATGTCGTTGCCGGAATTTCGCTCCGCCTCGTAGAGGATGCCGAAGTCCACCTGCGCAGCTTGCAGGACGCGCGCCAGGGAGCGGGTGATTTCCTGGAGGCCGGAGTGGTAGCAAGCGTACTCGCCTAGATACCACAACCATTCCACGGGTTCTTTCCGCGCATCTTTGGGCTTGAACCCCAGGGTTTGGGTCCACGCTGCGCGCTTGCGTTCTGACTGGCCAAAGGAATTGCCATAGCGTCCGAGGTTGCGCAGGGCCTCGTCCAAGCGCGCGTCCACTTCCCCGCGCTCCACCAGACGCCTGCGCATGTCCACCACAATTGACAGATGCTCATTCAGGACTGGACAGCGTTCGACACAAGCCATGCAGGTCGTGCAGGTCCAGAGTGCCGCCGGCGCTGTGAGCCCACCGATCATCGAGGGCTCGCGCTCATCCGCCGGGCGAGCTTGGTTGAGCCAAGCGGGGCCGTAGCGCAACAGTTGTTCCTTGAGGTTGTGAACCAACTCGCGCGGTGAGCACGGTTCCCCGGACAGGTGGCTGGGGCAAACCCGTTCGCAACGACCGCACTCCGCGCAGGCAAACCCGGAAAGCAATTGTCGCCAGGAGAACTCCGGTATGTTCTCCGCACCCAGCTTTTCCGCCTGCGCCGGCGGCGCCAAGCGCCCCGGCGGATCGAGTTGGCTGAAAAAAACGTTGAACGGGGACGCCATCAGATGCATGTGCTTCGAGTAGGGCAGGAACACCAGAAAGCCCAGCACGGTGAGCACGTGCATCCACCAAAACAAATGATGGAAACTAACGGCGCCGGCCCGCAGGAATTCCGACTTCCCAGCCAGGCCAGCCACCCACCGGCCCGCCGGAAGCCAGATACCGCTCTCGTGGGGTACCGCGATCATCCCGAAGGCTTCCACGAACAGGTAGGTCACCATCAGGGACGCAATCATAATGTTCACGACCGTTGCATCCACGGTCTGTTGCAGGCCCGCAGGACGGATCACAAACCGGCGGAACGAGGAAACGGCCAAGCCCCCGAGCACCAGGACGGCAAAAATATCCACCACGGGGGCTAGATAACGGTTCTCTTCCACCGAAGGGAGGTGGACGTTGGGCAATAATCCTTGGAGAAGCATCCCCGACGTCGAGACCAGAAAGACGAGAAATCCATAAAAGATGAGCACGTGCGGGATGCCGACCAAGGGTTCGTCCAGCAGCCGAAGCTGCCCGAAAACATAAGTCACGACGCGCTTCACCCGCTCCGGCAGCCGGTCAAAGCGATTCTCCCAGTGACCGAGCCGGAGCAACCGCACCAAAAACCACACGCGCCGCGCAAACAGTGCTAACGCGAGCACAAATGCCACCCAGAGGATGAGCCAGCCGGGAAGCGGGCCGAGCCTTACGGCGGTCGGAATCATGATGGGCCTGCCTTCTTCGAGATGGCCTTGCGGATGCCCTCCGTGAGCAAGGGCAGAAGATCCAGAGCGTCAGCCGTGGTGCCGTATTGCGCCACGTTGAAGATGGGCGCCTGGGGATCGGTGTTGATGGCAACGATAAGAGCGGCGTTCTTCATACCCTCCACATGCTCCGGAGCGCCACTGATACCGGCCGCCACGTAAAGTTTGGGTTTGACGATGGCGCCGGACTTACCGATTTGGCGCGAGAGGGGGAGCCACCCCTGGTCAATCACGGGACGCGAGCCGCATACGGCCCCCCCCAACGCTTGCGCCAACTCTTCGGCCAGCTCGATATTGTCCTGACTTTGGATGCCGCGCCCCACCGCGACCAGGACATCCTGCTGCGTGACGTCCACATCCCCGGCCTCGGGCTCGATATATCTCTTGAAGCGCACCGGCAGCGCCTCGGGCAGGGTGACCGCCACCTCTTCAACCGCGGGCATCTGCTCCGCCCGTCCCTTTTCCGCCGGTCGTGCTCCAGGCCATATCCCGAAGACAGTGGGCTCGCGCACCGCGGTCACCAGGACTTCCATCTTGCCGCCGTAAAGAACGCAACGCGCCTGGAGCTTGCCCTCCAGCACACACAGGTCCTGGCAGAAGCTGATCTCGGGGACTTGCAGTTGCGCCGCAACCAAAGTGCCGACGCCCAGGGTTACGTTGGTGAGAGGGATAAGCACACACCGCGGCTGCTGCGCCTGAATCAGTTGCGCTAACGCCGCGCTTTGTGTTTCAACCCGGGGCTCCTCCAGGGCAGGATGATCCACATAAAGAACGCCATCCGCTCTTCCCAGGGTGTCCGCCAGGCCCTTCATCTTATGGCCCAATAGGACCACCTGCAGCTTCACCCCGAGAGCCGTGGCCACTTCGCTCCCTAACGCCACTACTTCGTAAGTGATCTCCGAAAGTCGGCCGCGCCATTGCTCGGCCAATACCCAAATGTTTCCAGCCATAGGTCCCATCCTCACATCAGGCCACGTTCGGCCAGGATTTCACAAATCTTGCCGGCAATCTCTTCGTCAGGGCCCTCCAGCATCGTGGCGTGCCCTGTCACCACCGGTTTCATCATTTGCAGGACCTCAACCAAAGGCGGCTCCAAGGGAGCGGGAGCCGGCAGGCACTCAATCTGCCGAGATTTCGCCGCCGCCCGCACCTTGGCCACCGGCACATAACGGGGAGGCTTTTCCGCCGCCTGGATGCCCAACACCGCCGGGAGCTGGACTTCAAACTCGGCCCGCACGCCGCCGGGACACTCCTTGACCACGGTCACCGTGCCCCCAGATGGCGCCATGGCCACTTGGACAACAATCGCCACGAAAGGCCGCTGAAGGGAATGGGCGATGAGCGGAGCGATCGACCCGTCCAAGTCGTCGATGGCCTGCGTGCCACTAAGTATTAGATCAGCCGGCAAGAGGCCGGCAGCGGTGGCCATTACTTGCGCGAGAATCTGCGCCGCGCCCCGAGCGGTCAGCCCCGGCTCCAAGCCGGTTATTTTTACGGCCCGGTCAACTCCCTTGGCGAGCGCGGTGAAAAGGGCATCGTCCATCTCGGGAGCATCCAGCGCCAAGGCGGTCACCGTACCGCCGTGACGCTCCTTGAGCAGGAGGGCCTCCTCCACGGCATGCCCGTCAGACTCACTCAGAATCATGCGCAGCGATTCCTGCTCCAGGGACTTGCCGTCGGCGGCAAGCTCGAGCTCCTCGACAACGTCCGGAACCATTCGCAGTAAGACGAGAATATTCATACCTCAAACCTCCATGGCTTCCGCCAGCAGCTCGACTACATCCCGCACGATCATCTGCTTGTCATGCCCCAGCACTTTCAAGGCATCTTCAAAGCGGGAGACTTCATATGGACACGAGATAGCCAGCACTTCGGCCCCGGTGGCCACCGCTTCTTTGACGCGTCGTTCGGATAGGCGCTCGTAGCCCTTGGCCTTGTAGTAAGTGTCCAACCACATCCCTCCGCCCCCGCCTCCACAGCAAATCGCGTTGGTGCGGTTGTGGGGCATCTCCACGAGCTTGATCCCGGGGATAGCGCTTAGCAGCGCCCGGGGCTCCTCGTAGAACTCGTTGTGCCGTCCGAGGCAGCACGAATCGTGATAGGTAACCTTGTAGTTCAGTTTCCGCTTCAGCAGAGGCTTCAGGGCTTCGAGGTACCGAGCCAGGAAAGGCGTGGTATGGTCCAGGGGATAATTGAATCCCACCGAGCCGTATATGTACTTGAAGGCATCGTAAGCGTGGGCGCCGGAGGTCACGATGCGGTTGAAGCGATAGTTGCGGAAGATCGCCATATTGTAGTCCATCAACGTGTCAAACAGCCCGGTTTCACCCACCAGCCGAGCGCACTCGCCCGCGCATTTCTCCTCGTTGCCCAAGATGGCGAAGTCAATCCCTAGGGCATGAAAAACCTTGGCCGTGGCGCGGCTGATGTCCTGACCCCGGGGATGGTACGAGTTCTGACATTCCACGAACCACAGGACGTCCACCGGCGTGGGATCCTCACCAAGGATACGGATTGGCACGCCGGCGGTCTTTACCCAGGCTGCCCGCTTGCGCGGTGATTCTCCCGTCGGGTTGCCGTAGCGCAACGTGTTCTCCAACGCTTTGTGCAGCTCCGCCGGCACCTCCGGGAGGCGAAGGAAAACTTGCTCTTTGACCAAGGGCAGCAGTATCTCGGTCAGATGAATCCCGCGCGGACACTTGGCCATGCAGGAGTAGCAGGCCACGCAGTTGAGGAGGCTATCGCTGTCGAATACCTTTTCGAGCAATCCGGCCCGGAGCATGGCAATGATCCGCCGCGGGGGATAGTCCATGACGTCCCCGTACGGACACGTGCCCGCGCACATCCCGCACTGAATACATGTAAACAGATTGCGGCCCTCGGGGAAGTCGCGAAGCGTTTCAAACGTGATGTCACACAGAGCGGGCTTCGGACTAGCGGCTGTGCTCCCCATGATGTCACCTCTTTTCAGCTCGCCGGCTTAGGATCGGCCTGCGGAAGGTCACAGACTAAATAATGACCCTACTGTCTACCAGAACTGGCCGGCGGTTTCAAGCGAAATGTCGCTACGCGGGCGCCCCGGCGCGAAGCTCACCATGCTCCATTTGCCGTAACTTTCCTGTTAGTTCCCCGTTCACTCCGTCGGACAAAATGACCTAACTAGCCCTTCCATACTTGGCCTCAAACGGGTTGGCACGACGTCCCGCTGGGGTAAACCCGCCGGAAAGGACGCATCGTCGGGCGAAAACCGTTGCGGCGTGCGCCAAGCGGGGGCACCCTGGTCCGACAAAATGTCGCGGATCGCCCCGAAGCGGTCCGCCGCGAGCCCTAATGCCTGCTCCACGGCAGGGGACAGGCCCGCAGACGGTACCACACTTTCCACCTCGATTCCCAGCAACAACAGACGCGGAATCGGTCGCCTCAGCGCGCTCGCCAGGTCCAAGACTTCCTTCAACCCCCAACCATGGCCGGACAACCTGCTCAGTCCGCGGGGTTCGACCCCGGGCCAGGGCAAGGGCACCAGGTGGAGTGTACCTGTCGGAGCGCCACTTCGCACGGCGTCCACCACCAGCAGGATGTCGGTCTGGGAAAAGGCCTCAAGCAGGGCGACGCCCGCCTGCGGCATCGACCTCAGCGTACAGGAACTATCGCCGCGGGCCTGCAGCCGTTGGATCAAAAGGAGTCCAGCTTGATCGTCACCGGCAAAAGGATTGCCACATCCCAGAATCAACAAAGCCGGCCGCCGTGCCTTCGCGACGCCCACAACTCGCCCGGTAATGGTCTCCGCTTCAGTCACGTTCCAACCTAAGCTTCAAAAAATGCGTTGAACAAGAGATGCAAGGATCGTAGGTGCGCACCAGGTTCTCGCACGCCTGGGCAATCTCCACCTCGGAACGATCCAACACCCCCGGCAGCAGCAGCCGCAGGTCGTCCTCCATGCGCCGGTAGTTCTGCGCGGTGGGCGGCACAATCTTGGCGAATTCAACCAGACCCTGAGCATCGATCCGGTAGCGGTGATACAACAGTCCCCGGGGAGCCTCCGTGGCGGCGCAACCCTCGCCCCCGCGCACGGTGATGTCCACGCGGCTGGCCGCCGGCTCCTGATAATTGTCAATGATGGTGAGCGCTTCCTCGAAGGCGTTGACCAGCTCGATGGCGCGCGCCACGATGCCCTTGAAAGGATTGCGGCAGGGCCACGCCACGCCACACGCGCGCGCCGCCTCGCGGGCCTGGGGAAAAAGCTTCTCCAAATTCAAGTTGAGGCGGGCCAGCGGGCCTACGAAATAACTGCTTCCCGTCGCCGCGCGTACGGAATGCAGGGCCGTCGAGTGCTCGACCTGCTCCTCGAGGTAGGCGTCTTCAAATTCATTCGGCTCGATCTCCAGACCCGAGGAGGAAGCGATCCGCCGCTCGTTCATCGGATATTCGTCTGGATGGGTAACAGAGACAAACTCATAATCCGGGGTGAGTTCCGGGAATGAGAACTGGGACACCAGCTTCACCGTCTCTTTCGCCGCCTCCAATCCCCACTGCAAATCACCCTGCAGCCGGAGCAGGTCTTGGCGACGGGGAGCTTTATAGAAACCGCCCACGCACACGGAAACCGGGTGGGTAGCACGGCCGCCCAGCACCTCCAGCAGGTCGTTGCCGGCTTTCTTCAGCCGAAGCGCCCGCTCCACCACCTCGGGGTAATCGGCCGCCAGGGAAATGGCGCTTTCGTAACCGAGGAAGTCGGGCGCGTTGAGGAGATAGATGTGGAGCGCGTGGCTCTCAATGTACTCCCCGCAGTAGAGCAGACGGCGGAGCCGCCGGATCGCCGGTGGGATGGTCACTCCCAGGGCCGCCTCGAGCGCATGCACGGCACTCATCTGGTAGGCCACCGGGCAAATCCCGCAGATACGCGCGGTGATATCCGGCACCTCCTGGAAATGGCGGCCGCGCAGGAAGGCCTCAAAGAAGCGAGGCGGTTCGTAGATGTCGATCTTGACATCCTTGACCTCGCCCTTTTCGATACGCGCGTAGAGGCCTCCTTCACCTTCCACCCGCGTCAGGCATTCCACCCGGATTCTCTTGCCGCCGTTCTGGTTATCGCTGCCCATTCTCTTTCACGCTGTGCGACGAGACCTTGCTTGACATGGCGGACTGGCCAGGCACCGGACTTGCCGCAAACCCTCAGCTCGATTGGCCTGCCTTCTCCAACTTGTCGCTGGCGGACCGGAAAGCCCCCTGGAATCCGGTGAAGCCTCGCAGCAGCCGCACCAGTTCGGGCCGGCGCGCGCCTGCCGCCAGATAGCGGTTCATCAGCGCGTCCGGATTCGGGCTCTCCATGGGCCCGTAGCAGCCGTAGCACCCACGATTGTAAGCCGGGCAAATGGCCCCGCATCCCGCATGGGTAAGCGGACCCAGACACGGAATGCCCTGGGCAACCGGCACGCACACCGTTCCGCGCTGCTTGCACTCGACGCAAACCGCGAGCGCGGGGACGTGCGGCACGCGCCCCAGCAGCAACGACGTGATTACCTCGAGCGCCTGCTTCTTATTGATCGGGCAGCCATTCAGCTCGAAGTCCACGGGCACGTGCGCGGAGATCGGCGTCGACTGCGCGAGGGTCTTG
>Ga0315280_10009779_pt1 | contig 12184 bp, 6 predicted proteins | sample YL17G06_40_MG_FD_203697 | JGI IMG/M metagenome (GOLD analysis project Ga0315280, IMG submission 203697) | Sediment microbial communities from Yellowstone Lake, YNP, Wyoming, USA - YL17G06_40 | ecosystem: Environmental > Aquatic > Freshwater > Lake > Sediment | place: USA: Wyoming | collected... | reverse complement strand
TATAAACACTTAGTTATGTGGTGTTCAAGGGCCCGAAAATGTCCCTCAGATGTGTTTATCCGTCTGAACGCCACATAACTGTCGGCGCCACATATCTCATCCGGCTCTTCAATAGAACTCAATCAATAAACGACAGTGTGTAAATGTTGTGCACTATTCTCGGCTGCGCCAATGAGTAGTACTCTCGGTACCTACGAAAATCTTCCCAATTGAACGATTTGCATTGGCAACGTCTATTCAGCCATTTCAGGGTCATACGCTCAACCAAGCTGTAGAGCTGGTCCAGTGAGTGTATGTTACCGCTGACACCGTAAGACTGGTAATGGCCCCCAAGCTTAGCCCGAAGAACCGGCCACCATTCCTTTGTCTTCACACGGTTCCGTATCTTCCGAAGCCAGGTGTTCATCTCCTTGCACTTCATACGGAATTTCTTCTTACTGGTCTTGCGAAAGAGAATGAACTTTCGCGCTCGATTCTGACCACAGTAATGTGTGAATCCAAGGAGATCAAAGGTGTTGGCTCGTCGGCTCTGCTTGCTTGCCCGCTCTCGTTCAAATCTGCCAAAGCTGATTACGCGAGTCTTCTCAGGATGTAATTCAAGGCCAAACTTCGCGAATCGCTTCCGGAGCGCCGCTACTATACGTTGCGCATCATCAGCATACGGGCTATTTTCGCCAGAGAAGGGGTAGACATAGGACACCTCCCGCGTCTTCGTGACGCGCTTATTTGGACGGTACGCCGCCTGATCAATTCGTCCAGCAATGCCTCGCTAAACAATTTCTTCCTTCTGGTGATCCCAGCGCACCTGGCGTTTCTTGTGGTAGGATTCCACGCTCATCATAAAAGTAGCCGTTTCAATGAACGCCTCATCTTCGTTACAGCGGGTTTTTTCGCCGGTTCGAACGCACTGCAGGAAATTCTCCATGTGGTTGGGCCACCGGGCGGCCTTGCTGGGGTCATATCGATAGACCGGCTCCGGGCCACGCCCGCCCATCGTCCAGGCCGGGCCGTCTTTGTAGATCTCAAACCGGCCGGCATCCTGTCCAATGGAGTCGAACACCAACCTCGCATCCCTCCCGCAGAACTCCGGTGTCTGTTCCCGCTCGGAGTTCTGGATGCCTTCGAAGACGGTAGTACATCCCTGTTTTTCAAACTGAAAGACTGCGATCCAGGTATCCGGCACTTGGCGGTCATCCTTACCGTACCATCGCCAGACGGGTGCTTCGAGTGGTTTGTTCTTATACCGGCCGGTCTTGACGAAGGTAACCGGCCCGAGCTTGCCTTCGCGGATCATCTTGCCGCCATCGGCCGAAGCTGGGAACTGCCGTCCCTGATGGCCTAGTTGCATGATGGTCTTGCGGATCAGCCAGCAGGTCCCGGTAATCCAGGTATGTCTTGACATCCGGATTGCCGGCCGCCTCCACGCCCCTCTTCAGATGCGGCTTATACACATCGCACACGGCCATCACCTTCGCCGAATCGGTTGCCCCGGTGTATTTGATCAGGTCCCACCCGCGCGTGCCGGTGCCGATATGCCCGACCCGGACCGGATCGGCGGTCGGCGATACGCCCCGCAGCCAGCTGGTGCCGTGATCATGGCCGATGCTCCTGCGGCCGTTGCCCCAAGAAATGTTCGACGGCTGATACCTCTGACTGAATTCACCCTGCCTCGCTTTCTAATACTCGAATAATGCTGTTCTTGCGGCCTCATCCTAATCGTGAGGAGCCATAATGATACTCCGAAATCGGGAAACGATGGATATAAACACGTTTCTTATACCACTCCACCTCGTATCCATCAATAGCCTAAGTAAACAACCTGGTCCGTAATCTTCTAATGCTCTCACCGTGGGTTTTCTTCTTTGAATCGGATTACGAGATAGACTATTTCCTGACTGATTGTGGGGTCCAATTGGGGGACCTTCGGTTATCAGATCCACCATACTTCCTGACAATTGTGTCTCGAAACCATCGCAGGATGGTGTCTGGGGTGTTTGCACCGAACGATATCTCAACACGCCGAAAATACTGCCCCTTCTTTCCGCTTGTGAATTAGGTGCTGTCGGATGTATAGTCTTACTTTTGTAGACAGTCGCATGATGAGGCTGCCTCAGTCGTCAGAACGCGTAAACTTACAGTCACTGTTTTCCCAACGGAGCAAAGGACGTCCTATATGATCAAGAAAACGCTTTTAGGCATGGTAATGCTCCTAGTGCTTTTTGAAAGGGCCCCGGCCCAATATCAGGGCTGGCAACATTCCGGGTCCATCTATCTGCTCACCACGCCCGAGGGTGCGAATTTGCCAGCTTCGGCCTCGGAAGACGGCTTCCCGTTGCTGGTGCGGCTGCACAAGGACTTTTTTAATTTCAGCCAGGCCAAGGCCCACGGAGAGGACATCCGTTTCTCCACGAGTACCGGCACACCGCTGGCGTATCAGACTGAGGAATGGGATGCGACCAACGGAACCGCCAGCATCTGGGTGCGCATACCGACCATCAAGGGGAATGCGCGGCAGGAGATCAAGTTGTATTGGGGCAAAACCGATGCGGCCAGCCAGTCCAACGGCAGTGCGGTCTTCAACGAGTCCAACGGATACCTCAGCGTCTGGCACATGAATGATCCTGTCAAAGACGAAGTCGGCACATTGACTTCGATTGATACCGGAACGACAGCTTCCGCAGGAATGATAGGTGAAGGCAGACATTTTGGCGGCGAGAAGGGCATTGAATGCGGGGAAAACATCGCGACATATCCTTCCGGCGCCAGCGCCCACTCTTCCGAAGCCTGGTTTAGGGCCGAAAAGCCCAATGCGAACATTATCGCCTGGGGCAACGAGCAGGCGCAGGGTAAAGTGGTGATGCAGTTTCGCAGTCCGCCGCATATCAACATGGACTGCTACTTTTCTGATGGAAACGTCAAAGGCAACAGTGCACTTCGTATGTCCCAGTGGGTACATGTGGCGCATACCTATCGGAAAGAAGACTCCAGGATTTATGTGAATGGTCTGCTCGACGGTGTTTCGGCATCCGGAGGGGCTCCGCTAGCAATCAGGAGTCCGGCCAAGATGTGGATTGGCGGCTGGTACGATAATTTCAACTTTGTCGGCGACATGGATGAGGTACGAATTTCCAAGGTGGCCCGTTCGGCCGAGTGGATAAGGCTGCAATATGAAAACCAGAAACCTATGCAAACCTTGGTCGGACCAGTGGTACAGGCGGGCAACACCTTCTCGGTCTCGGAAACCCAAATAACCATGCTGGAAGGTAAGAGTGTCACTATAACCGCCGAGGCCGGAGGCGCGCAGAAACTCTATTGGATCCTCAAAAGAAATGAGCAGGAAACAAGCGCAGCCGCGGACCGGTACACTTTTACCTTTGATGCCGGCCGGGTAGTTGGAGATCAGTCGTTCATTCTTCAGTTCAAAGCGATATATGCAGATGAAATCAAGACAAAAGACATACCCATCACGATCAAAGAAGATATTCCGGAACCGGTTTTCACCCTGAAGGCGCCGGCAAGGTGGGATGGACGAAAAACGATCGAGGTGGTGCCGCAGTTCGCCAATCTAGACAAAATGCAGGCCAAAGGCGCTGGCAGTCTGAATTACACCTGGACTGTTTCAGATATCGCCGTGATCAAGGATATCATACCCGGGAGACTCATCCTCAGGAGGGCACAGAACAGCGGCAAAATGACCGTCACGTTGGCTGTCAACAACGGCGGCGCAGAGACGGTCAACGCGGTCATGATCATAGTCAAAGAACCCAAGAAAGATGCCTGGGTACAACGGACACCCGGAAAGGATGAGAAACCTGAGGACAATCAGTTCTATGCCCGGGATGATAAGAACGAAGGCACACTTTACTATAACGGGACCCTAACGGACAACGCCGAATCGGTGTTCCTGAAGCTCTATGCCGACTACAAGTTGGTCAAGACCGAAAGCCGGAAACCCACGGCGGACAAGACTTACGCGTTCTCCGTCAAGCTCAAGCCCGGCCTCATCAAGTATAAGGTGGAGTTCGGAACCAAGGCCGGCGGCACCGAAACGGTTTTGAGAACCGCGAAAGACCTCGTTTGCGGCGACGCCTATCTTATTCAGGGGCAATCCAACGCCGTGGCAACGGACACCGGCGAGAAGTCTCCGCCGGAGACCAGTGATTGGATTCGTAGCTATGGCAGTCCGAGGGGCGAGCAGAATGGGCCCAGGCAGAATTTGTGGTGCTATCCAGTCTGGAAGGCGGAAAAAGGCGAGCAGGCTGAGCTTGGCTGGTGGGGTATGGAACTCGCCAAGCGACTAGTGGAGAGCCAGAAGATTCCGATCTTCATCATCAATGGCGCGGTCGGTGGCACCCGGATCGACCAGCACCAGCGGTGTGAGACCAATCACACCGATTTGACCACGATCTACGGGCGGATGCTCTGGCGGGTGGAGCAGGCCCGGCTGACGCACGGCATCCGTGGCGTGCTCTGGCACCAGGGTGAGAGCGATCAGGGTTCGGACGGTCCCGATGGCGGCTATGGGTGCCAGACCTACCAGCAATATTTCGTGGAAATGTCAGCGGCGTGGAAGCAGGATTTCCCGAACCTCCGGCACTACTATATCTTCCAGATCTGGCCGAACTCCTGCAGCATGGGGAATGGGCATGGCGACATGTTACGCGAGGTACAGCGGACTTTGCCGCGTCTTTACTCGCACATGGACATCATGCCGACGCTGGGAATCAAGCCGCCCGGCGGCTGCCACTATCCGCTAACCGGCTGGGCTGAGTTTGTACGTTTGATGCAGCCCCTGATAGAGAGGGACTTCTATGGCAAAGTGCCCACCACCTCCATCACGGCGCCAAACCTCAAGAAAGCCTATTACACGAGCACCGCGAAAGATGCGATTGCCTTGGAGCTCGATCAGCCGGTGGTCTGGGCGGATGTGCTGGCAAGTCAGTTCTATCTGGATGGGATCGCCGATAAAGTTGCTTCAGGCGCAGTTTCAGGGAACGTGGTCACCCTCCAGTTGAAGGAGGCCTCAGCCGTGAAGAAGATCACGTATCTCAAAGAGATGGATTGGAGTCAGGAGAAGCTGATGATTGGCGTCAGTGGCATCGCCGCCCTGACGTTTTGTAATGTCCCGATCTTAGAAAATAAGCCACGATAGGAGCTGAGTGTTCGGGCTGGATTTGGTTGGTATAAACAAACGGGAGAACATGCTATCAAAACCTCAATGTGGTCAATCATGATGATAAGCACCGTCGCTTTTTCGGTTTATTCTGCGGATACATCACAAACAGACTTCAAATGGGCAGGTATTGCCTTAGTGGGAAGCGACTGGTTTCGAGCTGAGATTATGAGAAACAGAAATTCAGAAAGGGTCCTATGAAGCCAATCTTTGCCCTGGCATGTATCATAAGCGCCGTAGCGTTGCCGGTGCCTTGCAGGGCGGACGTGAAAAGCGATTTTGTCAACCCGCCTCTGAAGTTCAGGTCCAGGCCGCTCTGGTTTTGGAACAATACTGCAGTGACCGCAACCGAAATCGCCAACCAGATGCAAGGCAACTTAGACAGTGGGTATGGCGGTCTGGCCCCGCTGCCCTTCGGACCGAATTTTACTCCCAAGTATATCAGTGAGGAGTATTTCGCTCTTTACGACGCAGCCGTGAAGAAAGCCAAGGAATTAGGGATGTTCCTGACCATTTATGACGAATATGGCTTTCCCAGCGGAAGCGGCGGCGCCAATATGGGCGACAGCATCCCGCGCTTCAAGAACAAGTATCATGAGGGCATCCTGAGACGCCTCGACAAACACGAAGATGATGTCACAGGCCCCGGAGCTTATTCCAAGCCGCTTCCTTCGGGCACGCTGATGAGCATCGTGGCCATGAATACCGGCACCAAAGAGCGAGTGGACCTTACGGGGAAGGTCAGCCAAGGTTCAATTTCCTGGAGCGTTCCCAAGGGCTCATGGAAAATCATGACCTTTGTATGCGTCCTGGATGGGGATGCGAATGTCGATTACCTCGAACCGAATCAAGTCGCCAAGTTCATCGGCATGGTCTATCAGCCTTATTACGAGAAGTTCTCGATGGACTTCGGCTTAACCATTTCCGGTGCATTTTATGATGAGCCCACGATGTACCGCGGACAAGGCCGTTTATGGACTGACAAGTTCAACGAGAAATTTACTGCCAAGTACGGTTTCAGCCCGACGCCGTATTACCCAGCGCTGTGGTACGACATAGGGACCGAGACCCAGGCGGCTAGGAATTACCTTTTCGGGTTCAGGGCAGAGCTTTATGCCACTGGTTTTATGAAAACGATACAAGACTGGTGCACTGCACACGGCCGAATACCACTGCTCGGGCACCAGGACCAGGAAAACATAAAGAATCCGGTGGGCGTCTCAGGGGATCTCATGAAATGTTATAAGTATCAGGACGTCCCAGGCATTGACAAAATTGGGTGGGACAATGACCCCGAAGGGTATTACAAGATCGTCAGCTCAGTGGCCTACAACTGGGACAAGGCCCAGGTGATGACCGAGACTTATGGCGCCATGGGCGATTTAGGCTGGGATCGGCTCTATGCGATTGTGATGGAACAATATGCCAAGGGTATCAATAATTTTGTTCCACACGGGGTCTGGTATAATCTTGATGATATCACATACCGGCCTGAGCTTTCCTATCGCAATCCCCGCTATGCGAACGGGCTGGCAGACTATAACACCTATATCGGCAGGCTCAACGTTCTGCTGCAGGACACCGGCCGGCACGTGGCTGATATCGCGGTGCTCTATCCAATCGCTACCCTGCAAGCGGGATACTATTTCGACGGTCCACTGAGCCCCTATTCCGGCGGTGTGAATGTCCCGGAAGCGGATTACGTTTACGTAGGTGAACTCCTGGCCACCAAGGTATGCCGCGATTTCACTTTTCTTCACCCCGAAGTCCTGGACGAGCGCTGCTCGGTCAAAGGCAACCGCATTACGCTTAACAATAGAGTAAACCATGAAGAGTACAAAGTGATAATCCTGCCGGGGCACAAAACCATCCGCTGGAGCAACTTGAAGAAAATAAAGCAGTTCTACGACAACGGCGGCAAGGTGATTGCCACCGGGCAACTGCCATACAAATCGGCCGAGTTTGGTCACGATGCCGATGTTGTAGCGGCCATCAAGGCGATGTTCCCCAGGGTAAATCAGCAGATCCTCGCCACCGCCTCCACCGAGTGGCGAGAGTCCGGTGCCTACGAGGCGGCGAAGGCGATCGACGGCTCAAAGGACACTCGCTGGGTGCCTTCGGACGAACAATCGAAGGACTGGTGGCTCGAAGTGAATTTTGGGACCAATCAAACGTTTAATTCGACCCTTATCGACGAGGTCTTCAACAGGGTGACTTCCTACAGCATCCAATACTGGAACGGCAGCGCCTGGACCACCTGTGCTTCCGGCAGCTCGATCGGCGCCAACAAGGTGGACAAGTTTGATCCCGTGACATCCTCTCGTGTTCGGCTTTCAATTGGCAGTGTCTCTTCGGCTACTCCCTCGATCTGCGAGTTCGAGGCACATCTGGATGACGGCCCTAACCTGGCCCATAGCGATGCCTTGATTATGCAGGAAGGCAGAAAAGGCTCGTCTGCAATCTATCTGAATTCACCCAACGAACTCAACCTGCGAGAGGCACTGAACAGAGCCCTCACGGTGTATGACGTGGAAATCGAGAGTGGCCAGAAGCTGAGATATATTCACAAGGTGAAAGGCAAAACCGACGTTTACTTCTTCGCGAATATCGGCGACAAGGCCGCAAACGCCTCGGTCCGGTTGCGGGGGAAAATCAAACCCGAATCGTGGGATCCTCATACCGGCAAATTCTCCGTGCCTGAATATTCGCACGTGGTCGAAGACGGTCAGCCTGTGACCAGGGTACAGCTGGCCCTGAACCCCGTTCATTCGCTATTCATCGTAGGAAGCAGATAGAAACGTGGCCCGATCCCCAAAAGACAGGTGACAGATGATTTTTTCAATATCTCAGGAGATCATCATGCCAAGTCCACATAACAGCCTCTTTACCATGGTAATGGTTGTTGTGCTTACACTCTGCGTGACTTCAAATTCATCTGCAGGAGCGAACAATCAGGCTCGAAGAAGCGCCAGCAGCTATTCAGCAGGCCAAGGGACTGCAGCCGGCAGCTCCCTGCATACCGAACTCGCCCTTACTCCGCCAATGGGATGGAACAGTTGGAACGCATTCGAAAAAGAAATTGACGAAGATAAGATCAAGGCGATCGCCGACGCGATGGTCAGTTCCGGCATGCGGGATGCGAGCTACATGTACCTGGTCCTCGATGATGCGTGGATGGCGAGCGACCGGGACCGGGACGGCCGCCTCGCCGCGGACCCCAAGAAGTTCCCCAGCGGCATGAAGGCGATCGGCGATTACATTCACAGCAAGGGACTGAAGTTTGGGATTTATGAAGATCGTGGGCACTTGACCTGTCAGCAGCTTCCGGGGAGCTTTCGCCACGAGCGCATCGACATGGAAACGTTTGCTCAGTGGGGCGTGGATTACATCAAGATGGATAGTTGCTTCGCCGAGAGCAATGGGAGAATGAGTTCGGAAGATTATGCTATTTATCGCAGGCATATCCAGGCCACAGGCCGACCGATCGTGTTGAGTATCTCGGATTTCGGCAATGCCGCCTGGGCATGGGGCGGGAAGGAATCCGCCCAACTGTGGAGGACTTCAGGAGACATCTATCCATGGATGGATTCCGTGTATCATTGTGCCGACACATCGGCCGGTGATCAGTCTATTCATCCGGCCTTTAACGGTTTGTGGCAGTTTGCCGGACCCGGCCATTGGAACGATCCGGACATGCTGCAGGTTGGCAATCTGAAGGATACGGACGAAGACCGCAAAGAGATCGCTGATCGGGCTCACTTCAGCCTGTGGTGTATTCTCGCTGCTCCACTGATGGCGGGCAATGACCTGCGCACCATGAGCGATAAGGTGCGCGATGTCCTAACGGCGCCCGAGCTTATCGCTGTGAACCAGGATGTGCGAGGGATTCAGGGATACAAGGTTTACGATGACGGTGACCGTGAGGTTTACAACAAGCCGCTGTCGGACGGGACAACAGCCGTCTTGCTCCTGAACAAAGGACGCGAAAAGGCGGACATTACCGTGCAGTGGGACAAGATCGGTCTATCTGGCAGTCAACCTGTCCGAGATCTCTGGGCACGCAAGGACCTCGGCGAATTTGAGGATTCCTTCACGGCCCGTGACCTCGGCCGGCATGAACACAAAATGATCAAGGTGGGCCGGACGGGGCCGCCTCTACCAATACCCGCGACAATGCCGCTTGAGAAATACACCGTGACTCGTAAAGGGGCCACCTACCTGAGCGACCTCTACTACATCTGGAAGGCCGGCAGCGCGCCGATCTACGATGCCACTTACGGCGGCGGCCCGATGAGCATCGCCGGTCAGACGTTTAAGAAAGGACTTGGCTGCAAGAGCAAATGCGCCGTGATGTTCAAAGTTGATGGTCGGGCCGACCGTTTCCAGGCGATTGCGGCGATGGATAAATCCTCAAACGAGAATGCCGAAGGGCGATTCCGCGCTTACAACGAAGACTTCTTCGCCAACAAAGTCCTGTGGGACAGCGGCAAGATGACAAGGCATTCACCAGCCAAAGAAATCGACATCGAGCTAAGGGATGTGCAGTGCCTAATGCTTGTCTTCGATGGGAAAGATGTTCTGGGTAACTGGGCAGATGCACGTGTGATTAGCGAAGGAGACTAAAAACGGGGCCATCTGTTCTTGTCCGTCAGAATTGGAGACTGTTATGAGAAATTCATTACTCATCATCCTTGCTTTTGTGGTCCTACCCTGGACGTGCGAAGCGGAAGAAGATGCAACCAACAAAAACAACGTCAAGGCGGGAGTTGTTACGGCGCATTCACAAGGTCTGCACGGGTACATCGGTTTCAGTGCATCCCGGCCGCCGGACCGTGCACACTACAGTGCGGGCATGGGCTTCTATTCTGCTGTTTGGCCGCTCATTGCCGAACCGATTGCCGACTTTCAGATTGGCTTGCCCAGCGCGTGGATCACACCGGACAACTCCGACAACAAAGATACACCACTCGCTCCAGTAGGTACGTTTGCCAGAGACAACTGGCCGGAACGCGGGCCTACCTGGGACAGTGTCTTCCAGACCGTGGAAGGCGGCCTGGGTTATTGGGCCGGCAATCGATTCCGGTATGGGACTCCGAAATTCAGCATGAATGCCACCCCGCAATGTTACGATTACGAGGTCGGCTCTCCCGGATGGTCATTTTTCTACAGCGACAAGGCCTTACCGGACAATCGATTGGGCATCGCCCAACTGAGCAACCGCTTGCTGATCCCGCCGGATGCGCTCCCCTTCGAGGGAAATCCCAATGGCAAGTTCCTCGGATATACCTACATGGCTTTGCCCTTTACCGAACCGACGACGGGGGACCCGCCCACAGGGGACCAGGCCTGGACCTGTTTCCTTAGTGCGGCCAACTTCAAGGGGCCCATCGCGTATTACATTCCGGAGACCTGGAGCAAGATCGGCAAACTGTTTAATTATCCTTTCATCTATGGGCGCGGACTCGACGCTCGGCCGGGAGAGATGGGCGGTGGCGCAATGGAAATCAACACCGTGCCTTGCTTTGAGGCCAAAGACGTAAAAGGTGTCGTCTATTCGAAGATACCCAAGCTCGAATTCCCGGTGGATGATCAGGGAAGAACCCTTCTGGTACAGGGTGTTACCTATTACTCCAAGGCGGCTCTTTATGACGCCTTCAAGTCGTGGCGGGATGGAGGCCCGGCATGCTCCGGACAATTCGACGAGAAGGGTGCCTGGAAATCCACGCTGACCACGCACACCACGCGCTACGATCAGGCCGGCAAGAAAATAACCGGCGTCGAGCATGTTTTTGACACCAAAGTCTATGAGGGCAATGTCTGGGGCCTGGAGTGGTTCAACAGCGGCATTAGTCCCAAAGGTTCGTTCCCGCAATATTTCAAACATATTGGGAACGAGCGGGTGGCCGTGTCCACAGCGGAACTGCCTGCGGAGACACAGCTCCTGTCAAAGGAGTTCAAGCTGGCAAAGGCGGGTAGTCCCTACACCTCTCCTGACGGGGGTGCCTGGGGCAATCCCGGCCCCGCCCGCGGGCCGTTCACGGTCAAACTGGCCGATGGCTCCTTGGTCACCTATTCCTGGTATCGTTTTGTCGATCAGCCGTCGTTTCAGCAATATGGCTGGAGCAACGACAAGAAGGCCAAGCTGCAATCCTTCGTAGAAAAAATCCATGCAAGTTGGCCGATCTACAGAGAATACATGGCTCCCCCCAGCAGTGGAACTCTGGCGACACTCGACCCGGCTCTGCTCGTGATACCACCGAAGGGGCTTGAGGTTGGCTATGTACCCATCGTAACGCGCCAAGAAATAGCCCCTAATTAGTTCGGGCAATCATAGACCTAAGAATAATGCGATTTTATGAATGTCAGGCTGGATTATCCGAATTCTCCTCGGCATAACGGAAGATGTGTGCTATTTGTTGCTGAATGGCTGTGCCAGCGAGGATAAACGTTGAAAAGCAAAGGTTCTCAGACTAAACTGTGCGATGCCATAAGATAGTCACTGAACGGATGATTCGAGACGCTCATACATATCCTCAAGAAAAGGCATTATGATTGGGAGTCTAACTTGACGGTTCATCTTAGCAGAAACGATCAGCAGATGTTGGATGGGCGTTTCGGACCCGGCTGCCAAATGGCGATGCGGATTGTCGTGCGTCTTGCCGAGGCATGCGGCGTAACGGAATTGATGGATGTGACACAGGCCCATATCGATGGATGCGGCCTGCTGAGCGAATCGAGCCTGTTCTTTGCCGAGACGCTGGCCGGCAAGGGCGCAAAGGTTGTGATACCAACCACGTTGAGCATGGGACCGCTCGACCTTCAGAACTGGCAGAAGTTCAACATTGATCCGTCCTATGCAGATAAAGCAATACGTCAGGGGTGGGCCTATGAGTCAATGGGTTGTATACCCACCTGGACGTGTGCTCCGTATCAGAGCTATCTGACCCCGCGTTTCGGCCAGCAGATTGCATGGGGCGAATCCAACGCGGTCGTTTATGCCAACTCGGTGCT
>Ga0315280_10009778_pt1 | contig 12185 bp, 11 predicted proteins | sample YL17G06_40_MG_FD_203697 | JGI IMG/M metagenome (GOLD analysis project Ga0315280, IMG submission 203697) | Sediment microbial communities from Yellowstone Lake, YNP, Wyoming, USA - YL17G06_40 | ecosystem: Environmental > Aquatic > Freshwater > Lake > Sediment | place: USA: Wyoming | collected... | reverse complement strand
ACCTGGTGGGGCTGGAGAGCGTGTACGATTTCAACCGGGACCGGCAGGTGGCGTCGGGGGACGTGACGATCGCGCGGAACCACTTCAGCGGGTTTACGCCGCTCGTGCTGATCGCGCCGCCGGCGTCGGCGGTCGGTGTCCTCGGCGGTGCCCCGCTCCTGGCCGCCGGGACCGGCGAGACGCCGGTGCTACTGAATTCTTCGACCGGCGAGACGCCGGTCCTACTGGCCCCCGCGGCGCCGCTTTCGGCGGGGTCAGGAGACCCGCGCCGAGCGCAAGCGAGTGACCCGCGCCGAGCGCTGGTAGGGTGGGCTTTGTCCACCGCTTGGTTGGCTGATGCCCAAGCACCCCCAGTGAAAACGGCGGCCACCAGCGCGGCGGCCCACGACGCGGTGCTCCGCCAAGAGTCGGAGCGTTGGGACCTGGGGCTCTACGCCGATCTTGCCTGGTCCTGGCAGATTGCTCGCCCGAAGCCGAGGCAGAGACCCTCGGCAACCGGTGGCTTCAGCGCCCAGGACCCGCTGGCCCGGCTCTTCGCGGGAGACGTGGGTTATTGATGCTCAGAAAAGTAATGCAAAGCCGTTTAGCGGGGCCGCTTGCGGCCCGCGCTGTTCCGCCGACCAAACCCGGCCACTCAGCTTTCTTCCCTCGGACGGCCCGATCGGTTACAGTGGACGTGCGAGGCGTGCCATGCAGCTTTGGGGAAGGCGTTACGACACGGGCCAGCCGGTCTGCCTGGAGATCGAGCGGGGGAGGATTGCCGCGTCCCGGCCCGTGCCCTCGGTCGGTGAGCCGGGACCGGGCCGCCTCGAGCGATGGCCCTGGCTCGCTCCCGGCCTCGTCGACCTCCAGGTGAACGGGTATGGAGGTCAGGAGTTCAGCTCGGCCGGGCTGACGGTGGAGGGCGCGGCGGTGATCGTGCGGGCGATGGAGCGGCTGGGGGTCACGCGTTTCTGCCCCACGGTCACGACCGAGGGCTTTGCCGTGCTTCGCCACGCCTTGGAGACCTTGGCCGCGCTGGCGGAGACCTCGCCGGAGATCGCGCGGCGGATGCCCGGCGTTCACCTGGAGGGGCCGTACATCACGCCGGAGGACGGGGCCCGCGGCGCTCATCCCAAGCGCCACTGCCGCCTGCCGGACTGGGACGAATTCCAGCGGCTCCAGGAGGCCGCCGGCGGGCGGATCCGCATCCTCACGATGTCGCCCGAGTTCGACGGCTCGCTGGCCTTCATCGAGCGCGCGGTCCGCAGCGGCGTCCTGGTCGCCATCGGCCACACCTCGGCCTCGCCGGCCCAGATCCGCGCCGCGGTCGACGCCGGCGCGCGGATGAGCACCCATCTGGGCAACGGCTCTCATCCGATGCTCCACCGCCTGCGGAACTACCTCTGGCAGCAGTTGGCCGAAGACCGGCTGGCGGCCGGACTGATCGTGGACGGGCACCACCTGCCCCCGGAGGTGGTCAAGGTATTCGTTCGGGTAAAGACGCCGGAGCGGTGCATCCTCGTGAGCGACCTCTCGGGGCAGGCGGGGCAGCCCCCGGGCCGCTACGCCAGCCCCTTCTGCGAGGTCGAGATCCTCCCCGGCGGCGAGCTCGTGGTCGCCGGACAACGGGAGATCTTCGCCGGCGCGTCGCTGCCGCTCGGGGCCGGCGTGGCCAACGTGACCCGCTTCGCCGGCGTCGACCTTTGCACCGCGGTGCGGATGGCCGTCCACCACCCGGCGGCACTCCTGGGAATCGATCCCGGGGGATTGGAGCCGGGCGACCGGGCCGACCTCGTGCAGTTCGAGCTGGCCGGGCCGTCCGGGAACGAATCCGGCTCGGCCTTCCACGTTTGCTGCACGCTGGTCCACGGCGAGATCGCTTGGGGGACGGCGTGGCGGCCGTGATCGGCACCACGCCCTGCCCGCGTTGGTTTTCCCGGCCCGTACCGGGGGTGGTGGTCGTGCCGAAGGTAGGGCCTGGCGCGATGGGCTCGGGCGCCTTATGGAGCCGCGTCGTGGCCGCCCTCCCGGCGTGGTACAATAGGATAACCGTTTCCCGAGGATGCCATGAGCAGCGAGAACGAAGGCTCGACAAGCGCCGAATCGCCGGCCGACCAGACCCAGCGCCCCCAGGACCCGTGCTGCAAGCTCTACGAGCAGGCCGCCGCGGAGCTGGATCGGCTGCGGGAGATGACGCTCGGCGACGTGGTGGACGGCGCGCTGGAGTGGGTGAAGCGCTATCCCGGCACGGGCGTGACGGTGGCCGCGCTGGTTGGCTTTCTGGTCGGCCGAATGATCCGCCGGTAACGTACCATGCCCCCCGATCGCGATCTTGCCACGTCGCGGCGCGAGCTCCGCCTCCGCATCGCCAGGCTCCGCCGGCGCATCGACCGCCGCGTCCGCGCGGTCGCCGCGGAGGGGCGCCGCCTGGCATCGTACCGGACGTACGTGCGGCGGCATCCGGGCCGGGCGGTGCTGGCGGCTTTGGGGATTGGCGTAGCCGCCGGGCTTGCCGTGCCCGGCCGCCGCTGGCCGCGACACCTGGGCCTCCGGCTGCTCCGCCGCTCCGCGGAAAAACTCGTGGCCGACCTGGGGGTGGAGTTGGGCGGCCTTTGGGCCGACCTCGTCACCGGCAGGCGGCGGGAAAGCTCAGACAAACCCGCGGAAACGAGCGGGGGCGAAAATGGCAGAACCTGAACGACCGCCGTGGGAAGACCTCCGGGTCGAGCTAGAGAGGCTGAGCGGCGACCTTCAGGAGATGGTCCGCCTGCGGTGGCAGCTTGCCCGGCTGGAATTCGAGGAGGCGGCCGGGGCAGGGAAGCGATTGGCCGTCGTCCTCGCCGTCGCCGCGGCTCTTGCCCTGACCGCCCTGCCGCTCTTGGCGGCGGCCCTGGCCGAGGTCCTCGACGGGCAACTCGGGATTTCCCACGTCGCCTGGCTGACGATCCTCGCTTCCGCCCTGCTGGTGGCCGGAGCGGTCACCGGCTGGCTCGCCTGGCGTCACTTCCGCCGGCGACTGGTCGGCCTCGAAGAGAGCCTCGAAGAGCTGCGGGAGGACGCGGTGTGGCTGCGGGAATGGACGCAAGGAAGGATGAAGGATTAAGGCTGAAGGATGAAGGAACAGGCAACTTCCCTCATTCATCCTTCATCCTTTCACTCAAACCCGCAGTCCATGCCGAGCCGGGTCTGAAGCTCTTCGAACTGCCGGGCGAGCTGGTCGCTGGAGGAGTGGACGTGCTCGGCCTCGGTGATGAACTTCAACTGATCGTCCCGGGCGATGCTGCGGTCGCGGAAGACGTCCTCGAACTCGTCCAGCGGCGACCCGTAGACGATCAGCAGCTTGTGCTCGTCGAACTGGACTTCCTGGGGGACGCCCGGGTTGAGCACGGCGACGCCGGTGCAGCCGTCGTTCAAGAGCAGTTCCTCGTATTCCCAGAGGATGCTCTTGAGCACCGGCATGTCGATGTGCTCGCGGTAGAGGTCGAGGTGGCCGCGGCGGTCGCGGTTGTGGCTGGTCTCGAGGACGACGTCGACGACCGGCCCCAGCGGCTCGATCAGCTCCATGAACACCTCGAACAGCTTCTCGTGGGAGACGGCCCCCATCAGGACCGGCACGGAGGTGCGGCTCTGCTCGTCGCGGTAGCAGTCGTGGCGGTAGCCTTGGCTGGGCACCACCTGGAGATCGTAGGAGGGCCGGATGGCCTCGGTGAGCGCGAAGTCGCCGTACCGTGAGACCCCGAGGTGCGCTTCCAACTCGTCCTCGCTGAGGTTCTCGAAGCTGCTGGTGCCGACGGGGATCGACCCGTCGCGGAAGACGTTTCGGAAGAATCTCTTTAGGAAGCCCATCGGCGATCTCTTCGGTTGAGGCAAATCGAAGTTCAACGCGCTCGTGATACAGCCTCTAAGAAAGCGTAGGTCACAGTTTGCCCGCGGTGGTCGGGTTCTACGCTAGTCTAGCACTTGAACCAACTCCGGCGCGGAGCTGCCTCGATTGCCCCCAAGAATCTTGCCCGCCGTGACGGAAGTCTTCCGGCCAAGGCAAGTTTGACTCCGGCAATAGTCCCGCAGAACCACGACTCCCGCCCCAGCGGACCTCGCCGCAAAGCCCAAATAAACGGTATACTGCGCAGACTCGCTACCACGACCAACCGGCTCGGTCAGGGGAGATCATGGGGCCGCAAATGGCTGCTTTTCGAGCGTTCCAACTGTCAAGGCGACGTCGTGCCGGAGCGGGGCTCCTGGCGATGCTCGGGCTGGCCGCCCTGGGCGGCTGCGGCCGGCCGCCGCAGGGCACTTCCCCGGCGGCCGAATCTGGGGCCCCGCCGGCCGCCAGGTCCGCGGTCCCGCCGGCGGCTAAGCCGTCGCCGGACCGCGAGATCTGGGAGGTTTGCTGCCTCGGGGGAGTCCGCGTCGGCCATACCCGGACCCTCATCCGCCGCATCACCCGCGACGCTCACGAGCTGGTCCACATCGAATCGCTGACGCGGTTGGCGATCCGGCGATTCGGCAAGCCGATGGAGACCGAAGTCCGCTTCACCAGCGTCGAGACCCCCGAGGGCAGACTGGTCGAGTGCGGCAGTGCCACCGTGCAGGAGGCTGTCTCCGTGACCATGGAAGGACGCGTGGTGGGCAGCCAACTCCAGGTGAAGATCACCACGAAGGGCAAGACCCTCTCCAGCGCGATCCCCTGGTCGGCGGAGTACGGCGGGTTCTACGCCCTCCAGCAGTCCCTTGCCCGGATCCCGATGCAGCCCGGCCAACGCCGCACCGTGCGGTTTCTCGATCTCGTGACCAACCAGGTGGCCGCCAGTGAGCTAGCGGCCCGGGACTACCAGTCGACGAAGCTCCTGGAAGGAAGCCGGCAGTTGCTGCGGATCGACACCGTCACCACGCTGGGCGATCAGACGACCCGCGGGGCCCTCTGGACGGACCGCGCCGGCGAGATCTGGAAAAGCTCCGCCGAGCTGCTCAGCACCGAGACGTTCCGCACCACCAAGGAGATCGCCCTGGGAGAAACGGCACAAACCAAGCTGGCCGACCTGGACCTCGCCTGGAAGGTCTCGGTGCCGGTGGATCGGGCGCTTGCGCGTCCGCACCAGACGCGGCGGGTCCGCTACCGGGTCCATCTCGACGGGGGCGACCCGGCGAAGGTCTTCCCGGCCGGTCCGACCCAGCAGGTCCGCTCGCTGGGCGCCCACTCCGCGGAGGTGACGGTCTATGCGATCCGCCCCGGCGACGGCCGGGGCAATCCCGACGCCAAGGACGACCCCCTTTCCCCGCAAGACCGCGAGCCGAACAACTGGATCCAAAGCGATAACCCCAAGATCGCGGCCCTGGCAAGGCAGGCCGCCGGCGCGCGGAGCGATCCCTGGGAGGTGGCCGTCGCCCTGGAGAAGGCGACGCGAGAGTGGATCCGCGAGTCGGACTACTCCCGCGGCTTCGACTCGGCCGCCGACGTGATCGAGTCCCGGCGGGGGGATTGCACGGAGCACGCCGTGCTCCTGGCGGCGCTCGTGCGGGCACGGGGCATCCCCGCCCGCGTCGCCATCGGCCTGGTCTACAAAGACCGGGCGTTCCTCTACCACATGTGGGACGAGGTCCACCTGGATGGCCGCTGGGTCCCCCTGGACGCCACGCTGGCCCAGGGCGGAATCGGCGGGGCGCACCTGAAACTCGCCCACAGCAGCCTCGCCGGGGCCTCGGCCTTTGCCAGCGTCCTCCCCGTGGCCCAGGTCGCCGGCCGGCTCAAGATCGAGGTCCTCGAGGCACAGTGAATTGCCAAGGCCGGCTTCATTCCTTTGCCGCACCGTGGATATAGTGGTCGTGGTTCCTGGCCATGTCGGCGGGCAAGTCCGAGATGCTGCCGATCACGTCCCGGAATCGATCGGCAAGCGTCTTCCCGCCGGCCGGTTCCACGGCCTCGACACGGACTTCAGTGCCTTCCGGCAGGGGAACGTCTCCCTCGAACACAACCACCCCGTTCTTGATGCGTCCGCGATACGTCATAATCGACCTTCTCTCTCGTCAAACCCTTCTATCACACGACCGCAGAATCGTCATCCGCTTTGCGGGGGAGCACCGCTCCGCGATTTGCGGGTTCGGTCCTGCCGGCTTCCTGTTGCGCTGACGCCCACACCCCGGCGATCGGCGTGCCGCACGCGCTGCACTTGCCCGCGGCGAGCTTCTGCGAGCGAACGAAGAACGCGGTCCGCTCGATGACCGCCCGCTTGCAGCCCGGGCAGAAGGTGGTCTCGCCGTCTTCCACCTGCGGGGCATTGCCGATGTAGACGTAGTGCAGGCCCAAGCGGCGGGCGATCTCGCGGGCCTCCAGGAGGATGTCGATCGGCGTGGGCGGGAGGTGGGTCAGCTTGTGCTGGGGATGGAAGCGGGAGAAGTGCAGCGGATAGTCCGGCCCGAGATGCTCCAACAGCCACCCGCACATCCGCCGGATCATCTCCGCGTCGTCGGTGTACGTGGGCACGACGAGATTGGTCACCTCGAACCACACCCCCTCGCGCTTGAGCGTCGTGAGCGTGTTGAGGATCGGGGCCAGGCGGCCGGCGTTGAGCCGCCCGTAGATCTCCTCGTCGTAGCTCTTGAGGTTGACGTTCGCCGCGTCGATCACCCCGCACAACTCCGCCAGCGGCTCCTCCTGGATCGAGCCGCAGGTGATCCAAAGGTTCTTGATGTTCTTCTGCCGGGCGAGCCTCGAGGTGTCGACGAGGTACTCGAACCAGGCGATCGGCTCGGAGTAGGTATAGGCGATCGAAGCGGAGCGGAAGTGCTCGGCGAGGGCGACCACGTCCTCCGGGAACATGCTCAGGTGCGCGACGTCGGCCAGGGCCAGCGACGCCAGCGACTCGGGGCGGGCCCGCACCGGCTCGCCCCGCGGGTCCTTCGTCTCATCGGGCTTTTTCTGCGAGATGTCCCAGTTCTGGCAGTTCAGGCAGCGGAGCACGCACCCCGCGATCGCCAGCGAAAAGGCCTCCGTGCCGGGAAGGAAGTGGAACAGCGGCTTCTTCTCGATCGGGTCGATGTGGACCGCGCAGGGGTTGCCGTAGGCCAGCGAGTAGAGCGTGCCGTCCTTGTTGACGCGGGTGCGGCAGTGGCTGCGGTCCTCCGGCTCGAGAAGGCACTGGTTGGGACAGACCTTGCACTGGACGTTGCGGCCGAGCTTCAGATAGTGGCGGGCCTCGGTCAGCCAGCCCTGTTTCTGCCACGCGTCCCAGAATTCGCCCTGGGGGGCGTCGCCGGGGAAGACGTCGGCGCTGGTGGCGGCGACGTTTTCCTCCCCAGGTCCCTGGCGTTTGCCGCAGCCCAGCCAACCGGTGGTCGACGCGCCCGCCAAGCCCGCCAGCCCTGCCAGGCCCACCTTGAGCACCTGGCGCCGCGAGGTCCGCCCGTCTCGCCCGGTCGGGGCCGCGGGAAGCAGCCTCGGGTCCGCTCGAATTTCACCGGTCGTCATTTGCCGGCCCGCCTCCCGATCCATCTCCATCTCCTCAAGGCAAAGTAGATGGTTACCCCGGAGTGGGTAAGGAAAATCACTACCAGCGGCCACTCAAAAACCCGATGGACCTCCAGCGCCCTCTGGGCGCTGATCCACCGCGAAACTCGATACTCTCCGCACAGAGCGAATCCGGTCACGATATATAGTAACACCAGGAGAAAAAGCAGCCAACCGCTTATCCGGGCGACCTTCACCAACCAGTACGTTGCCGTCCTTCGGGTCATCGAGAACCCTCACGCAAGGACGGGGAAGTCCAAAACACAAGTCCGCCGCTGGCCAAATTCAGTCCGGCCGTGAGCAGACAGACGGCGGTTACCCCCAACAGGGGAATCAGCAAGGCGCTGACCACCAGCGCGCCCAGCGTAGCCCCGAGGTAATCGGCCGTGTAGAGGCGGGAGGTGGTCGCAGCGACGGTGCGGAAATCGATTTTTCCCGCCAAGGGAAACTCTAGCCCCACCAGCACGGCCAGGGCCAATGCCAGCATGTAGATCGCCCCCTGCGACAAGGCGGTCGCCAGAGGCGTCGATTGCAGGCGGCCCAGCCCCATCAGGGCCACTGGTAGGCAGATCGCGTACAGGGCGATGCCCCACTGAATGCGGGCCAGATCGCGAGGGCCTCGCCCGGCAAGCATCCGGTTCATCCCCAGCGAGCCAATGGCCAGTCCCAGCATGAACGTAGTCACGATCAGCCCCACGCGGTGGTATACCGAGCCGTAGAGGACCTGGAATCCCATCAGCAAGACGACCTCCAACGCCGAGGCGGCCCAGCCCGTGGTGAACAGGGCGAACGACACCGGCCGGAACCGCACCACGCAGATCACTAGGAGCACCGCCAACGCCAGCTCGAAGAGGCGGAACTTCGTGTCGAACTGGCTGGCCCAGTAGCGCAGCAGGTCGTAGGTGAGGATCGGGCTGAAGTCGCGGTTGACCGGGGCCTCGTCGTTGACCGCCCGGCCGACGTCGGACAGCCGGTCCGCGGCCAGGGTCGCCCGAAGGTAGTGGCGATTGAGCAGCCGCGTGGGAATGCCGCCAGCCTCCAGCGGCGAAACCACGTCGCTGGAGAGCGGGCCGTCCGAGGCGAGGAACCGGACGCGGTCCGCGGGCAGGATCAAAACCCGGCCGAACTCCGTCCGCAGCGTGCGATCCATCACTGCCACCAGCGCGGCCAGCTCCGGACTGAGCCGGTTCTCGTAGTGCCCCAGCGACACCGAGAGCACGCCTTCCGGGCCGAGCCGGCGCTTGACTTCGGCAAAGAACTCCTGCGTGTAGAAGCGGTTGAGCTGCCAGGTCGAGGGATCGGGGAGGTTGACCAGCACGACGTCGTACCGCCGGTCGGCCCGGCGTATGAAGAGCCGCCCGTCGCTGTTGATCACCTCGATCCGCTCGTCGCTCAAGCTTTCCGGGACGAAGCGGCGGCCGAGCTCGAGGACCATCGGGTCGAGCTCGACGTAGTCCACGGCGGCGGGGTACTTGAGCAGCTCCTTGGCCGTCCCCGAGATTCCCCCGCCCACCAGGAGCACCCGGCGGGCGTGGGGCCGCTGGGCCATGGCGTAGTGGACCTCTTCTTCCACCTGCTGGAGGTTCTGCGTCGAGAAGAGCACCACGCCGTTTTCGAGGAAGTTGTACTCCCGCGGAGTGCCCGTGACCATCAGGCTGCCATACGGGGAATTGACGCGGCAGACGATTTCCTGACCTGGATAGAGGAAGCGGGCCGAGAGGGCGTCCAGGTCCCATCGCCACGCCACGACGAGCAGGGCCGCGACCGCCAGCCCGGCGGTCCAGGCGATCCTTCGCCGGCCGGAGGCCCAGGCCAGCCAGACGGCAAGAGCGAGATTGAGCAGGGCGGGAACGTAGAGGATCTGGAAATGATCGAGCCAGCCGACCAGCAGGAAGCTGAACACCAGCCCGCCCGTCACGGCCCCGACGCTGTCGAGGAAATAGACCCCCCCGATCCCCTCCCCCTCTTTGCGCGAAGGAAAGATCAAGGTTGCCAGGGTGAGGAGATAGCCCATCAGCAGGCAATAGGGGGCCAGGAGCACGAGGCAACCGATCGCCGTCTCTGTCACCCCGATGGCTGCTCCCCGCAGGAACACCACGTTGCGGAGCCAGCGGAGCAGCCAGACGTCGGCCACCGGGAGCAAGGCCACGAGCACCTGGGCGACGAGGAACAGCCCCAGCGGCCGGCGGAGCCGCGAGCCGGTCCGCCCCAAGGCCGCGCCGATCCCCATCAACAAGAACCACGCCCCCAGGACGATCCCGAAGACCAACTCGTTCCCCGCCAGCACGCTGACCAGCTCCCGCATCAGCGTGACCTGGGTGAGGAACGCCGAGACCCCCAGGCCGACGACTGCCAGGCAGAGTATTCGTCGAATGCCGGACACGTCACTTGTCCTTACCCTGGCGGCCCCACGTACCTGATTTGACGGGTGTCATCGCCAAGCTTGCTTGGCCATGCTGGTCGCACGACATGCCCACGACAGGCGTGGGCATGGCACCCAACGTGTCACCCAACGTGTCAGAAGACCTCCGCCTGGTACGTGAGCACGACGGCCTCCGGGCTTTTCCAGGCCGAGGGGGGCAGCCCGGCCTTCTCCGCCAGCTCGCTCATGAACGTCTCCTTGTCCGGGATCTTCTCCCAGACCTGCGGCAGGTAGGTCGCCAGGCGTCGCCCGACCTGGAGGATCACGCCATCGACCCGCGGGCGCAGCTTCGCCAGCAGGTCCTCCGGCGACTGGAACTCCAGCCGCCGGGGGATCGTGAGCACGCTGATTTCGATCTCGATCCGGTCCAGCTCTGCCGGCGTGACGGGCTGGAAGCGGGTGTCCTTGAGCGCGGCCGCCACTGCGTTTTGCGATACCGCCCGCACCAAGGGCTCCTGGGGAACGAGGTGGCCGACGCAGCCGCGGAGCTGGCCGCTCTTGTTGAGCGTCACGAAGCACGCCCGGGGCGCGGCCATCTTCGCCGGCCACGCGGCCAACTCGACCTCGGGAAGCTCCCGGCCGCGGACGGCCGCCTCGACCGTCCTTCGCGCCAACTCGACCAGCAGTTTCCGCTCCTCGGGCGTGAACTCGGCGGAAGGGGCCGCCTCCGCGGCGGGCCTCTCCTGCTCGTCGAAGAAGGCGATCGCCGCGTAACCGACCACGGCCGATCGGTCCCCCGACGCGTCGCCGCTGGTGCGGTAGTCGAGGAGCTTCGCCTTCCAGCCTTTCTGGCGGGCGACGTGGATCAGGGTACGGATCGGCACCCGCCCGCAGGCCTGCTCCTCGGCGATCCCGCCGGGATTGAGCTTGCAGATCGCCTCGATGCAGGCGGTGTCCAGCTTGTTGGCCGTCTCCTGCGGAAGCTGGTGGCTCAGGTCGGAGCTGGCCACGAGCAGGGTCCGGTCGTCCAGCCGTGCCGCTAGGACCTTGGCGGCGGCCTCGACCGCTGCCTCGTCTGCCTCGCCGAACTCGACCGGCACCAACTCGAACTCCTTGAGCACCCGCTGGAGGAAGGGGAGTTGGACTTCCAGCGAATGCTCCCAGGTGTCGGGTTTGTCCTCTCCCCGCGGCGGGGCTTCGAGGGGAGATTGCCGCCACCAGGGCGGCCGCATCACCCGGCAGGCCGGCTCCGCGGTGAAGGGGCGAGTGCCGGCCAGGGTCTCGGCCGCCGGCGCGAGGGGGATCCGCCCCAGCGGCGTCGCGTAGGCGTCCACGTTGGGCACGTACGCACCCTCGAAGAGTGCATAGTGACTCGGGCTCATCACCACCACGGTGCGGATCGGTCGCCCCTCGAGCTGCTTGTAGGCGATGGCCGCCGTGGGGCCGGAGAACTCGTAACCGGCATGAGGAGCAACCAGGCCCCGCAGCCCCTTGATCCCCGCCGGCTTGGCAGCGGCCAGGAGCCGGTCGACCTCGCGGGCGAGGTCTTTTTCCTGGCCCGGATAGAACAGGCCCGCAACCGCCGCTTCCCGGACTGTTTTGATCGGGCGGGTCTTGTGGAGGGGCGACTGCTGGGCAGCTTCCTGCCGTGTTGGTTGGCCTACCGCGGGCGGGGCCTGCCCGGCGCCTCGTCCACAGCCGCCCAAGGCGATGGCCGCTGCCGCCGCCACCCGCCACCAGCCGTTTCGCGCCATCGTCGTGCCCTCGGTTGCCCTCGCGTCGCCCCAGGAACTCTCGCGGCTATTGTACTTCTCGGCGAGAGTCGTGGCGAGGCCGGCGAGCTTGCCAAAGGGGGCAGCGGCCCCTAGATTGACGGGCGCGGAGTCGTTGAGATGGACCGCAGGTTGGCTCTCTTATTTCAAGCCGATGAGCTGGTTTGTCTGTTTGGGCGGAAAAGCGAATTCCAAGGAGCACGAACGATGCACGAGCACGAAACGACGATTTGGGAGCGCGTCCCGGCGAGCGCCCTCACGCGGCGGCACTTTCTGGGCAGCGCGGCGGCCACCGCCGCCTCGGCTTCCCTGCTGGGGACCGGCGTGAGCACGGCCGCCGAGCAGCCCGCCGCGGCGGCGAAACCGCCCGGGCGCAAGATCAAGCTGGGGTGGCTCGGCTGCGGCGGCCGGGGAGCCTGGCTCGCCGGGCTGTTCAAGAAGCACGGCGGCTTCGAGATCCACGCCCTGGCCGATTACTTTCCCGACCTCGTCCAGCAGGCCGGCGACGCCCTGGGCGTCGACAAGTCGCGGCGCTTTACCGGCCTGTCGGGCCGCAAGAAGGTCC
>Ga0315280_10009777_pt1 | contig 12185 bp, 9 predicted proteins | sample YL17G06_40_MG_FD_203697 | JGI IMG/M metagenome (GOLD analysis project Ga0315280, IMG submission 203697) | Sediment microbial communities from Yellowstone Lake, YNP, Wyoming, USA - YL17G06_40 | ecosystem: Environmental > Aquatic > Freshwater > Lake > Sediment | place: USA: Wyoming | collected... | reverse complement strand
CCTCGTTGAGGGAAATGGGCCACGTCGAGGTTGGGAATCGAGACAAGCGAGTAACCAAGGATGCTCTCTGCAATGTCGCCGGCCAGGTCTGTGAGGTGCTGGTTCTCAGCGAGCCGATCCGGCGCCAACGGGATGATCTCCTGCAGCCAACTTGCTCTGAGGGCGTGATCACACAGGCAGATCTTGGCCGGGGCCTTCCTCTTCTTCAGGCGGAGTTCGAGCGGCTGAACGAGGCGGATGAGCAGCGTGCCGTCGAGAAACCGCAGGTAGTTGAGGATGCGGTTCCACCCGATGTTGCCTGCCAGCGCCTGCTGGATTTCCGGCACGAATGCGGCCTGGAAAGCGGATTGTCCCGAGTACCGGCAGCAGAGCCGGAAGACTTCTTCGAGCAGCTTCTCGTCGCGCTTCTGGCCCCGGGCCCCCGTCCGCAGGTCATGCTGAATGGCGCGTTTGATCACGGTCTCGTTGAGATAGCTGGCGATCTCGGCCCAAGGCACATCCGCACGCTCCTGGGCAACGGGGTACCCGCCGCGTTCGGAGAAGGCGTCAAACGCCTGCAACCGAATCCAGACTTGGGCCGCTGCCCTCTCCAACCCGGATCGCCAGAAGTCAACGGACGTAACGCCTTCCAGTGCGTTGCCTCCCCAGTACGAGTCAATCTCGTGACCGAAGCGAAGGCCGGCGATCTCCCTGAGCAGCAGCGGGCCGAGATCCAGCGTTGTCACGCGACCGGCGAGGCTGTCGCGCCCCGCCTCGATTCTGAGCGAGGAACTGCCGGTCACGAGCACCCGCACGGCGTGGTTGTCGACCAGGTTCTTGACCTGCGCGCCCACGCTTCGAGGTTCTGCACCTCGTCGAGGAACAGATACGCCTGGTGGGCCTCCTCGGCCGCGCGGTTGAACGAGGAGCCGAGCACCTCTCGCTCGTACCAGCGGGCTATGGCGAGGACCGGTTCTTCGATGCGCGCCAGGGTCGGGAGCTCATCGAACGGGACGTACAGGATTCTGCGGGCCTCGACGGAATCGCCCAGAAGCTGCTGGATGATCTGGCGCAAGAGCACCGTCTTGCCAACGCGACGAGGCCCGCGAAGAACCGTCGCCGGGGTCATGCCGCGCTGCAGCAGGCGGAGAAGCTTGCCAAAGGGCCATCGCCGAAAAGACGGGACTGGGACGCCAGGCTGCGCTTCCCACCACGGGTTCAGCGAGCGCAGGTTCTCGGACAGTTCCAGAGGTAGCGGACCGAAGAGCGGTGCGCGCTGGAGGGGACTGGGCGTCTCGGTCATTTCAGGTCGCCTCCCATCAAATCGCGAGATACCATTGGCCCTAACCCTATACCGACGAATGCGCCGGGCCCCAGCCGACCCGAACAGACACCACGTATTCATAGAGGCGGGCACAAGCCCTCTCAGGTCAACCACTTGACCGCCACTCCTGGTGAATCACCACGCGAATTCGCAACGCCGCCAGTAGCTTCCGGAATGGGCCGCCGACGCGACGAGCTGCGGCTGCGCGACGTCTCAATTGGCCAGCCGTGCGCACAGCAGTCTCCACCACCGCTCAGGTCGACGCCTCCCGTACCCACTGGCGAATCGCCTCGCGGACCACCGGCCACCTCACCTTCCACAACATGCGCGGCATCGGCTCGCCCTCGGCGTCATCGAAGTACGTGAGGCCGTACAGGACAGGGGCGAGGTCCGTCATCGAGTACCGCCGCTTGTAAAGACTCAGCAGTCGCGGGAGAGGCCGGTGGCGCGTGACGAGAGCGTAGATGTCCACGAAGTCCTTCCTCGCGCCGCGCTGCGCGACCGCGACGAGCTTCATGCAGGCGAGGTCGTCGAGCGACGCCAGCCGGCACCCCACCTCCGGCCACGTCCTGGCCGCGTGCAGCGAAGGGTACTGATACTCGAAAAACGAGACGCGCACCCTCGCTACAAGCCCGTGAACGGTGCCGCGCTCCCAACGCCGGACCCCGAGGGCTATCCCTTCACGTCCCAGCTCCTTGACCAGATCGCGCGGGGCGGGCAGCGGGCTGGACGTGAACCAATCCAAGTCGATCGAACGGCGGTGGCCCAGGTAGAGAGCGATGGCAGTTCCGCCTCCCAGGTAGAAACCCATGCGGGTCGCAAGCGCTCCGAGCCGATCAAGAACGGATCGCTGCGCCAGGCTGAGGACCTCAGGGTGCCATACGCTGCTCATTCCGCTCATCCGGCTCTCCTGTCCCACGGGCTCTTGCGGCGCGCCGCGATCCACGAGTCGACTTCGCTGGCCGGCAACCCAGCGATCGTCTGCCAGTAGCGAAGCTGCCGCGGGCTCAAGCCACGGCCGCACCTAGCGAGAATCCTGTCCCGGATGCCCTCAAGGCCGACCTGGCGGCGTAGCCACCGCAAGGCCGCGAGATCGCCTTCGGCGAGAAGGCGATTGAGGACAAGCGCGCGGTCGACCGGCCAGCGGAGGCGGCCGAAGTCGTAGTCCCAGAAGAAGAGCTTCATGAAAGCGGGCAGCCGCGTGCCAGCCCGGCGCGAGTCACCGCCGCCCGCAGGCTTGTCCGCAGCCGTGCGCCGGCTGGTGCTCAACAATCGGCTCGTGCGCTTCCTCGTCCGGCGCCTGTCTGTCGCCACCTGCCTACCTCCGGCTGCGGATTCTGCTGTCCGCTTGCGGATGGGTTGCGAAGCCGGGCAGACTGAAGCTCTGCCCCACCGACCCGCTACGCTGGTTCGGCCGCACGCAGGACTTGACGCTCGTCGATGATCACGCCGCCGCGTGGCGTTGCTAGCAGCTTTCCGAACGGGTCGCGGACGCCGACGAGCTGCGGCTGTGCCGCGCCGCAGTTGAAGACGACGTACAGCCAGTAGCGGCCGCGCTCGTTGCATGCCTTCGCCCATTCGTTCTCGCTGACCTCCACGTCCCCCACGCGCGCGCGGCCCTTCACCTCGATCGCCCGCTCCTCGCCGGAGGCGTGTCGCGACAGGAGGTCGAAGCCCGGGTGGTCCGTCAGGCCGGCCGCTCGCGCGAGTTCGGCTGTCGACACGTCCTTCACGGTCGCCCCGCGCGCCTCCTCGTGCGCCCGCGCGACCCTCATCGCAATCGCCTCGACCTCGGCGTCGTACCGCTCGCGGTCCGCGGGCTCGTCGGAGGGAACGACGAGCGCGTGGGCGATGAACCGCACCTCGCCCGGCGCCACCAGCTCGGGCTCGCCTTCGAGCCTCGCGAGCGCCTCCTGACGGCGCAGCGCGAGCGCGCGCTGCCGTTCCTTCACCCTGGCCAGCTCCGCCGCCGCGCGGCCGTCACCCGCCCTCGCGCGGTCGGCCAGCCGCACTCGCGCACCCGCAAGCTCTGCGTCCTGGTAGCGAAAGCCGCGCGCCACGAAGTCCAGCCGCTCGGGGAGCGCCGCTTCGAGCGCGGCCCGATGCGCGGCGCTGGCCGGCTGCGCAATCCGCTCGACAACGAACATCTGCGCGCGATCGCGCAGCTCCTTCGCGCGCGCCGCAAAACGGGCGGCCACTATCGCGCGATCGGATCCCGAGATCGCGCCGTCGCGGGCCCCCGCGCCTCGCAACAGCAGCAGCGCCTCGACGGGTGCCTGCTCGACATCTCCGCTTTCCGCCTGCTTGAGACCGACCAGCCGCGATTCCAGCACCTCCTCATTGCCCAACGCCTCGCGGCCCGGATCCGCCTGACGGACGATGGCGACGGTGGCGAGGTGGAAGAGGTAAGGGCGATCGGCGTAAGGGTCGACGAACACCGCGCCACGAAGCGCGTCCGACGAGAAACGCGACGCCACCCACCCGCGCAGGTGATCGAACAGCGGTTCGCCCGGCCGAAGGAAAACCGCCTCCTCGTCCGCATCCGGTCGGTACACGGTCAGACGGTGCTGGCGCGACGCCGGATACCGCTCGAGCACCGGCCAGAGGAAGTCGAGCGCCGAGGCGGTGAGCGGGCGGAACGAGCAGATGCGATCGAGGTCGCCGTCGACGCCGAGGTCCAGGCGCGAGGCGGCCTTCTCGACGAACCGCCGGACGTAGCCGGGCAGCAGCCGGCGCAGCTCCTCGCGCTCGAGTGTCGCCTTCTGCTCGGGCAGCCGCGCCTTCACGTCGCCGCCGTCGCCGAACAGCCGGCGCTCTCTTTCCTCGAGCGCGGCGACCTGCTCCTTGGTCAGCGTTCCCTCGATACGCGCGCACGCCGCGTCGGCACCCTGCTCGGTGACCGCCTGCTCCATGTAGTCCCGCAGGCTCACGCCCTCGAACAGGCGGCCCACCACGTCGAACACCTTGTCCGAGCCCAGGGCTCTCCGGACCTTCTCCAGCTTGTCCAGCAGCGTCTTCAGCACGCGGCCCTCGCGCGTCTTCCCCGCGACGAGGTTCACGATCACGACCGGATCGTGCTTCTGCTTGTAGCGGTGCACCCGGCCCATCCGCTGCTCGAGACGCGCCGGGTTCCACGGGATGTCGTAGTTGATCATCAACCAGCAGAACTGCAGATTGATTCCCTCCCCGGCCGCGTCGGTCGCCACCAGGTACCGGGCGCCGCCCTCCTCGGCCGACTTGCGGAAGAACTCCATCTGGTACTCCCGCTCCCGGTAGTCCATGCCGCCATGGATCTGCGCCACCTCGCCGGCGTAGCCGATGCCCTCCAGGCGCCGGACCAGGAAGTTGAGCGTGTCGCGGTGCTCGGTGAAGATCAGCACCTTCTCGTCGCGGTACTTCGCGTCGGTGACCACCTCCCGCAGCTTGTCGAACTTCGAGGTTTCGCCCGACTCCTCGACCCGGCGCGCGAGATCCAACAGCCCCCGCACCTGCACGCGCTCGGCTTCGAGCTCCGCGAGAGAGGTGGCGACGACGCCCGCGAGCGCGCGGTCCTCGCCGACTTCGTTCTCCTCCCGGTCGTGCTCGGCCTCCTCCTCGTCCCCCGTCTTCTCGTCGAACGGGTCCCGCACCTGCGCCTGCTGGAGACGCTGCAGCTCTTCGGCGCTCATGCGCCCCGTCCGGACATCGTCGATGAGCGCACCGAGCTTCCGAAGCCGGCGCTCGAAGGAACAGAGAAGCGCCCAGGTGGAGCTGGCCAGGCGGCGCTGGAAGACGCTCATGGCCAGCCGCGCGGCTGACCGGTTCAGCATGCGCGCCCGGTTGTAGTAGTAGCGGATGTACTCGGTCGTCTCGTCGTAGAGCACCTGCTCGCTGGACTCCCCCTGCTGCAATTCGTAGCTGAGCGTGTCGCTGACACGCGTCGGATAGATCCGCGCCCCTTCGAGCGTGACCATCTCCTCCTTCGTCCGCCGGAGGAAGTGTCGCTTGCGCGCGTCAGGAGGAAAGGCCAGGAACGCGTCGTAGGTGGAAAGCGCCTCGGGCTCGAGTAGGTGCCAGAGCGCGTAGTACGGGTAGGACTTCCCCATGTGCGGCGTGGCCGTGAGCAGCAGCAGGTGATGGCAGCTCCACGGCAGGGACCAACGCGCATCGCGCGTGCGGGCGCCGGCCAGCGCCTCGGCAAGTCTGTACCGGTCGGTTCTGCGTATCGTGAGGTCCGGCTCGCGGTCCGCCGATAGCTTGTGCGCTTCGTCGAAGACAACCAAGTCGTACGGAGAGACGCCGGCTTCCTGCAGGCGGCCGAAGGGTGCCGGCCGCGACAGCGTGTCGACGCTGACGATGACACGGTCGCCGTCCGGGCCCGCGAACGGATTCCCGGCGCGGCAGTCGGCGCCCGAGACGATGCGGAAGTCAAGGCTGAACAGCTTCCGCAGCTCGCTCTCCCAGTTGCCGACCAGCCCGGCGGGGGGCACGACGAGAACCCGTCGAATGAGGCGCCTGGCCAGCATCTCCCGGACGTAGAGGCCCGCCATGATCGTCTTCCCCGCGCCGGCATCGTCCGCGAGCAGGAACCGCAGGCAGAGCTGCGGCACCATGTGCTCGTAGACCGCGATGCGCTGGTGTGGGAGCGGATCGATGAGGGACGTCTCGGTGGCGAAGGCCGGGTTGAAGAGGTGGCCGTAGGTCAACCGTTCAGCTTCACCGACCAGCCGGACGGTTTCGGGGTCGGCGGAGAAGTCGACCGGCGGGGCAACCTCGCCACCACTCTCTTGCGCCTCTGGAAGAGCCGTGGGAAGAGAGCCACGGCGCTCTAGAAGCTCGATGTGGCGCCACGCGAGGCGTCCGGGCGTTGACTGGTCGTTCTCCCATCGGTTCACGGAGACGAGTGAGACGCCCAGCAGGTCCGCGAGCTGCCCCTGCGTGAGCCCGAGACGTCCCCGCAGGGAGCGAATCCGGAGCGCCCAGTCGGCAGGCACCGCAGCGGTGATAACCGTTGAGCCGGCCGTCACAGCTCGTCATTTTAGCGCTCGCGTGCTGTGTGTCAAGCGATTTAACATGTGATAAAAAGCCTAACTCTGATTGGCTAAAACCCTATCCGTTTGGGGATCGGCCTTTTCCGACTACTGGCCGGGTGTCCCCGGATGGCCGCCACTACGTCCTCCTGGCTGACGGTGCGCCTCTCTTCGACCGCCGCCCTTGCCGCCTCGTCCACAACGAAGCGGATCTCCGCTGGTGTGAAGCCATCGGACGCTTGAGCCAGGGCCAGGTGGTCGATGCCGCGTTGAGGGCGGTCAGCCAAACAGAGCCGGAACGACTGGACTCTCGCCTCTAGATCCGGCGGCCCGACATAGACGTGCGTGTCGAACCTGCCGGGGCGCAGGATCGCAGGATCGATCAGTTCGGGAAGGTTCGTCGCACCGACGACCAGAACCCGGTGCCGGGCGCATTCGTTGAGCTGCGCCAGGAATTCGTTCACCTCGCTGGCGTCATGGTGACCGACCTGGTCTCGCCGGGCCACCAGGGCGTCGATTTCATCGAGAAACAGCAGTGTCGGCGCCTGCTCGCGCGCCTTGGTGAACAACTCATGGATCTTCTGCTGGCCACCATGCACGTAGATGGAGGCCAGGTCGGCGGGGGGAACCTCGATGAAGGTGAACTTGACGATCTCGGCGAGCTTGCGCGCCAGGAACGTCTTCCCGCAGCCCGGCAAATCGCGTTCGATCACCCGTTCGAGGAGCTTCAGGCGAACGCCGACCTCCGGTGCCCGCATTTCAGCTTGCCGTCAGGCTCGATTCTCCCTGGTCCTCAACCGCCCCACTCGCCCCATTCGCCCCACCCGCCCTGCGTGGCGGCCTCGGCCTGAGCCCAGGCTGCTGATGATACACTTGCCGGACCCCGCACGCCGAGACCAGGACGCGAGAGCCGGAACCCGAGAGCCGAGACCCGAGATGACGGACGATCTTGCCCGCTGGCGCAGCCAGTTCCCGATCCTCGAGAAGACCATCTACATGATCAGCAACTCGCTCGGCGCGATGCCGCGCGGCGCCGCCGAGGGCCTGGCCGAGTACGCCAAGACATGGGCCACCCGCGGCGTGCGCGCGTGGGAAGAGCGCTGGTGGGAGATGCCGCTCGAGGTGGGCAACCGGATCGCGGCCATCATCGGCGCGCCGGACGGCACCATCGCAATGCAGCCGAACGTGACGACCGCCGAGATGGTGGCGCTCTCCTCATTCGAGCCGCAGGGCGCGCGCCGGCGAATCGTCTGCCCGGAGATGGACTTCCCCTCGATGATTCACCTGTACCGGGCACAGGAGGCGCTCGGCTTCGAGCTGACACTGGTCGCCCCCGAGAGCGACCTGCGCGTGCGGGCGGAGAAGATGGTCGAGGCGATCGACGAGCGGACGCTCGTCGTCGCCTTCTCGCACGTGCTGTTCCGAAGCTCCTACATCATGGACGTCACGCCAATCGTCGAGCGCGCGCACGAGGTTGGCGCCGCCGTCATCCTCGACGCCTACCAGTCGGCCGGCATCATCCCGCTCGACGTCACCGCGCTCGATGTCGACTTCGCCACTGGCGGCTGCCTGAAGTGGCTGTGCGGCGGCCCCGGCAACGCGTTCCTCTACACGCGCCCGGACCTGCTGCGCACCGTCCGGCCGCGCTTCACGGGCTGGCTTGCCGACCGCGACCCGTTCGCCTTCGACATCGGCCGACTCGAGCCGCGGACCGACGCGATGCGGATGATGAACGGCACCCCCACGATTCCGGCCTACTACGCCGCCCTCGCCGGCCTCGACATCATCCACCAGATTGGCGTCGACCGCATCCGCGAGAAATCGAAGCGGATGACCGCGCGGCTCCTCGAGCTCGCCGACCGGCTGGGTTTCCACTCGATCGCCTCACGAGACGCCGAGCGCGTGGCGGGCACGGTCGCCGTCGACGTGCCAGAGGCGAAGCAGGTCGCCCGCACGCTCAAGGCGCGCAGCTTCCTGGTCGACTACCGGCCGGGCGTGGGGATCCGGATCTCGCCGCACTTCTACAACACGTTCGAGGAGCTCGACCGCATCATGGGCGAGATCGCCCGGATCGTCGAGACGAAGGACTACGCCGCGGGCGCGACGGGGTCACTGGTGACTTGAGTAGTCGATAGTCGATAGTCGATAGTCGATAGTCACCAGTCACCAGTCGATAGTCGTCAGTCGACAGTCACCAGTCGTCAGTCGTCAGTCGACAGTCGACAGTCGACAGTCATCAGTCAACAGTCGTCAGTCATCAGTCGTTGGCCTGGGGTCGGCTTGGTGGCCACAGAGGCGCAGAGACACGGAGCAGGAACGGTAACGAGTCACGAGCGATGAGTAACGCGTAGTGAGCAGGGGCCAGAGGCCAGGGGCCAGGAACGAACGAAGAACGGAGAACGCGGAACGAGGAACGGAGAACCACACCAAGGACGAAGAACCAAGGACCAAGGACCGACGAGTGACGGGAAAGTGACAGGAATGATGCGGCCGGTCGCTTCGGCCGTTGAAGCCGAACAGGTTCTGAGCCGCCAGCTCTCCGCCCGGCAGCAGGCGATGATGGCCATCGGCGGCGCGATCGGCACTGGCCTGTTCCTTGGCAGCGGCCTGGCGGTCAACGTCGCCGGGCCCGCGGTCGTCTTGTCCTACGTGATCGCCGGCGCCATCTCACTGCTGCTCGGCGCGGCGCTCACCGAGATGGCGGTCGCGCACCCGACGGCCGGCTCCTTCGGCGTCTATGCCGGCATGTACCTCTCGCCGTTCGCCGGCTACGCGGTCCGCCTGAGCTACTGGCTGATGCAGGTCATCGCCACCGGCGGCCACCTCGTGGCCATCTCCATCTACATGCACTACTGGTTTCCGGGCGTCCCCGGCGCCCTATGGGTGGTCGCGTTCGCCGTCGCCCTCGTCTACCTGAACACCCGCGCGGTCGGTGTCTTCGGCGAGTTCGAATACTGGCTGGCGATGATCAAAGTCGTCGCCCTCACGCTGTTCATCGTCCTGAGCGCCGCGCTCCTCTCCGGCGTCGGCGGCCCAGCCCTCGGAGGGACGAACTACGTGGCCCATGGCGGGTTCTTCCCGTTCGGCGCCGCGGGCGTATGGCTCGGCGTCGCCTTCGTCATCTACTCGTTCATCGGCGTCGAGATCGTGGGTGTGACCGCCGGCGAGGCGCGGAACCCCGGCGAGACCATCCCGCGCGCGATGGGGCGCATGATCGTCACGCTCTCGGCCATCTACGTCGCCGCGATCGTGCTGCTCATCGGCGTCGTCCCGTGGACGCGGATCGGGGTGGGCGAGAGCCCGTTCGTCACGGTCCTCACGCGCTCGGGTGTCCCCGGCGCCGCCAGCGTGATGAACTTCGTCGTCATCACCGCCGCCCTGTCGAGCGCCAACGCAAACCTGTACCTCATCACGCGGGCGCTGTTCTCGCTGGCGCGCGCCGGGTTCGTCCCGGTCTCGCTCGGCGCCGTCACCCGCCGTGGTGCGCCGGTGCGCGCCCTCCTCGTGTCGAGCGTCGGCCTGGCCGGCGCGGTCCTCGTCCGATGGCGCTGGCCCGACTGGGCCTACGTCTGGTTCTTCGGCGTGTCGCTGTTCGGCGCGCTGCTTGTCTGGCTGATGATCTTCGTCACGCACCTGGGGTTCCGGCACGCATACGGGCGCGACCGATTCGCGCTGCCGTACCGCGCGCCGCTCGCGCGCAGCTCCTCGGTCGCGGGCGCCCTGCTCGTCGCCGCGATCCTCGCGACGACGTGGTGGGTGCCCGGCCTTCGCATCACGCTCCTCGCCGGCCCGCCCTGGCTCGGGGTGCTGGCACTGGGCTACTGGATCACGAGGAAGACACAGGCATGAGCGCTCACAGGTGCCGGGACGGGGTGCTGCGTGCTGGGTGCAAGGTGCCAAGTGCCGTGCTGCGTGCCAGGTGCCACGTGCAGTGCTACGTGCTGGGTGCCAAGTGCCGTGCCGGGTGCAGTGTGCCGAGTGCCTTCGTTCTGGATTCTGGATTCTGCCTCCTGGATTCCGACGGCAAGCAGTCGCCCGTCAACGATTTAGCTGCCTAGAGACAAGCGGGCCCGAAAGGGTGTACAACCATCTTCAGCCCCCGTACCCGCACTCATACCTGGAGTCGCACTCATGAGCACACCCTGGCTGCAGCGCTACGCGCAGCGGACACAGCGGATGACGAGCTCGGCGATCCGTGAGCTGCTCAAGCTGACCCAGCAACCCAACATCATCTCGTTTGCGGGCGGCCTGCCTGCGCCCGAGCTGTTCCCGATCGAGGAGATCCGCGAGGGCGTCGAGATCGTGCTCGAGCGGCACGGCAGCCAGGCGCTGCAGTACAGCACGACCGAAGGCTACCCGCCGCTGCGCGAGATGATCTGCCGCCACACGGCGCGCTACGGCATCGTCGTCGACATCGACCACGTGCTGATCACCAGCGGGTCGCAGCAGGCGCTGGATCTGATCGGCAAGGTCCTGATCAACCCCGGCGACAAGATCCTCACCGACGAGCCGAGCTACCTGGGCGCCATCCAGGCGTTCACGATGTACGGCGCCGAGTACGTCACCGTCCCGATGGACGATGACGGCATGCGGATCGACAAGCTGCAGGAGGCCCTGCGGTCCGGGCCGAAGTTCATGTACCTCCTGCCGAACTTCCACAATCCTGCGGGCGTCACCCTTCCGCTCGAGCGCCGCCAGGCGATCATCGGCCTCTCCAACCGCTACGGCATCCCGATCATCGAGGACGACCCGTACGGTCAGCTTCGCTACGAGGGGGATCACATCAAGTCGCTGGTGGTGCTCGATGCCGACTGCAACGGCTGCACCGAGCGGCGGGACGGCAAGTACACCGGCAACGTGATCTACATGAGCACGTTCAGCAAGACGCTGGCGCCCGGCCTCCGGCTGGGCTGGGTCGTCGCGCCGAAGGAGGTCATCCACCGGCTCGTCCAGGCGAAGCAGGGCACCGACCTGCAGACGAGCACGTTCGACCAGATGGTGGCGTACGAGGTCGGGCGCGGCGGTTTCATCGACCGCCACGTGCAGCGGATCCGGGAGATCTACGGCCGGCGCCGCAACGTGATGCTCGACGCCCTCGAGCGGGCGTTCCCCGATCCCTCGATGGGCGTTCGCTGGACCCGGCCGCAGGGCGGGCTCTTTCTCTGGGCCACGCTGCCGGAGGGCATGAAGTCGGTCGAGCTGCTGAAGGAGGCCGCGAAGGAGAAGGTGGCCTTCGTACCCGGCCATGTGTTCTTCCCGACTGGCGGCGGCGAGAACACGATGCGGCTCAACTTCAGCAACGCGACCGAAGAGATGATCGAGGTGGGCATCGCGCGGCTCGGGCAGGCGGTGGTGCGGCAGGTGGAGGCGTACGCCGTGCACGCGTAGTCACCGCCGGCGGGGCTGAAGCCCCGCCGCTACGGAAGAGAGAGTCAGTCCGACACCGCCATCTCCCCTGGCACGATCGGCCGTGTGCGGGGCAGCACGCCCCGCCGCGCGAGGGTGCCGACGAAGGCGAGGATGCCCACGAACACGGCCAGCTTGACGATGTCGCCGGTCCGCCCGCGCGGGACGACCTCCCACATCAGCCACAGCGCCGGCTGCGCGAACGAGACCGCCCAGACCGAGCCGTAGAAGTACCGCCGCTCGTGCCCCTCCCCTTTCGTTGACGCCTTCACGCGCGGCAGTTGCCCGAACCCACCGAGCATCCAGATCGTCACCGCCAGCGGGAAGTACGCCCAGTCGTAGATCTGCCGCAGGTACCACCGCCCGGTGACGATCGCCACCAGAAGACCGGCGATGTTGAGCACGGCGAAGGTGATGACCGCGCTCCAGGCGAACGTGTAGCAGACGCGCCGGTAGAGCGGGTTCGG
>Ga0315280_10009776_pt1 | contig 12187 bp, 11 predicted proteins | sample YL17G06_40_MG_FD_203697 | JGI IMG/M metagenome (GOLD analysis project Ga0315280, IMG submission 203697) | Sediment microbial communities from Yellowstone Lake, YNP, Wyoming, USA - YL17G06_40 | ecosystem: Environmental > Aquatic > Freshwater > Lake > Sediment | place: USA: Wyoming | collected... | reverse complement strand
CGGGTGGCGCGTGACGGGTGGCGGGTGAGGGGGTGAGGGGGTGAGGGCTGAAAACTGGTAGCAGCGAAAAGTGAAGAGTGCAAAGTGAAGAATGTAGAGTGTAAAGTGCAAAATGTTAGGAGGCACGTCTTGCGCTGCATTTTGCACTCTGCACTTTTCACTCCTCACTTTACACTTGCGTCGCTCTTCGCTCGCCACCCCGCCACCCGTCACCCGACACCCGACACCGGTCGCGGCTCACTTGGCGGCTTGGGTCTGAGGGCTGGCGGGCTTGGCGCTCTCGCGGTTGGGGCTGGCGCCGGGGCCGCGGGGCTCTTCGCTGGGGCGCACGCCGTGCGGGATGGGCACGCGGTTGGCGTCGCCGCCGAACGATTCGCACATGTCGAACATCTCGGCGAGCGAGGCGTACAGCATGAGCGACTCCCGCGGCGTGATGCGGTACGTGGCAAAGCGGCTGTCCAGGCGCGTCGCCTCGACGATGTGCTGGTCCAGGGCGGTGACGAACATCCGCGCGTCCACGTTCCGCAGGTCCACGTCGCAGAGGGCCGGGATGTTCGGGTCCGAGCCGTCCAGCCGGTACGGAAGGTCGAATTCCCGCCCCGACGGACGCGACACCTCCTCGCCCAGCGGGCTCTTCTCGTTGGTCTCGTCGGGGAGGGTGATCTTCAAGTCGCGGGCCCGCTCCTCGAGGGTCTTGATGTCGAGCTTCTGCGGGTTGTGGGTGATCTTGCGGCGGAGCAGGTCGGTGCGGAGGAGGTGCTCCTTGATGAAGTCGTTGGTGGCCATGTCCCAGCCGCTCTGCTGGCCGAACTCGCCGTTTTGCAGGATCTGCCCGCGGAACAAGAGACAGTGGCCGACGTAGGTGTGGATCGAGCGGTTGCGGAACCGGGTGACGGCGTCCTCGAACGTGTCGCGTCCTGGGGTTGGCATGGGGAAAGCTCCTGGGGTGAATTGGGAATTCGGAATGCGGAAGAGAGGAGACAGAAGACAGAAGATAGCAGGGGAATTGGGAAATCTAACCGCAGGGCAACCCTCCTGTGCTTGGTCAGTTCTCTTCTATCTTCTGTCTCCTGTCTTCTATCTCCTCTCTACTTCTCCCCCGCCGGCTCGGCCGGCGAGGGGGCGTCACTGTGGATGCGATAGAACCGCCGCGCGACGCGGTCCCGGAGGGTCTTGGCCCAGCGGGACAGGACGCCGTCGCTGGACTCCGCGGCGCGGCGGAGTTCCTCGTCGTACTCGCGGCCGAGGGTGGCGTCGGCGGTCGGGCTGCGGCCGGATAGGGCGAATACCCCGGCCAGTTGCTTGGCGTAGTCGTCGTAGATCGGTGGGCTTGCGGCGCTCGGATTGGCGTTGGGGGCGGGCGATTGCCGTCGTTTTGTCGCCTGACGCTTGAGGATCGCCGCTGCCAGACGGATGCCGAGGATCAGGGCGATCGACGGCGGCCCGGTCCAACCCAGCGCGGCCAACACGGCCGGCAGGGCTTTTTCCAGCAGGCCCGGCGCGGCTTGGGCAACAAGGCCGCCAGCCACTTCCCGCACCAGCGCCCGTACGTTGTCCGGCCCAATGGCGGATTCGGCCTTGTCAATCCGCTCTCTGAGGCGCTCGATCAGACCGACGGCCGCCTCGATCTTGCCGATGCGCTGAGCGACCGTTTGCTCCTGGCCCTCCAAGCGGCGGCGGAGATCCTCCAGAAGACCGCCTGCGGCCGGAGTGCGGTTCTCGGTGGGCGGCGCTGTGCTCGGCGGCGCTGTTCCCGGGGGTGACGGGCGTTGAGGAGCGGGCGCCGGCGGCCGCCCCGGTCGCAACAGCCCGGCCAGGAATTTGCGGATGCGACCGCAGTAGGTGCCTTCCACGGTGCGGCCGTCCGTGCCCCAAACCACGGCGACCAGTTCGCCGCGGCCGTTGAAGACCGGCCCGCCGGAATCGCCCTCCCGCGCCCTGCCGGTGAGGGTCAGTGTCTCGTGGGTGGTGCTTCCCGCCGGCCGGGCATAGCCCAGGACCCGGCCCGGGTTGCACCCGTAGCGGCCGTCCGAACCGAAGCCGCAACTCTGCAGGGACTCGCCGGGCTGGGGCGAATCGGCGGCAATGGCGATCGGCTCAGCGCCAGGATCGGCGATTTCCAGTGCCGCAAGATCCCAGGTCTCGTCCACCGCCAACACGCGGGCCTGATGCTGCTGGCCGCCGGGAAAGGCGACCGTGACCTCGCCGACCCCGCGGCGGAAGAGATGGGCACAAGTGACGATCACGCCTCGCCCATCCTCCTTGCCGACAAGCGTCCCCGAGCCGTAGCACGTGCTGCCGGCCCGGGCGTTGGCGATCCGCGCGACGGCGGGGTGCGGGACGGCGGCCGGTTGGCAAACGCCGCCGGCACACTGGGCCACCGCAGCGGCAACGATCAATGACCAATGACCAATGGCCAAGGACGCTCGGACGATGGTGAGCGGAATCTTGGTCATTGGGCCTTGGACCTTGAGCCTTCCTGTCATGGGGTCAGCGTGAATCGGTAGCGGTAGAAGGGGCTCCGCGCCAGGTCGGCCGGCTCGGTGAAGCGGTCGGCCAGGTGGGGCACGGGGTCGACGCCGCCGCCGAGCCGGTCCGCCATGGCGCAGGCCTGGCTGCAAAACGGCGGCCGGCGGTCGAAGGCCCGATCGTCCACGTCGGCGCGGACGAACCAGCGGATCACCGGCAGGTGCAACAGGGCCGTGGCGATCAGGCCGCGGTAGCCGTAGTCGCACCCGGTGAGCCGGCGCATGAAGCGCACGGCCTCGCGGCGGTCGTACTCCGGCCAGCGGTCGTCGGGGTTAACCTCATAGACGTCGATCCGCCCTGGGTACCGCTCCACCTGGCTGGACAGGGTGACGGCCCGGCCGCCGACCACCTGGCGGATCTCCAGGCAAAGGAGGTCCTCGTCCCACCAGGCGGCCTTGGCGGCATGGGTATGAAGGCCGCGCCCGACGATCGAAACCGCGCTGCGGCGCCGGAACAAGAGCAAATCGCCGTCGCCGATCTGCTCGCGGACGTCGGGGTAGCGGACCAGTTGGAGCGGTGCTTCTGGCATGGGGAGGGTTCAGGGATCAGGGGTTGGGGACTGGGGGCTGGGGTGAAGAGTGAAAAGTGAAGAGTGTAAAGTGAAAAGTGCAAATTGACGTTTTTTCACTTTACACTTATCACTTCGCACTCTTTGTTGTGCGATGAAATCCTGCTTGTCACCTTGTCACCCCGTCACCTTCGCGGAGCCGGCGGGCGCGGATTGCCTCGTAGCGGAGGCGATGCTCGCCGACGAGCTCCAGACGGAGCGGCTCTTCGGGCCGGGGCGGGAACGGGGTGGAGCGCCTCGCGGCCTTCCTCGCCCGGACGCGGCAGAGGCGGCAGGGCATTTGCACCAGGCCGCCGCAACCGGGGCAGCGCCGCAGCGGTCCGCTCGGCTGCGCCAGCAGATCCTCTTCGTCCGCTGGCCGCGGGCGGTCGCAGCGCTTGCCGTGGGCGATCGCCCCGACCGTGCCGCGGCTTACGCCCGCCATGCGGGCGATATTGCGCAGGCTCCATTTCTTCTCGGCCAACAGGCGGCGGACGGTATCGACGAGCACGGGGTCGAGCACGCGGGGATTCCTGAATGATGAGTGATGAATGATGAATTACAGGGGCCGCGGTGGGCGGGTCCGCAGACTGCATTCATCATTCATCGTTCATCGTTCATCATTTGACGAAAAAGGGCCCGGCACCGGAGTCCATTCCGGCGACGGGCCCTTGGGATGCCTTGACGGCTCTTCTGGTACCGGTCGGCGAAGCAAGTGCTATACAGGTCGCGTAGGACGCAGTTCAATTCCGTCCTACCAACCGCGTGGGACGCAGTTCAAATGCGTCCCACCAGGGACCACGATAAGAGAAGGGGTGGCCCAATTTCAAGAGGAGTTTTTGGGCAAGGGGCGGGCCAAGCGCTCGAGGTGCGCGACGGCGCGGTCGAGTTCTTCGACCAGGGGATCGGCGCCGGCGGTCTTCAGGATCTCGACGACGCTGCGGTGGTACCAGAGCGTGCCGCCGCGGCCTCCCTGGAAACGCTCCCAGAGCGATTCCCCCATCGCGTGGTAGCCGGAGATGAGCGAGCGGACGTTGTCCAGCTTGTCGGCGGCGGAGACGAGGCGGGCCGAAGGGGACGCCTCGCGCAGATGGACGAGATAGGCCGCTTTGCGCTCGCGCCACGGCGGCTTGGGGGTTTGGTCGGTGTCGGAGCAGGCGGCGACGATCTCGGCGACGCGGGGGCCGAAGCGGCGCCGGATCTCTTCCAGGGTCTTTGCCCCGCCCTGGTCCTCGACTGCGTCGTGCAAGAGGGCGGCGATCGCCTCGTCTTCATCGGCCCCGTGCTCCAGGGCGATGCCGGCCGCGCGGAGCAAGTGGCCCACGTAGGGTGTGCCGGAGAGCTTGCGCGTTTGCGCGGCGTGCAACTTGGCGGCGTAGACGAGGGCTTCGTGAAATCGCTGGGCAAGTCTCATGGCGTCGTTGTCGGAGGGGCGCGACCAACGGTCGCGGCTTCACGGGTTTCTTATCGTGCGCCGGTCGGCTGGCCGGCCTCGCCCCCTTCAAAGACGCTGAACTCGGCCCACACCGGCAAGTGGTCCGAGAGTTGGAGTTCCTCCTGCGGCGTGAGGTTGAGATCCCGGCGGAGGTCGAGCACGCCGGAGCGGTGCGCGAACTCGATCGTCGCCCGGCGGTCGAAAAGGATATTGTCCACCTGGCGGTTTCCGCGGGTCGTCGTGGGCATGCCGGAGATCGCGCACGTGGCGTTGGGCACCTCCTGAAGCGGGCCGAGATGGGCGTCATCCGCCCCGAGGGTGCCGAGCAGAATGACGTCGTCTTCGTCCGGGCGGTTGCGTCGCACGGTACGGAAGAGCTGGAGCAAGGACCCGAGTTCCTCGTCGACACGGTCCGACGGAGTGTTCACGTTGATGAGCGTGAAGGTGAAGGCCTCGCTCGGGGCCGGCCCGCGGGCCCGGAAGGCGGCGGCCAGCGGCGGGTGGCGAAACTGGCCCGAGCGCTCGTCGATGGAGACGATCGTGGCGCGGTCGAGTTCGACACGGTCGCCGTCAAAAACGAAGGCGCTATACTGCCGCACCAGATCGCGGCCGACGCGCGGGGGCACGGCGAAATCGTAGTGCCGCGCGTTGGCATTGGCCAGCTCGACCAACTGGACCAGGGGCCCTTGATCGCGGGCCTGGACGTCCTGGAGGGCCACCACGTCGAAGCGCCGGATGACCTGCACTAGCGCGCCGGCGACCTGCTGCTTGGCCAGTTTGGCTTGATCCAGGGGACCGAAATTGACCGTGGCGATGCGGAGGACCCTCTGGGAGGCCGGAAGGGAAGAGGATGACCCGCGGGACCCGGGCGATCCGGCCGCGGGGTCGCCCTTGGCGGGCTCGACGGTGATCTTCTCCCAGCCCCGGATGCGGTAGTTGGAGAAGAAGTACCAAGCCCCAAGGCCCAGGCCGACCAGGACTAACAAGCGGAACGGCTTGAACATGGTGACGGGTGACGGGGTGGAAGGGTGAAGGCGACTTGGCTAGTGGAGCGAAGGGTACCCAAACCGGGCAGATGGTTCCAGGGCAATTCGGCGAGGAGGGGCGAGGGGTGAGGCGTGAGAGAATGCAAGTGAAAAGTGACAAGTGAAAAGTGTAGAGTGCAAAGTGCAAATTCGCACTTTTCACTTTGCACTCTACACTTTTCACTGTTTCACAGGATTCCCCCCGTCACCCCCTCACCCGCTCACCCCCTCATCTTCTGGCTTCTCGGGCCAGATGCCCCAATTCGGGGATGATAAGCGCCTCCATCGCGAGGCGCACACCCCCTCTGGAGCCAGGCATCGTGAGGAGGATTGTGCGCCCGAGCAACCCCCCGCTAGCACGGCTGAGCATGGCGGCGGCACCGATCTCCTGGTAGCTCAGCATTCTGAAGAGTTCCCCGAATCCCGGGAGCGGCTTGTCCAATAGGGCGATGACGGTCTCGAAAGTCTGATCCCGGCTTCCCAGGCCCGTCCCGCCGGTCATGAGAATGGCGTCGACCTCGGGGTCCTCACGGAGGGCTTCGAGGAGGGCCCGCATGGGGGCTGGCTCATCGGGGATAAGGTGGCGCTGAACGACTTGGTGCCCGGCCGAGGTCAGCATGTCCACGATGGTCTGGCCGCCGGTATCGGTCTCGAAGGTCCTGGTGTCGCTGACGGTGATGACGGCGCAACGTACCGTTCGGGGGGATTCGGCGCGATGCTGGTCCGGGACCTGGCTCATGGGCGTCTCGTCTATTCGGGGGGAGCCTTTGTTGCCCGCCCCGGGAGGCGGTACGTATACTAGAGTAAACTGCGGGTGGCTACAACGGGGCGTCCGCACCGGGACGTGAACGCCCTGCCGGTGCATCGGTTGGCACGTTCCGAAGCTGGAGCTTCGGAACGTGGGCTGACTTTGGAACGAGCGGTCCTGGAGTGGAGGTTGTCCTTGTGAAGCGGACCTTGGCGGGCTGCATCGCCGTGATCGCCCTCGTCTTGCCGTGGTCGCGGGCCTGGGGCGACGTCTTCGTCTTGTCGCAAGGCGGGCGGGTCACCGGCGATCTGCAGAATCCCGAGCAATCGCCGCGCGAGACCTACGTCATCAAGACCCCGGACGGCAGCGTCGTCACCTTGAGCCGTGCGCAGGTCCAGCAGGTCGTGCGCCAGCGGCCGGTGGACATCGAGTACGAGAAGCTCCGCATGCGCTCGCCGGAGACGGTCGAAGGGCAGTGGGAGCTGGCCGAATGGTGCCGGGAGAACGCACTTTCAGCCCAGCGCAAGGTCCACTTGCAGAGGGTCATCGCGCTGGACCCGGAACACGCGGAAGCCCGAAGCGCCCTGGGTTATCGGGAGGTGGACGGCAAGTGGTACACCCAGGACGAGTTGATGCAGAAGCAGGGCAAACGCTACTACAAGGGCCGCTATCTGACCGCCGAGGAGATCGCGCTTCTGGAAGAGAAGCGGGTGCTCGGGGCCAAAGAGAAGGAGTGGGTCCGGAAGATCGAGGCCTGGCAGGGGTGGCTGCTGGGCAGCCGGGCCGCCGAGGCCCGCGACCTGATCCTCAAGATCGACGATCCGGTAGCGGTGGCGGCGCTGGCCGGGGCGCTGAGGAGGAACGAGAGCCCCACGGTCCGGGTACTGCTCATCCAGGCCCTGGCCCGATTGGGGACGGGGAAGGCCTTGGAGGCGCTGGCCGCGTGTTCGCTCGACGACGAGGACAACGAGGTCCGGCTGACCTGTCTGGATTATCTGAAGAAGAAGAAAGACCCGGGGGTGGTGGATATCTACGTGGGCGCGCTGACCAGCAAAGACAACGCGATCGTCAACCGTGCCGCGTTGGGCTTGCAGGAGATGGGGGACCGGTCGGCGATCGGGCCGCTGATTGATGCGTTGATCACGGTACACCGGACCCGGGCGCCGAGCCCGCCGCCGGGGCAGATGAGCGCCACGTTCGGGAAGGGTCCTGGAGGAGGCGGCACCGGGCTATCCGCCGGCGGCAAGGCGCCGAAGTACATCGAGAACCACGTGCGGAACCGCGTGGTGCTGGAGGCGCTGGTGGCCCTCACCGGCGTGAACTACGGCTTTGACGTCCCCGCCTGGAAGAAATGGTTCGTGGCCCAGAAGAAGCGGGAGTCGCTCGACACGCGCCGGGACTGAACCATGGATCACAGTCAGGTCCTTCCTGAGGTTTACGTCGGCTCGTGTCCTGAGACTCCGGAGGACATCGATCAGCTTCAACGCAAGCTCGGAGTCACAGCCGTCCTGAGCCTTCAGACCGATGAGGACCTGGAGCGGTTGGGCTGTGACTGGCCGCGGCTGCGGACCCATTATCGCCGCCTGCACATCCGGGTGCGCCGGGTGCCGGTGCGGGATTGCGACCGCGACGACCTGCGCAAGCGTCTTCCCCAGTGCGTGCAGGCGCTGAACGAGCTACTGCGCGATCACCACACGGTCTACGTCCATTGCACCACCGGAATGGGCCGATCGCCCGCGGTCGTGATCACCTATTTGAACTGGGTGCAGCAATACGAGTTGGATCATGCGGTCCAACTGGTCACCAACTCGCGGCCTTGCACGCCGGACTTGGAGGCCATTCGCTTGGCCGGGGAGGACGTGTGGGGAAATGATGAATGATGAATGATGAGTGATGAATGCGGGGGTGAACGATTCACGTGGGGTGGTGGAAGCGTTAGAATGTCTTTGATATAGAACACAATCGAGGGTGTGAGTCGTCCGTTCCTCATTCATCACTCATCATTCATCATTCTGCATGGACACGATCTACCTGGATCACAACGCGACAACGCCTACGCGGCCGGAAGTGATCGACGCCATGGCGGCCTGCGGGCGGGCGGGTCATGCCAACCCGGCAAGCCAGCACCAGCCCGGTCAGAAGGCCCGTCACTTGCTGGAGCAAGCGCGGGAGCAGATCGCCTCGATGCTCGGGGCCGATCTCTCGGGGCCGAAGGGCGATCGGCTGATCTTCACAAGCGGCGGCACCGAGGCGAACAATCTGGCCGTTCTGGGGATTGCCCGCGGGACAAAGGGGACAGGCACCTCGGGGACTCGGAGCCAGTCCCCTTTGTCCGGCAAGCAACCATGGCGGGTCGTGGTCTCGGCGATCGAGCACCCCAGCGTGCTGGGCCCCGCGGAGGAACTCCTGGATGAAGGCTGGCGCGTGGACAGCCTGGGCGTGACGTCCGACGGCGTGGTACGCGTGGAGATGTTGCCCGGCCTCCTTGCGCCGGAGACCCGGCTGGTGAGCGTGATGCTTGGGAACCACGAGACGGGCGTGCTCCAGCCGGTGGCCGAGTTGGCGGCGGTCTGCAACGACCACGGCGTGCCGATGCACTCCGACGCGGTGCAAGTGGCGGGCAAGCTGCCGATCGCGTTCCGCGAGCTGTGCGTGGCCGCAATGAGCGTGGCGGCGCACAAGTTCCAGGGTCCCCTGGGCATCGGGGCCCTCATCCTCCGGCATGACGTGGCGATCGACCCGCTGCTGTATGGCGGCCACCAGCAGGCCGGCCTTCGACCGGGGACCGAATCGGTGGCGCTGGCGGTGGGCATGGCCACGGCGCTGGAGTTGTGGCGTCAGGAACGGGAGACCCATGCCCGACGGCTGCAGGCGCTGCGCGATCGGTTCGAGATCGGGCTGAGGGCTGGTTATCCGGAACTGGTGGTCAACGGCGGGGCAGCACTCCGGCTGCCGCAGACGAGCAACGTGGCGCTGCCGGGGCTGGACGGCCAGATTCTCCTGGTGGCATTGGACGCCGTTGGGGTGGCATGTTCGGTGGGTTCGGCATGCTCCAGCGGTTCCACGGATCTATCGACGACCCTTCTTGCGATGGGGTTGCCAAGACCGATCGTGGGCTCGTCCCTGCGGTTCAGCCTGGGGGCGACCACCACCAAGGATGAGGTCGATGAGGCGATCCGACGGATTCTCCATGTCGTCGGCGAACTTCGAAGTTGACCGGCCTCGGCATCGCCTCGTCTCCTCGCTCGGCGCTGATCTCGTAACCATTTGACTGATAAGGCCTTGCGCTGATCCGTCCGGCGGGGGAAAATCGCCGCTTGCACCTCGTGTTGCGAGGCGAAAACCGGTAGAATAGCGACTGCTAAACCGGATGGGCTAGCTGGCCTATACGGGCGACTTCAAGACGGATCGTAAGCCGTGGTCGGCGTCGAGGTCATCCCAATTCCAGGGCGGTCATCTAGTCCCTGTACCGGGGGTTTCCCTTGCAGCGGCGGTGGGGCTAGTGCCCATGACTTCTGGGTCGGGTCGGAAAACCGGCTTGTGCCGGTGGCCATTGAGGCGATCCTCAAGGGCCGAAACCCCGGGTACGGTCCAGTGGTCTTGTATGGGCCCTCGGGGACCGGCAAGAGCCATTTGGCGCTGGGAGTGGTTGGGGTCTATCGGACTCGGTGGCGCCAGCGATCCGCGGTCTATGTCCCGGCCGTGGACTTCGGCCGGGAGCTGGCCGACGCGATCGAGACCCAGGCGATGGATGATTTTCATGAGCGGTACCGGCGGGTATCGCTCTTAGCGATCGACGACGTGGACCGACTCGCGGGGAAGGAGGCGAGCCAACGCGAACTGACGTACACGCTGGACGCAATCCTCGAGGTCGGCGGCCAAGTGGTCCTGACCAGTTCGGTTGCCCCGGGACAACTGACCGGCTTCCTGCCGAACCTGCACAGTCGCATGATGGGGGGCTTGACGGTGCCATTGGCCATTCCAGGTCCGGAGACTCGCCTGGCGATCTTGAAGCGGCTCGCCGAAGAGCGGCGCATCGAACTTGGGGAGTTGGAGGCCAAGACGTTAGCGACGGGGCTGGAGTGGCCGGTGCCGCGCCTGGCGGGGGCCCTGGCCACGCTGTACACGGCCGCGCCGGCGGGAATCGCGATCACGTTGGACGGCATCCAGGAGTACGTTCGAGGACAGCACAACCTGGCCAGGCCTTCGCTCCGCGACATCGCTACCCTGGTGGCCCGGCACTTTTCCTTGCGGCTGGCGGACCTGAGGAGCCCGTCGCGCCGCCGCGCGGTCGTCATCGCCCGGGACGTGGCCATGTACTTGGCCCGGGCCTCGACGGGAAAAAGCCTGAAGCAGATCGGCTCGTACTTCAACGGCCGGGACCATACCACGGTGTCGCACGGCTGCGCCAAGACGGAATCGCTTCTGGGCTCCGATGCGGGAATCCGTGAGGCGGTGGAGCATCTCCGGGCCAAGCTCGATCCGGCGCGAGTGTGACATGGAGTGGAATGGGATGTGGGGAAAAGCGGTCAGTTTTCCGTTGGAGAGTGTTCGCTGCCGAGCCGGTTGCCAACAGCAGCAGGAAATCCTGCGACTTCCGCCGTCGCTGCCGACGGTGTCACTACAACCAACCGACCGCCGCGCGACAGCCTTTCCCCCAGCCTCCGGCCACGCCGCGGAGCGACCACTGGCAAAGCCTCAGCCAACTTAGAGCGACGGAGCCAAGTATTGTCGACACGTTCCTTTGTCCGTACGGATACTAATACAACTCTTTGGAAATCTCAAGTAAAAGGTAGGACGTCTGATGAAACTCGCCTGTGACCGTCAGAAGTTGTTGCACGCGTTTGAAATGGCCTCCGGCGTGGTCCGGTCGCGGAGCCCCAAGCCGATCCTGCAGAACGTAAAACTCGAGGCCGCGGGGGAGACGGCCACCCTGACGGCTACGGACTTGGAGGTGGCCATCCGCGTGGAGGTGCCGGGGTTTCACGTGGAAGTGCCCGGCACCGTGCTCCTGCCGATGAACCGGTTCGGGGCCATTCTCCGCGAAAGCTCCGACGAAAGCCTGCACCTGGAGAGCGACGATTCGAAGACCTGGGTCCGCGGCGACCGGAGCGAATTCCATCTGCCTACGGAAAACCCCGACGAATTTCCGGAAGTCGTCCGATTCGAGGAGGAGAAGTACCACAAGATCCCGGCCCGCTTCTTCCGCGAGATGATCCGCCGCACGGTATTCGCCACCGACACGGAGAGCAGCCGTTACGCCCTGGGGGGAGTTCTCATCGAGCTCGGGCCCGAAAAGATCACCGGGGTGGCGACGGACGGACGCCGCCTGGCGCGGCAGGAGGGACCGGCCAAGTCCGTGGGAGGGCACGGCAACCGGGAGAGCACGATCATCCCCGGGCGTTCGTTGCAACTCATTGAACGCGTGCTGAGCGATGAGGAGGAAATCTGCCTGACGGCCCGCGAGAACGACGTCCTCCTGAAGAGCCCGCGGATCATGGTCTACACCCGGCTGGTCGAGGGGCGATTCCCTCGCTGGCGAGACGTGTTTCCGAAGATCGAGTCGATGACTGCGATCGAGCTGACGGTGGGGCCGTTCTATGCCGCAGTACGGCAGGCGGCGATTGTGATCACCGAGCGGCAGCGCGGCGTCGATTTCCAGTTCGCCGACGGGAAGCTGACGCTCGCTGCGCGGAGCGCGGAAATGGGAGAGTCGCGGGTCGAGATGCCGATTGCCTATGAAGGGCCCCAGCTTGGCGTGATGCTCGATCCGCGGTTCGCGAGCGATTTCCTCAAAGTGCTGGATTTGGACGCGACGTTTACCCTGCACATTCGCGACGCCGAAAGCGCGGTGGTCGCGACTACGGGTGACGCCTACAGCTACGTGATTATGCCCCTGGCAC